>Ga0335075_10001053_pt1 | contig 46521 bp, 42 predicted proteins | sample Lox_Sample_24_FD_206723 | JGI IMG/M metagenome (GOLD analysis project Ga0335075, IMG submission 206723) | Soil microbial communities from Loxahatchee National Wildlife Refuge, Florida, United States - Lox_Sample_2.4 | ecosystem: Environmental > Terrestrial > Soil > Wetlands | place: USA... | reverse complement strand
GCGTCAGCGGGCATGGCTGTCGACCAGTTCGGCGATGCGAGCCGCCGCGTCGGGATGTGCGTGCGCCCGGGCGGCGTCGCCCATGGCGCGCAGGCGCTCGGGGTCGGCGAGGAGCGCGTCGAGCTCGGCGGCCAGGCGGGCACCGTCGCACTGGGGATCGGGCACCAGCACGGCTGCGCCCATGCGGACCATGGCTTCAGCGTTGCGCGTCTGGTGGTCACGGGGCGCACCCGGCAGCGGCACGAGGACGGCGGGCATGCCCGAGAGCAACAGCTCGGCCACGGTCATCGCGCCCGCTCTGGTCACGCAGACGTCGGCCGCCGTGAGGAAGTCGGGCACGTCGTCCTCGAAGGGAACCACGCGGTAGACGAGGTGGTCCGGCGCCCCTGCGCCCTCCCCGGACGACGCAGGGGCGGCGAAGTCGTCGTAGTCGCGCCGGCCCGTGACGTGGTAGAGCGCCCTCGTCCCGCAGCGAGCCCACAGCGCGGCCAGCTCGGCCACGGCGCGGTTCACCCGCCGCGCACCGAGCGACCCGCTCATGGACGCCACGGTCTGGCGGTCGGCGGGCAGCCCGAGCACGTCGCGGCTGCGGGTCTTCCCTTGCGGGCTGCGGTCGAGGTGGGCCAGCTCGGGCCGCACCGGGGTGCCGGTGACGTGGGCCCGCGGCAGGTCGGTGCCGGGGAAGCCGACGGCGTTGGCGGCCGCGAAGCGCCCGAGGAGCCCGTTGACCGCGCCGGGCACGGCGTCGGTCGTCATGGAGACGAGCGGCACCCGGGTGAGCACGGCGGCGAGCCCGGCGGGGAAGCTGGCATAGCCGCCGACGATGACGACCACACGCGGGCGCCGGGCGAGGAAGGACCCCAGGGCGCGCAGGCAGGCCCAGGCGATGCCGAGCACCGCGCCGGCGTTGGCCACCAGCGCGGCCGGCTGGAGGCTGCGCTTGATGCCGCGGCCGGGCAACAAGGTGTAGGGGAACTCGAGCGTGGGCCAGGTGACCGCCTCTTGGCCGCGGCGCGAGCCGTAGAGCTCGATGGACTCGGCCGGGTGCCCGCGCGCCACCATGGCGCGGGCGATCTGCAGCGAGGGAACGATGTGGCCGCCCGTCCCCCCGCCCGCGATCACCGTGGACCGCCGGGGGGTCACCGACTTCGCGTAGGCCGGGCGCCGGCGAGCCGCAACGGCGGCCCGCCCCTCTCGCCCTGCCGGGCGACGTTGACGAGGATCCCGGCGGCGGCCATCGTGATCACGAGCGACGAACCGCCGAAGGAGATGAAGGGCAGCGGGATCCCGGTGACCGGGAGCACGCCGACGACCGCCCCGACGTTGATGAGCGTCTCGGCGGCCACCCAGGCGACGAGGCCGAGCGCCAGCAGCGCGCCGAAGCGGTCCGGCGCCTGTGTCGCCGCCCGGATGCCGAGCCAGATGAAACCGCCGAGCAGCGCGAGCACGGCCAGCGCGCCCACGATCCCCAGCTGTTCGCCGATGACCGAGAAGATGAAGTCGGTGTGCGCGTTGGGGAGATACCCCCACTGGGCCTGCCCGCCACCGATGCCCATGCCGAAGAGGTGGCCCGAGCCGAGGCCGATGAGCGACTGGAGCACCTGGTAGCCCGAGCTCGAGCCGTGGGCGGAGGGGTCGAGGAACGACAGCAGCCGGGCCCGGCGGTACGGCGAGGCCACCGCCACGATCAGGGCGACGGCAGCCAGCGCGGCCATCACCTTCATCACCGGTCCGAGCCGCACGCCCGAGACGAAGAGCAGGGCCAGCGCGAGGCAGCCGAGGACCATGGCCGTGCCCATGTCGGGCTGGGCCAGGATCAGGACGCAGGCGAACCCGGTCACCAACAAGAGCGGCCCGATGATGCGGCGGTCGGCCGCGTCCTCGTCGAGCCGGCGTGCGATGAAGTCGGCGGCGAAGACGGTCAGCGCGAGCTTCATGAGCTCGGACGGTTGGAGGCGGAACTGGCCGAAGCCGACCCAGCGGCTCGAGCCCATGGCGTGCACGCCGAGCCCGGGTACGAGCACGACGAAGAGCAAGGCGAAGGTCACCACGAGGAGCGCCGGGCTGAAGCGCCGCAGCCGCCGGTAGTCGACGCGCACAGCCAGCCACAGCGCCGCCAGGCCGATCGCCATCCACATCGCCTCGCGGATCAAGATCGCGTACGGCGTCCCGTAGGTGTCGATCGAGATGACCGACGAGGCCGAGCCGACCATGACGAGCCCGATGAGGCAGAGCAGCCCCACGTCGGTCAACAAGATGGTCGAGACCGCCACCTGGCGGCCGGCGATCGTGATGCCGCGCGCCTTGGCGGCGGACGCGGCGCGGTGGGCCTTCGAACGCGGCTGGATCGCGCCCGCTTTCGACTTCGACGACGGCCGGCTCGAGGGCCTCGGCGCCGAACGGAACGTGGCGGCCCGCCCGCTCGCTGCCTGGACCGGCGTCATGCCCGACGCCCTTGCGGCGCGTGGGCGCGCCTCACCGCCCGGTCCGACCCCCGATGCACGGGACAAGTCTCTCCTACCCGCGCGCCCGAGTGGCGGATGTCAGACGCGGCGCGCGGCCGCGCGACGGGACGAGCGCGGGGACGCCGCGCGCGCGCGGTCACGTGAACTTCGCCACCGTGAGGTAGTCGCCGTAGAAGATGCCGAGCCCCAACGCGCAGAAGAGGCCGCCGAGGATCCAGAAGCGGACGATCACCGTCGTCTCGGGCCAGCCGGCCAGCTCGAAGTGGTGGTGGATGGGCGCCATCCGGAAGATGCGCCGGTGGAAGGCACGGAAGCTGATCACCTGGAGGATGACCGACAGCGTCTCCATGACGAACAGGCCGCCGATCACGAGCAGCAGCAGGTCCAGGTTGAGGAGCAGGCACAGGGCGGCGAGCCCCGCACCGATAGCGAGTGACCCGGTGTCGCCCATGATGATCTTGGCCGGCGCCGCGTTCCACCACAGGAACCCGACGCAGGCGCCCGCGAGGGCCACCGACACCAGCGCGAGGTCGATCGCCGACGCCGGCAGCACGTGGTAGATCGAGAAGTGCCGGAAGATCCAGTAGCCCATGATCGAGAGCACGAAGAAGCAGAACGTGCCCGAACCGGCCGCCAGGCCGTCGACCCCGTCGGTGATGTTCACGGCGTTGGAGGCACCGACCATCACGAGGACGGCGAAGATGATCCAGCCGACCGTCCCCAGGTTGATGCCGATGGCCGACGAGCGCGTGAAGGACAGCGCCGTCGACGTGTGGGCCCAGTAGACCGCCAGCAACGCGAAGGCGAGCGCGCAGAGCAGCTGCGCGGCGGACTTGGCGCGCTTGTTGAGCCCGAGACTGCGCCGGTGCGAGACCTTGATGTAGTCGTCGAGGAACCCGATGAGCCCGAACGCCACCACCGCGCCGACGGCCAGGTAGCCGGTGCGCGAGAAGCGGACCTCGGTGCCGATGTGGCCGACGGCGTACCCCACCACGACCGAGCCGACGATGGCGATGCCACCCATGGTCGGCGTGCCCGCCTTGGCCACGTGGGTCGACGGCCCGTCCTCCCTGATGTGCTGGCCCAGTTCGCGTGTGCGGAAGTAACGGATGAGGAAGGGGGTCGAGATGATGGCGAGCCAGAGCGCGATGCCACCCGACACGAGCAATCCGAGCACGTGCTGTCAGGCTCCCGGGTGCTCGTGCCGCCCGGCGGGCGCCCAGGTCGAAGGATCCGACCCATAGCGCGCGGCGAGCGCGTCGCGCGCTTCGAGCGCGTCGTCGAACGGGAGCAACTGCCCCCTCACTTCTTGGTAGGTCTCGTGCCCCTTGCCCGCCACCACGACCACGTCGCCCGGGGCGGCCAGGTCGAGGGCGCGCCGGATCGCCACGGCCCGGTCGGGCTCGACCACGACGGCCGGGTTGGTCCGCCCGCCGGGAATGCCGCCGAGGACCTCTTCGATGATGGTGCGTGGCTCCTCGTCGCGCGGGTTGTCGGACGTGAGCACCGCGATGTCACTCAGCCGGGCGGCGACCTCGCCCATGAGCGGGCGCTTGGTCCTGTCCCGGTTGCCGCCGCAGCCGAACACGGTCAACACCCTGCCGCCGGGTGCGAGCACCCTCGCCTCTCGCAGCACCACGTCGAGGCCGGCCGGTGTGTGCGCGTAGTCGACGAGCACCGTGAAAGGCGGCGCGTCCGCGTCGGCGTCGGCGTCCGCCGCGCCCGGTGAGGCGATGACCTGCAGGCGCCCGGGCACCGGCGACACGCCGGCCATGGCGTGGGCAACCTGCTCCGGGGTGAGGTGGAGCTCGTCGAGTGCGAGCGCCGACTCGGCCGCCAGCAGCGCATTGTCCACGTTGACCGCACCGGTCAGCGGCGTGGTCACGCGCTGGCCGCGCCAGGTGAAGCTCGATCGGCCGGGTTCGAGGACGATGTCGCCCGCATCGCTGCGCCGCACGGGGGTGATGGGGATCCGCGCCCGTTCGAGCAGGCGGCGTCCCCACGGATCGTCCGCGTTGACCACGCCGCGGAGCGCGCGGCCGGGATCGAACAGCGTCGCTTTCGCTTCGAAATAGGACTCCATCGTCCCGTGGTAGTCCAGGTGGTCGTGGCTCAGATTGGTGAAGACGGCCACGTCGAAGTGGATGCCCTCGACCCGCGACTGCACGAGGGCGTGGCTCGACACCTCCATGGCGACAGCATGACGCGTCCCGTCGGACGTCTGGCGGTCGCGCACGCCGGCCAGGACGCGTTGCACCTCGGTGGCTTCGGGTGTGGTCCTCGCACCCGACAACGTCCCCATCACGTTGGTGGGGTGTCCGGTGGCGCTCAACAGGTCGCCGAGCAGCTGGGTCACCGTCGTCTTGCCGTTCGTGCCCGTCACGCCGACCATCACGAGGTCGCGCGCGGGATAGCCGTAGAACGCGGCGGCGAGGCGCGCCATGACGGGCCGCATGGTGCCCTCGGCGACCCGCGTCTGCACCACCCGCTCGTCGAGCAGCTCGGGGATGAAGTGCTCGCACAGCAGGCCGACCGCGCCGCGCTCGACGGCCTCGGAGGCATACGCGTGCCCGTCGCTGACGAGGCCGGGGACGCAGCAGAACAAATCGCCCGGTACCACGCGACGGCTGTCGTGCGAGATGCCGCTGACCTCGACTGCAGCGAGGTCCCCGACGGACTCGAGCACGTCGATGTCGTCGAAGAGCAGGTTCATGGGCACACGTCGCATGATGGACCCGACAGCGTTGCATGCCCCGGACACCCTCGCGTCACATCCGCAATGGGTGTGTGGGCATGGGTCACGTGATGTCCTGGGCCTGGTCGCTCGCGGAGGTGGACGTCGTCCCTGACGAGGGGCTCGTCTGCGCGCCGGGGGTCGTCGGGATGTCGTAGCGGTGCAGGGCGTAGCTCATGATCTGCGAGAACACCGGGGCCGCGACCGTCCCGCCGAAGATCGGCGTCGGGCGGTCGAGGACGACGATCATCGACAGCGTCGGGTTGACGGCGGGCGCGTAGCCGACGAAGGAGGCCATGTACGCGCCCTCGATGTACGAGTCGTGATCCGGCGTCGGGATCTGCGCGGTGCCCGTCTTGCCCGCCACCGTGTAGCCGGGCACCGCGGCGCTCGTGCCCGTGCCCTGGTTGACCACCTGCTGGAGCATGGACGACAGCTCGGAGTCGACCGCAGGCGGGAAGACCGTGTGCGTCGCCGACGCAGGGGTGTTGGCCAGCGTGCCCGACGGGCTGACGGTGGCCTGGACGAGTTTGGGTGCCACGTACACGCCGCCGTTGGCCACGGCGTTGTAGGCGTCGAGCACCTGGAGCGCGTTGACCGCGTCGACCTGGCCGATGGGTAGGGAGACGAAGTCCGTGGGCTCCCACTGTGCGGCGGTGGCGAGGAGGCCCTGTGACTCGCCGGGGAAGTCCAGTCCGGTCGGCTGCCCGAACCCCAGCGCCTTCACCTGGGCGAGCAGGCGCTGCTCGCCGACGCCCTGGGCGATCTCCGAGGTCCCGATGTTCGAGGACTGGGCCAGGATCTGCGTCGCGGTCAGTTGCTCCGTCGGGTGCGGTTCGGCGTCGTGGAAGGTCGAACCGTCCAACTGGATCTGGTCGGGCACCGTGAAGACGGAGTTGGGGTTGATGAGGTTGTTCTGCAAGGCGGACGAGAACGTCACCAGCTTGAAGACCGATCCCGGTTCGTAGAGCTGCGTCACCGCAAGATTGCTCGGCGCTTCTTCCACGGCGTTCTTCGGCCCGATCGGCACGACACCGCCCGAGGTGGTGCCCGGCGTGGTGGTCGTGGGCGCGGACCCCAGTGGAGTCGGATGCGTCGCGACGAGATTGGCCATCGAGAGGATCTGGCCCGTCTTCACGTCCATCACGACTGCGGTGCCGCTGACGGAGTTCGACGACTCGATCGCCTTGGCCAGCGCTTGCTCGGACTCGTATTGCAACTGCGTGTCGAGTGTGAGCTCGAGGCCGGTGCCCGGGGTCGTGGGGACCTTGTCGGAAACCGGCGACTGCGGCAGCGCGACGCCGGCCGGTGACGCCATGATCGTCTCCTTGCCGTCGGTCCCGGCCAGGAGCCGGTTGTCGCCGAACTCGAGCCCCCCGGCCCCGTGGCCCGCCGCGTTGGTGAAGCCGATGACGGGCGACGCCAGGGTGCCGTTGGGCACCACGCGCTTGGAGTCCGCCAGCAAGGTGATCCCCGGGATGGCGTCGGATGCGATCGTCTGGCCCGTCGCCTGTGGCAGCTGGCGTGCGAGCACCACGTACCCGCTCGGGCGGTGCAGCTCCGCCGCCAGGGTCGTCGCGGGGACGTGCAGCATCGGGGCGAGCGCGAGCGCGGTCTTCACCGGGTGCGCCACCTGGTAGTCGTCGGCGACCACGTCGTCGGTCGGCACGGAGAGGGCGAGCGGCGACCCGTCACGGGCGTAGATCCCACCGCGCAACGAGGGCAGCGAGACCGTGATCGAGGACTCGCCGCGCGCCGCAGCCGAGTAGGCGCCGGCGTGCACGACTTGCACGTCGACGAGCCGCGCCACGAGCAGCAACATCGCGAACAGGAGAAGGAAGCGAACCAGGCGGACCCTCCGCTGGAAGGTGCCACTCGCCCAGCCGGCGCGCGACGGCCGCGGCGACCGCGCTGGCCGGCCAGGCCGTGCTGGCCGCGCTGGCCGTTTCGCCGTGCGTTTCGCCGGCGCAGGACGATGTGGGCGCGCCTCGGGACGCGGGCGCGGGCGCAACGGCGTCGACGACGGCCGGCGGGGCTGTGTGGCCGTGCGCGCGCGCGTGGAGGGTGCGGCGGCGGCCCGGCCGGCCGGCGCACGCCGTGCACCCCCGGACGTCGACGCTGAACCGCCGCGCGCGCGGCCGGTGTTGGCGCGCGCGCGGTGAGGCTCGGGTCGCGTCGCGACGCTCATGGTGTGGTCGTCGGGGTGGAGGTGGTCGGAGTGGAGCCTGGCGTGGTCGACGCGGCGGCGGCACCGGTCGTGTTCGTACCCGTGGTCGCCGGAGTGGTGGTGGCGGGCGGCGGAGGGGGGGCCGGCGCCGGCGTCACCTTCGGGGTCGCGATGGGGACCGTGAGCGGGACGTAGGGCAACTCGGTCACGTCGTCGTGCACCATGCCGAGCTGCCCGGTGGCGGCACCGACGATTCGTGCGGGCGTCTCGAGCTGCGCGACCGACAGCTCGCCTTGGCGGTGGGCGGCGAGTTCGAGCGAGAGCTGGTGCTGGAGGGAGGAGAGCCGCACCTGCCCGTTGGCCAGGATGGCCTGCCCCACGACGACGGCCAGCAGGGCGCAGATGACGAGCGAGACGGCGGCGACCGTCATGAGGCGCGCGGGATTCCTGGCTCCACGCCCGGACCGGGCGCCCCGCCGAGGGCGCGGCGGGACGACCCGGAGGGGCGTTCGGCGAGTCGAAGGGGTTGTGGCGCCGGCACCGTCAGTGGCGCCACGCCCCCAACGACGGGAGGGCGATCCGGAGGCGTGCCGTCGGGCGGGTGCCGCGGCCGCGGGAGGAGGTGCCATCAGTCGTCCGTCCGGACGAGGGCACGGAGCCGGGCACTCTCGGCCCGGGGGTTGGAGGCGATCTCGGCCGCAGACGCCTTGCGCGCGCCGCGGAACACGAGGCGGTGCTTGGACAGCGCACCACAGACGCAGGGCATGCCCGGCGGGCACACGCAGCCACCGGACGCGGCGTCCGCGAAGAGCTGCTTGGTGAACCTGTCCTCGCCCGAGTGGTAACTGATCACGGCACACACGCCGCCCACGGCGAGGCTCTCCACCGCCGCCGGGAGCGCGGCGCGGAGCTCGCCCACCTCGTCGTTGACCTCGATGCGCAAGGCCTGGAAGACACGGCGGGCCGGGTGTCCCTTACGGCGCACCGCTGCCGGGACGGCCGCCGCGACAACGTCCGCCAACTGTGTCGTGGTCGTCAGCGGGCGCGCCCGCACGATGGCCCGTGCGATCCGCCCGGACAGGCGGCCCTCGCCATTCTCACGGAAGAGCGCGGCCAGCGACTCCTCCGGGAGGCTGTTCACCAACTCGGCTGCCGTCAGGCCGGACTCCTGGTCCATCCGCATGTCGAGGGGACCGTCGTGGCGGAACGAGAAGCCGCGGCCTGCCTGGTCGAGCTGGGGCGAGCTGACCCCCAGGTCGAAGAGGGCGCCCGACAGGGTCCCGAGCCCCCCTGTCGAGACGACCTCCTCGAAGGCCGAGAACGGGGACCGGATCAGCGTGATCCGGTCCCCGAACGAGGCCAGCTGCACCTGTGCTGTGTTGAGTGCCACCTGGTCCCGATCAAGCCCGACGACGCGCAGCGTCGGATACGCCGCTAGCAACGCCGCCGAGTGGCCGCCCCCGCCGACCGTCGCGTCCACCACGACACCGGGGGGAACGGATGCGAAGAGAGACACCACCTCGTCACGGAGCACGGGAGTGTGTTCGAACGTGTGGGCCATCTGCAGCCCCTCGGCCGGAGGGTCGAGAGGGAGGTGGAGATCCGGACGACCTTGTGCGAGGAAGTGGGTGGAGTGGTCTTCCAGCGCGCCGGTCGAGGAGCTGCACATGGTCCAGTGCGTCGTGCGTCCCTGTGTCGTCGGTGTCTGTGTCGTCAGCGTCTGTCCTGAGGTGTTGGGTGTCCTTTCTCTCTGTATCTCGTCCGTCCGTGACTGCTCTTTCTGCGACGCGGTGCTCGCTACTCCCCCTCGTCTCCTTCCAGCAGCCAGCTCTCCTCCGGCAACACTCGCTCGTTCCATGCCGTCGGGTTCCACAACTCGACCCGGTCGATCGCCCCGTGGACGAGCACCTCGGCATCGAGTCGAGCGAACTCGCGCAGGTGCGCCGGGATCGGCATGCGCCCCTGCCGGTCGATCTCGACGTCCGCCGAGTTCGAGGCCCAGATCCGGGCCCGGTTGCGCTCGGCCCGTCCAGAGCCGGACATCTGCTGCATCGATTCCATCTGCCGTTCGAATTCCCCTGGCGTCCAGAGCGCCAGGCAACCCTCCGAGTTCTGGGTGAGATAGCCGCCGCGCTCGAACTGGCCACGAAACTTCGCCGGCAGGATCACCCTGCCCTTCGTGTCGAGCGAGTGCTCGTACCTCCCTACGAAACCTGCCACTGGCTGTGTCTCCCACGACGCTCCCTGGCTTGCGCCTCACGACGCCCCCTCACACCATTTCCCTCCACTTTAAACCCTTTCCCTCCACTGCACAACACCGGGGCCCCATATGCAACCCAAATGCAACAACAGACCGCCACCGCGCCCTCCGGCCCCGTCCGCGGCCTGCCGCGCGACCCCGGGCGCGGCGCGCCCACGAGCGCGGCGAGCGAGTGCGCTCGGCCGGGGCCGGTTCGGCGCGCCGAGACCTCCCCCCGCGCGGCCGGAGGGATCGAGAGCCGGCGACGCAGCCGGCAGAAGAGTGCAGAAGAAGAGGAGAAGAAGGAGGAGAGAAACGAAGTGGAAGCGGCGCGGCCCTACGGCGAGCCGGTCGCCTCCTCGGACCCGCCGCTCAGCTCGAACGAGGGAAACGACGCGAGGAGGCGGTCGCGCAGCACCGCGAGGTCGCGCAGCGGCGGATCGAGGTCACCCAACCCGACCGCGACCTCGCGTAGCCCGGCGTCGAGCTCGCGCCGCCGCGCGTCGGCGACCTCGAGCAAGCCGACCATCGCGACCGGGTCCCAGCGCAGATACGCGCACGAGGAGAAGAGCGCGCCTTCGCGGGCCCGCCACTGTGAGAGCCCCACCACTTTGCGCCCGCCGACGAACACCTCGCCCGGTCCACGGCCGGCGAAACAGATCAGCTCGCCGTACTCGCCGGGCACGGCGCGGCCGGCGTGCACGTGGACGCCGGCGACGCCCACTTCGGCCAGGGCGCGCGTCCACCACGCCCCGATCCATTCGGCCGCAGCCGCGACGTCGGCGACCCACAGCGGGTCGTCGCGCGGGATCCAGGCGTCGAGCCAGAGCGGGTCCGCCGGGTCGAGGTAGACCAGCCCGCCGCCGCCGCGGCGCCGCGCCAGTCCGACACCGTGCGCCTCCAGCGCGTCCGCGCTGACCACCGCCTCGGGCTGGGTGCTGCCGAGGACGAGCGTCGGGCGGGGGACGCCGCGGACGACGGCGACCCGCCGGGGCTCGGCTCGGAACTGGTCGACGTCGATCAGCGAGAGAGGGGCGGGCGGCAACCTCAGGAGGCCGCTGCGAGATACGGCTCCCACAACGGGTCCACGTCCGAGAGGTGCCGCAGGCGCCAGAGGTGGCCGTCGGGAGGAGCCGGCTTCACGCGCAGCGTCCAGCCGAGCTCGGAGAGCAACTGATCGGCCTTCACCAGGTTGTCGCGCTTGCAGGCCGCCACGACGTTGGACCAGTCGTGCGTGCCACCCCGGCTGCGCGGGATCACATGGTCGATGGTGTCGGCGGGCTGCGAGCAATAGACGCAGAGCCCGCCGTCGCGGCGGAGCACCGACCGCCGGGTCACGGGCGGGGTGCGGGCCCAGCGCGGGATCCGCACCATGTGCGACAGGCGCACGATCGAGGGGACCTCGACGTCGAGCCGCGCCGAGTGGAAGACGGTGCAGTCGTCTCTCGTCGCGACCGCCTCCGCTCGGCCCGCGAGCATCAGCACGACCGCACGCCGATCAGAGACGAGGGCGAGCGGCTCGTAGGTCGCATTGAGGAGGAGCACCCGCTCCATGACCCGAGAGGCTATCCGCGGCGAGGACGGGACCTCTGACACCAGCGCAGGTACGCGACGACGTCCTGCGAGGTCAGCGCGGCGGCGTCGCCGTCTCCGCCGTACGCGGTGACAAGACGAAAGTGCCAGTACGCGTCGCCCGGCACCGGGATGAACGGGGCGCGACGCCACCACCCGCGCCGGGCCAGCCGGCGCACGGCTCCGAGCGCCGTCCACCACAGCCCTGGGTGCACCACCACCGCGCGCACCACGACGGACGCGTCGCGTCGCCACGCGGAGCCGCTCACGGGACCGCCAGCCCGCGCAGGCCGACGCGGGCGGCGCCGACCAAAGGGCCCTCGTCACCGAGGCCGCCGGGGATCACCCGCGCGCCGCGCGCGTAGTCGAGCCTGCACAGGCGGTCCATCTCCGCCTGTGCCGCATCGAAGAAGGGCGTGCCGAAGCCGAGCGCGACCGAACCGCTCACCACCGCCAGCGGCAGGTCGAGGAGGTTGACCACCGAGGCCAGCGCGCGGCCGACGAGCGTCCCCGTGCGCTCGATCACCGCGGCGGACGCGAGCCGCGCCGGCTCACCGGTGATCGCGGCCACCGCAGTGCCCGACGCCTCCGCTTCGAGGCAGCCGCGCCCACCACACCGGCAGACGCGACCGTCGGGCACGACGATCACGTGGCCCACGTGACCGGCGTTGCCGAGGCGTCCATCGAGCAACCGGCCGTCGAGGACGATGCCGCCCCCCACCCCGGTCGAGACCACCATGCCGATGTAGTCGCGCGCGCCCGACGCCGCACCGACCCACCCTTCACCGAGCGCGAGCGCCTTGGCGTCGTTGTCGACATAGGTCGGGAGTCCCGTCAGGGCGGCGAGCCGCGCGCGCAACGGGAAGGAGCGCCAGGCGGGGATGTTGAGCGGCGACACCTCCTCGCCGCCGGGGGTCATCGGGCCACCACACCCGGCGCCGCACACAACCAGCCGATCGCCGGACCCGAGCCGCGCCACCACGTCGCCGACGAGTCCCGCCAGATCGCACCACAAGAGCTCAGCGGGCCCGCCACCGGCGACGGCGCCCTCGGAGCTCCCCACGCCCGCGCCAGCGCCCCCGCCCCCGCCCTCGCCCACTGCCAGACGGCGGGTCGGCTGCATCGCCCGTTCGACGAGCGAGCCGTCCAGCCCGACCAGCCCGGCGGCCAGCTTGGTGCCGCCGATGTCGACGGCGAGCGCGAGGTCAGCCATGAGGACGGGCAGCGCCTAGGACGTCGGCGAGATACGGGTCGAGATCACAGCGCCAGCACGGCGCCGCGCCGGCGCAGCGCGCCGGTCAGCTCTCGCGGCGATGGAACCGGGAGCGGAACCAGTCGCGCGCTTCGCTCACCGCGCCCTCGATGCCGCTCGAGGCGCCACCCTCCTTCGGTTCGCCGTCACGCGAGCGTGTGAGGTCGTGCCACCCGGCGCGCCCCATGCGGCGCAGGTTCCGCTCGAACCACACCGCCGAGGCGAACATGATGACGACACCGACGAAGCCGGCGATGACCGACTTCGAGTAGAAGGCGACGAGGATCACGACGCCGAGGACGAAGGTCACGGCGGCCCACTTGCAGTAGCGGCCGGCGTGCCGGTACACGGTCTCCGATCGAACGCGCTCGGCGAACTCCGGGTCCTGCCGGACCAAGGACTCCTCGAGTTCGGCCAGAATTTTCTGTTCGTGGTCGGAAAGCGGCACTACCACCTGCCCCCTGGGATCTCCACATCCATCTGTGCCCAATGTTGGCACGCCCTATCGGCGCGGACAACGAGAATGTGGCCCTTGCTTCCTGCCTGCGCGGTGGTCTCCACCGCTGGGCAGCTTAGATCCGTATCGGCAGAATCCGAACGCGAGGTAACGGACTTGTAACGCCCCGGGCCAGGCCCGGTCCGATCCGGTCCTCGTGGTGGAGCTAGTCCCTCGGCGCCTTCGGCTTGCGCCGCATGACCAAGGCCGTGATCGCCGCCCCCAGGAGCCCTGAGATGACGATGACCAGGATCAAGGGGGCCTGGCGGCTGAACACCCAGAAGTCGATCTGGACGTCTCGCAAGTTGGCCAGCGCGAACCAGACCAACAGGACGGCCGCCGCGGCGACGCCGATCATGGTGGCCTGGCGCCGGCGGTCGATGCTGTGGCCGCCCTCCGGCTCCACCGGACGAGGATCCGAGTGCACGGGTCGCTTCGCCATGACCCCATTCTGCCGCCCCGGCCGCCGGGCGCGGGACCAGGGCGGGCGGCCGGCCCGTGGCCACGTCCCCGTCGGCCACGCCACCGCCCGATGCAGCGCCCGCGCCACCGCCCACGCTCCCGCCCCCACCTGCTATGAGAAAGGTCCCGGAAGGAGACGTCATGACCTCGAGCGAGACACTCACGGGCGCCCGCACCATGTGGGAGCTCGTCGACCGGCGTGCCGCCGCATCGCCCGACCATCCCATGCTGATCGCGGCCGACGGCGAGACGGTCACCTTCGGGGCCTTCCGCGACCGGGCCGAGCGCCTGGCCGCCGCCCTCTTCGAGATGGGCGTGACCGAGGGCACGGTCGTCTCCTGGCAGCTCCCGACCGGCATCGACACCGTCGTGCTGTCCATCGCCCTGGCCCGCCTCGGCGCGGTCCAGAACCCCATCATCCACCTCTACCGGGAACGCGAAGTCGGCTTCGCCCTACGCCAGACCGGTGCGTCGCTCTTCGTCATTCCCGGGACGTGGCGGGGCACGGACTTCGCCGCCCTCGCCGAACGCGCGCTCGAGGGGGCTGCGCGGCGCCCCACGATCCTCAGCATCGAGCACGGCCTGCCGGAAACCGACCCCGCCGTCCTGCCCCCACCGCCGCCGGGGGCCGACCCGTCGGTTGCCCCCATCCGCTGGGTGTACTACACGTCCGGCTCGACCGCCGACCCCAAGGGGGTCCAGCACACGGACCAGACGCTCATCGCAGGTGGATGGGGGCTCGCCCGCGCGCTCGACATGGGCCCCGACGACGTCGGTTCCATCGCCTTCCCCTTCGCCCACATCGCGGGCCCCGACTACCTCGTGACGATGCTCACCTTCGGCTTCCCGGCCATCCTCGTCGACGCCTTCTCCGCCCCCGACGTGCTGCCGATCTTCCGGACGCACGGCGCCACGATGGTCGGCGGCAGCACCGCGTTCTACGTCGCGTATCTCGGGGAGCAGCGCAAGACGCCGGACACGCCGATCCTGCCCACGCTGCGCCTGATGTCGGGCGGCGGCGCGGCCAAACCGCCCGAGGTCCACTACGAGGTGCGCGACGAGATCGGTGGGCGCGGCGTCGTGCACGGCTACGGCATGACCGAGGTGCCGATGATCTCGAACGGCTCGCCGCACGACACCGACGAGCAGCTCGCCAACACCGACGGCAGGCCGGTCGAGGGGGCGGACGTCCGCATCGTCCGGCTCGACGGCGAACCGGCGGCGCCGGGCGAGGAGGGCGAGGTGCGCGTCAAGGGCCCGATGGTCTTCCACGGCTACACCGACCCGGCCCTGACGGCGGAGGCGTTCGACGCCGACGGCTACTTCCGCACCGGCGACCTCGGCCGGCTGCGCGACGACGGCCACCTCACCCTCACCGGGCGGCTGAAGGACGTCATCGTGCGCAAGGGCGAGAACATCAGTGCCAAGGAGATCGAAGACCTGCTCTACACCCACCCCGGCGTGGCCGAAGTCGCGGTGATCGGGCTGCCCGACCCCGAGCGCGGCGAGCGCGTCTGCGCGGTGGTGCAGCTCGCGGAGGGCGCCGGCGGGCTCGGGCTCGACGAGGTCGTGGCGTTCTGCCGCCAGGCGGGGCTGATGACCCAGAAGATCCCCGAGCAACTCGAGCTGCGGACCGACTGGCCGCGGGCCGGCACGGGCAAGATCGTGAAGAAGTCGCTGCGCGACGAGTACGCAGCCCGGTGACGGGCCCGCGCCCGGCCCGAGCAACCGGGCCCGCGGTCCCCGAAGGCCGGGGCGCCCGGCCCTACCGCGTCGTCTTCGTCTGCACGGGGAACATCTGCCGTTCGCCGATGGCCGAGGTCATCACGCGTGCCCTGGCCTCGACGACGACGCTCGAGGACGGGAGCACGCTGGCCGAGCACCTCGACGTGCGCAGCGCCGGGACGGGACCCTGGCACGAGGGCGAGCCGATGCACGACCTGGCGGCGGCCACCTTGGCCCGCGCCGGCTATCCGCGGCACGGACACGTCGCCCACCAGGTCTCGTCCTCCGAGCTGGACCAGATCGACCTGCTCGTGGCGCTCGACCGGCGCCACCAGCAGACGCTGCGCGGGCTGGGGGCCGACCCGGGCCGGGTCGTGTTGCTCCGCTCCTTCGACGCCGGGTCGGGCGCCGCGGCGGACGTGCCGGACCCCTACTACGGCGACCACGCCGACTTCGACGAGTGCCGCGACATGATCGCCGCGGGCTGCGCGGGCCTGGTCGCGGCGCTGGCCGCGGGCCGGGACGCCAGCGGAGCGGCCTGAGCCATCTCCCCCGGCCAGGGACGGCGCCCGCCGCCCGCCCGGCGCCAGCCGCGCGAAGGCGCTGGTCACGGGCATCCTCGGCCGGAGTTTGAGGGAGGCCGTGTGACATAGTGCCCCCCGTGGTCTCACGCAGGGTCAGGGTTCGCCGCCGACAATTCGCCGTCGCCGGAGTCGTGGTCCTCGTCGTGTTGATCTACCTCGCCGTCTTCGCCGGCGGCTCGAGCTCGCCCCCCAAACCGGCCCCGACCCAGCACCACGCAGCCGCGGCTGCAGCCCGTTTCCCCGCCCACTCCCCGCTGAACCCCGCCTGGAAGGGCAACGGGCGGACCGTGACGCTCGGCTTCGGCGGGGACGTGCACTTCGCCGGTGCCGTGGGCGAGCGGCTGGCCCAGGACCCCTCGACGGCGCTCGGCACCACGTTCCCCCAGCTGTTCGCCGGCACCCAGCTGCGCATGGTGAACCTCGAAACGGCGGTCACCGACGGCACCTGCCCCGAGCCGCAGAACAAGCAGTACATCTTCGACGCGCCGGCGTCGGCGATCACCGCGCTCAAGAGCGCCGGCGTCACGCTCGCCACTGAGGCCAACGACCACGGGCTCGACTGCGGGCCCCAAGGTCTCTCCCAGAACCTCACCATCGCGTCACAGACCGGTTACCCCATCATCGGGATCGGGAACACCGCCGCGCAGGCCTTCACCCCCTACCGCGTCACGATCGACGGCCAGCGCATCGCGATCATCGCTGCGACCCAGGTCATCGCCGACAACCTCGTGGGCACGTGGACGGCGACGAGTACGCAAGCCGGGCTGGCCTCGGCCATCGACCCGACCGAGCTCGTGCGGGAGGTCCAGCAGGTGCGCAAGACCGCGGACACCGTGATCGTCTACGTGCACTGGGGCACCGAGACGCAGGCCTGCCCCGACCCCCAACAGGAGCCGCTGGCCCAGCAGCTGGTCCAGGCGGGTGCCGACGTCGTCATCGGCTCCAACGCGCACGTGTTGCTCGGAGCCGGCTATCTCGGCAGCGCGTACGTCGACTACGGGCTGGGGAACCTCGCCTTCTACGACGACACCGCGCCCGAGACCGACAGCGGCTCGCTCGTCATCACCGCGCAGGGACGTCATGTCACGAGCGCGGTGTGGCGCCCGGCCACCATCGTCAACGGCTTGCCCCAACCGCTGACCGGCGCACCCGCCGCGTCGGCGGTGCAAAGTTGGAGCGCGGCGCGCAGCTGCACCAACCTCGGCGCCGCGCCCGCCGCCAGTCTCGCGACCATGCACGCTGAGACGGTGCCCTTCGTCGCGCCACCTGCACCCCCGACCACGACCACCACGACGGCGACCGGCGGCACCGGGTCCTCCGGCGCCGGCACGACCAGCACGTCAGCGCCCGCGACGACGACCTCGACGTCGACGAGCACCTCGGGCACCGGCCGTCACAGCGCCACGACCACGTCGAGCAGCACGCCCGGATCGACGACGACGTCGCCGACCGACAACGCCGGCTGAGCGCGCCCCTCGGGGCGGGCCCGGCGGGGCTCAGCCTCGGACGGAGGCGAAGGTGGGCGCCCCGGGCTCGAGGGGCACCCGGGCGGCACGGGCGGTGAAGCTGATGGCGTGGTACCACCCGCACAGCATCAGCAGGTCGAGCAGCTCGTCGTCGCCGAACTCCGCCACCAGCGCGTCCCACAGGGGCGCCCCGACGTCCGCCGTCTCATGGAGCTCGTCGACCAGGCGGATGAGGAGCCGGTCCCGCGTCGCATCCCAGCACCGGTCGTCCGCGCTGCCGTGAGTCAGGGAGGTGAGCTGCGCGGCACCGAGCCCGGCGCGCTCGGCGAAGAACGCGACGTGGACCCCCCACTCGTACTCGCAGCCGCACCGGGCGCAGGTCCGGTCGATCACGATCTCGCGCTCGCGCAGGCCCACGGCCAGCGAGCGGCTCAGCTCGTGGCGTCCCCAGGGCTGCATGGCCGTGGTCATGGCCCGGTTGCGGACGAAGGTCCGGAACAGCGCGATCGGTGGGACGCCGGGCGGCATCATCGCCTGGAGCTGCTCGTCGACGTCGGGCTCGAACGGTGCGTCCAGCGGCGCAATGCGGGGCACGTCGGTCATGGCTGCCTCACCCTTCCTCTCGTTCTCTCGCTGCGGGTATCGTTTCTGAATCAGAAACGCCTCCACGGCAGCTACCATAGCGTTCCGGATTCCGAAATGCATCCCCGACCCGCATGACACCGCGTGCCCCGCTCCCGGGGCGGCCCGTCCGAGGCTCGACCTCGGGGAGACCCCTCATGGCCGCGCTCGACCTCCTCGGTCGGCGCTGGGCCCTGCGCATCCTGTGGGAGTTGCGCGACGGCGCGCTCGGGGCGCGGGCGCTGCGCGCCCGCTGCGACGACATGTCGACCAGCGTCCTCTACGAGCGGCTGGGCGAGCTGGGTGATGCCGGCCTGGTCGTCCAGGACGACGACGGGTCCTATGCGCTGAGCCTGCTCGGCCGCCAGCTGGGCGACGCGATCGCGCCGCTCCAACGCTGGGCCGATCGGTGGGCCGCGACGCAGGCGCCGGCCCCGGGCCGGCGCGCCCGCTGAGCGCTCAGCTCTGCCCGAGGCGGCCCGCGGGCGCGGTCCGCGGCGTGAACGCGTCGACGCCCGGGATGCGCCGGTAGCGGAACCGGATCTCCTCGAGATCGTTGGGCTCGGTCACCGTGCGCTCGGCCACCCGGAGCACCATGTCCGCCTGGCGGCGGAGCACGAGACGCTGCTCCCCCGTCGTCGTGTCGAGCATGATCGAGCCCAGTGAGTCGATCAGGCGGATGAGCACCGCCGGCATCCCGGCCGCGGACTGGCGGATCTTGTCGAAGGCGCGGTTGACCATCCGCGCGTACGAGGGGTCGAACTCGATCAGGCGGACCTTGCCGGCCGAGTCGCGGTAGACGCCCTCGTCGAGCACCCGACCCGACACCTGGCCCAGCCCCGCCGAGAGCCAGTCGATGCACGTGAGCGCGGTGAAGGTGTCGTTGACGGCGGACGACAGCGCGCGGATGGCGATCTCGACGAGCTGGTCGATGGCGAACACCGGGTCTTGGACCAAGGTGCGGTGCGGGCCGGTCACGTGCGCCCGCGACAGGGCAAGGGCGACCTCGGGCGCGGCATGGGGCGGCCACACCATCGCCAACGGGCGTCCGGTCGCCAGGAAGTGCCCGGGCCGGTGCTCGAGGCGGATGAACGAGTCGGTCCGGGTGGCGATGCCGATGAGCTGCGCGTACCCGACGTACTGGATGTAGCCGCTCTTCTGTGACGGCACGACCGCGCCCTGGTCCTCGATGAGCTTCAACAACTCGGGGACGGTCTTGCCCGTCGGCGGTGGCGACGGTTCCTGGGCCTCGCCCACCTTGTCGGGGAACTCCGCGTCGATCGAGCGAGTGAGGTCGTCGGCGATCCCCGCGATCACCTCGGGCAGCTGGATCGACTTGGCGATGTGGTGGATGAAGTAGATGAGGACGCCGAGGTCGAGCAGGAGCAGCGCCTCGGCCACCGACGTCGAGAGGTGCGGGACGAAGTCACTGCTGAGGCTGTTGATCGAGACCAGCGCGAGCACCGCGTACACGAAGGTGCCGACGAACACGCCGAGCGTCACCTGGTTGCCGATGTCGCGGACGAAGTTGCGCATCATGCGCGGCCCGAACTGCTGGGAGGCGAGTGTCAGCGCCAGGATCGTGATCGAGAACACGACGCCGATCACCGTGATCACGGCGGCCGCGATGGCGATCAGGACCTGGCGCTCGGCGTCCGCACTCCCGGTCCGGATCCAGACCGGCAGCGTCAGGTCGTGGTGGAAGGCCGCCACGTCGACTTCGAACGTGGCAACGAACAGCAGCACCGAGACGACGACGATGATGCTCGGGACGACCCACAAGGTGGTGCGGAGCTCCTCCCAGCGCCAGCTCGGGAGCTTGCGCCGGTCCTTGTCGACCCGGGCCGGCCTCGCCGTGGTGTGGGCGGCCTCCGGCGCGCTCATCGGGCGAAGAACCGCGGCAGGTACTTGCGGTTGGCGCGCAGCAGCTCGTCCGCCAGCTGCGCGGCGAGCGGGTACTGCCCGACCAGCGGGTTGGCGAGCAACGCGCGCACGACGTCGTCCCTGCTCCCCGAGCACGCGGCCCGGACCGCGAGCCGCTCGTAGGCCTTGGCGTGCTGGACCAGCCCGAGCATGTCGGGCGGGAGCGCACGCTGCGGCAGCGGGCGCGCGCCGTCCGCGTCGACCACGGCGGTCGTCTCGACCACGGCGTCGTCGGGAAGGCCCGGGATCGCGCCGTCGTTGCGCATGTCGACGACCTGCACGTCGCCGGTGCCGGCGTGGAGCGAGGCCATGAGCCGCACGGCCGCCAGCGAGTAGTAGGCGCCGCCCCGGTACGACAGCTTCTCCGGCTTGGAGTCCAGCGAGGGGTCTTGGTACTCCTCGAGGAGTGTTGTCTCGAGCTCGGCGACGACGTCGGCGCGCGGGCGGTAGCCCGGCGCCGACTGCACGGCGACCTCCGCGTCGTGCTCGTAGTAGTAGTGGACGTAGTACGAGGGCAGGGCGTGCTGGAGTCGCAGCACGTCGAGGGGCACGCCGCTCTCGAGCTCGACCTCGGGGCCGAAGCGCTCGAAGAGCTCGTCGAGGCGATCGGGTCCGGCGCAAGTGCGGGCGGAGCGGATCCAGGTCAGGTGGTTGAGGCCGACGTGCTCGACGGCGACGTCGTCGGGGTCGACGCCCAGGTAGTGGCCGATGCGGCGCTGGGCCCAGATCGCCACGTTGCACAGCCCGACGGCGCGGTGCCCCTCGTCGAGGAGTGCCTGGGTGACGATCCCGACGGGATTGGTGAAGTCGACCAGCCAGGCGCCGGGGTTGGCCCGGGCGGCCATCTCCTCGGCCAGCCCGAGAACGACCGGCACGGTGCGCAAGGCCTTGGCGAGGCCGCCGGCGCCCACGGTCTCCTGGCCGAGACAGCCGTACCCGACCGGCAGCGTCTCGTCGACGTGTCGCGCCGCCTGTCCCCCGATGCGGAGCTGGACGACGACGAAGTCGGCGCCTTCGAGTGCGTCGTGGGGGTCCGCAGTCGTCGTGAACGTGCCGCGCCACCCGCGCCGGCGGAGGATCCGTTCGGACAGCGCGCCGACCACGTCACGACGCAGGTCGCTCGGGTCCAACAACACGAGGTCGTCGACGACGATGCGGTCCTCGAGATCGCACAGGCCGTCGACGAGTTCGGGGGTGTACGTGCTGCCTCCGCCGACGACGGCCACCTTCGTCCCCACGCAGCGCAACGTAACATCCGTGCGTGTCCGACCCCACCGCTGCCGCGCCGGCGGTGCTGGCGTTCGACGGCGGCAGCACCAAGACCGACGTCGTCCTGGTCGCGCGCGACGGCGCCGTGCTCGGACGGGCACACGTGGGGCCGAGCAACCATCAGTTGGTCGGCCTCGAGACGGCGATCGAGACCTTGGCCGAAGGCGCCAACGCCGCGGCCGCCGACGCCGGCCTGCCCGAGCCCGGTCCCGGCCGGCCCCTTTGCGAGCTCGGCGTGTACTGCTTGGCGGGAGTCGACCTGGACGTCGACGAAGCCGCGCTGACCCCGGCGCTCTCGGCGACCGGGTGGACCGGGCGCGTCGTGGTGCGCAACGACACGTTCGCCGTCTCCCGCGCCGGCACCACCGCGCCGTGGGGTATCGGCGTCGTCTGCGGCACGGGGATGAACTGCGCGGCCACCGGACCCGACGGCCGCACGGTGCGCTTCCCCGCGCTGGCCGAGCTCTCGGGTGACTTCGCGCCCGGCGGCGCCTGGCTCGGGGTGCGCGCGCTCGGGCTCGCGTTGCGGGCCGGCGACGGACGGGGCGCGGCGACGACGTTGCGTGCGCGCGTGCCGGCGCACCTCGGCCAGCCGGACGCCGAGGCGGTGCTCGCCGGCGTCTACACGGGAGCCATCGGCTACAACCGGCTTTTCGAGCTCGCCCGCGTCCTGCTCGACGCCGCCGCCGACGGCGATCCCGAGGCACGCCAGGCGGCGGACCTCCTCGCCGACGAGGTGGCCGCCTTCGTGCGCGCCGCCGTGGTGCGCCTCGGCGTGCAGCGCGAGCCGGTCGAGGTGGTCCTCGGCGGCGGGATCTTCGACACGAGCGACGCCGGCTTCCACGACCGTGTCGCGGCAGGCATCCACGCGGCAGCACCCCGCGCCGTCCTCGTGCGCCTCGAGGCGCCGCCGGTGCTCGGGGCCGGACTGATCGGCCTCGACCTCCTCGGCGCCACGCCCGACGCGCTCGGCCTGCTCCGAACCTCGCTGCGCGCTGCCGCCGAACCGGGCTAGTCCGGCCGCGCGCCCGAACTGGGGGCGGATCCGGCTCCGGCCGCGGCGGCGACGGTGGGCGGCATGGCGTCGGCGACCAGCCGCTCGTCGTCGGCGAGCAGCGAGTGCGCAAGGTCCTTCACCATCTCGATCACCTCGGGGTGCTCTTCGGGGCTCCAGCCCTCGAGCAGCTCGGTGAGGCTCTGGCGCCGCGCGTCGGTGAGCTTCTCGAGCGCGGCGGTGCCGGCCGGGGTCAGGTGGAGGTCGAACTCGGCGCCACGCGGCCGCTCCGCGATCATGCCGGCGGCGACGAGGCCCTCGACGCCGGGCTCGATCAGGGTGGGGTCGACCTTGAGCTGCCACGAGAGGTCAGCGACCGTGGTGGCCGGGTTCTCCGCGAGCCGGTAGAGCAGCCACACCGAGCGGGGCGGCAGGTCGATGCCCGCCCGCTCCGCCAGCGTCTCGTAGACCTGGCCCCGGTTCTCGCGCGCCGACACGCGCTCGAGAGCGAGCTGGATCTCCTCGAGCGACGACCGCGTCGCCGGGGCGCCCTGGATCTCGCCCTGGTCGACCGTCTGGACCGTCTTGCGCAGCGGCACCTCGGGCAGCAAGAAGCTCAACAAGAAGGCGAAGAAGGCGATCGGGACCGCCACCTCGAAGACGACTTGCACCGCGTGGGTCACCGCGTCGATGTACCGGGTGAAGAAGAGCAGGCCTTCGGCCGTGGACTTGAGCTTGTCCAGCACGGCGGGATCGAGGGTCTGCGGGTTGAAGTTCTTGAGGAGCGCGGGCGGCACCTTCGCCAAGGCCGGCGCGAACGTGTGGTTGAAGACGATGGCGTAGATCGCACCGAAGACCGCGGTGCCGAAGGACCCGCCGATCATCCGGAAGAAGGTCGCGCTGCTCGTCGCCACGCCGAGGTCCTCGTAGGACACCGCGTTCTGCACCGCGACGACGAGCACCTGCATGATCAGCCCCATGCCCACCCCGAACACGAACATGTAGAGGGCCAGGACCCAGCCGTTCGTCGAGGCGTCGATGAGCGACAACAGATAGGCGCCCAGCGTCATGAGCGCCGAGCCGAGGATCGGAAAGATCTTGTAGCGCCCCCAGCGCGTCACGAGCCGTCCGGAAGCGACGGAGGCGCCGAGCATCCCCAGCATCAGCGGGAGGATCCGCAGACCCGACACCGTCGGGCTCACGCCCTTGACGTTCTGCAAGAACAACGGGAGGAAGGTCAACGCGCCGAACATGGCGAAGCCCATCACGAATCCGATTGCGCTGGCGGAGGTGAACACGCGGATGCGGAAGAGCTTGAGCGGGATCACCGGCTCCTGGGCGACGCGTTCGACCAACACGAACGCCACGGCCAACAGGACGCCCAACAGCGCGGAGAGGATGCTCGGCACCGAGCCCCACGCCCACGAGATGCCGCCGAGGCTCAAGAAGATGATCAGGGCCGTCGCCGACCCGGCGAGGAGCAGGGTGCCGGCGTAGTCGATGCTGTGGTGCACCTTGCGCAAGTGGCCGGGGAGCACCGTGCCGGTCACGAAGAGCGCCAGGATGCCCAGCGGCAAGTTGATGTAGAAGACCCATTGCCACGTGAGGTACGTCACGCACAGGCCGCCGATGAGCGGCCCGATCACGGTCGCAACGGCGAACATGCCGCCGAAGAGCCCCATGTACCGCCCGCGGTCGCGCGGCGAGACGACGTCGCCGATGATCGTCTGCGCGCCCACCATGAGCCCGCCACCCCCGAGGCCCTGCACGGCGCGGAAGATGATCAGCTCGGTCATCGTCTGGCTGAGACCGGACAGCGCGGAGCCGATGACGAAGATGACGATCGAGATCTGGAAGAAGATCTTGCGCCCGTACTGGTCGCCGAGCTTGCCCCACAGGGGTGTGGAGACGGTCGAGGACAACAGGTACGCCGTGACCACCCAGGCCAGGTGCGAACCCCCGTGCAGGTCGCCGACGATCGTGGGCAGGGCGGTCGAGACGATGGTCTGGTCGAGCGCGGCCAGGAGCATGCCCAACAGGAGTGCGCCGAGGATCAACCAGAGCCGGCGGCCGGTGATCTTCTCGGCGGTCGGCGGGGGGATTGTGGCAGCGACGCTCACGCCCACCTCCCGTCCTTGCTCACGATCGATTCAGAGTAGGAACGCCCTGCTCACAATTGCAACCACTGGCTCCGCGCTACGGTCCCCCGCGGCTCGCACGAGTCGACAACACACTCGCAAAAGAGCAAGGGAACAAGGAACGACAGCTGATGCGCACTCGTCTTACTGAACTGCTCGGGATCGAGCACCCGGTCATGCTGGCCGGGATGGGCGGCGTGTCGTACGCCGCGCTCGCGTCCGCCGTGTCCGGCGCCGGGGGCTTCGGCTGCCTCGGGGCGTCGACCATGAGCAACGAGACGATGGTCGAGGAGATGGCCGCCGTGCGCGCCGCGACCGACAAGCCCTTCGGGGTCGACCTCCTGACCGCGATGCCCGGGGGGATGACCGAGCAGGTCACGATGATCATCGAGGCCGGCGCCCGCGCGTTCGTCGCCGGACTGGGTGTGCCGACCGAGGTGATCGAGCTCTGCCACCGTCACGGTGTCGTGGTCGTGTCGATGTGCGGCAAGGTCGAGCACGCGCGGCGCGCGGTCGAGGCCGGCTGCGACCTGGTCGTGGCGCAGGGCACCGAGGCGGGCGGCCACACCGGGCAGGTGGCCGCGCTCCCCCTCGTGCCCCAGGTCGTCGACGCCGTGGGCGACCGCGTCCCGGTCGTCGCCGCCGGCGGCATCTTCGACGGCCGCGGCCTGGCGGCGGCATTGTCGCTGGGTGCCGACGGCATCTGGGTCGGGACCCGCTTCATCGCCACGCCCGAGGCGCGCAGCGTCCTCGGATACAAGGACACCCTCCTCGCCGCGCACGAGGACCAGACGACCGTGAGCCGCGCCTATTCGGGAAAGACGATGCGCGTCGTGCGCAACGACTACACCGACTACTACGACACACACCCCCAGGAGCTCAAGAAGTTCCCCGAGCAGCTCGCCGTGGCGTACGGCAACGGTGCGATGCATCTCGGCGGCGACTCGTTCAGCGAGGGCGTCGACGTCGACAAGGAGTGCTACCCCTCCGGCCAAGGCGTCGGGGGGATCACCGAGCTGGTGCCCGCAGCGGAGCTCGTGGCGCGCTTCGTGGCCGAAGCCGAGGTTGCGCTCGACCGCCTCGCCACGTTGCGCTGAGCCCCTGAGCCCCTGGAGCGCCGGGCGCCGCGAGCCGGACCGGCGCGGGAGGTCCCCGAACCCGGCCAGGCGAGCGGGGTAAGAAGGACGTCGTGACCACCGCGCCGAACGGAGACAGCCGCGTGGCTCTCGTGACGGGCGCCAACCACGGGATCGGCGCGGCCACGGCCAAAGCGCTGGCGGCGCAGGGCACAGCCGTGTTGTGCACCTTCTACCGCAACGAGCGGCTCGGCGGCGTCGACGACCCCTCGTTGCCTGCGGCCTACCGGGCCACCCGCATGGCACGCGCCGACTTCGTGGTCGAGTCGATCCGGGCGGGCGGTGGCCGCGCGTTCGCCGTCGAAACGGACCTGACCGACGAGGCTGCTGTCCCTTCTCTCTTCGACACGGCGGAGGCAGAGCTCGGACCGGTCGAGATCCTCGTCAACAACGCGTCCGGGTGGGTCGCCGACACCTTCCTCCCCGCGGCCACCGACCGTTTCGGACGCGCCCAGACCCAGGTCAACGCGCGCACGATCGACCAGGTGCTGGCCGTCGACGCCCGCGCGCCCGCCTTGCTCATCGCGGAGTTCGCCCGTCGTCACGTCGGCCGCGGCGCCGACTGGGGCCGCATCGTCGCACTGAGCTCCGGCGGGCCCGACGGATTTCCCGAAGAGGTCAGTTACGGCGCGGCCAAAGCGGCGCAGGTCAACCTCACGCTGAGCGCGGCGACCGAGCTCGCCCGCCACGGGATCACCGCCAACGTGGTCTATCCGCCCATCACCGATACCGGCTGGGTCAGCCCCGCGGTGGCGTCCCACGCCCAGTCGTCGGGCCACCGCGTCGCCACGCCCAAGGAGGTGGCGGAGGTGATCGCCTACCTGGCGTCGGAGGCGGCTGGACTCATCACCGGCAGCGTGATCCGGCTCCGCTGAGCACCCTTCTAACCCTCTGACCTGCAGAAACGGAATTTCTTGGTTTATTGTGTCACGTTCTGTAAGTTAGCGATATATCATTAGTCATACGAACGCAGCGGCGTCGAAGAGCCCGAGTGAGGAGGAGACAGTGTCCCAGCCGACGGCAACCCCAGGGGAGCCCGCCTCCTTCGGCGACGAGCCCGTGCCCGCGTCGGCCTCCCGGCGGACCGATCCCGCAAAGGTGCGGGCGGCGCGGTCCAATCCCAACCGTCCGGGCGAGAAGTGCCGGGCGGAGCCGGGACGCTTCGTGCCGGTCGTCGACCTCACGCGGTGCGAGGGGAAACGGGACTGCACAGACGTCTGTCCCTACGACGTCTTCGACGTCACCCGCATCGCCGACTCGGACTTCGCCGCGCTCAGCACGTTCGGAAAGCTGCGCAGCATCGCGCACAAGCGTCAGGCGGCCTACGCCGTCCGCGCCGAGGACTGCCACGCATGCGGTCTGTGCGTCGTCGCCTGCCCCGAGGCCGCGATCACTCTGCGCGCCACGACCTGACGTTCGCCGCCGCGCGACGGACGCCGACACGATTCGAAAGCACACGATGAAAGGAAACCCACCAATGGGACGAGGACACTCTCGACACGAACACGAACACGATCACGAACACGGACACGACCACGGGCACGACCGCGACGAACTGCGCGAGCGCCTGCACGAGCACCTCCACGACCACCTGCACGGCCACTACGGCGGCCCGGGCATGCGAGGCGGCCGAGGCCGCTGGGGCGGTCGGGGCGGCTGGGGCGGCGGGCGGCGGATGCGCCGCGGCGACGTCCGCACCGCGATGCTGGTCGCCCTCCGCGAAGAGCCGGCCAACGGCTACGAGGTCATCAGGCGACTCGAAGAGATGAGCGGGGGGTTGTGGCGGCCGAGCCCCGGATCGGTGTACCCGCACCTCCAGATGCTCGAGGACGAAGGCCTCGTGCGGTCGTCGGACGTCAACGGCAGCCGGACCTACAGCCTGACCGACGCCGGGCGCACCGAGGCCGAGGGAGCAACACTCCCCTTCGGTTCGGGCGATGAGCTCGACGACCAGGTCCGGACGCTCCGCCAGGCCGTGGGCCAGCTCATGTCGGCTGCGAAGCAGCTCGCCGGAGCGGCCGAGGGCACACAGCTCGACCGCGGGATCGAGGTGATCCAGCGGGCTCGCAAGGAGCTGTACCAGATCCTCGCCGAGGATTGACCGGCCGACGGTCACGGTGGAGGTCACCCGGTACTGTGCTGAGAGAGCCATGAGCACGTCGACCGCCACCACGTCGCTCGATGGCGGCACCCCCGACAGCGGCGCGCCGATCATCGAGACGGTTGGGCTCACCAAGACGTACCCCGGGACCGACTTCCGCGCCGTCGACGGCCTGAACCTGAGTGTCGGCGCCGGCGAGGTGTTCGGTCTGCTCGGGCCGAACGGCGCCGGCAAGACGACGACGGTCGGGGTCCTCACGACCCGGGTGATCCCCACCGGCGGGCAGGCGCTCGTCGGTGGGATCGACGTCACCGCGCACCCGACGCTCGTTAAGCAGCTGATCGGCGTGGTGTCACAGCAGAACACCCTCGACCGCCAGCTGACCCCGTGGGAGAACCTCTACTTCCACGGGCGCCTCTTCGGGATGAGCTCCAAGGAGTCCAAGCAGACGGCCGACGAGCTCCTCGACCGGTTCCAGCTGTCCCGCTTTGCCAAAGCCTCGGTCTACGCGCTCTCCGGCGGTATGGCGCAGCGCTTGATGGTGGCGCGAGCGATCTTTCACCGGCCCGCCGTGCTGTTCCTCGACGAGCCGACGGCGGGCCTCGACCCCCAGGGACGCCTGGCGCTGTGGGAGCTCCTGCAAGGGCTCAACGCCGAGGGCCAGACCATCATGCTCACGACGCACTACATGGAAGAAGCGGACCGGTTGTGCGACCGCGTCGCGATCATGGACCACGGACGGATCCTCGCCCTCGACACGCCCGCCGAGCTGAAGCGAAGCGTGGGTGTGGACACGATCGTGACCGTCAAGGCGGCGGGCGACCCGGAGAAGCTGGCGCAGGCCTTCGAGGGGAAGATCGACGGCCTCACGCGCACGCGGGCGATCGCCGACGGTGTCGAGCTGCAGGTCCGGGGAACCGAGCGTCTGGTCCCCCGCGTCGTCGAGGTGGCGGAGGAGTCCGGGTTCTCACTGGCCGACCTCTCGGTGGCCGAGCCGACGCTCGAGACCGTGTTCATCGGCCTGACGGGGAAGGATCTACGCGACTGATGGCCACCACGACAACGCCGGCCGCGACACCGACGACGTTCGGCACGCCGGGGCGCCGGGTCGAACTGCAGCCGACACGCTCGGCAACCACCGCGAGCTGGACGTCGCTCGGCGCGTTGATCCTCCGCGACATGGTCGTCTTGTGGAAGCACAAGGTCGAGTTCACGGTCCGTACGCTCGTCCAGCCGTTCCTGCTCTGCTTCGTCTTTCTCTACGTGTTCCCGAAGATCGGCCAGGGCATCGGCGCCAGCGGGATCCCCGGCGCCGAGTCCGCCTTCGCCACCGTCCTGGTGCCCGGCGTGGTGGGACTGTCCATCATGTTCCAGGGCATCCAGGCCGTCGCCATGCCGCTGGCGCAGGAGTTCGGCTTCACCCGCGAGATCGAAGACCGCGTCCAGGCTCCCTGCCCGATCTGGCTGGTGGCCATCTCGAAGGTGATCTCGGGCGCCGCCCAGGGGCTGATCTCCGCGGCCATCGTGCTCCCCATCGCGTCCGTCGTGCACGCGAGCGGCGTCGAGGCGCAGATCAACCTGCACTGGTTGCTCATCGTCACCCTGGTCCCGCTCTCGTGCATCTGCATGGCGTCCCTCGGCCTGTTGCTCGGGACGTCGTTCGAGCCGCGCAACCTCGGGCTGATGTTCGGCTTCATCGTGTTGCCGATCACGTTCCTCGGGGGCACCTACTACCAGTGGACCCGCCTCGCACCGGTCAAGGTCGGACCGATCCACTGGCTGCAGATCGTCGTGCTCGTCAACCCGCTGATCTACATCAACGACGGCATGCGTGCCGCGTTCACGGACGCCGCCCACCTCCACCTCTACATCATCTATCCCGCGATCGCGGCCTTCGCCGTGATCTTTCTCACCCTCGGGCTTCGCAATTTCCGGAGGAAAGTGCTCGCCTGACCCAGGCGTGGGCACCGGTGCGTGTCGCACCCGGACGGCCCGCGACCAGGGGTTCTGCGGCAGGCCCGAAGTGAGCGGCGCGCGCGCCTGATCGCAGGCGCATCTGGGTAGGGTGATCCGCAACCGTGCAGGCCCGCATGCGACCGCTCCCGGGTGGGGTGGCGAAGGGACGGATCCGATGGACATGAGCGGTCGAACAACGCCGTCCGGCCTTGTCGAGGCCTACGCCGCCGTACGGGCGACCACCGAGCGCCTTGCCTCCGTGCTCAGCGCCGAGGACCAGACGGTGCAGAGCATGCCCGACGTCAGTCCCACCAAGTGGCACCGGGCACACGTCACATGGTTCTTCGAGACGTTCGTGCTCGGCGAGTACATGCCCGGCTACCGGCCCTACGACGATGCGTTCGCGTACATCTTCAACTCGTACTACGAGGCCGTCGGCGCGCGTCACCCCCGGCCCGAGCGTGGTCTGCTCTCGCGGCCGGGCATCGACGAGATCGGGCGTTACCGCGCCGCGGTCGACGAGGCGATGGACGCGCTCCTGCGCGATCCCGACCAGCCCGGCTTGGCCGACCTGATCGTCTTGGGCCTGCACCATGAGCAACAGCACCAGGAACTGTTGCTCATGGACATCAAACACGTGCTGTCGAAGAACCCGCTGCACCCGGCGTACCTGCCGCCGGCGGCCGCCGGCGCGGCGTCGCACCCGCCGAAGGCGGGCTGGCTCGAACACGACGGCGGCCTGGTCGAGCTCGGACACCGGGGGTCGGGATTCGGCTTCGACAACGAGTACCCGCGCCACACCGTCAACCTCGTCCCCTTCGGCCTCGCCGACCGGCCCGTGACCTGCGGCGATTGGCTGTCCTTCATGGAGGACGACGGCTACCGCCGGCCCGAATTCTGGCTCAGCGACGGGTGGGCCGTCGTGAACGCCCAATCCTGGGAGGCCCCGCTCTACTGGCAGCGCGACCCGGACCAGCCCGGCCGCTGGCTCCAGTTCACGCTGTCGGGGTTGCGACCTGTGGATCCCGACGAGCCCGTCTGCCACGTGAGCTACTACGAGGCGGACGCGTTCGCCCACTGGACCGGCATGCGACTGCCCACCGAGTCGGAATGGGAGACGATCGCCGACGCGCACGGAGATGGCGACAACTTCTTGTCCGAGCGCGTCCTCGAGGGGGGCGCACCGCATCCCCGCCCCGCGGTGACCGCGAACGCGATGTTCGGGGACACGTGGGAATGGACCTCCAACGCGTACTCGCCCTACCCGGGGTTCCGCGCCGCGCCCGGCGCGGTCGGCGAGTACAACGGCAAGTTCATGGTCAGCCAGTACGTGCTGCGCGGTGGCTCGTGCGTCACGCCCGAGGGTCACGTCCGCGCGACGTACCGGAACTTCTTCCCTCCGGGAGCACGGTGGGCGTTCGGCGGCGTGCGCCTCGCCCGCGACCCCTGAGCCATGGCGTACACGATCGACGTCCACCTCTCCCCCGAGGACGTGCGCAGCCAGATGCGCGCGGACGCGCTGCGGGGCCTGCAGGCGGCACAGAAGTCGATTCCCCCGGTGTGGTTCTACGACGAGCGGGGCAGCCGCCTCTTCGAGGAGATCACCCAGCTCCCCGAGTACTACCCCACGCGGGCGGAGCGGGCGCTGCTCGAAGAGCACGGTCCGGCCATCGCCGGGCTGGCCAAGGCGGACACGCTGGTCGAGCTCGGCGCGGGGGCCTGCGACAAGACCAGGGTGCTGCTCACCGCGCTACAGGACGCGGGCGTCCTCGATCGCTACGTCCCCTTCGACGTGAGCGACGAGTTCCTCCGTGCTGCCGCCACCACGCTGTCGCACGAATTCGAGACCGTCGGCATGCATCTCGTCATCGGTGACTTCCACCATCACCTGGCGGAGATACCGGCGGACGGCCGGAGGATGGTCGCTTTCTTGGGCGGGACGATCGGCAACCTCGACCCCCGGCAGCGGGCGCGGTTCCTCTTCGACCTCAACTGCACGATGTCGAGCGACGACTCGCTCTTGCTCGGCACGGATCTGGTCAAGGACAGGTCCCGCCTCGTGGCCGCCTACGACGACGCGGCCGGGGTGACGGCCGACTTCAACCGCAACGTGCTCCACGTCCTCAACGAGCAGCTGGGCGGCGACTTCGAGCCGGACCGCTATCGCCACGTGGCCCGCTGGAACGAGGACGAGCAGTGGATCGAGATGCGCCTCCGCGCCGAAGAGGCGGCCGAGGTGCACCTCTCGGGCGCCGGACTCACGGTGCACTTCGACGAGGGCGAGGAGCTGCTCACCGAGATCAGCTCGAAGTTCACCCCCGCGCGCGTCGAAGACGAGCTCACACAGGCCAGCTTCGTCGTCGAAGGCATGTGGGGAGCCGACGAGGGCGAGTTCTTGTTGACGCTGGCCCGCCCGTACTGCTGAAGAGCGGCGGCTCGGCGCGCCGGGAGACGCTTCAGCTCACCTTGGCCGGGACGGGCGGAACCGGCTCGCGCACGGGCTCGATCACGTCGGCGTGACCCGACGGCCGCCGCCGCCGGCGCGACCACAGCCAGCCCCCGAGCAGCGCCACCAGGAAGGCCACCGCACCGATGCTGAGCACGCTCCCGGCCAGCAAGTGCGGCGGGCGGTAATGGAACGTCACGACGTCGCGCCCGGCCGGGACCCGCACGCCCTGCACGAGGTCGACGTCGTGCACCGGCACGCTGGTCGCCGGTGCCCCGTCGACCGAGACCGTCGCCTTCCACCCCGAGTCCCACGCCACCGACCGCACCACCGTGGTCGGGCCGGTTGCCTCCAGCGTGACCTGCTCGGACTTCGTCGTGCTCGACACCACGGTGACGGGCACGTGACGGCCGCCTGTCGAGGTCGCCGAGACGGGGAGCGGGGGCCGGCGCAGCGTGAAGACGGCGTAGCCCTGGGAGAAGCCCGCGACCTGCCAGGGGCCCGGCACGACGGCGGAGGACAGGGATCCGCCGAGCTCGTAGGGCGTCCCGCCGGCGTTGACGACGACTCGTTGGGACGGCAGCACGGCGCCGACGGCCTGCACGGAGAGGCCCACGGCCGGACCCGGCGGGAGCGACACCGACGCACTGGTCGCGCCGGTCGGCACCGTCACCACGCCACCCCAGTCGGTGCCGCCCGAGGCGGTGAGCGACCCGACGCGTAACGACGTGCCCGGCGCCGCGGCCCGCCCGAGCAGCACCGTGGCCGAGTCGGCCTCGAGAGACTCCCCGTAGAACCACGACGCGGTCTTCCCGGCAGCGAGCGCAGCGCGCGGCGCGGGGTAGAAGGGATATGCCGTCTCGTTGAAGTACGCGCCGTAGCCCCGGTGCAAGATCGGATCGCTCCCGAGCGGCTCGGAGACCTGGGTGGCGGCGTCGATGGAGCTCGGCACGGCGGCGAGCGGCACCAAGAAGTACTCGGGCACGGTGACGACCTCGCGCAGGTCGAGCTGGTCGAGGGCACCCGAGGCGAGCTGGCCGATGTCGAGGTCGTCCTGCTCGTGGGTGTGCGTCACCGACTCGTAGTTGCCGTTGACGATCGACGCGTACCCCGAGATCGACGGCAGCGCAGGGATGATGTTGAGGTCCGGGATCCCCTGCGGGCTGCCCGGGTAGCTGGCGTACGTCTGCGGGTCGTAATTGACCATGCGCCCGCCGGGAACGAGGTGGGCCGCCACCAGCTGCTCGATGGGCGTCGTGCCGGCGAGGAGGTCGTTCGACGGCGTCAGCGACAGCTGGCTCGTCACGCCGACCAGTCCGAGGTCGAGCGCGACGAACACGGCGGCGAGCCAGGCCCAGCGGACGCCCGCCAGCCGCGGGCGCAGCCAGACCAACACCGCGGCGACGGCACAGAACGCCAAGGCGATGAGCGTCGCCTGGCGTACGGTCGACGTGACGGCGTTCGTGGCGGTCACCTGTGCGAAGACCTTGACGAGGGACCCGGTCGCCGTCAGCGCCCACAGCGCGAGCGCTCCCACCACGACGAAGGGCACGAGACCGGTGATGCGGTCGAACCATCGCAAGTCGTCGCGGCTGGCCGCGCGCGCGGTCTCGGTGCGGTCGATCCAGGCGGCGAAGAGCACGCACAGCGCCGTCGCCACCGTGATCATGTTGCGGCTCTGCAGGCGCTGGTGCCCGTAGAGCGGCAGCGCGTTGAAGACGTGCTCGAGCGGGGTGGCGGAGCCGATGGCGAGGAGGTACCCGACGAGGCCGACGCCGTACCAGGTGTAGCGGTCCCGGGCCGCCAGCTTGCTGGGCCATCGAGGGTGCCACACCGTGAGCGCCGCGATGATCGGCAGCACGCCGAGATAGATCCCGACCTCGGGCAGGTTGTAGTGGCTGAAGAACTGCGCCTCGCCCAGGTTCCCGTAGCCGCCGTCCATGTAGGGCACGAGCGAGAAGATGCTGAAGGGCGTCGGGAAACCGCCGGCGGACGCCAAGACGCCGGCGCCGCGTTGCGAGTTGCGGATCGCCTCGAGGCCCGGGAGCCATTGGATGGCCGCGAGTGAGAGGGCGAGCGCGGCGCCCGCCGCCCCGCGACTCAGCACGCGCCACCAGCGGGCGCGGTCCAGTCCCGCTGAGAACGCGGCGAAGGCGATCACGAGCAGGGCCTCGTCGAGCATGGCCTCGGGGGCGCCCCCGAGGATCACCGTGGCGAACGCCACGCCGAGCAGGATTGACCAGCGCCACCGGCCGTCGCGCACGATGTGCAGGACCGCCAACAGCATCCAGGGGATCGCCACGTACCCCTCGGTCATGTCGACGTGGTTGACCTCGCTGAGCACCGGGCCCGCGAACGCGAAGGTGGCTGCCGCGAGGACACACGCCACCGTCGAGAGCTTGAGCGCCCGCAAGAACGCGTACATCCCGACCGCGATCGCCGAGAACAGGATCGCCTCGGTCGCGATCCACGCCGCGCGGTCCGGCAAGATCACGAAGAGCCCCGTCAGCGGATAGAACGCACCGGCGTTGAAGTCGGCCATCAGGGGTGTGCCGCTGAAGATGTACTGGTTCCAGAACGGCAATTGCCCGTGGCGCAGCATGGAGCCCACCAACACGTGCAGCGGGTAGTTCTGCTGGAGGTTGTCGCCCGTGATCAGGAGACGGCTGTCGATGAGGTCGGGCAGCACGAAGACCGCCGTGGGGATGGCGATCAGCACCACGTAGGGCCACAGGGGGCCGATGTGTGCGCGGAGTCGGTTCACGGACGAAGACGGCGAAGTGCTGGTTCCCAGGGCGACGGGGCGGACGCCCGGCGCCGTATCGGTGCGGCGCAACCGGGGAACGCTAGCCCGTCACCGCCGGTGCGCCCGTGACAGCTCAGCGCGAGGGTTCCGGGGAGGAGCCTTCGGCCTGGGACCGTCCGGTGCGGGTCACGGTGCTCGAGGTGGACCGCCAAAGGACGCTCGGCTCGAGCGCGTCACGCTCGAGGCGCTCGATGTGCGCCCGTGCGATCGAGAGCAGATCGGCCAGGAGCTCGTCGCCGAGCAGGAAGGGCATCAGGCCCAGGTCGAGCAACTTCGTGTGCGCCGCCCGGTAGTAGTGCTCCTCGAGCTCGACCCGTGGGTCGTCGAGGTGCACGATCTCGGCACCGCCAGCGGCGTCGGCCACCTTCTCGGCCAGCTCGCCGACCGAGAACGACTCCGTGAATTGGTTGAAGACGCGGAACTCACCGGCTTTGGCCGGCGTGCGGATAGCCAGCTCGACGCACGCCAGCGTGTCGCGAATATCGAGGAAGCCCCGGGTCTGGCCCCCCTTCCCGTAGACGGTCAGCGGCTCGCCCGCCGCGGCCTGGATCACGAAACGGTTGAGCACGGTGCCGAAGACGGCGTCGTAGTCGAAGCGCGTGGCGAGGTCCGGGTGCAACGTGGTCTCGGGTGTCGACTGGCCGTACACGACGCCCTGGTTGAGGTCGGTGGAACGGAGGCCCCAGGCACGGCAGCAGAACGCGATGTTGTGGCTGTCGTGCACTTTGGAGAGGTGGTAGAAGCTCCCGGGCTGCTTGGGGAAGGGCAGGAGGTCGGTCCGGCCGCGGTGGGTGATCTCGATGTAGCCCTCTTCGATGTCGATGTTGGGGGTGCCGTACTCCCCCATCGTCCCCAGCTTGACCAGGTGGATCGAGGGGTCCACGTCCGCGATGGCGTAGAGGAGGTTGAGCGTGCCCACCACGTTGTTCACCTGGGTGTAGACCGCGTGCTTGCGATCGAGCATGGAGTAGGGGGCGCTCCGCTGCTCGGCGAAGTGGACGATGGCGTCGGGGTGGAAGCTGCCGACCATGTCGTAGACGAACTGCTCCTCGGTCAGGTCGCCGACGAAGACGTCGAGGCGCTTGCCCGACACCTCCTCCCACCGCTCGACGCGACGGTGCAGGGGTGCGATCGGGACGAGCGAGTCGACGCCCATTTCGAGGTCGTAGCCGCGGCGGGCGAAGTTGTCCGCGACGCCGACGTCGTAGCCCGCCCGGGACAGGTGCAGCGCCGTCGGCCAACCCAGATACCCGTCGCCCCCGAGGATCAGCACTCGCATCTGACACCTTCCGTTTCCGTGACAGCCAGATTTCGTCCGCGTGACGGCGAGAGTTTTCCGCTCTAAGCTGGGACTTTCCTGAGAATCCTGTTAAGGAAGGTTTCGGGTTCCCAAATCTGAACCTGGCTGTGACAGAATCACTGCAGTTTGATGAAGATTCAGCCGCCCGCGGTGGATGACCCCGGGACGGAAACTAAGGAATCCTCAATGGAGCTCGACCCCCCGGGCGCAACCACCACCTCCCTCACATCCGACCCTCTTCCCGAGGCCGTCCCCGTCGCGCCCGCGCAGGCACGTCTGAGCGTGGCGCGCACCGCGGGATTGGGGTTCGCCGGCACCGCCGCGATCCTCGTTGGCGCAGTGATGGGAGGCCAGTCCTTCGAGACCCACCTGGCCGGCGCGTGGTACTTCGGCATGCCGGGCGGCCTTTTCGGCTCCTACGGCACCGGCAACACGCTGCCCCCGGTCGCGTCGCTGGCACTCGTCTTCGGCGGGCTCATCCTGCTCACGCGGGTCTGGCTCGGGTTCCTCCGCTACCTGCGCGACAACCCGGGCTTCCCGGTGCGGCGGGTCGTCTTCGTGGCCTTCGTGTGGGCGATCCCGCTCCTGCTGGCCCCGCCGTTGTTCAGCCGCGACGTCTACACCTACGCCGCCCAGGGCGAGATGATGAGCCACCACATCGATCCGTACGCTTACGGGCCGAGCGTGCTCGGCGGCACGTCGTTCAACGAGATGGCCGACACCGTGTGGTCCGGCACCGAGTCGCCGTACGGACCGACGTTCCTGGCCGCCGACGGGTCGCTCGACCAGGCCTCGGGCCACCAGCTGCTGCCCGATCTCGTCCTGCTCCGGCTCTTGGAGGTGGGCGGCGTGGCCTTGATGGTGGCCGCCACGCCGACGCTGGCCCGGTCGCTCAAACGCGATCCCGCGCACGCGGTCCTGCTCGGCGCCGGCTCACCGCTCGTCTTGTTGTCCTTGGTCGCGGGCGCGCACAACGACGCACTGATGATCGGCCTCTTGATGGCCGGGCTGGCGGTGGCCAAACGCGTGGGCACCGTGCCCGGGATCATCTTGTGCGCGCTGGCGATGGGGGTGAAATCGCCCGCCGCGCTCGGGGTGCTCTTCCTCGGCTGGGTCTGGGCCGGGCCCGATGCGTCAACGCGCCGCCGCATCGGACAGACGGCGCTGGCCGGGTTGATCGCGCTGGCGACACTCGAGGTGATGTCGCTCGTTGCGGGCGTCGGGTGGGGCTGGATCCGCACGACGACCACGGCGGACGCGTCCTTCACCGGCATCACGCCGATCAACCTCGTCGCGCGCGCGGTCTCCATCGGTAGCCACGTCCTCCAGGTCCCGATCTCGACGATGGACGCCCGCCCGGTGTTCAGCGTGCTCGGCCTGCTGATCGCCGCCTACGTGGGCTACCGGCTCCTCATGCGCGCCCCGCAGGACGGTGTCGTGCGCTGCCTCGGGCTCACGCTTCTCGTGCTGGCCCTCCTCGGTCCCATCGTGTGGGCCTGGTACGTCACGTGGGGCGTGGTCGTGCTGGCGCCCGCCGCCGTCGGGAGGTTGCGCACTGCCCTGGTCGTGATCAGCACGTTCTGGGCCTTCGTCGGCATGACCTCGGTGCACAACATCTACATGCGCTTGCTGCACACCTTCGTGCTGACCGACCTCTTGCTGGTGGCCCTGCTGGCGGCCATCGTCATCACGCCGCTCGGCCTCTTCCGGGGCGACGGGCGGGCACGCCTCCCTCGGCTCACCCCGGGGGTGCTCACCGGCCCCACTGCCGGCGCGACGACCTGACCCAGGGCAGCCCTCGTCAGCGGGGTGTCCCCCCGTGCGCGCTGAAGACTTCGAGCCAGCCGGTCACCATCGGCCCGAACGCGGCGGGGTTGTACGCGTCCTCCTCGTAGGAGAACCGCATGTCGCCTGCGTAGTGCAGGACGGTGATGTTGTGCGCCTGGTGCACGGAGCCGTCCCCGGGGTCTTCCATCCGGTTCTCGATGCGGCAGATCCACCACCCGCGTTCCTCGTCGCAGACGCACCACGAGTGCGGGAAGGAGTTCATCGCCCGGTTGGGCCACTCCGCCATGAGGGGCGCGATCCAGTCGTAGATCTCGTCGGGGCCGTGGAAGGTGCCGAAGGTGTGCTCGAGGTAGACGGCGTCGTCGGTGAACAGGTCGGCCCAGTCGCGCCACTCCCCGCTCGCCGCGCAGCGGTTCGCCGTCTTCTTGTAGTGCTCGTGCGCCCGCTCCAACTCGTCGCGGCTCCACTTGTTCGTCATGACTTCAGGATCCATTCGCTCATCGTGACACTGCGCAACGTGGTGAGGTCCACGAACGCCGTGATCTCCTCCAGCATCTGCTTCACATTGGCCTCCAGCCGCGCCGGGTCGCCGTCCGCGCAGTAGAACAGCATGTGGTCGGTGACGTGCTCGAGTGACGGCCACGCCTCCTCCACGATGCCGCCGAGCGGCGGCGCGTCGTCGGTGACTGCGCGGAAGACGGCGTTGCGCACGTAGCGACAGCGCGGTTGGATCGATTCGGTGATCGGCGAGATCCGCGTGTGCCACCGCCGCACCCACTCCTCGAAGGACTGCTCGGGGTGCCGCTGGAGGAGCGCCACGGTCAGGACGCCCGGCGAGCGCTGACCGTCGGGCCAGTCGCGGGGCGCGCACCACCGGTTGCCGCCGTAATCACGGTAGAGGGACTCGACGACCGAATAGCCGGCGAGCCGTGTCGCGGCGGCAGCCAGCGCGCGCTCGAAGGGCTCCCGGTCCTCGACGGTGTCGACCCACAGCGAGACCAGGCCGTGCAGCGGCGTCTCGCCCTCGGGCGTGGGCACCGGCGCCGGGATGTCGCTCGCCGGGTCCCAGACGTCGAGGGTCAGCGCCCGCGGCCCCAACGCCAGGAGCGACTCGCGCACCGGGCCGAGCAGCTCGGCTGCCACCTCGCCCCGGGTGCGGTCGGGCTCGAGCCAGACGAGGTACATCAGCTTCTCCACTGCACACCAGCCTCCTCAGCCGCTCGTCTCGGGCACGAGGCCCGTCAGCTGCTCGCTGACCTCCCACAGCCGCCGCGCCGCCTCGGGATCCTGCGCCCACCGGCGGGGCGACCGCGGTCTGCACTTGACGAAGTACTCCCCGCTCACGCCGTCGACCTCGGGCGACGATGCCAGATAGACCGACGTCCGCGCCCCCTTGGCCGGCGACAGGAAGAAGGGGCTGGCGAGCTTGATCCCGAAGGAGAGGAAGCCACGGGCGTCACCGTCGGCGCCGTAACCCGTCCGCACGGTCCCGGGGTGCAGCGAGTTCGCGGTCACGCCCGTCCCCTCGAGCCGGCGCGCCAGTTCGAGGGTGAACAAGATGTTGGCGAGCTTCGATTGCCCGTAGACGCGCATGGCGCGGTAGTGACGCTCCGACTGGAGATCGTCGAACGCGATCCCGTGGCGGGCCGACGCGTGCGCGGTCGACGCCACGGTCACGACGCGTGACGGCGCGGACGCCTCGAGGCGCCCGAGGAGCAGGTTGGTCAAGAGGAACGGGCCGAGGTGATTGGTGGCGAACGTCGCTTCGTTCCCGTCGACCGTCTCGGCGCGGACGCTGCGCACGACGCCGGCGTTGTTGACGAGGACGTCGAGGCGCGGTGCCTGCTCGAGGATCTCGTCCGCCCCGCGCCGCACCGAGCTGAGGTCGGCGAGGTCGAAGACGACGAGCTGGGCGCTGCCCGTGCCCCCGGCCCGCGCCGTGACGGCCGCCACGGCGGTCCGGCCCTTGTCGGCGTTGCGCGCCGTCACGAGCACGCGGGCACCCATGGCGGCGAGCTCGGCCGCGGTCTCGAGCCCGATCCCCGAGTTGGCGCCGGTGACGACGACGGTCTTGCCTTCCATGTCGGGCACCGGGGGCAGCATCGCACATCGCCCCGTCGCGCAGAGGGGCCCGCGTCGCTAGCGCCAGGTGTCGCGCGCCTCGACCAGCCCGCGTTCGGGGTCGAGGAAGCTGCCGCTCAGCGTCCGTTCGGCCGTGCGCATGCGCCACTGGAGCAGCTCCTGGGTCGCCCGCCATGCGACCTCGGCCACCGCCGGCCCGTCCGAGGCGAGGAGGTTCTGTGTCTGCCCGGGGTCGTCGTCGAGGTCGAAGAGCAGGGGTGCGAAGGCGGCGTCGTCGGCGGCGAACTGGACGTACTTGTAGCGGGGTCCGCGCGAGACGGCGAGGGCGCAGTGGCTCATCGGGACGCCGAACGCGCGCTCGGAGAGCTGGTTCACCGGATCCGAGAAGCTCCACTCGAAGTGTGCCGTGTCGCGCCAGTGCGCGGGAGATGGCTCGCCGCGGAGGTACGGCGACAGCGGCCAGCCGTCGGCCTGGACGGGGACGTCGACCCCGAGGAACTCGCAAATGGTCGGCAGGACGTCGACCGACTCGGTCACCGCGTCGACGAAGCGCCCGCGCCCGGGATCGGCCTCTGCTCTCGGGTCGACCACGATCAGCGGCACGTGGTAGCTCTCGTCCCAGTAGCCGAGCTTCTCGAGCAGCCAGTGGTCGCCGCCCATCTCCCCGTGGTCGCTCGTGAGCACGACCAGCGTCGAGGCGGCCAGGCCGCTCCGTTCGAGGTACTCGAAGAGCGGTGCCAGTCCGTCGTCGACTTCGCGCTGGGCGCCGTAGTACGTCGCACGCAGCTGGCGGCGCTCTCGCTCGTCCTCGGGCGCGCCGACGACCGGCATGTGCACCGCACCGGCGGCCAGCGTGTGCATCGCCGCCTCTTCCTCACGGGTGGCGCAGCCGGTGAAGGGACCCACGGCCTCGGCCGCGTAGAGGTCGTGGTAGCCGAGGGGGTTGCGTCGCGGCGGGTGGGGCCGGATGAACGAGGCATGGATGAAGAAGGGCGCGTCCGCGTTGGCTTCGAGCCAGTCGACGACGGCCTCACGGATGAACACGGTCTGCGACAGCTCCGCCGGGAAGCGCGCCGGCGCCCAGGTCGACCCGTGCTCCCCCGCGCCAGGGAACCCTTCGAGCGGTTGGTAGAGATCGTGCGGATTGGCGGGGACGTCGACGCCGTGCGCGGCCAGCCACCGGCCCCAGGCGGGACTCCCCTGCTCCCAGGGGTCCTCGATCACCGCGCGGAAGCCCGGAAGGACCCCCTCGTAGCTGTGCAGCCTCGGGTCACCCGGCGCCACCGTGCGCGGATCGACCGACGTGTCGGTGTAGCCGAAGAGCACAGGGTCGTACCCGTTGGCGCGGGCGAGCAGCGCGACGTTCGTGAAGCGGGCGTCGAGGGGCGTCCCGTTGAGGATCGACCGATTGCGGTGCTGGTACGTGCCCGTGTAGAGGCACGCCCGCGACGGCCCGCACGGAGCGGCGTTCGCCCAGTGGTTGGCGAAAAGGACGCCGCGCGCCGCCAGCGCGTCGAGGGTCGGCGTCTCGAGAACCGGATGGCCGAGCGCGGAGAGACAGTCACCCCGCCATTGGTCGAGCGTGATGAACAGGACGTTGCGCGCTGGGGGCATGCGTCACTGTTGCCGATCTCGCGCTGCGCGGTCGGCTTCTGACCGCGCAGCTGAGGATCAGCTGAACAGCGTCACCTCACGAAGGCCGGACCGCTGCTCCACCGAGGCGGGTCCCGAACGAGATCAGCCACGAGCCCAGCCGGGGTGCCACGGCGCGGTGCACTGCTCGACCGCCGGGAACCGGGAGCCCGGCGGCCGAGCGCTGCGCCGTACCCGGCTGCGAGCCCTTGGTGACGTGCCGGGTCGCACGCACCGACCCAGCCGAGGCGGCGAGATCCCGCCGGCGCGCTTCTGCCTGCGACTGCGCTGCCCTCACTTGGATCATGGGGTCACCAAACATCTGCTCATCTCCCACTCACAACTGCTGCCCAACAGTAGACACATTATATGACGTTTGACAGCTAATCAAGAATATTTTAATATAGGCCCATGCCTATGCTCATGGATGAATCGACCGGCCGGACTCCGTGGTCGGTGAGGTCCATGCCTTCGCTGGCGTGCGATCTGTCCTGGCTGCTCTCCGTGGCGGCTCGGCCCACCATGCAAACCCGGTACCCGCAGCTGGCCGAGATGTTCAACGGCCGGGAGGACCTCGCGGATTGCGTCCGCGGCTTTTGGGGCGAGGGCTCCGAAGAGGCCTGCTTCACCGAGATGCAAGTCCTGGCCCACCACGCCGGCGCGCTGGCCGAGACCGATCCCGACGCGTTGTGGGACGCCATCGAGCGCGCGGTCGCGACGGTGCCCGCTGACCTCGAACTCCCGTCGGAGTCCCCCGAAGACCGGGCCACGTACCTCGAACGATTCCGCATGCTCAAGGAGTCCCCTGAACTCGTGGCGTCCTACATCCAGTTGCTGAAGGACGTCTGGGCGCCCGTGAACGACATGTGGCAACAGGCCCTGCCGCTCCTGGGAGAGGCCGGTCGCCACGTCGTGGCTCAGTTCGAGCGTGACCATGCACTGGACCCAGGTCTACAGAGGGGGTGTGACATCCTCCGGGCCCGCGTCCCCTCGCTCATGGCGGACATCGGGTCGGGTCGGGCCGAGCTGGTGTTCGTCCCGTGCCTCTTCTTCGGATCCTCCATGTATCTCGAATTCGACGGGCTGGTCGTCCTCGGAACCGGAGTGAGCCAACGCGACGGCGAGGCACGCGCCAGGACCGAGTCGGTGGCGCGCCGCCTGAAGGCGGTGGCCGATCCCACCCGCCTCGCCCTCTTGCACTCGCTGGCCACGGCACCGAGCACGGTGGGCGAGCTGGCGGTGCTCTTCCGCCTCGCCCAGCCCACCGTGAGCACGCACGTCAAGGTCCTGCGCCAGAACGGACTGGTGCGCTCGGAGCGCCAGGGAGGCCGTCTGCGGCTGAGCGCCGACCCGGTCGCCGTCGAGGCGCTCCTCGGCGAGCTGCGCGAGGCCGTGCTCGCGGGCGCCGGTATGGAGCCGGGCGAGACGGGGGCTCAGTCCGCCGCGAGGACGACGGGCAGCGAGCGGATGCCGGCCACGGTGGTCGAGCGCACCCGCTCGGCAGCCCCGGTCACCGCGTAACGCGGGTAGCGCGCCAGTAACTCCTCGAAGAAGATCCGCGCCTCCGCGCGGGCGAGGCTGGCGCCGAGGCACACGTGCTCGCCGAAGCCGAACGCGAGATGGACGGGGTTGACCGCCCGGCGAACGTCGAAGACTGACGCGTCGTCACCGAAGATCCGCTCGTCGCGATTGGCCGAGGCGTACAGCATGCAGAGGTAGTCGCCCGCGCGCACCGGCGTCCCGGCCACCACGGCGTCCTCGGTCGCGGTGCGGCAGAACGCGTGCACCGGGGTGACCCAGCGCAGGCACTCTTCGACCGCGCCCGCGAGCAGCGACGGGTCGTCCGCGAGCAGCGCACGTTGGCCAGGGTGTTCGTCGAGCACCAACGCGGAACCCGACAGGAGGGTACGCGTCGTCTCGTTGCCGGCGACGAGCAGGGTCAGGAGGAACATGAAGAGCTCCTCCTTGCTCAACGGGCAGCCACCGACCTCGCTCCCCACCAGGAGCGACACCAGGTCCTCCCCGGGGTGCTCCCGCTTGGCCCGGATGTGCTCGACGATGAAAGTCGAGAGCTCCCCGAGCGCCGTCGCCGTCTCCGCCGGCGGCAGGTCCGGCGACTCGATGGCCGCGTCGGACCACCGCCGGAAGTTCTCGCGGTCCGCCTCGTCGATGCCGAGCAGCTCGGCGATCACAATGAGCGGGAACGGCGCCGCCAGCTCGGACACGAAGTCGATCTCCTCGCGCGCCGCGACCCCCTCGACCAGGCGCCTGGCGCTGGCGCGGATGGACTCGGTCAGGCCGGTGAGCGCGCGGGGCGAGAAGCGCCGGTTCACGAGCCGCCGGAAGTCGGCGTGCTCCGGGGGGTCCATGTGCAGGATCGAGGGCGCGGCCATCGGCGCCGTGGCCGAGCGCAGCGGGTCGTTGACCAGCGCACCCCGGCCCGAGCAGAAGCGTTCGGGATCGCGGCTCAGGTCGCGGATGTCCCCGTACCGGCTGAGCACCCAGAAGCCGGGCGCGCACTCGAACACCGGCGTCTCCGCGCGCAGGTGCGCCAGGACGTCGTAGTAGTCAGGTCGCGCGAAGAAGGCCGCGTCCGTCGGGTCGATGCCCTCCCCGCGCTCGAGGAGACTCGTCTGCTGGTCCCCGGCCACGCTGCGAGCGTACTGTGCAGCGCGATGCGAACCCGCTCCGACAGGCTCGTTGCCCCGTGACGTCGTCGACGCCCTCGTCGTCGCCGTACCCGGCGTCGCCCGAGCACGCGCCCATGAGCGGGCTCGACGAGTTCCTCGTGCACAATGCGCCGTATCCGATCCGGGTGATGTGGACGCCCGACGCGCAGGCATACGAACGGGTGTGGTTCACCTGTGAGGACAAGGTCGGCGAGCTTCTCGTCGTGATCGGGCTCGCGTTCTACCCGAACCTCGGCACGGCTGAGGCGTTCGCCATCGTGAACGTGCGCGGCAGCCACACCACCGTCCGGGCGCACCGCGCGCTCGGCACCGACCGCATGGACATGACGCTCGGCCCGTTCGACTTCGAGGTCGTCGAGCCCTTCCGCCGCTGGCGCCTCCGGCTCGACCGCGACGAGGTGCGGCGCGCCACCGGTCGCGACGTCGGCTACGACGTCACCTGGATCGACACCAAGCGCCCCGTGTTCCGCCAACTGGGCGCAGGCGTGATCGTCGGTGGACGGGCCATGAGCCCCATCGCCGGCTACGACGGCTTCGGCCGCCAGGAGGGCTGGGTGGAGGTGGACGGCGAGCGCTTCACCCTCGGGACCGACACGTACCTCGGGACGCGCGACCATCACTGGGGCACCCGCGACGGTGTCGGCGGCCCGGGACGGTACATGGGCATGCAGCACCCCCACAGCGGCGAGTGGGTCGAGTTCGAGGACTTCGGCATCTGGGGTGACCACGTCCTCTACAACCTCGGCGACGCGCGCAAGCGCAGCGCCACGTTGGCCCGGCGCGTGCACCGGATGCGCTTCGAGCCCGACACGAATCTGCTCGTGAGCGGGGAGGTCGACCTGGTCTTCGCCGACGGCACGGTCAAGACGATGGCGTTCGAGCGCCTGGGCAACCAGATCGCGTTCTTGCGCTGCGGGATGTACGGCGGGCCCAACGGCGGCACGCCCGACGGCGACCTGTGGCACGGCATGGCGGTGGCGCATGGTGACGAGGTCGTCGTGCACGCCGAGACGTTCGACGTGACCGACCCCGCCGTGCGCAGCCGCCTGGCCGGCCAGGACCAGCACCACTGCCGCGTCAGCTGCGACGGCGAGGTCACCTACGGCCTGGTCGAGCCCTACGACACGCTCTGCTACGAGGTGGCCAAGGCGGGCGTCATGGGCTTCTCCCTCCTCGACGGCTGAGGCGGCGCACAAGCGCTTCGGACGCGCAGGGCGCGGCGCGGCCCGGCGGTGCGGCCGGTCAGCTCTCGTCGGCGGCGGACTCGAGACGCGCCAGGAGGACCGGCCCCATCGGGTTCTCGGTGCGGCGCGGGTCGCCGGCGATGCGCTGGTGGCGGTCGTTGATCGCCAGCGCGCGGACCAGCGCGAAGACTTCGTGCCAGGCCATGTCCCGCGCCTCGTACCCAGTCAACCGCTCGTAACGGCCGAGCGCGTCGGCAGGGCCGGGGAAGCCGGGCACGCGCCGGCCGAACAGGGTCTCCATCATGAACTCGAGGCCGAGGTGCCAGCCGAGATCCATCTCGCGCGGGCCGATCGAGGCCAGGTCCCAGTCGAGGACGCCGGTCACGCGCCGCTCGCCGTCGAGCACGAGGTTCCCCAGGCGGACGTCGCCCCACAGCAGCACGGGCTCGCGCTCTGCCGGGACGTGACGTTCGCACCAGTCGAGCGCCGCACTGAGCGCCGGGAGCGGCGCACCGTCGGACGCCCACGCCACGTACGCCGCCCACCGCTCGACCGCGTCGTGCAGCCGCGGCCCAGAAAGGACGTCGCCGAGTCCGGCGGGCTGCCAGGGCACGGCGTGGACCGCGGCCACGGTGTCGAGCAGGCCGTCGGCCAGGAGCCGCTGGCCCACCGGGCCCGCCGCGTCGACATAGGGGTCGAAGGCCGGCGCCGGGCCGGGGATGTCGCCCGCCAGCAGCGGCATGGCGAGGAAGGGCGAGCCGATCCAGCGCTCGTCGTCGACCACGACAGCCGGGGACGGCGCCGGCACGCCCGCAGCGGCCACCGCGTTCTGCACGAGCGCCTGCGGCGCCAGCTCGTAGTCGGGGAACGTGGGCTCGAGCGGCGGGAGGCGCACCACGAACCCCCCGGGAGCCGGCCCGGTCTCGACGACGACGGTCTCGTTGGCCATGCCGCCCTCCGCGTGGCGCACCCCGACGACCTCGGGTGCCGGTGCTGGCGCCGGACCGCCCGCGCCGGCGTCCGCGCGCAGGTCCGGGACCGGCACGAGGCCGGGGTGCGCGGCCACCCAGCGCGCCAGCCCGTCGCGCAGTGCGGCGGCGTCACGCGTGCCCCCGGTGCTCATCCGATCACCCGGTGACCAGGCACCCAGTCACCCAGTCACCTGGTCACGCCGGGAGGTAGACGACGGCGCGCCACTGGCCGGTCATGTCGGTGCGGCACAACTCGGTGCCGGCGCGCACGCTCCACTCGATGATGTCGGCCTCGGTCGCCGCGGGCGTCGTGCGCACGAGC
>Ga0335075_10001052_pt1 | contig 46544 bp, 37 predicted proteins | sample Lox_Sample_24_FD_206723 | JGI IMG/M metagenome (GOLD analysis project Ga0335075, IMG submission 206723) | Soil microbial communities from Loxahatchee National Wildlife Refuge, Florida, United States - Lox_Sample_2.4 | ecosystem: Environmental > Terrestrial > Soil > Wetlands | place: USA... | reverse complement strand
CGATGATGCGGGCGAGGAGGCTGACGTCGATGTTGCCTCCGCAGACGAGGACGGCGGTACGCTGGCCGCGCAGCGAGGTCTTGTTCTGGAGCAGCGCGGCGAGAGCGACGGCTCCGGCTCCCTCGGCGAGGGTCTTCTCGCGCTCGAGCAGAACGAGGATGGCTTTGGCGATTTCTTCTTCATCTACCGTGACGAGCTCGTCGACGTATTTCCGGACTAAGGGCAGGGTGCGGTCGCCGGCGCGGCGGACGGCGATGCCGTCAGCGATGGTGGCCTCGGCGGGGACAGTGACGGGTGTGCCGGCTTCGGCGGCGCGGAGCATGGAGGGCAGGCGCTCGGTCTGCACGCCGATGATGCGGATGTGGGGGTTGGTTTCCTTGATGGCGCAGGCGACTCCGGCGATGAGGCCGCCGCCGCCGATGGGAACCACGACGGCTTCGAGGTTGGGGATCTGTTCGAGCAGCTCAAGGCCAATGCTGCCCTGGCCTTCGATGACGGCGTCGTCGTCGAAGGGATGGAGGAAGGTCATGCCGTCCTGCGCGGCGAGGCGCACGGCTTCCGTGCAGGCCTCGTCGTAGTTCGCACCATGGAGAACGACTTCGGCTCCGTAGGCGGCAGTGGAGGCGGTTTTGACGAGGGGCGTCATGAGCGGCATCACAATGCGGGCGCGGAGGCTGCGGGCGGTGGCGTGGCAGGCGACGGCCTGGGCATGGTTTCCGGCGCTGGCGGCGATGACTCCGCGCCGTTTTTCATCGGCGGAGAGGGTGAGGATTTTGTTGAGCGCGCCGCGCTCCTTGAAAGCTCCGGTGCGCTGGAGGTTGTCGAGTTTGAGGAAGACCTGCTGGCCGGTCATCCGGGACATTTCCTCGGAGTGCGGTGCGGGCGAGAGATAGATGTCGTTTTGTATGCGCTGCCGGGCCTGCCGGATTCCGTTGAGAGTGACGCTCATATGCTTTTAGACCTTAAAAAACCACCGGCATAGAGAGCCGGTGGTCTGGGATTATTACGGGTTTGGTTCGCCAGCCGCCTGCTCCTATGAGGAGGGAATGATCATGATGGCCCGAATGCTAATTCGGATGTCGATGGCCGGGATGATCATGATGCGGTGCATGCGAATGTGCTGATGAAAACAGAGTGTGGGCGGGAAGTCAACCTGTGTAGCTCACTCGCTATAGGCACCTTCGCGTCTTGCTGCCCATGGATTGAGGAGCCGGACTTCGATTCCCCGCACGTCGGCAGTGGTGCGCGTGACAAGTGTGAGGCCGTGAACCATGGCGGTTGCTGCGAGAAGGGTGTCGATGACAGGGCGCGGGCGATCTGCGGAGAGCTCGCCCCAGAGGCGGGCAACGGAGGCATCGATGCCGAGGATGTGATCGGCGAAGCCGAGCTCCAGACCGTCAACCCACGCGGTGAGCTGCCGGGCAGATGCGGGGTCGGAGCGTTCCTTGATAGCAATGCCTTTTCTGAGCTCGCCGAGCGTGAGGACGCTGATGTACAGGGCGGAATCGTCAATCGAGGAGAGGAGGGATGTGACACGCTCGTCGGGTTGTTTACGGCGTGTTTCGGAAAGGATGTTGGTATCGAGCAGGTACTGCTGCGACCCGCTCACAGATCAACTTTCCTGCCGGTGTCCCGGGAACGCCTGATGTTGAAGCTGTCTACTTTGGGGCCGCCGAGGAGATGTTCTTTGAGGTTCGGTTTGTGCGCGGTGAGGCTGCGGTACTCGAGGATGGACAGAATGACGGCCCGCTCGGAGCCGTGGCGGGTGATGATTTGCGGGCCGTTGCTGCAGGCGCTTTCAATCACCTCGCTGAGGTGTGTCTTAGCTTCATTCAATTGCCAGACGGACATGGGACACCTCCATTTCAACTAAATCAACTATAAATATAGTCTATTTGGTTCAAATTGACAATGGGGGGTCTTTGTAGATCATTCGGCGGCATGCTAAGCGATGCCTTCAACGAAAATGGGCAGGAATTGGCAATTACTCGACGTGCTCGCTTCGTTTGGCGCAGCTTGGTTCTTTTTTCGGGCTGCGAGGCGCGTCGAGCCCCCTTCCAAGTCTGATATTTCCAAAATAGCGAATCAATCATCCTCAATCACTCCGCGGCCTGTTTGGCGAGCGCTTCGGCAGCGGCGAGGACGGGCAGCATTTCTTTGGGGAAGTTGTGGCGTTGCTGCAGCCATGCGGCGTCGTTCCAGGAGAGTTGGACTGTTCCGTCGGGCTGCTGGGCTACGAGGATCTTGAGCGGCAGGTCGAGGGCGAGGCTGGGCGCGGCGAGCATGAGCGGGGTTCCGGCGCGGGGGCTGCCGAAGATGAGGAGCTTGGTGGGCGGCATGGTGAGGCCCACCTCCTTTGCCTGGCCGGCGTGATCGACGAGGCAGAAGAGGATGATGCCTTTTTCGATGAGCAGGGTTTCGAGGCGGTCGACGGTCTGCTCGAACGGGTGATGGCTGAGGCAGGTTTTGATTCCTTCGGGCACGGGTGCGTCCTTTCGCTCTGATTTTCCGTCTTTTCAGCTTACGCCCAAATGTTGAAGGAGAAGTTATGTTGATGGTTCCAAAGGCCCGTAGAGTGAGGGCGTCGTACACTGGCGTTACGTTTTGTGATGCGTGAAGAGCTGGAGTACGTGGTTGTACGGGCGCTAGTGGAGCTGCTGGGGGCATTGCCCCGGAGGGTGGCGCGCGCGCTGGGCGCGGGCGTGGGCACGGCTGCGTTTCTGCTGATGGGACGGTTGCGGCGGACGGGGCTGCGGAACCTGGAGATTGCGTTTCCTGAGAAGACGGATGCGGAGCGGGAGCGGATTCTGCGGCAGCTTTATAGAAATTTAGGCTGGCTGCTGGGTGAGTTCTGCCAGATGCCCAAATACACGCGCGAGAATACACAGGAGTTTCTGCGCTGCGAGGGGTTGGAGCATTACCTGGCAGCGCGCGCGCGCGGCAAGGGCGTGCTGATTGTGACAGGGCACCTGGGCGCGTGGGAGCTCTCGAGCTATTACCACTCGCTGATGGGGTATCCGATGGGAATGGTGATTCGGCGGCTGGATAACGCGAAGGTGGACCAACTGGTGAACGGGATTCGCTGCCTGCATGGGAATCGCGTGCTGCACAAGGACGACTTTGCGCGGGGCCTGCTGGGCGCGATGCGGCAGGGCGAGACGGTGGGGATTCTGATGGATACGAATATGACTCCGCCGCAGGGGGTGTTTGTGCCGTTCTTCGGACGCCTCGCTTGTACGGCGTCGGGGCTGGCGAGGGTGGCGCTGAAGACGGGCGCAGCGGTGCTGCCGGGCTTCATGGTGTGGGAAGACGCTGAGCAGAAATATGTGCTGCGCTTTGGCGATGAGATTCCAGTGATTACGACGGGCGATGATGAGGCCGACGCGGTTGCGAATACGGCGCGGTTTACGGCAGTGATTGAAGATTTTGTGCGGCGGTATCCCGAGCAGTGGCTCTGGGTGCATCGTAGATGGAAGACGCGTCCGGATGGGACGAGGGAAGGTAGCCATTAGCTTTTTAGGGATTAGGGATCGGAGTTGGGTGTGCGGTTGATTCAGTTAGCGGAGTTACTCGACGGGAAGGTTTGCGGCGGCGCGGCGGAGCTTGAGGTCTCCGGCGTGGCTTCGATTGCGGGCGCGGGTGGGCATGATCTGGTGTTTGCCGAAGACGCCGCGGTTTTGCGCGAAGCTTTGTCGTCTGCGGCTGGCGCGGTGATTGTTTCTGCGAAGGTGAACGCGGATGCGGGCGACTCGGGCAAGGCCCTGCTGGTGGTGGCGCGGCCGAAGCTGGCGTTTGCGCGGGCGGCGCGGCTGCTCTCAGATGCTGAGGTTGAGGCAGCGGTGCATCCGACGGCGGTGATCGCCGCCGATGTGGTGCGTGGGCGGCGCGTCTCTGTGGGCGCGTACGCGGTGGTGGAGGCGCACGCGCATCTGGGCGATGAGTCGGTGATTGGCGCAGGCGCAGTGATTGGGCGCGGCGTGCGGCTGGGGCGCGGGTGCAGGATTTATCCGCGGGTGGTGATTTACGCGGGCACGGAGCTGGGCGACCGGGTGGTGGCGCATGCCGGCGCGGTGCTGGGGTCGGATGGATTTGGCTATGTGCGCGATGATGCGACGGGGGAGTACATCCAGTTTCCGCAGCAGGGGCGGCTAGTGATTGAGGACGATGTGGAGATCGGCGCGAACACCACGATTGACCGCGGCGCGCTGGAGGAGACGCGGATTGGGCGCGGGGTGAAGATCGACAACCTGGTGCACATTGGGCACAACGTGAGGGTGGAGCGGGATGTGGTGATTGCGGCGCAGACCGGCGTGTCCGGATCCTGCTTGATTCGCGCGGGGGCAGTGGTGGGCGGCCAGGTGGGCATTGGCGATCATGCCGAGATTGGCGAGGGCGTGATTCTGGGTTCGGGCTCGGGCGTGCTGACGCACAAGAAAGTGAGGGGCGCGGGCGTGGTGCACTGGGGACGGCCGGCGCGTCCGCTGGCGCAGTACTTGAAGGAGCTGGCGGCGTTGGGACGGCTTGGGGCTGATGCGAAGCCGATCTCGAAAGCAGGGCCGAAGCCGGTCCGATCGCAGAAGGCAGCGGCGAAGCGGGCTTCCTCGAAGCGGTCTTCGTCTAAGAAAGCGAAATAGCCGTGGCGGTGGTGGTCGTGGGCGGGAATGCGCGCAGCGTGGGCAAGACGTCTGTCGTCGCGGGGCTCATTGTGCGACTGCCGGAGTTGCGCTGGACGGCGATGAAGATTACGCAGCACGAGCACGGGCTCCGGATGGCGGACGGCTCGGTTTACGACTGCCAGACGGATGATCGCACGTTTGCCATCAGCGTGGAGCGCGATGCGGAGTCGGGCACGGATACGGCGCGGTATCTGAAAGCGGGTGCGGTGCGGTCGCTGCTGGTGCGGACGCGGCAGGGCATGTTGGCGGAGGCGATGCCGCGGATTCGCGAGGAGCTGGCGATGGCGGAGAACGCGATTCTAGAGTCGAACAGCGTGATGCAGTTTTTGCGGCCTGATCTCTACCTTATGGTGCTGGATGCGGGGATGGCGGACTTCAAGGATTCCGCGCGGCTGTTTCTGGATCGCGCGGACGCGGTGCTGGTGCGGGCGACGGAGCTGGAGCCGCAGTGGACCGGAGTTTCCGAAAGGTTATTCGAAGGGAAGTCGCAGTTTGTGATTGCTCCGCCGGGGTATGTGACGGATGATGTGGCGGCGTTTGTTCGAGCCCGGACGGAATTGGCGAATGCGCGAGATTTTGTTCGATCGCCCTTGCGCTGATGTGATACAACCTGAGCGTTGACGGCGTTTCCTGGAAAGCCGCACCTTGTTCTCCACGGCGGCTGCCGATCGCGTTGCTCCTGCCTGCTGCAACGCATCGGCTTGTTTGCGATCACCTTCCACGAAATGCGAGAGCCTGCTGCGGCAATTCTTACTGAGGAGAGTTCCGTATGTTTCAGCATCGATTTTCATCGGCATTATTTCTGGTGTGCGCTGTGGGCGCCGCGGGCGCGCAATCGGCCACACCCGCACCTTTACCCGCGCCTGCCCCTGCACCTGCGGCCGCACCCAGTGCGCCTCCGCCGATAAAAATGGGGCTTTGGGAGACGACGGTCACGACCCAGATGAGCGGCTTTCAGCTGCCGCCGGATGTGATGGAGAAGCTGAAGCAGATGGGGAGAGATGTGCCGGGCGAGCCGCACACGATGGTGAGCCAGGGCTGCCTTACGCCGGATGAATGGCAGAAGAGCATCGAAGCGATGAACAAACCGCGCCAATCAGACTGTTCGGTGACGAAGCAAGGAGATGACGTGCGGTCATTATCGTTCGATGTGAGCTGCAAGATGAGGAATGGAGGCTCGATCACCGGGCACTGGGAGATGCATGTGGTCGATGATGAGCACGGCCAGGGTTCGGGGCACATGAAGGGCGATCAGATGGGTGCGAACGGGCAGTCGTTCTCGATGGACTCGACCATGGATTCGCACTACCTGGGCGCGGACTGCGGAGATGTGAAGCCGGGGGAGCCTAAGATTATCAAGGAGTAGCGGGGAGCCGTTCGTACAACAAACGATCAGTCGAACGGCTCGCGCTTCATGGCTCCGTTGCGCTGCTTGATGAGGATCTCCACTTTGCCTTCGGCATCGGCGAGTTGCTGCTTGCACTGCTCGGCCAGTTTGGTGCCTTCCTCGAAGAGCTTGACTGAGTCTTCGAGAGAGACGTCGCCTCGCTCCATCTGCGCGACGATGGCTTCGAGCTTTTTAAGGGACTGCTCAAAGTTTTCCAACCGGAGCTCCCTCACTGGCTGAAGCCTGGGGCGGCTGCATTGCTCCGTCGATGACGTCGGCGGCGAGCGCGTAGCGGCCGAAGGGCGCGCTGACCTGCACACCCTGCACCATGCCGCGCACGGCGACGAGCATCTCCTGCGCGATGCGAACGCCTTCCACGCGGGCCAGGTCGGGCGTGGAGGCCTGCTGCATGCGGAGCAGGATGCTGTCCGGCACGGAGACGCGAAGATCGTTCTTCATGAACTCGGCGTTACGCAGGCTGGTGAGCGGCCAGATGCCGGCGATGACGGGGATGCGGAAGCCCTCGATGCGCTTGAGAAAGGCTTCCAACAGGCGGAGATCAAAGACGGGCTGGGTGATGGCGTATTCGGCTCCGGCCTCGACCTTGTAGGCGAAGCGGCGAATCTCGTTGTCGATGTCGGGCACGCCGGGGTTGGCGGCGGCGGCGATGGTGAATTGCGTCGATGCGCCGATGGGATTGCCGCCGATGTCGAGCCCGTGATTGAGGCGGCGGACGATGTTGACCAGGCCGATGGCGTCTACGTCGAAGACGGCGGTGGCGTCGGGGTAGTTGCCGAGCTTGGGCGGATCTCCGGTGAGGCAGAGGATATTTTTGAGGCCGATGGAGGACGCGCCGAGCAGGTCGCTCTGGATGCTGAGGACATTGCGGTCGCGGCAGGTGTAGTGCAGCACCGTTTCAATGCCGACCTTCTGCTGAATCTGAATGCAGAGGCTCTGCGCGCTCATGCGGGCGGAGGCGCGGGGTGAGTCGGGCACGTTGATGGCGTGGACGCCACGGGCGGCGAGCAGGGCCGCGCCTTCGAGCTCTTTGGCACAATCAATGCCGCGGGGGGGAACGATTTCGACCAGGGTGACAAAGGTTCCGCTGTGGACGAGGCTGCCGATCTTCGAGCGCTGTTCGAGGGGCGCGGGCGGTGTTTCCGTAACGATGGCTTCGCGCGCGGCGGCGGGTTTGGCGGTCTTCTGCGCCTCTACGGCGCGGATGGCGGACTTGATGGCGCGAATGTGGTTAGGCGTGGTGCCGCAGCAGCCTCCGATGAACTGGGCGCCGGCTTTGAGGAACTTGCGGGCAAAGCTGGCCATGTATTCGGGCGAGCAGAGATAGATGTTGCGGCCGTCGACGGCGCGGGGGGTTCCGGCGTTGGGCATGGCGGCAAGGGGCAGATCAGTGACCGCGCTCATACGTTCGATGGCGGTCAGCACGGTGGCCGGACCCGCGCTGCAGTTGCAGCCGATGGCGTCGGCTCCGGCGGCTGCGAGGCGCGCGGCGGCGGTTTCAGGGCTGGATCCGTCGAGACAGTTGGCGTCCTCATCGACGGTAATCATGGCGATGATGGGCAGATCGGGCGCGACTTCGTGCGCGGCGAGGATGGCCTGCTCGGCCTCATTGAGGGCGACGATGGTTTCGATGACGAGGAGATCGACTCCTACGCCGGGGCCACCATCGGCGAGGCCGCGAATCTGCTCTGCAAAGGCGGCGCGGGCTTCGTCGAGGCCGGTCTTGCCGAGCGGCTCCAGGTGAACACCGAGAGGACCGACGGCCCCGGCGACCCAGGCCTTGCCTGCCTGTTTGTCTTCCAGCTGGTGGACGGCTTTGCGGGCGATTTCGGCTCCGGCCTTGTTGATGGCGAAGACCTGATCCTGAAAGCCGTAGCGTAGAAGGCGGAAGGCATTGGCGCCGAAGGTGTTGGTCTCGATCAGTTCGGCCCCGGACTGAAGGTAGTCTTCGTGAACGGAGCGGACGAGGTCGGGCTGCGAGAGGTTCAGCTCATCGTAACAGCGGTTGATGAAGACGCCGCGCGCGTAAAGCGTGGTGCCCATGGCACCATCGCAGAGGATGGTGCGTCCGGCGAACATTTTCTGGATACGGTCGTTCATGATGAGCCTTCCCGTCATGGTATTCCAGGGAGGGCCGCATTGCCAGCGATAGAAGCTTCGTTCTGCCCGCGGACGGGACGTCTCTGGAACGATGATGGAGCAGGAATCGTATCCGCCACATGGTATTCAGGAGAGTGCATGAATAAACCGGATTACGGCATTGATGCGCCGGGGGTGATTCGCAACCTGCTGGTGATCGGAGCGGCGCTGCTGGCGGCTGGCGTCGTGCTGCGGCACTTTGGGTATTCCTTCCAGTATCCCTGCTTGTGGACGGGAGGCATTCTATGCGTCGAGGGGTTGCTCATGCTGTCCTATTCGAAGTGGGGCAAGCTGCGACATCGCGACCGGATGCTGGCGCTGCACAGGTGGCGCGGCGACGAGCAGGTTCTGGATGTGGGGACGGGGCGCGGTCTGCTGCTGATTGGCGCAGCCAAGCGGCTGACGACGGGGCGCACTACCGGTATCGATATCTGGAACGCGGAGGACCTGAGCGGCAACGCGCGGGAGCGGACGGAGGCGAACCTGGAGGTGGAAGGAGTGGCGCAGAAATGCACGCTGGTGAACATGGGGGCGCAGAAGATGAGCTTCCCGGACGGAAGCTTCGACGTGGTGGTGTCAAACCTTTGCCTGCACAACATTTATGACCGGACGGAGCGGCGGAAGGCAGTGCGGGAGATTGCACGGGTGCTGAAGCCGGGTGGAGAGGCAATTCTCTCCGATTACAAGAAGACAAGCGAGTATGCACGGGTGCTGCGCGAGGCCGGGCTGACGGTCCAGGGTAGAATGCCGAACCTGCTGACAACGTTTCCTCCGCTGAGGATCGTGGTGGCGCGGAAAGAGCGGGAGCCGTAGCAACTTTTTGCCCCCGGAGCTTTGTTATACTTAGTCTTCCCGCGATTGGTGAGGTTTTCAGGTTTGAAGAAAAGAAGTCTAACAGGTTTCTGGTTCAGCTCCATCCTCTTACTGACGTTTGCATCGCTGCTCACCTCGTGCGGCAAAGACTTTTATTTTGCCGGGCGCTCGCTTCCGCCCAGCGGGGTTTTGAACCGGGTGTTGATCGCGGAGCAGAATCCCGGCGTTGGCGCCAAGGGCGCGCTGCCGTTTGTCGACGCCTACTACGACATCCGGCATCCTTATAACGCCACTACGGGATCATTCTCGATTTCCGGTTATACCGGGTCTTTGCCGCTGACCATCCAGAACATGCCGGAAGAGCAGGTGGGCGCTGTCTACGGCGCCGGAGACGGCAGTTTTGTGATTGTGAGCTATGCGCAGGAGAAGACGGGAACGCCCATTACGATTCCGGGCGGCTTGTCGTCGAGCATCTTTGTCACCCGCGCGCGCGATTTTGTTTATGCGGCGAACGGAACCACGCACGTCGTTTCTGTGGTGGATATTGCGTCGGGCAAATCGTATACATTGAATCTGCCGAATGCCTATAGGGTCTCGATCAATCCTGGCGGAACCATTGCGCTGGTGTTTGTGCAGAACGCGATGCAGCCGGCGAACAGCCTGATCGGCACGACGCCCAGCGATCAGTTTGGCGTTTACAGCATTGTGGGGCTGAACGCGGCGCAGCAGCAGGCGGCGGCGACCTCGACCGATCCGCAGCATTACCTGAACGCGCAGGACTGCGAGCCGCAAAACCTGCCGGCATTCTGCGTGTTTCCGGTAAGCACCGGGCCGAACGCGAGCTTTGACCATCCGGTCAAGGCGCTTTTCTCGCCGGATGGATCGACCGCCTATGTGGTGGACTGCGGACCGGAGTGCGGCGGGACGACGGCGGGCGTGACAACGATTCCGATTGTCGCCTCGGCGCTGAACAGCAACACCTCGGGCGCAAAGGGAATTGCCCTGGTGGCGGAGAACAATATCGCTGTTCCGGGCGGGGCGACGAACGGCATCTTCAACGGAAATACCTTGTACCTGGCGGGCCAGGAGTTGGAGACGAGCGGCCCGTACGCAGGCCTTTTCCAGGGAAATCTCTCGATTCTGAACACGCAGACGGGGCAGGTGACTGGACCGTATGCGATCAGCGACGGAACGCATAACAAGATGGTGTTTGCCGATGACAATACGCTGTGGATCGGGGCGACGCAGTGCACCTCGGGCGTGACTTACGCTGAGGCGCAGGCGACCGGCGGCTCGCAATACGGATGCCTGACCAGTTTCAATACTTCGACGAACACCGCCACGCTGGATGCCTACAAAGGCGATGCCACGGGGATTGCCGCTGTCACCGGCCTGGGCAAGGTTTATACGGCTGAGGGCGGACAGGTATACATCTACAACACGGCCGACATGTCAGAGCGCAGCAACTTCAACGTGACTGTACAGGGAACGGCGACCGACGTTGCCTATATGGACGCGGGCAGCGATGGAGATAATACGACCTACTAGGGCCAGGTGTAAGGTATAGAGAAAGCGCAGCTACTTGCTGCGCTTTTGTTTTCCGAGGGCAGCGAATGAGGGAAGAGTCCATTGCGGAGGTTATGGCGATTGCGGCGCACCGCGACGATGTGGAGCAGACCTGCGGCGGCACGCTGCTGCGGCTACGCGCGCAGGGCGTGCGAACGGCGATCCTGGACCTGACGCGCGGCGAGGCGGGCACGCGCGGCTCGGCGGAAGAGCGCGCGGCCGAGGCTGCGGCGGCGGCGAAGATTCTGGGCGTGGAGTGGCGCGAGGCGCTGGATCTTCCCGATGGCCGCGTAGAAAACACCTATGAGAACCGCGTGAAGATTGTGGAGGTGCTGCGCCAGGTGCGGCCGCGGGTGGTGATTCTGCCGTACTGGACGGGGCGGCATCCGGACCATTACAGGACTTCGACGCTGGGCTATGAGGCTTGCTTTTTGAGCGGTCTGAAAAAGCTGGAGACCGATGCGCCCGCGCACCGGCCCTTCAAGATTGTGTATGCCAGCCTGTATGCGGATGTGCGGCCGAGCTTTGTGGTGGACATCAGTCCGTTCATCGAAGAGCGGCACCGCGCTCTGATGGCCTACACGTCGCAGTATGCGAACCAGGCCGCGGGGAGCGGGCTGTTTGTGCCGGAGAACGAGATTCGCGAGCGCACCTTTGCCGAAGCGCGGCACTATGGGCTGCTGGGCGGCGTGACCTATGGCGAGCCGTTTGTGCAGAAGGAAGTAGGGCTGGTGGATGATTTGACGATGATACCCGTCGCGTCCATGTGACGCTTGCCGCGTCGGGCACACCTCTTCGCGTGGCCGCTCCGGTTGGTCGCGGGTGGAAATCCGCGTCGGCGCAAAAAAGGGGGAGCAGGCTTTGCGGCCTGCTCCTCTTTTGCTGCTCATTTTTCCTTAGTGAATATCGAACTGCTCGGGGTGAAGGGCCGGGTCGCTTTTCACGATGATGGTTTTGCCGGACATCTCCTCAAGCTCGTTGAGCCAGCGGGCGTTGTTGGCCTTGAGCGTCTTGACCACTTCCGGGTTCACGCGCAGCATCACGTCGCCGCGGTCGAGATGCTTCTGCATCTTACGCAGCTCGGTGTAGATTTCGTTAGCGACGGTCGCCGGGCTCTTTACCATCCCAGTGGCCGCGCAGACCGGGCAGGGAACGCTGAGGGTGCGCTCGAGCGACTGTTTGACGCGCTTGCGGGTGATGGCGACGAGTCCGAAATCGTTGAACTGCAGGACCTTTGAGGGTGCGCGGTCGGCCTTGAGAGCCTCTTCGAGCGCGGCCATCACCTTGTGGCGGTTCCTGCGCTCGTCCATATCGATGAAGTCGATGACGATGATGCCGCCGAGATCGCGCAGACGAATCTGGCGGACGATTTCGGGTATGGCGTCAAGGTTAGTCTTGAGGATGGTGTCCTCAAGGCGGGCGGTCTTGCCGACGTATTTGCCAGTGTTGATGTCGATGGCGACCAGGGCTTCGGTCTGGTTGATGACGATGGAGCCTCCGGACTTGAGCCAGACCTTGGATCGCAGGGCTTTGGTGATCTCGTCCTGAATGCCGAACTGCTCGAAGAGCGGCGTTTCCTTTGTATAAAGTTTTACGCGGCGCACGAGCGCGGGCTGGAAGCGGTTGAGGAAGCGCACGATGCGCTCGTACTCCGATTCGCTGTCGACCCAGATGGTGGAGAAGTTGTCGCTGACCTGGTCGCGAAGCACGCGCTCGACGAGGTTAAGGTCATGGTAGATGAGCGCGGGAGCCTTGCTGCCCTCTTCGCGCTGCTTGATGTCGGTCCACAGGCTGATGAGGAAGCGGAGATCGGCGCGCAGCTCGTCTTCGCTGGCTCCGTCGGCTGCGGTGCGGACGATGAAGCCGCCAGAAGCCTCGCCCTTCTCGTTGATGAGGATCCGCTTGAGGCGCAGGCGCTCTTCATCGGAGGAGATTTTGCGCGAGACGCCGACGTGATTCACGGTAGGCATGAAGACCAGGAAGCGGCCCGGGAGCGCGATGTGGCTGGTGACGCGCGCGCCCTTCTTGGCGATGGGCTCCTTGGCGATCTGAAGGAGGATTTCCTGTCCTTGCTTCAGCAGGTCGCTGATAATCGGCAGATCCATGGTCTGCGCGGAAGCGCGGTGGCGTCCACCTCCTCCGCCCTGACGGCGGCCCAGACGGCCTCCGCGACGATCTCCGTGGCGGTCGCCGCGGCGTCCACGGCGCTCTCCTCCGCGATCGCGATCGCGGGATGGCGCGGCGCCGTCGGCTGCGAGGGGTTCTTCTGTGGAGGATTCACCTTCATCTCCGTCCTCTTCGTCGAGGCCGACTTCGTGGATCTCGAAGTCGTCGCCCTCTTCGTCGGCTTCCGCTTCTTCTGCTTCCGAGATGGACGAGCTATTGGCAAGGCGCTGGTCGAGGTGCTCTTCACGGACGATATCGCCGAGCTGCTGGCCGGACTGTTCCAGCGTCTCCTCCTCGAGATCTTCGGAGTCATGCTCGTCGCCGTGCGCGTGAATCGGCTCGAAGTCGTATTCGTCCTCGTCGATCACCTCTTCTTCGAGGATGCCGGCGCCGGGAGCGAAGCCGAAGAGCTGATCGGCGACCTCGGTGGCCTGCTCATCGTGCTCGGACGCTTCAAAGGGCGTGAGCTCCTCGGCAGCCGGAGCGCGCTCCTCTTCTTCTACCACGCTCGATACGCGAAACTCGCTCGGAGCGGCGGTGTCAACGCGGTGCGATGCGGAGGCGTGCTCGGGTTCGAACTCGTGCTCTTCCTCATGCAATTCAATTTCGTGATGCTCTTCCGGTTCAACGGGCGCTTCCTGCTGTGCTAAGGGTTCGTAGTCCTCTTCTGCGACTGGCTGAACTTCTTCGACGGCTGCAGGCGCTTCGGCAATGGCTACCGCGGCGGCCTGTGGCGCTTCCTGTTCCCGCTGAACTTCGACCACCGGCTCGATGACCTCCGGGTCCGGCGCGGCAACATGCGCTTCGACGGCGGAAGCCTCAGCGGCTTGCGGCTGGAATTCCAGCTGTGATTCGCGTCTGGCTTCCGGCTTACGGGCGCGGGATTCGCCGGGCAGCAGCGAGCCTCCGTCCCAGCTAATCGGGGTGTCGATGAGGGTGGACGGCTTGGGCGCGGTGTAGTTGGTTTTGAAGGCCGGAGCGGATGCAGTCTGCGGCCTGGTTGCCTCGGCCGCAGGGGTCGCGCCGTACTTGGAAAGCGACTCGCCGGGGAGCAGGATGCGTCCGCCGCTCGGCCGGGCTGCCGGAGCATGATGCTCGAAGACGGCTTCGCTCTCGTCCATGCGGCTATCGATCACGGGAGCGTCGTAGGGAATCTCTTCAGACCCAGTCTCGACGGGGCGGTTCTGAATCTGCTCCGAACCTTCAGGGTGGGGTGAGGCTGCGCGCTGGTTGTTGTCGCGTCCGCGCTGCCGCATGCCGCGGCCACGGCCACGGCGTCCCCGCCAGCGGCGGGTTCCAGAGGGTGAATCGTCGTCGCCGGACTCGTCTTCATGGGCGGGCGCTGCGGGTGTTGCGCTGGATTCCTGGGGGGCGGCGTCCTGTTCGGGCCGGGGCTGACGGCCACGTCCGCCGTCGCGGCGGGGCTGGCCTCCGTTGAGGCTGGTGCGCTCGAACTCGTCGCTGTCTTCCTGCTCTTCGAGAAAGTCGGTGACGTAAAGGAAGGCGTCGCGCTCAAGGCCGATGTCGACAAAGGCCGACTGCATGCCGGGCAGGACGCGGGTGACGCGGCCCTTATAGATGGACCCGGCCAGGGTGTATTCGTTCTCGCGCTCGTAATAGATTTCAGCGAGCTCGTCATCTTCGAGGATCGCCAGCCGCGTCTCGTGCGGCGTAGTGGAGATGCAAATTTCTTTCGACATTCTGTCTCTTTCCTGCCTGCGGGTTCAGGCCGCAGGGCAACGGTCGAGACAGATCAGAGCGGGAAACCGGGGAGGATGGCGGACGGTGAGGGAATGGCCGTAGCGAAGAAGATTCTTTGCGGGGATAAATCGCGCTCGCGACGGTCGCCCGGCGGAGGCCCACTTGAAAAACTCACTCTGTTACGGGAGACATCCGAACGCAGAGAGTTTGTGACCGCTTCAGCCAAATTTCCTGGCGGGGCCGTTACCCTTCTCTGCTCACTCATTCCTGAATCCTGCCCGGCCCGGTGATCCGTTTCGGCCGGTTAAAGTTAAATTCCGGTGTTGCTCACCCGCCGTGGCAGGCTTCAATCCAAATCGTTTGCGCCGGGGACTTAGTTCACGAAGCGGTTCATGCGGACGTTCATTACCATGCCCAGAGCCAGAAACGTGAACAGCACCGAGGAGCCTCCGTAGCTCATAAGCGGGAGAGGAATCCCGGTGACCGGCATCAGCCCGATGACCATTCCGACGTTGACCGCAATCTGAAAAATCAGCACGGCCACCACGCCCATCACCAGGAAAGTGCCTGGGAGGTCTGCGGCTGTTTGTGCGTTTTGAATCAAACGCATCAATATCAAAAAGTATATCAGCAGCACGATGACCGCGCCGATGAATCCGTGTTCCTCAGCAAAGGCGGCGAAGATGAAGTCGGTGTAAGGGATGGGCAGGAAGTCACCCTGGGTCTGGGTTCCTTTGGTTGCGCCGCGCCCGAAGACGCCTCCGTCGCCGACCGCGATCTTGGACTGAAGAATCTGGTAGCCGCTGCCGCGCGGATCAGAGCCGGGGTTGAGGAAGCTGGTGAGACGCGCCTTCTGGTAAGGCTTGAGGACCTTGCTGCTGGAGAAGGCGATGCCGACCAGGAGCAGTCCCGAGAGGAGCAGGATGGCGGACTTTTTCCAGCCGATGCCGCCGAGGAAGAGCCCGGCCAGCAGGATGGGCGAATAGGTGAGGGCGGTGCCGAGGTCGGGCTGCATCTTCACCAGCAGCATAGGAATGCCGACCAGAGCCGTGGCTTTGAAGACATCGAGCCAGGTGAGCTTGCGGCCGGAAAGGCTGACGAAATAGCGCGTGATGACGATGATGAGCACCAGCTTGACCCATTCCGAGGGCTGAAAGTGCACGCCACCCGGAAGCTTGATCCAGCGGCGTGCTCCCAGGACCTTGGTGCCGACGGCGAGCACGGCGACCAGCGAGAGAATGCAAAAGCCATAGAGCCAGTAGATGATGTCGAGCAGGCGGTGGTAATCGACGACCGACAGAATGAACATGGCGATCAGGCCGCCGAGGAGCCAGAGCATCTGCTGCTTGTAGAAGCCGACGAATTTGGTGTGCAGCGTCGCGGAATAGATTTCAAGGACGCTGATGACGGACAGCACCAGGACGAACCCAAGGAGGGTCCAGTCGAAGTCGCGGAAGGAGAGGATACGGCGGCGCATGGTTTTAGTGAACCGCCGTTGCCAGAGCGTCCGTCGACGCAGTTGAAGGCCGGGCGGAGGCAGCGGGAGCGGCTGGAACCTTCAGGTAAAAGTGTCCGGCGCGTGCGGAGGCAAGCTCGCCGTCCTTCTTTTTCGCAGACTTTGGGGCCAGAGGCTTGCCTCCGAAGGCATTGGGATCCTCCGGATCGGACCATACTGCGCCCACATCGATGGTCTGGGGTTTTTCTGGGGTCTGGGGCTTCTGGGCGACGAGGTTGTGATCGAGGCGGCGCTGCTTGTCCACGAAGGCCTGGATGACCTGCGCAGCCATGTGTGCCGAGTCCGTTCCCCAACCTCCATGCTGCCAGAAGACGACCACGACGATGTCGGGGTTGCGGCGCGGCGCGATCCCGACGAACCAGGCATTGGCGCGCTCGCTAACCAGCTTGGACACTTTTTTCGCGCCAAAACTATGATTGACGACCTGCGCGGTCCCGGTCTTGCCGGCGAAGTCGATGTTGGCGAGGCGTGAGGAGTAGGCCGTGCCGATGGGCGACTGGGTCACGTTGGCCATGTCGTCCGTGATGATCTCCCAGTTGGCGGGGTCGAGAGGGATGGTCTTATCGCCGGAACCGGGGTAGTTATCGAGGACGGACTGGTAGTACTCGGGCGGTAACTCGCTGGGGAAGACCACATGCGGGCGCTTGAAGACGCCTCCTGAGGCGATGCCGCCGATGGCCCGCGCGAGTTGGATGGGGGTAACGGCGACGGCTCCCTGGCCAATGCCGACGGAGACGGTTTCTCCAGCGTACCACTTGCGATGGAAGTTACGCATGGCCCATTCGGTCGAGGGCATCACACCGGCAATCTCGTCAGGAAGATCGATGCCGGTTTTCTGGCCGATGCCGACCTCGTGGGCGTATTTGGCGATGGTGTCAATGCCGAGCTTGACAGCCAGCGTGTAGTAATAGGTGTCGCAGGAGTAGGGCAGAGCGGTGTGAATGTCGACCTCCCCATGATGGCGGTCGCAGGCGAAGAAGTGTCCATAGAAAGAGGCTCCGCCCTGGCAGTCGACCTTGAGGTTCTGCGCGACGCCCTCCTGCAGTCCGGCGAGGGTCATGATGATCTTGAAGGTCGAGCCCGGCGGCGACATGGCCTGGATGGTCTTGTTGAGCAGCGGATGGTCGGGATCGGCGATGAGTTTGTCCCACTGCTCGCGCCCGATGTGGACGGCGAACTGGTTGGGGTCGAAGGTGGGTCGGCTGACCATGGCGAGCACTTCGCCGGTATGAGGATCGAGAGCGACGATGGCTCCGTCACGGTCCCCAAGCGCGTTTTCCGCGGCACGCTGAAGATCAAGATCGATGGTGAGGCGAAGGCTCTTGCCGGGAACGGAGCGCTCGGTGCCGAGGGTTCCCACTTCGCGGCCGCGGCTGTCGACCAGAATGTCGCGCGAGCCGTCCTGGCCGCGCAGGTAAGAGTCGTAGGACTCTTCAACGCCAGATCGTCCGACCACGTCGCCCGGCTCATAGAAGGCATAGCGGGGATCGTTGTTGAGCATCTCCTCGCTGACCTCGCCGACGTAGCCGATGAGGTGCGCGGCGAATCCGTCTTTGGGGTAGAGGCGGCGCTGCTCGTCGATGGTCTCAAGCTCGGGCATCTCGTCAGCGTGCGCGGCGATGAACTCCTGCTCATCCGGGGTGATGTCTTCCTTGAGCGGGATGGGTTGATATTTAGGCGCGAAGCGGTACTTGCGGATGATGGCGTCGATCTGGTCCACGGTCATATGCAAGCCGCGGGCGATGAGCGGCAGGTCCGGATCGAGATTGTGTCCCTGCTCGCGCACCAGGAAGCAGGAAACGGAGGGGTAGTTATCGACCAGCAGCCTGCCGTCGCGGTCGAAGATCTGGCCGCGGGCGGCCAGGATCGGCACCTTGCGGACACGATTCGCCTGGGCCAGCGCGCGGTAGTTTTGCGCGCCCACCACCTGCAGGCGCCACAGGCCGAAGATGAGCACCAGCATGACGGCGACGATGCAGTACTGGAAGACGGCCAGCTTGTAGCCGGGTAAATCTTGTTCTCTTTTCTCGAATTTGGGGAGGAGGTCGCTCATCGCAGTTCCAGCTTCATCTTCGCAGGGTTGGCAGATGTTCAGACGGGAGGTGTTAACACTTATGCTACTCCCGCCGTTTGAGCCGGTCGAGCAAAGCGAAGAGAATCACCGCCACCAGCATATTGATGGCGGCGCGCAGCAGCTCGTAGAGCCATCCCCAGGGCAGCGGCTCGGCCAGCAGATGCCGTACCAGGACCCAGTTGATGGTATCGCTGAGCAGGACGAAGATGAAGGTGAGAGCCAGACGGGTTCCGAGGCTTTCGGTATCGATGCGCACGCCGAGCGAGGCGGCCAGATAGCCGATGAAGGCCGTGGCGATGCCGAAGACGCCGAGAGGCTGGTGGGTCAGGGCGTCCTGCGCAAGGCCGATGAACGCGCCGCCGACGGTCGCCGCAACCGGCATGCGCAGCGTGGTTGCGAAGTAGATGACCACCAGCAGAGGAAGATCGAAGATGGCGAAGTGCGTGAAATGCAGCGGGATAAACGACTGCAGGCCCAGAGCGAGCAGCGGAACAAGCACATAGACGAGCAGCGGAAACGATTGTGTGTCCGCCTCGCGGCGCGTGGAAGCCATCAGGGCCATGGTTAGCGGGCGCCTCCCGGTGGTGAGGCTGCTGGCGGGGAGGCGCTTCCATCGCTGGGTGCGGTCTGTGGAGCCTTCGGCTTCCTGGCCGGAACATTCGCAGGATGGGTGGCTTTCTGGCTGTGAGGCGTGGTTATCGGGCCGTCGGTGATGATGCGTGTCTTGGGCGGCGCGGCGGCGCTGCCGCCTGATGCGGTGTTTGGGGCCGCCAGGGCCGGCGTATTTTGCCCGGCGGTTGGATGGCTGGCCGGGATCCGGGCCGGGGCGTGGTCTTCGGTGCCGTATTTCACCGGTGCCCAGCGGCTGCCCGGGACCATCTGATCGGCGTTTGGCTCGGCGTTGGGGCTGAACTTGTCGGGATGGACCGGCATGGGCGGAGCCATCGGCTGTGTGGCATTTCCTGCCGCGTCCACAGTGTTGCGCGGGTTGGTGTCGGCGGGGGCGTTGGGGTCAATGAGGCCGGGCAGCCTCTCGGACAGAATGTCGGAGGCGCGCTTCTGCTCGGCCTCGCCTTCAGCCTCGCTTTCGGCGAGGTCCCTGGCCTGCTGCGGGGAGGCGGCGTCGCCGAGGTCGGTGATGACCAGCACCTCTTCGAGGGAGGAAAGCCTGGCCGCAGGATGCACGAGAACATCGACCAGCGGATCGTGCTCGGGATCGGGGATGACGCGATCGACGGTGCCCACGGGCAGGCCGCGGGGGAAGATCTGGTCGCCGCCGCTGGTAAGGATGGGCTCGCCAGCTTTGATCCGGCTGTCGGGCGAGATATCGACGACCTGGAGCTGGCCGTACGCGCGGCCCTTGAGGATGCCGCGGGTGCGCGTGCTCTGCAGAATCACGCCGACGCCGCTGGTGGGGTCGGTGATCAGCAGCACCTGGCTGGTGTCAGAGAAGACGTCTTTGAGTTTGCCAACGATTCCGTCGGCGGTGATCACAGGCATGTCCTGCTTGAGGCCGTCGTCGGACCCTTTGTCGATGTAGAGGACCTGCGACTGCTCGGAGCCGCCGGTGCCGATGACCTGCGCGGGCAGGGTCTTGTCGATGTAGCGCTCTTTGAATCCGAGCATTTGCTGGAGCCGCTGGCCCTGGGCCGCGTCCTGAGCAATGCTGGCCTGTTCGAGGCGCAGGCGCTGCACCTCCTGCTGGAGGTTGGCATTCTGCCGGCGCACGTGGATGAGGTCCACGTAGCCGTACCACACCGAGCCGAACCAGTGGCCGATGCCGCGGACCAGACGCTCCGGCGGGGTTACCACCAGGACGACCGCGTAGCGCAGCAGGCTGACCGTGGGCCGGTCGGCGCCATCAGCCGCCGGACGCCTGGCCTGGACGGCCAGGGCGAGCAATTGCGCCACAAGCACCACGATGAGCACCAGGACGTTCCTGTAGCGGCTGAAGAAAGATTCCATGACGCTGGAACTTCGGCGTGCGCCGAACTACTCCTTGTGCGTCCGCGCAATCCGGACGCGTTGAAACCATGCTAGAGCATTTCTCCGAGATTGGAGAATGCCCTAGTCAATCTTGATCTTGCGCAGCAGGCGGAAGTCGCTGAGCATCTTTCCTGTGCCCAGAACCACGCTGGCCAGGGGATCGTCGGCGATGGAGACGGGCAGGCCGGTTTCTTCGCGGATGCGCTTGTCGAGGTTCTTGATGAGCGCTCCGCCGCCGGTGAGTACGATGCCGCGATCGCTGATGTCGGCGCTCAGCTCCGGAGGCGTGCGTTCAAGCGCGACACGAATCGCGTTCAGGATGGTCGAGATGGACTCGCCCAGCGCCTCGCGGATTTCGCCGTCGTCGATGGTGATGGTCTTGGGCACGCCTTCGATCAGGTTGCGGCCCTTGATCTCCAGGGTCAGGGGCTTATCGAGCGGATAGGCGGAGCCGATTTCGATCTTGATCTGCTCGGCGGTGCGCTCGCCGATGAGCAGATTATATTTCCGTTTGAGGTAGTTCATGATGGCCTCGTCCATCTGGTTGCCGGCCATGCGAACAGAGCGCGAATAGACGATGCCGGAGAGCGAGATCACGGCGATGTCTGTGGTGCCGCCGCCGATGTCGACCACCATGTTGCCGCTGGGTTCGGTGATGGGCAGGCCCGCGCCGATGGCGGCGACCATGGCTTGCTCGACCAGGAAGACTTCGCTGGCCTTGGCACGGTAGGCCGAGTCCTCGACGGCGCGCTTTTCCACCTGCGTAATCTCAGACGGCACCCCGATGACGATGCGCGGATGCACCATCATTTTGCGGTTGTGGGCCTTCTGGATGAAGTAGTTGAGCATCTTTTCGGTGACCTTGAAGTCGGCGATCACGCCGTCCTTCATGGGCTTGATGGCGACGATGTTGCCGGGCGTGCGCCCCAGCATCTCCTTGGCTTCCTTGCCGACGGCTTCGACCTCGCCGGTGTTTTTATTGATGGCGACGATGGAGGGCTCGTTGACAACGATACCCTTGCCCGCTGCGTAGACCAGCGTGTTGGCTGTTCCTAAATCGATCGCGAGATCGCTCGAAAAGACACTAAACAGCGAACGCACACCGTGCGAACGCGACGAACGCGACGAAAAACCATTGGAGGACATGGAAGGCTGAACTATTCCTGTGAGGACTCTCACTTCATTGTAAGGCCATTCGCGGGCCTGAGCGGGCTGTCGTCGCGATTTTCACAGCTCTTCACCGGATTGTTGAGCCTTCTTCGTCAACGCAGTTTGAAGTCGCAAGGCTGTCCCGAGCCGGCCGCCGCCATTTCCCCGACCGGCCCCGTGCTCCTGCCCAGAGGGGGAAACAGGAACTCGCAGATCGCGGCGCATGAGGATCACCCGCAGATACAGACTCACGATGAAGAGAAGGCTGAATCCGTATGAAATCCCCATGCTCATATACGTGGAGGCAGCCAGTGCGGGCGCTGAAAAGAAGGCAAGGACGTGAATCATATGTGCTCGATCGTAGGCGCGTGCGGCCACTCTTTTACGGGCTGCGTTTCTCCCCTGCGCGCTTTTTCGTTATCCTTACCTGTTTCGTCTTAAGGAGAATTCCGTGTCCAGCAAGCTCTACAAAAATCTGATCGGCGGCCAGTGGGTCGCTTCGCATACCGGCAAGACGTTTCTGAATGTGAACCCGGCCAACTCGGACGACGTGGTGGGCGAGTTCCAGTCTTCCGGAGCGGCAGACGTGGATGATGCCGTGGCCGCGGCGGCCGAGGCGTGGAAGACATGGCGGCTGACTCCGGCGCCCAAGCGGGCGGAGATTTTGTACCGGACGGGGGAGATTCTTTCTCGGCGCAAGGATGAGTATGCCCGCGACATGACCCGCGAGATGGGCAAGGTGCTGAGCGAGACGCGCGGCGACGTGCAGGAGGCCATCGACACGGCCTACTACATGGCAGGCGAGGGTCGGCGCCTGTTCGGGCAGACGACGCCCTCAGAACTGAAGAGCAAGTTCGCGATGTCGGTGCGCATGCCGGTGGGCGTCTGCGGAATGATCGCGCCGTGGAATTTTCCCATGGCGATTCCGTCGTGGAAGCTGTTTCCGGCGCTGGTGTGCGGCAATACCTGCGTGATCAAGCCGGCGGAGGATACTCCGCTCTCGACCTTCAATCTGGTACAGGCGCTGATGGATGCGGGCCTGCCTGCGGGCGTGGTGAATATCGTAACCGGGTACGGTCCGGATGCGGGCGCGCCGATTGTGTCGCATCCCGGCGTGCGCGCGGTTTCGTTTACAGGGTCGAGTGAAGTAGGACGCGTGGTGGGGCAGACGGCGGCGGCCAACTTCAAGCCTTGCTCGCTGGAGATGGGCGGCAAGAACGCGATGATCGTGCTCGACGACGCGAATCTCGACCTGGCTCTCGACGGCGCGGTGTGGGGGGCGTTCGGCACCACCGGTCAAAGATGCACGGCGACCAGCCGAATTCTGCTGCATAAGAAGATCGCGTCGGAGTTCACCAGAAAGCTGGTGGCCCGCGCCGATGCGCTGAAGGTGGGCAATGGGCTGGATGAATCGGTGCAGATGGGTCCGCAGATCAATCAGCAGCAGATTGAGACGTCGATTCGCTACTGCGAGATTGCAAAGAAGGAAGGCGCGAAGCTGCTGACCGGCGGGGCCGTGCTTGAAGACGGCGTGTATGACAAGGGGCACTTTTTTGCGCCGACGGTTATCGGCGGCGCGAAGCCGGGCATGCGGATCGCGCAGGAAGAGGTTTTCGGCCCGGTGGTAAGCCTGATTGAGTGCGCGGACTTCGACGAGGCTCTGGAAGTGGCGAACGGGATTCAGTACGGCCTTTCGACCGCGCTCTACTCGCGCGATGTGAACAAGGCCTTCCGGGCCATGCGCGATCTGGAGGCGGGCATTACCTATGTGAACGCTCCGACGATCGGGGCCGAGGTGCACCTGCCCTTCGGCGGCGTGAAGCAGACAGGCAATGGGCATCGCGAGGGTGGTACGGGCGCGCTGGATTTTTATACAACCTGGAAGTCAGTGTATGTGGACTACTCGGATAAGCTGCAGCGGGCTCAGATCGATACGGGTGAATAAGAATTGCGCTTCGGCGCAGGCTCCTACCCGCATGATTCGATCCGCACTCACTCGTCTGCCGGGGTGGGAAGCCCTCGCCCGGACGGCCAATCCTTAAAAACTAAACACGAGCTGCGCGAAGATGCGGCGGCTGGCTGAGCCGGAGGAGAAGATACGTCCGGCGAGGGCGTTGGACTGGCCAAATTCGGGCGAGCCGAGGACTCCGGTAGGCGGCGCGTAGTTGATGTCGTTGAAAAGGTTGAGAGCCTGTACGTTCAGGGTCATGTTGAAGCGGCGGTTGACGGCGGTTGCCGGGCCGAAGGGGTTGCCTCCGCCGCCTCCGCCGTTAAGGCCGCCGGGGCCCAGGCCGTGGCCGTGATAGTGGCCGCCGCCTCCTCCGCTAAAGCCGCCGTGCGCGACCTCGGGGCCGAAGGCGAAGGACTTGCTGGCGCGAAGATTGAAGGTGAAGAGTGTGGGTCCGTTGCCGAGGTTGACGGGAACGGGAGTGTAATTGGTGCCGGGGTTGAGGTTGAAGTTGCCGTAGGCGGTGGAGATGGTGTCTGTGTCTCCGGGCTGCGCGTAGGAGGGGCGATCGTTGAAGAACGAGTCGCCGTTTACGTCCTGGCCGAGGGTGATGTTGAAGGGCGCGCCGGACTGGACCACGACGAAGGGGCTGAAGCGCAGGTTCCAGGGAGCGGCCCAGCTACCGATGAGGAACATGCGGTTGCGGACATCGAAGGCCGCGCGTCCGTAGTCGAGCTTGAGGTTGGCGGAGTTGGACGGGTTGGAACTGACGCCGTTCGTATCGCTGTTGGCCCAGCTTGCCGTGTAAAAGCCGAAGATCGAAAGCCGCGGGCTGAAGCGTGCGTTGAAGTTGGCGATGATCTCGTTCTGCTTGTAAACCGCCTCCGAGTAGTACTGGTAGATGTTCGCTGCGGCAGGGTCGTAGTCGGGAACCTGCGGCGCGTTGGCATTGCGCGTGATGAGCTGGTGCTGGCCGAGTGAATAGAGATAGGTGACGGAGACTGTGGACGCCTTGGTGACTTGGCGCTCGATGCTTCCGGCAGCCTGCTCGTTCACGGGAGCGTGCAGGTTGGGCGCGATCTCATAGACGGCGGTTTTGCTGCTGATGCTTCCGGCTTGTTCGCAGGCGGGCAGATCATTTGAAGTGATGCTGTTGGGGTCGTAGCAGGTGGGGTTCTCGATGACCGCTTCCTGCAGTGGTGAGTTGGCGCTGGCGTTGAGCCGGTCGGCCTGCAGAATCTGGTCCAGGCCGAAGCGGTCGTAGAAGAATCCGTAGCCGCCGCGGATGACGGTTTTGGGCTGCTTGCGGGAGTTACCCAATGCGTAGGCGAAGCTGAAGCGCGGCGCCCAGTCGTTCTTGTCGGCGATGCCGCTTTGCGACTCCCAGCGAACGCCATAGCTGAGCGTGAGGTTTTTACGCGCGGTCCAGTCGTCCTGGTAGTAGAGGCCGACGTCGGCGATGTTTCCTACGATCTTCGGGTTGCCATAGATGAGGTTGAGCTGGCTGGGACCGCCGCCGTTGGCGTGAATCTGAGCCCAGGTCTGCCCGGTGCCGAGGCCGTAGATGGTGTTGCCATAGTTCTCGGCAGCGGAGACGGGTGTACAGCCAGTTTCGCCGGAGTTGCAGCGGTTGCCGCCGAAGGTGAAGGTTCCGTTGAAGCTGGAATTGGAAGTATTGGCGTCGCGGGCCACGCGGAGGCGTCCCCCGAAGTTGATGGCGTGGGCTTTGAGCGCGATCTCGGTCAGGTTCTGCAACTCGTAGTGCAGCGTGTGGTCGGCGTTGAACTGGCCGCTGTAACCGCCGAAGGTTTCAAGGCCAGAGACCTGAACCTGCGGTGTGACGGCCGATGGAGTTTCACTGGAAGTGTCGCGCAGGAACTGAAAGCGCGTCTCATTGATGATCTTGTCGTTAATGATCTGGGTGTCGCTGATTTGCAGGGTGTTCTCGTTGGAGGAGTCCTGGTAGGCCTGATCGCTGAGGCTGAACTGGCCGACACCCTGGTTCTGCTCGCCGTCACTGTAGTACTGGTAGCGTACGGTGAGGGTGTTCTTTGCGCCGAGCTGGAGATCAATGCGCGGGCTGATATTGGTGCGGGAGCGCGGCGCCACGACGGCGTCGCTGAAGGGAACAGTGTTGTAGTCGTCGGTGTTGGTGTAAATACCGTTGGCAAAATCGCCGTTGACCTCACCGGCCAGGCGATAGGCGTCCACGATGGCGTCGTCCTGAATCTCGCGGTGCTCGCCACTGACGAAGAAGGAGGCATTTTTGTTGATGCGTCCGCTGACCGAGCCGTTGAACTGGTAGCTGTAGTAGTCGGGGATGTCCTTGACGAAAGGATTGCCGGTGTTGAACTGCGACGGATTGCCCATGATGAAGGCCTGCCCGTGGAGCTGATTGGTTCCGGGCTTGGTAAGAATCTCAATGCGCCCGTAGCCGAGCTTGTCATACTCGGCGGAAAAGGGATTGCGGTTGATGCGGATTTCGCGGATGGATGATTTTGGCGGAAGCTGTCCTGCGGTGAATCCATCGATGTAAATCTGGCCGCCGCTGGGGCCCGCGCCCGGTCCGGCGAGGGCTTCCAACTCGTTCTGCAATTCGTCGGGGTCGTCGGAGAGCGCGTCGAGGTCCTTGCCGGTGATCACCAGGCTGTTGGCGTTGTTGCTGGGCGAAATGCTGACGGTGGGAACATTGTCATTGACGACCACCTGCTGCTTCTCGACCGCGATTTGCAGGGAAATGTTGAAGAGCAGGCTCTGGCCGGCGGCAAAGTTCACCGCTTTTGACTCGGAGGTGGCGAAGCCCTGCGCGCCGGCGAGAACGATATACAGGCCGGGCTTGAGGTTGCCGATCTGATAGCTGCCGGAGGCATTGGAGGCAGCCGTGGCTACGGTGTGGCCGTCAGGTGTGGTGAGGCTGATGGTCGCGTTGGGAATCACGGCCCCGCTGGGGTCGGTGATGGTGCCATGCAGGGTAGTAGTTTGCGCAGCGGCGACGCTGACGGCCGCGGCGAGCAGAACGATGAAGAGAGCGAGTTGGCGGCGAAGAGAGTTCACGTTGCTCCGGGTCACTGGTAGGGGGAAAGAAGGCCATTCCCTTGAGCGGCTGCAGCCGCGTGTTGTCTGGTTCTGCCCGGGCGTTCGGCGCGGACGCTGGTTGACTGAACTTGCTGATGACCGGCTGGCGAGGCCGGGTGTTATTGTGTTCCTTCTTCTCCCGCGCCTTCTTGTCCGCCTCCGCCAACGTCCCATGAGGCTGAAAACACGCTCTGGCTGGCGGAGGGTGAGGCGGTGAGGATGGGTTCGACCCCAGCGACCAGGGTAACTGCGGTCGCGGAGCCGGGCGTGCCTTCGGTGGCGACGATCATAACGGCGTCGCCTTTGTGCAATTCGGGGAGCGCGACGGGCGGCGTGCGTTCGAGCATGCGGGAGAGATCGCCGCTCTGCCCGGCGGCGCCTGCGGATGAGTGGCCCGCGCCTCCCGGCTGTTGCCACGCGCCGTGACTGGTTGCGTGCGGTGCGGTTTCCGCGTGCTCCTGAGGTCCGGCCTGGCCGGAGGGCCGCTTGAGGCGGACGGCGAGAGCTTGCGCCATCTGCTCCGGAAGCTTGTGCATCTGGGATTCGGCGGTGATGTGAATGACGACGGGCTTCTTTGTGGCGAGATCTTTCACGGTGACGGTGTTGGCCGCGGGATCGACCGAGAGGACGGTTCCGGCGATGTTGCGAAAGGTTCCGGCAACGATTTCATCCGCGTTGATCTCACCGCCGTCCGCGCTGCGATTTCCTCGAGCGCGCAGCTGATCGCCGGGATGAATGGCGGCGAGCGTGGAGGGCTGCGCGTCAGAGAATTTGATGGAGTCCGGGCTATAGCGCCGGACGACGGTCTGCGGTGTGGCGTGAATAGTGAGGGTGCGCGGGCCGGAGGCGATGGTGAGGGTTCCGGTGGCCGTGTCCACGGTTTTTACCAGCCCGCCAACGCCGCGCCGCTGCCAGTCGGCCTCTTCCGCCTTCTGCTGTTCGGCGATGGCGGACTGCTTCATGGCGATGAGGGTGGTCGCGGTGAGTCCTGAGCCGTCAGTGGAGGGGTGAACGGCGGCGAGGATGCGGTCGCCGACAGCGACGCCGCTGAGTTGGATAGGCGTGGCCCCGGCGAGGGTTTTAGCGCCGGGCTGGGTCTCAAGAATGCGGGCCGCGCCGCTGACGGTGAGAGTGACGGGCGCGCCCTTGTCAGGCTGGAGGGTGAGCGACTGGCCGTTGATGGCGGTGACGGAGCCGACGATGCGCGTCGGCGCGGCCTGCGTCTGCGATGCAGCCTGGGCCGCGCCGGCCGGGACAAGCGGGCCTGAGGCGAGGAAAAGAAAGAGTGCGATGGCATTGAATCGCATTAAAAAATCGTGTGCCTTTGCGTCGTCATCTACCAGTGTGGGATAGGCCCGCACGGCGAGTGCGGTTCCTGCTTGAAAAGACGTAGTCAGGCGGTGAAAGTTTCATTCTTTCTGTGAGATGCGCCAGGAGAGGAAACAAGGTGAGGAACTTGAGGTCGGGGGGTGCGCGATTGGGCCTGAAAGCGCATTCTGCTGCAATGAATGGATTGAGCAGGATATGATGCTTCGGGGAAGCGGTGTTTCTCGGAGTGCAGGGACCGGGCCGCGAAAACAGAAACAGGATAAACAATGGCATTAGGAACAGCAGGCAGCTCCACTGAGGTCAGCGTCGCATCGAGCGGCGGCGGCAATTACAAAAGCGCATTTGCGATGGTCACCTCATTGTTCTTCATCTGGGGCTTTCTGACCTCGCTGAACGACATCCTGATCCCGCACCTGAAGGCCATCTTTGACCTGAACTACGCCCAGGTCATGCTGGTGCAGTTCGCGTTTTTCACCTCCTATGCGGTGTTCGGATTCCCTTCCGGCAAGGTGGTGGAGTGGATCGGCTACCAGCGGACGATGGTGGTGGGGCTATTGACCATGGCGCTTGGGGCGATTCTGTTTATCCCCGCTGCGAACCTGCCTTCCTATCCGCTGTTTCTTGCGGCGTTGATTGTCCTGGCAGCGGGCATGACGGCGCTGCAGGTTTCGGCGAACCCCTATGTGACGGTGCTGGGGCCGGCGCATACGGCCTCAAGCCGGTTGAATCTGGCGCAGGCGTTCAATTCGCTGGGAACGACCGTGGGGCCTCCGCTGGGCGGGTTCCTGATCCTGAAGGGTGCGGAAAAGCTGGTGCAGAATGTGAGCGTGATGTCCCCGGCCGCATTGCGTGCCTACCGCATGCACCAGGCGGCTACGGTCAAGGTCCCTTACATCATCTTCACGCTGGTGCTGGTGCTGGTCGCGCTGGCGATTGCGCTGTATAAATTCCCGCGCATCGACACGACCAAGGACTTTCGCCCCATCAAAGAGGGCGGCAAGAAGCACAGCATCTGGCGCTATCCGCATGTGGTGTTGGGCGCGGTGGCTATTTTTGTGTACGTGGGGGCGGAGGTTTCCATTGGAAGCTTCCTGATTAATTATTTTGGCCAGTCGTATATTGCAGGGCTGACGGCCCTGGCGGCGGCGAACCTGGTTCCGTTTTACTGGGGTGGCGCCATGGTGGGACGGTTTATCGGCTCGGCGGTGCTGCAAAAGGTGAAGACGAACACGCTGGTCGCCCTGTGCGCGGTGGTGGCAACCGTCCTGGTGCTGATCTCCATGCTGTCCTTCGGGCATGTGGCCATGTGGAGCATTCTGGCGGTGGGCCTGTTCAACTCCATCATGTTTCCGAGCATTTTTACGCTGGGCATTGCCGAGATGGGGCCGCTGACGGGCGAGGCATCGGGCCTGCTGGTAATTGCGATTGTGGGGGGCGCGATTATTCCCGAACTGCAGGGAATTCTGGCGGACCACATCGGCATCCATCATGCATTCATCGTGCCGGTGATCTGCTACCTGTTCATCATGTACTACGGATGGAAGGGTTCCCGCGTGATCCTGCCTGCGGAGAGCCATTAGCCATCCCTGATTTTGGAATGGGAGAATGGACGGTTCCTTTTGAGCCGCCCATTTTTCTTTTTGTGGCGGTATGGATGATGAGATGAAGAATCTGGAACTCGATGGGCGTTCGCTTTCGCTCGATGAAATAGTGGCAGTCGCTGTTGGCGGCGGCGCGGTTTCGATTGCGCGCAGCGCGTATCCACAGATGGAGGCCTCGCGCGCCGTGGTGGAGGCGCTGCTGGCACGGGGTGAGACGGCGTACGGCATCAACACCGGTTTCGGCAAGCTGAGCGATGTGCGCATTGCTCCGTACGAGCTGGAGGCGTTGCAGCGCAATCTGGTGCGCAGCCACGCGTGCGGGCTGGGCGAGCCACTGCCGGAGGACGAGGTGCGCGCCATGCTGCTGCTGCGCGCGAATGTGCTGGCCAAGGGACTGAGTGGCGTTCGTCCGGTGGTGGTGGAGACGCTGGCGGCCATGCTGAACGCGCGGGTGCATCCGATGGTTCCGGCACGCGGATCGGTGGGCGCGAGCGGCGATTTGGCTCCGCTGGCGCACCTGGCGCTGGGGGCCATGGGCGAGGGCGAGGCTTTTTTCGCGGGAGCGCGGGTTGTGGCTTCAGATGCGTTGGAGCGGGCGGGGATTGCGCCGCTCCGGCTGGGTGCGAAAGAGGGGCTGGCTCTGCTGAACGGAACCCAGGCCATGTGCGGCGCGGGCGGGCTCGCTCTGGCCCGCGCGTTGCGCGTGGTGGAGCTGTGCGATCTGGCCGGGGCTATGTCGCTCGAGGCGCTGCGCGGTACTCCGGCGGCGTTCGATGCGCGCGTTCACGCGGCGCGGCCGCATGCGGGGCAGATGGCAGCGGCGGAGCATCTGCGCGCGCTGCTGGAGGACAGCGAGATTCGCGAGTCGCACCGGCATAACGATCCGCGGGTGCAGGACGCCTACTGCCTGCGCTGCATGCCGCAGGTGCATGGCGCGGCCCGAGGAGCGCTCGCGCATGTGCGCGAGGTGATTGAGATTGAGGCAGGATCGGCGACGGATAATCCGTTGATTTTTTCCGACGGCGCGGAGATCATTTCGGGCGGAAACTTCCATGGGGCTCCGGTGGCGCTGGCTCTGGACTATGCCGCGATTGCGCTGACCGACCTCATGAGCATCAGCGAGCGGCGCATCGACCGGCTGATCAATCCCGACATCAATGAGGGTCTGCCAGCGTTTCTGTCTCCACATGCCGGGGTTTCGTCGGGGCTGATGATTGCCCATGTCGCCGTGGCCGCGTTGCTGAATGAGGCGAAGGTGTTGGCGCACCCGTCGAGCGCGGACTCGGTGCCGACCTCGGGCGGGAAAGAAGACCATGTGTCAATGGGCATGACGGCTGCGCTCAAGCTGCGGCAGATCGTCGCGAACGCCGAATATGCGCTGGCCATTGAGCTGATGGCGGCGGCGCAGGGGCTTGAGTATCGGCTTCCGCTGAAGCCGGCGCGCGCGGTAGGGCGTGCGGCGGCTGCGGTACGGGAGGTGGTGGCTCCGCTGACGGAGGACCGCGTGCTTTCGACGGACATCGAGCGGCTGGCGGGGGAGATTCGCGCAGGAAGGTTTGATCTTTGGAGGTGCTAGCCGCACGGACCCACGCGCTTCGCGCCATGCTTCAACCGGCGGTTGTCCCCACTCCCGATGGTCGTGGCATAAGAGCTTCTGCTGGAGGAATATCTACGGCTCTACGGGCTCGACGTAGAACATCTCATTCGTCCGGCGGAAACCGTTGCTCTCGTAGAGGCGGCGTCCGGCCTCGGTGGAGTGCAGGGAGACTACGCGAATCTTGCGGCGGCGTGCCTCAGCCAGCGCGAGCTCGATAAGCTGGCTGGCGAGCTTCTTGCGGCGATAGTCGGGCTCGACGTAGACGTTGAGCAGGTAGCCGCGCTGGGTTGAGCGAGGATCAAGCGGGTGCGGCGCCCAGTCGAGAAGCATCAGCCCGGCTCCGGCAACGACGCGGCCATCTTCAGAGGTGAGCCAGCCGATGTATTTGCCGTCGGCGATGGCCTTGGCGACCCAAGGCTCGAAGTTGCGGGCCATCACGTCCAGAATCTGGTTGTCGGCGCGTCCCGCGTCGACGAACATGCGGCGGCGGTGATGAGTGATGAGGCCGGCGTCTGCCGCGGTTGCCGTTCTGGTTTCCAGCATGGCGAGAGTATAGCCGAGATGGAGTTTGAGGCGCTGACGCGCTTCGCTGCGGAGGTTGGGTACGATAAGAGCCGATGCCTGAATCAAAGCCAGATCAGCTTGAACTGAATCGCGCCCTGCTGCGTCCGGGGATGCGTCTGGCGGTGGCGGTGTCCGGCGGGGCGGACTCCGTGGCGCTGCTTCGCGTGCTTTTGGAGGCAGCTCCGGAGATCGGGCTGGTGCTCTCGGTGACGCATGTGCACCACGGGATTCGAGGGGCCGAGGCGGACGCGGACGTGGCGTTCGTGGCAGAGCTCGCGGCGCAGTTTGGGCTGTCGTTTCACCGGAAAGATGTGGATGCTCCGGCAGCGGCGCGCGAGAAGCGCGAGACATTGGAGGAGGCGGCGCGGAATCTCCGCTATGCATGGTTTGGGGAGTTGTTGGCCTCGGGCGTGGCGGACGCGGTAGCGACGGCGCACACCCTGGACGACCAGGCCGAGACGGTGCTACACAAGCTGTTGCGCGGGGCGTGGACGGAGGGGCTGAGCGGGATTCATCCTGAGCTGAAGCAGTCGCGGGGAGCGATTCTGCGGCCGTTTCTGGGTGTGCGGCGGGCGGAGATCGAGAGCTGGCTGTCCCATATAGGACAGTCGTGGCAAGAGGACGCGACCAATGCCGATACAGCCTATACGCGCAACCGGTTGCGGCGCGAGCTTCTCCCTGCCCTGGCAGCGTACAATCCCCAGATCTGTAGGCATCTTGCCAATCTGGCAACGCTGGCGCGGGACGAAGACGCTTATTGGCAAGGGGAACTGATGCGGAGCCTGCCGCAACTCCTCTTGCCGGGCCGGCCGGTGCGCGGCGGAGGGCGGGCGGCTTCGACTGATCCCGGCGAAGCCTCCCTGGCGCTGGAGATCGAGCGCCTTCCTGGGTCTGCGGCGGTACGGCGGCGGATTCTGCGGGCGATGGCGCGGCAACTCGGAGTATCGCTGAACTTTGAGCAGACGGAGCGGCTGCTGGCCATGTGCGGGCCCCATCCTGCCAGGCGGCAGAGGCTGACTGCAACCCTGCTGGCGGAGCGTTCTCCCCGCGAATTGCGCCTGGTGAAAAAGGTACTGCCGCCGCCCCGGTCCGTGGGAGTAGAATAAATTTGCATAGCCGTCGCCGTTGGACGGGAGGGGTCCGCCTTGAGGTGGTGAATATCAAGCGACTTCAACCCGCCGGCGGCGTCTAATCCGGTAGGAGCACGGAAAGCAGCGAGTCTGCCATAGAGGAGACCGTATCTCGCTGCTTTTATCGTTTTTGCCGGCGCCTGAGAGAAAAGAGGGTTGTCTTTCGTGAATTCAACGGTCAAACAGATCATCTTCTGGGTCTTCATCTTCGCCTGCCTTGTGGTGCTGTGGCGTGTCTTCCAGACCGGCACGAGCAGCGGGAAGGACCGTGAAATTTCATTTTCGGAGTTCCTGCAGGATGCGCAGCAGGGCCAGATCAGTGAAGTCACCATCACTGGCAGCGACGCGCGCGGTGCGCTGCACGGCGAAAAAGAGAATTTTCACACGGTCATTCCAGCCAACTACCCCCACCTTTACGACGTGCTCGACCAGAATAAGGTCAAGGTAACCATCAAGGACAACCAGAGCAGCGAGTGGTGGAGCATCCTGATCAACGTGGCCCCGCTGCTGCTGCTGGGCGCACTGTGGCTGTTCATGATCCGCCAGATGCAGAGCGGCGGAAACAAGGCGCTGTCATTCGGCAAGAGCCGGGCGCGGCTGCTCTCCATGCAGCAGAAGAAGATCACCTTCAAGGACGTGGCCGGGGTGGACGAGGCCAAGGAAGAGCTGAGAGAGATTATCGAGTTCCTGCGCGAGGCGCAGAAGTTCCAGAAGCTGGGCGGCCGCATTCCCAAGGGCGTGCTGCTGGTGGGGCCTCCGGGAACGGGCAAGACCCTGCTGGCGCGCGCAGTTGCGGGCGAGGCCAACGTTCCATTCTTCTCCATTTCGGGGTCCGACTTTGTGGAGATGTTTGTAGGCGTGGGCGCGAGCCGCGTGCGCGACCTGTTTGAGCAGGGCAAGAAGAATGCGCCCTGCATCATCTTCATTGATGAGATCGACGCTGTGGGACGGCATCGCGGCGCTGGCCTTGGCGGTGGACATGATGAGCGCGAGCAGACCCTGAACCAGCTGCTGGTTGAGATGGACGGCTTCGAAGCCAACGATGGCGTGATTCTGGTTGCGGCCACCAACCGGCCCGACGTACTCGATCCGGCGCTGCTGCGCCCCGGGCGTTTTGACCGGCGCGTGATTGTAGGCCGGCCTGATGTGCGCGGACGCGAAGAGGTTCTGCGGGTCCACGCCAAGAAGGTTCCGCTGTCCGACGATGTTGATCTGCGGGTGCTGGCGCGCGGGACCCCGGGCTTTAGTGGCGCCGACCTGGCCAACATGGTGAACGAGGCGGCGCTGAACGCGGCTCGCTTCAACCGGAAATCGGTCATGATGATCGATTTCGAGCAGGCCAAGGATAAGGTCCTGATGGGCGCCGAGCGCAAGTCGATGCTGCTGACCGACGAGGAGAAGCGTGTGACGGCCTACCACGAGGCGGGACACGTGATGGTGGCGGCCATTCGCGATCATGCCGACCCGCTGCACAAGGTCACCATCATTCCGCGTGGCATGGCTCTAGGAGTCACCATGCAGCTGCCCGAAGACGACAAGCACACCGTCACTAAGGATTACCTGGAGACGCAGCTTGCCATCCTCATGGGCGGACGGATCGCGGAGGAGATCTTCCTGAAGCAGCTCACCACCGGCGCAGGCAACGACATTGAGCGCGCGACCGAACTGGCGCGCAAGATGGTCTGCGAGTACGGCATGAGCCGACTGGGCCCGCTCACCTTCGGCAAGAAGGAGGAGCAGATTTTCCTGGGCCGGGAGATCGCGCAGCACCGCGACTTCTCAGAAGAGACGGCGCGGCAGATTGACGGCGAGGTTCGCAGCCTGGTGGATGAGGCATACCGCTCGGCTTACGGCATCCTCGACACGCATCAGGATGCGATGCACCGCATGTCGGCGGCTCTGCTCGAACGCGAGACGCTGGACGCGAACGAGATTCGGATGCTGATCGACGGCAAGGATCTGCCTCCGTTCACCAAGCCTTCGGGCGGCGCTGGCGCGACCGTGGCAGACGTCCAACAGGTTCTGAAGCCGGAGCCGGGACGTGGAACGGGATTGCCGGAGGGCAGCCCTTCTCCTGCATAAACCTTGTTTCAGGCTATAAGGCTGACCCGCTGGATTTCCATCGGCGGGTTTTGCTTTTTCGGGCGAGGGAAGTGCATTTTTATCGAAGCTTCCGGCGCGAAAGTGCGTTTGAATACAAGAGAGGTACGACACGAATGCGTTTTTCGAAATGGTCTTTCTTACTTGCGCTGCTTGTGCCCGCAGGCATGGTTCAGGCCCAGACGGCGATCCCGGCGGGTACTTCGCACTACACGGTTTTACAGGGCGACAAGACGGTGGGATCGTCAGAGTACACGGTCACGCCGACCACCGCGGGATATACCATCGCTTCGCACGGCGACCTGCACCTGGAGAAGTTCAGCTACGACTTCCATAACACGCAGAACCTTGACCACATGCTGAACCTGGTAAGCGATCGGATCACAGGAACCGTGAACGGCAGCCCCGTGACCTTTACGGTGAATGCCGACCCCACCGGGCGCCAATTCAACATCAACGTAAACGCCAAGGGCAACGACACGCAGAATACGGTCGACCGCCATCAGCATCTGGCCCTGCTGCCCGATCTGGATGCGGCAGGCTACATGCTGCTGACGCGCATCGGACTGGAGAATCCAGCCGTTTCCTGGGCCCTGATCCCCAAAGAGACCGGGCTCCTGGTGCCGACCGTCTATCAGCGCGACGCGAGCGTGCGCGGGCGCCTGGATGGCCGCGAAATGGACGTGGAGCACACGACGGTGACGGTGAGCGCGCAGAATGCGATCAGCGTGGAGCTGTATTCGACGCCCGATGGACGGCTGCTCGAGGCCGATCTGCCGGAGCAGAACTTCTTTGTGGTGCAGGATGGCTTCAAGTTGATCAACCGGCCGAAGTATACGGCTCCGCGCAGCCCTGAGGAAAACGCTCCGCCTCCGCAGCAGTAATAGGGCCAATCGTCCAGGTCCCCGCGCTTTGCGCCTTTGCAGAGCGTGCATCTGTAAGGCGGACACCGCAAAAGTGTGCCGCCTTGGCGGCCAGTCCTGAACGGGGTCCGTCCCGCGACCGGCGGGAGCGGCCACGCGAAGCTGGGTTCCAGGAAGGCGCGGAGCGCGTGTGCCTGAACGGCAGTCCCCGTACAATAGAGCGAGTTATTTCAAACGAAGGAACACGGGTGTCGAATTCCTCTTCTGATGTACGGAAGCGCGTGCTGAGCGGCATGCGCCCCACCGGCAAACTACATCTGGGCAACTACATGGGCGCGCTCTATAACTGGGTGCGGCTGCAGCATGAGTATGAGTGCTATTTCTTTATTGCCGACTGGCACGCCCTGACCACGGACTATGCCGACCCGTCTCAGGTGGCGGAAAGCACCAAGGAGGTGGCGCTGGACTGGCTCGGCGCGGGCCTCGATCCCGAGCAGTGCGTGATGTTTGTGCAGAGCGCTGTGAAACAGCATGCCGAGCTGCATCTGCTGTTCTCGATGATCACGCCGCTGGGCTGGCTGGAGCGGGTTCCGACCTACAAGGAGCAGCAGGAGAATCTCACCGGCAAAGATCTGAGCACTTATGGTTTTCTGGGGTATCCGCTGCTGCAGTCGGCGGACATTTTAATTTATCAGGCGGATTTTGTTCCTGTGGGACAGGACCAGGTCGCGCATGTGGAACTGACGCGCGAAGTGGCGCGGAGGTTCAACCAGTTCTATCGGAGCGCTGCGCATCCTGAGCAGCCGATTCTCCCCGAACCGAAGGTTTTGCTGACGCCCTCACCCAAACTTCCGGGCACCGACGGGCGCAAAATGTCCAAGAGCTACGGCAACACGATCCTGCTGGCGGATCCGGAGCCGGTGATCCGGCAGAAGCTGAAGTCGATGGTGACGGATCCGGCTCGGATTCGGAGGAGCGACCCCGGCAATCCGGAGGTTTGTCCGGTGTTCGATCTGCACAAGGTTTTTTCCAGTGCGGAGACGCAACAAAAAGCGCGTGAAGGCTGCACGACGGCGGCTATTGGCTGCATCGAATGCAAAGGGTGGCTTGCGGATGCGGTGGTCGCCGAACTGGCTCCGATTCAGGAGCGGCGTCGCAAGTTTGAGAGTAATCCGGCGCTGGTGAAGGAAATTTTGAAGGCTGGCGAGCAGCGCGCGACAGCCCGTGCCGAGCAGACAATGGTCGAGGTGCGTGCTGCAATGGGATTGGGCGAGTGAGGACTGCGATGACCGACGAACAGGAAAAAATCGCAGGGCAGATTCCGGAGGCTGAGCCGGTTCCCTCTGGTGCCGTGCCCGCCGCTGCACAGCCCGAGCCTGCCACCGCCCCAAAAAAAGAGGCCGACTCAGCCTATCCGTTTTCCGTGACAGTAGGCAAAGTCTACGACGGGCCGCTGGACCTGTTGCTGGATCTGATCCGCAAGCAGGACATCGATATTTACGACATCCCGATTGCGAAGATCACCGCGCAGTTTCTGGGCTACGTCGAACACCTGAAGGAAACCGATGTAGACGCGGCAGGAGATTTCATCTACACCGCCGCGCTGCTCATTCACATCAAGAGCCGCATGCTCTTGCCGCGCTCTCCGGCGGAAACGGCCGAGGACGAGGCGGACGATCCGCGGCGCGAGCTGGTGGAGCGGCTCCTGGAGCATGAGCGCTTCAAGAATGCCGCGCAGATGCTGCATGAAAAACAGCAGGTGGAGGCGGCGACGTGGACCAATCCCGGCATCCGCGAATTTCGCAACGCTGAGGGTACCGAAGCGGAGATCGCCGCCGACACCATGGACCTGGTACGCGTGTTTCAGGAGATTCTGGATCGCGCCCGGAGCCGCCCGGTGCTGGATGTCGAGGAAGATTCCGTGACCGTCGGCCAGATGATCGACTTCATGCGCCGCCGGCTGATGATGGAAGATCGCCCGGTGGCGTTGCGGCGTCTGCTGGCTAATACCCGGTCTGAGAAGGCGCTGATTGCGATGTTCCTTGCGCTGCTGGAGCTGGTGCGGCTGCAGGCGATTCTGCTGCGGCAGGATCGCAACTTCAGCGAAATTTTTGTGAAGAAGCACGGACAGTTCGAGGAAGTGATGAACGAGCGCATCAGCCAGATGCGCGATGACTGGTCGTAACGGCCACGCGGGCCGCGCCTCCGCCGTATCACGCATTCAACCTGCTTCTGTAGTATCAAAGAGACGTTTTTCCCCATCGACCCATGAGTCTGAAAGCAAAAATCGAAGCCGTTATGTACGCCGCGGAAGAGCCAGTTACCCTGGCTCAGATTGCCGCGTTGTTTCAATCCGAACTCCTTGAAGAGCGCATGTCGCGCACGGCCGCCGAGGCTGTGAATCGGGCGGAGACACTGGCCGGCGTTGAGGCGGAGGTTCTGGGTCTGGCCCTGGAGGGTCCTGACACCGAGCCTGAGGAACCGCATGCAGAGAGCAGTCCGGCTGCCGACCCTGAAAGGCAGGCGGCCGAAGAAGAGAAGCGCGCAGGGCGCCAACGCGACCGCGAGGCCCGCGAAGAAGCGCGACGGATCGTAGTCGCGCTGATCGCCGAGTACAGCGAGGGCGATCGCGGCATGGAGATTCGCGAGATCGCGGGCGGCTATCGCGTAGCCACCAAGCCCGAATACCACGACGCAGTGCGCGGGTTTGTGAAGAGCCTCAAGCCTCCGATGAAGTTGTCGTTGCAGGCATTGGAGACGCTGGCAGTGATCGCCTACAAGCAACCGGTGACGGCGCCCGAGGTGAGCGAGATTCGCGGCGTGGATTCAAGCGGCGTGCTGGGATCGCTGGTGAGCCGCAAGCTGATCACGACGGCTGGGCGTAAGCAGGTGATCGGACGCCCGATCCTCTACAAGACAACGAAGGAGTTTCTGCTGCGCTTCGGGTTGAAGGACCTGAACGAGCTCCCGTCGATTGAGGAATTCGAAAAGATGGCGGGCGAGCTGGCGGAGACGGAAGACGGCGTGGCTGCTGGCGGGCTTCCCTTTGAAGGCGGCGAAGCGGAAGACGCCGTGGCTGAGAACGAGACGGCCGGAGATGCCGCGTCGACAGAAGCTGAACGCTCCGGCGAAGGGAATCAATGAGCCAAGGCGGGACCACGGATGGAACGGGGGAGCGTCTGCAGAAGATTCTGGCCGCTGCCGGCGTGTGCTCGCGGCGCAAGGCGGAAGAGCTTATTCTGGCCGGGCGCGTGCAGGTGAACGGCAAGGTGGTCACTGAGCTGGGCACCAAGGCCGACGGCGCTCGCGACCATATCCGGGTGGACGGCAAGCTGCTGCAGGGCGCTGAGCGGCCCCGCTACTATGTAGTGAATAAGCCCAAGGGCTACGTGACCACGGTGAACGATCCCCAGGGGCGACCCACGGTGATGCGGTTGATTCGCGGAGGCGAGAGGGTGTTTCCGGTGGGGCGGCTGGACTATGCCAGCGAAGGCCTGCTGCTGATGACCAACGACGGCGAGCTGGCCAACGCGCTCACGCGGGCCGCGGCGAAGGTCGAGAAGACCTATCTGGTGAAGGTGAGCGGCAAACCGCCTGAGGCCGGGCTGGAGCAGATTCGCTCGGGGCTGATGATCGAACGCGGAAAGCCCGGAACGCACGAAGGGCGCGTGATGACGGCTCCGGCAAAGGTGCGGCTATTCCGCGACGCCGAGAATCCCTGGTATGAGCTGACGCTGATCGAGGGGCGGAACCGCGAGATTCGCAAGATGTTTGAAGAGATCGGGCATCATGTGGAGAAAATTCGCCGCATCGGCTATGGCCCGCTGGTGCTGGACGTGGAGCCGGGCGAGGCGCGCGAACTGACCGGGCAGGAAGTCGAAAAGCTGCGGCGGGCGGTGCGTCCGGCGAAGCCGAAGGCTGCTAAGGCGGCGGCGAAGAAGCGGTAGCTCGTAAGGTCTTTTGGCCATGCCAGGACATCTAACAGGGGGAGGTTGCTATGGAGAAAGCGACGTTTGGAGCGGGATGCTTCTGGGGTGTTGAACTGAGGTTTCAGCAGGTTCCCGGCGTGACGGAGACCGCGGTTGGCTATGAGGGCGGCAAGATGGAGCGGCCCACCTATCGCGATGTGTGCTCGGATGCTACGGGACATGCGGAGGTGGTCGAAATCGACTACGATCCGGCGAAGGTGAGCTACCAGCAGCTGCTGGACCTGTTTTTCGAGCTGCACGATCCCACGCACTTGAACCGGCAGGGACCGGATTGGGGCAGGCAGTATCGCAGCGCTGTGTTCTTCCATTCGCGCGAGCAGGAAGCGGCGGCGAAGGCAACGATTGCGCGCCTGACCGCTGAGAAGCGGTTTGCGAAGCCGATTGTGACCGAGGTGGTTCCGGCGCAGACCTTCTGGCGTGCGGAAGACTATCACCAGAAGTATTTGGAGAAGCGCGGCGCGGCCAGCTGCCACATCTAAAACCCGGTTCTTGCCCGGCGGGCAATCTTATATGCTGGCGGATATGGAATTCTTCACGCTGCATACGGTGCGCGTTTCACGGGTAGGACTCGGCACCTGGGCCATCGGTGGCTCGGAGTGGGGCGAAGTAAGCGAAGGCGACGCGATCGCCACCTGCCTCGCGATGTTCGAGCACGGCATCAACCTGATCGATACGGCTCCGATCTACGGTCGTGGGCGCGCCGAGGAGCTGGTGGGCAGGGCGATACGGCAGCATGGCCAGCGCGAGAAGTTTTATGTGGCGACCAAGGCCGGGCTGGAGTGGAACGAGCGCGGCGTCTTCGCGAATTCCGATCCCGCGTTTTTGCGGCAGGAGTTCGAGGACTCGCTGCGGCGGCTGGGCACGGAGTATGTAGACCTGTACCAGATTCACTGGCCGGATACGACGATTCCGGTGGAGCGCGCTGCGGAGGCTCTGCTTGCGCTTTACGAAGAAGGCCGGATTCGCGCCATCGGCGTGAGCAATTTTTCCGCGGTGCAAATGGAGGCGTTCGAGAGCGTGGCTCCGCTGCACGCGAACCAGCCGCCCTACAACCTGTTTGAGCGCGCCATCGATGATGAGGTGCTACCGTACTGCCGCGAGCATTCGATTGCCGTGCTCACCTACAGTTCGCTGTGCCGCAGTCTGCTGGCGGGGCGACTCACGCTCGACACAAAGTTTGCGGAGGGCGATGTTCGCCGTGTGGATCCGAAGTTCCAGCTGCCGCGCTTTGCGCAGTATCTCAGGGCCGTGGCCCGCCTGGGAGACTACGCGCATGAACGGTACGGAAAGAGCGTGCTGGAGCTGGCCGCGCGCTGGGTGCTGGACCGGCCCGGAGTGAGCGCAGCGCTGTGGGGCGCGAAGCGTCCGGAGCAGCTCGATGCGGTGGACGGAATCTTTGGGTGGAAGCTGGACAATGCGGCAATGGTGGAGATCGACGCCATCGTGCGCGAGTCCGTCGTCGATCCCGTGGGTCCGGAGTATCTGGAGCCCGCAGTGCGCGCTTGAGGCAAAAAAGGCCCGCGCCGGAGCGAACCAACGCGGGCTGTGACGAGTTGTTCTGCGTTACTGGCCGCTCACGGTGGCTTCAATGCTGCCCGCATTGTGATGCCGTGCGGGAGCGTCCAGTCTTGATGTGATCTCGGGGCCGAGCTGTACGGTGCACAGCGTGTGGGTATTGCCGAGATCATCGAACTTGAGGGTCAACTTTTCGTTGTTAGGGTTGTAGTCCGCCGGACCAGCGATCCAACGGGCCGACACCTTCATGTCGGTCATGCTGCTGAGCGAAAGAACGTTGTGGATGGGGTCGATGGTCGCGGCATACTTTCCCGCCGGGTAGCTGTGTCCCTGGCTTACGAAGTTGAAGGGAATATTCACCACGGCTTTGTCGCTGGCGAAGGCGGCCGTTGCGCAGAGAGAGGCTGTGGCAAGAATGACAGAACGGATCATGATTCGCATGGTGTATTTCTCCTCACGTGAAAGGACATTAGTCGCGGCTACGAAGACCTGTCGTTAAATCGGCGTGGAGAAGTTGTCAAATTTGCAGAGCTGATCCTGACGGCTGGCGAGGTTTGCTTTCAGGCTGTGAAAACTGAGTGAAAATTCAGACTGCTGTTTTTCGCATGGCGGGGGTACTATGGTCGTCATCGAGCGAGGAGGAAGCGCAATGCAGCCGACACGGAGGCGGATGATAGCAACGATGACCGGCGCGGTTGCGGCTGCGCTCTCGGCGCGGCCACTTTCCGCGCATTCTCTTGCCGGGCAGATGACTCCACAGCCGCGGCCGTCTCCGAACGCCCCGGCTAATCAGAATGTTCCAGCCGGCCTGGATGGCGCGGATATTCCCGTGAATAACGGTCAGCATGTGATCGCTCCGGCGACCTGGATGGAGATCAAATCGGACGCCCAGAAGCTGTTTGACATGGCCGCGGACTTCAAGGCGCAGGTGGACCGCACCAACCTTGCCGCGACGCTACCCCTGCCGCTATTACAGGAAGCGCACCGCATCGAAAAACTGGCCAAACATATTCAGTCGCGGATGAAGAGCTAGCAGCATCACTGTTTGTCCGTCTTGAGGATGGAATTTCCCTGTGCGTCATTCGGCGCCTTCTGGCTGGCCAGCGCCTTGAGCTGCATAAACATGGCGCGCTCGGCTGCGGCCCGTTCCGGCTGATTGGCTTTGGTGTAGGCTCGCGCCAGCGCGAAGTGAATCTCGGGGCTGTTCGGTTTGAGGCCGTTCGCCATCTCTAGCTCATCAATGGATTTCGCCGCATCTCCACTTTCCAGCCACGCCCGGCCCAGCTCGTAATGTGCTTCCGCTGATCCGGGCGCCATTGCTATAGCGTTCTGTGCGGCCTTGAGCGCGTCGGCGGGCAGGTGCTGGCGCAACGAGATCGAAGCGAGCCGAATCCATGGCAGCGCGCTGTGCGGCGACAGCTTCATCTCGGCCCGCATCTGCGCCTTGGCGTCGTCGTATTGCGAGAGCGCGTCGAGTGCGTCGCCATAGGCATAGTGCAGCCACGGTGTTGTTGGATATGCTGCGATCAGTTTCTGGAACGCTGGAAAAGCTTCTGAATAGCGGCTGACCAGAAGCAGTTGAACGATGGCTCCGGCAGATTTGGCCAGCTCGCGCTGCGAAGCATCCAGGTTGTCCGGAAACGATGGAATGCGCAACAGCGCCAGGCCCAGCTCAAGCTGAGTCTGCGCAGCCATGGGCGGTTTCCCGGCCATCGACGCAAGCAGTGAGCTCGCGGTTTCAAACTCTCCGTTGCGAATCAGCAACAGGGCCAGGCGGTCGGTGGCCAGTTGCAAGGCTTCAGGACCAGCCTTCATCCCTAAGTTGATCCCGCGCTGCAGGTGAATGCGCGCGTTGTCATAATCCTTCAACGCAAATTCGGAGAGGCCCATCACGGCCCAGGCAGTGCCGTCACTGGGATTGCGCTCCACCCAGCTTTTAAGTGCGGCGATTGTCTCCGGATAGCGGCCAGCCGAGTAGTCCTGCATCGCCGCCGTCCACGTCGCAGAGTCTTCCGGCACAGCGGTGGTACGCACTCCATAGAGCGCGATCATGTGCGGGTCACGGCGCGGCGGCGTCTTCGAGAAGCGCGCGGCCTCGCGTGCTTCAAGCGCGGCCTGTTGCGTGCGGCCCGCCGCCGACAACGCCTTCGCCAGCGCTTCATGTGCAGCGAACGACTTCGCGTCCAGCGCAACGGCATGTTCGGCTGCGCTCAAGGCCTGCTGCATCTGCTTCAGTCGAAGCGACAAGCTGCTGATCTCGATCCAGGGCAGCGGGCTCTTGGGAGATAGAACAGCTTCGAGCCTCTGCTGCACGATTGCATCCCGCGTTTGTCCGGCATCGGCGAGCGCGCGGCCGTAAGCGTAATGCAGCCACGGAGTTTGCGGATGTTGTGCGGACAATGTTGTAAGAGCCTGCAAAGGCTCTGAATCCATTGCGGCCTCACCCGCGTCCTGCACAAGCGCGTCCTGCGTGGGATCGACTTCGGAAGGAAGGAGCGGAACGCGCAGGAGCGTGAGTCCCAGCGCAGTCTTGATCTGCTGAGGCGGCGACGTGCCGAAGGTCGAGTGCAGCATCGCAGCAGCGCGCTCGAACTCACCGTTGCGAATGAGCAGCAGAGCGAAGTGATACGCGGTGACGCGCGCGATGTCGGGATCGCTGATGCCGCCGAGCCTCTGCGCCTTCTCGAGGCTGGCGAGCGCGCTCGCATAGTCCTTCGTCTCAAATTCCGAGAGTCCGAGGATGCTCCAGCCCGACGCCATCTTCGGCGCAAGCGCTACGAGCTTGCGCAGGGAAGTGACGGCATCGGCATAGTGATTGGTTTCGTACTGCGTGGTCCCCAGGTCCCACCATCCCTCAGCCCAAGTGGGGTGCAGAGCGACGGCGCGACTGTAACCGCGAATGGCCTCGTCGGCGTTCCCTGCCTCGCGCGCAGCGTTGGCCGATTGCACAATGGACTGAAAACTCTCGGCCGTCCGGGCGGTTGCCGCGCTTTGGCCTGCTGCAACCGCTGTCCAGCAGAGCAACAGAGCGCAAGCGAGGGAAATACGGCAGAACCGAAACGGAAGCATGACAAAACTGTCTCATTGCGGAAGCCACTTGAGCTAGTGGGCGAGCGATTTGGTATCGTTCAGAGGATGGCCCGGCAGTTTCCCCGCTCCCTTTTTCCTGTATCCCGACGCCGTTTTCTGCAAGGCGCGATTCCCATCGCGCTCGGGCTGCGCGGCCTGCCCTTGCTGACTGCCAACACGCTCGCTCCGCCCGTGTTCGAGCGAATCTCTGCTGCGCAAAGCGGAATTACCTGGGTGCACACGGCGGGCAAATCGCCGGAGAAGCATTTGCCGGAGACCAGCGGCCCCGGCTGCGCCTTTCTCGACTATGACGGCGACGGCTGGATGGATATTTACCTGGTCAACAGCGGCAAAGCGGATTTCTACACGCCGCCCAATCCGATCCGCAACGCGTTGTACAAAAACAATCGCGACGGAACCTTTACCGACGTGACAGAGAAGGCCGGTGTCGCAGGCGGCGGCTACGGCATGGGCGTGGCCGTGGGCGACTACAACAACGACGGTCTGCCCGATATCTACGTAACACAGGTCGGGCGCAACATTCTCTACCACAACAACGGCGACGGTACCTTTACCGACGTGACCGAAAAGGCCGGAGTGGCCTGTGGCGGCTGGAGCTCGAGCGCCGTGTGGTTCGATTACGACAACGACGGGCGGCTCGATCTGTTCGTCTGCCAGTTCGTCGAGTTCGACCAAAACACCAGCTGCGGGCTGGACGCGAAGGGCCGTCACCACTACTGCATTCCCAAAATCTTCAAGCCCATGCCGAGCTGGCTGTTCCACAACAACGGCGACGGAACGTTCACCAATGTCAGCGAAGAGTCCGGCATTCACGAACATCTGGGCAAATCATGGGGAGTCGTCGCCGCCGACCTGAACAACAACGGGCGCATGGACCTGTTTGTCTCCAATGACACGGTGGCGAACTTCCTTTTCATGAATCAGGGCAACGGCAAGTTTGAAGAGGACGGGTTCGCCGCTGGCGTTGCCTACAGCAGCGAGGGGCGCGCCCGCTCCGGCATGGGCGTCGACTCCGCCGACTATGACAACGACGGCTGGATGGATCTCTTCGTCGCGAATATCGATGAAGAGATCTTCTCGCTCTACCACAATAACCACGACGGAACCTTTGATGATGACGCGATGCAGGATGGCATCGGCATGGCGACGCGCTGGATGAGCGGATGGGGGCTGAAGTTCTTCGACTACGATAACGACGGCGAGCTGGATCTGATGTTGTGCAACGGCTTTCCCGACGATCTGATCGACGATCTCAAGACGCAGGTGACCTGGCAGGAGCCGCTGCTGCTGTTCCACAATGACGGCAGAAAATTTACTGACGTTAGCGGGCAGAGCGGGCCGGTCTTCAGCAGAGACTTTGCTGCTCGAGGCCTGGCCATCGGCGACTTCAACAACGACGGCGCCGTCGATGTGCTAGTCAGCGTGAACGACGCGGCTCCGGTGCTGCTGAAAAACAACGCGGCGAGAGACAGCCACTGGCTGGGCGTGAATTTAGTGGGGAAAAAGTCCAACCCTGACGCCATCGGCGCGCGCGTAACCTATCAGGCCGCAGACTTGACGCGCTCGCGCATGAAGGTTGGCGGCGGCAGCTTTCTTTCGTCGCACGATCCGCGCCTGGTGCTAGGCCTCGGATCGCGTCTGAAGGTCGACTGGGTGGAGGTGCGCTGGCCGCAACCCGGCGGAGCGGTGGAGCGATTCACCGGGCTCCCCATCGACCGCTACGTAACACTGGTCGAGGGCTCAGGAAAATGGGAATGAACTACTCCGGGAACGGCTCGCCCGGATGCACGATGCGGATGCGGTGATCGGTGAAGTCGGCGTGCATCTCCTTCACGTAGACCTTCGGCATATGGCACGAAGAGCAGTCCGTCTTCGCGACCGGACACGCGTTGCCGGGATGTTCAGCGGTGAGTGCAGCGCCCATTGTCGTGTTGTGGCAGCGCAGGCAGGCGTGGTCGTAAGAGGCGTCGTCCGTGTTGAGTGGTAGATGCGGGTCGTGGCAAGCGGTGCACACCAGGCGTGAGTCGCCTGCCTTGCCCCAGCACTTGCTCTCCACTAATCGATACGGCGCCGAGCGCGTAGTGGATGGACCGGTGGTGCCCGAGAGTTTTACGTCCCACCACGTACCGTGGCAGGCTCCGCAGAAGTCGACCGCATCGTTCGGAAGCAGATGCGCGGAGTTGAAGATGTCCTTGCTGGCGGCGCTCAGATCGCCCGCCATCAGGGCCTTCATGTCGGCAACGTGCTTTGCGCCGGGACCGTGGCAGTCTTCGCAGGTAACGCCCGGAATCAGATGCTCCTCATCGAACTGTTCTCCAATGACTGCTGCCGTGGTGTGGCATGAGAAGCACGCCTTCACCTCGGCCGGGGGCACAGGCCGGTCCATGGCCTCCTCCACGTCCTTCGGGTGCAGCAGATCGCGCGACGGCGTGAACCCCAGCGTCTTGAGGGTTGCGAAGTAGGTCACGCGCGCTTCGTAGAAGTGCCCGTCGGTGCGCTTGAAGAGGTAGGACTGCCCTACGCGCGGCGTTCCGAAGGCCCAGAGCAGCGGC
>Ga0335075_10001051_pt1 | contig 46587 bp, 37 predicted proteins | sample Lox_Sample_24_FD_206723 | JGI IMG/M metagenome (GOLD analysis project Ga0335075, IMG submission 206723) | Soil microbial communities from Loxahatchee National Wildlife Refuge, Florida, United States - Lox_Sample_2.4 | ecosystem: Environmental > Terrestrial > Soil > Wetlands | place: USA... | reverse complement strand
GGGGATGATCCTGACCCGAGAGACGGCTCCCGGGATGCGACAGCGTAATCTGCGGGCCGCTGTCGAGCGAGCACGGCCATTGTCTGACGGGTAGAGAGAGACTTCCGCTCACACTCGATGATGGGCGGCCGCCGGACACCGGCCTTGGGATGGAGATTTGACGCCCGCGAGCGCGCTCGCATGAAGCCTGAGCCATGGGGTTTCGATAGCGCTGCCCGGCGCGTTGCGCTTATCGCAACAGTGCAGCAGGCAATTCGGCCTAGCGTGGATGTTCGAACTCTTGTAGCTTCAAACCTTCACTGGCCGCGATGCCTCGTTCGGGCGAAGCCAGCCGAGTGGATACACAATAACCTTGGCAACCGGCGCAAGCGATGTGCCGATGCTTCATCGGGGTGAGTATGGCCATAGACATAGAGGCATCCAGCGGGCAGGCGGTCGGCGGCTCCAGGCAGCGGTGCCTGCATTTCTCGGTGGTTCCCCTGTACATGGCGTCCATGATCCTCGTGGCCGCGACGCTCGCGCCGCCCGCCCGCGCGCAATCCGCCGCGACAACGCAATCCTCCGAGGGCTCACTGAGGACGATCATCGTCACGGCGACGCGACGCAAGACGAACATACAGGAAACGCCGATATCGATTGCCGTAGTCTCCAGCCAGGCGCTCCAGAAGGCCGGCGCGCTGAGTTATTCCGACTACCTGACGATGGTCCCAGGTGTCGCCTTCAATTCCGATGCAAGAGTGGATCAAATCGTCATAGACGGTATATCTCAGGAAATCGGTGCGCGCACGGACGCGACCACGGGCGTATATATCGACGATGCTCTCGTATCTGAGGTCGACGCGGGTCTTGCGGACATTGGTACGTTCGACCTGGATCGCGTCGAGGTCCTGCGCGGCCCGCAGGGAACGCTGTTCGGCTCTCTGGCGATGGGCGGTGTCGTGAGAATTCTGACGAAGAAGCCGCAATTGGGAGTTCTCGATGGGCTGTTCGACACCCAAGTGTCGGACACGGCTCACGGCGGCGGCAACTACATCGGCAACCTGATGATGAATGTGCCGCTGCTCGGAAACAAGGCCGCAATCCGCGCGGACATAACGTACGGCAGCGATTCGGGATTCGTTGACAATGCCGTGAACGGGGCTCGTGACATAAACAGGTCCGGCAACGAGGGGGTCCGCCTGCAGGCGCTGGTTCAGCCGACTTCGCGGCTTTCAATACTGCTGGCGTACAAATTCTTCAAGAATCATGAAGACTACGAGCCCAACCAGGATATCGGTCTGCCACGATATACGATCGCGCGTTACTTCCCGGAGCTCTATACGTACAAGACGAGCATCACGAGCCTGACGATCGACTACGATTTCGACTGGGCGACGCTGACCTCCGCGACGAACTATATCGATAAGACCAGCTCTGCCGCCGTGGATGAGTCGCTGACGATTGATCCTTACGTCCAGCCGCTCACGGGCATCGCCATTCCGACGGATGCGCCCCTCGGACTCGTGTACCAGTATCCGGACAGGCTGTTCACGCAGGAATTCAGGCTGGTCTCCAAAAGCGGCGGGCCGTTCAATTGGATCGCGGGGGCATGGTATTCCTATGCTTTCCCGGACAACATGCAGCACTTCGACCAGAGTCTCATCCCGGAATTAGCGGGCGTCGATCTCTACACGGATGCCAGCGAGATCAGGAAGCAGCAGATCGCGGGCTATGGCCAGATTTCCTACGACCTGACCAAACGGTTGCAGGTGACCGCAGGGACCCGGGTTTTCACCATGACGTCCAGCCTGCACGACCTTTCCAATGGTTTCCTCAATGGCGGGGAAACGACGGAGAGCTCATTTTACAAGCAGACGTCATCGGTCGAAAAATATGCCGTGAACTACCAGATATCCCATGACAACCTCGTCTACGTCCAGGCATCGGAAGGATTTCGTCCAGGAGGCCCCGACGGATCGGCGCCGCTGGCGTGCGCCGCAGACCTCGCCGCGCTGGGATATAGCAGTGCGCCGACGCAATACAACGCTGATAAGCTTTGGGAATATGAGGTCGGTTCCAAGAACTCGCTTCTCGGTAATCGTCTGATCGTCAATGGCAGCGCTTACTACATCAACTGGTCGCAGGTCCAGGAGGTCAGGAACCTGCAGTGTGGCGCCCAGTTCACCGCGAATTCCGGTAACGTCACGAGCAAAGGGTTTCAGATGGAGCTTAAAGCGGAGCCGGTTGCGGGTCTTCAGCTGTCGGCCGGAGTGGCGTATTCGGACGCCTATTTCGACACCAATCTCTTATCAGTGGGCATCAAGAAAGGAGATAGGACGCCCTTGGTGCCACTCTGGTCGGCAAGCACCACGGCACAGTATGCGTTCCCGCTTTCGCAGAGCGCGGATGCCTTCGTATATGGGGATTACCGATATGTGGGCAGCGAGCTCAGCGATTTCGCCGAGCTGCCCTACACCATCAGAATGGCGGGCTACAGCCTCGTTGACGGCCGCATGGGCGTCAACTTCGGCCCTAATTCGCTCGATCTGTTTGCAAAGAATCTCCTCAACAAGTACGCGATCATGCTGGGCGGCTCGGGTCCGGATGCGACCGCCACCATCCTCACGCCGAGGACGATAGGCCTCGAGTACCAGAGGAAGTTCTAGTGGCAGGGCCTGTGCGAGCCCCAAGCTCCAAATGCCACCCTTTATGTGAATCGCAGGGTGGCTGTACTATTGCGTAGAGCTGCGATGACGCTCGGCCCGACATTGGCCGACGTCTTGGGATTACTGGAGGGACTGCTGGAAACGGTCAGTGACAGGGCGGTGGAATCGCTTGCCGCCTCGAGTGTTCCGACGTTGCCGCTTATGGAAGGATCGGCGATCAATTCTACGACGGTCCTTTCGAACCCGATCCCGGCCAAGGCGACCGCGGCGGCGAGGTTGGCGTTTTGCGGGAAAAGGCGCGCCGCGTCGCCGGCGCTACCTTGAAAAAGCGTCGTTCGCTGCACCAGGGTTTCAAGGTCATATTGTTTTGCGGCGGGAGTTTCCAGCCACGCCGTGGGCGGCTTTGCGGAGGTGTATTTAACGGAGCGGAGAGAGGCGCATTCCATGGTGCGCAGGCCATCGAACCCGGCGAGTGCGCCCGCAGGGATGATGATCTGACTATCGGCTCTCCTGGCGGCCTGCAGCAAAGCCACGCGCAGGCCCTTGTCCGCGAGAGAGCCTACCGAGAGCAGATAGAGGGAGGTGCCGGCGCGCAAAATCTCTTCGCCGTGTGAAGCGACGGCGCGGTGCCCGGCAGCTTCTATGATGCAGTCAGGCCGAATGGCCAAAAGCGCGCTGACGTTGTCGCAGAGAAGAGTCTGAGGCGGCATCAAGCCGCGCGCGGCCTCCAGTTGCGCCGGTCGAACACAAGCGCCACTCAATGTGAACGCGTCCGTGGGAAGACGTCGCCAGAGCTCCACAATGGAGCGGCCGATGGCTCCGAATCCGATCAACCCAACGCGCAGCATTAAAGTGGTCTTCCCGGGTGCGGACCCTGAGTATGTCCAATCGAGGAGTATCCCGGAAAGATCTGCCAGCGCCTAGAGCGAGATTTGCGCGGCGCCGTTGCATGAACTGCAACGGAGATAACAGAGAAGGAATCAGCGCGCCGTTCCGAGGGTCCGCACGAGCAGCTCGATGAAGCTGTTCACGATTCGAGGTGGCTTATGTTTGCGGAGCGCTATGACATCAACGGTGGTGTTGATGAAGCTCGGATGATCGATCGGAACGGACTTCAGCCATTTGTGGGTGCTTTCGCGCAGGATGGCGCGGTAGGGAAGGATCGCGACGCCGGCGCCGCAGCGGACGAAGTCGCGCAGCGCTTCAAAACTGTTGGACGTCACCACGGGCACCACTGCGTCCATCAAACCAGCGTCCTGAATGGCGCGATCGAATATCCGTCGCACCCCAAATGTGACGTCGGGAAGGGCGAGCCGCAGGCCTGCGAGATCGCGGAGGGTGGCCTTTCCGGCGTGCGCAATGGGGTGATCGACGGGGACGACGAGTATGATCGGCTCCGGGATACTCGCTATCTTTATGATATCGGTTTGGGGTGGACAACAGAAAGTAAGTCCGACCTCGCATTCGCCGCGCTGGACGTCTTCGATGACCTGCGGCGCCGGCACCATTGTCAGGCGGAAGGAGACAGCATCGAATCTCTCCCGGAAGGCCGCGACCGCTTCTACCAGGCCGCCCGACACGATACTCTCGACCATCTCGATACGAACGAGCTTGCGGCGGCTGCCGCGCGCATCATTGAGGTCCGCGCGGAGGGTGTCATAGTCGATCACCACCGACCGGGCATATTCAGCGACCAGGGAGCCGGCGTGGGTCAACCGTACACCGATAGAGGTGCGTTCGAGTAGCGCCGTGCCGATCTGTTGCTCCAGAAGTGCGACCTTGCGACTCACGGACGAGGGTGCGATATCCAGCAGCTCGCTGGCCTTGCGGATTGAGCCGGATTGCGCGACTGCGTAAAAGGCGCGCAGCTCACTCGGAAACATGTGAAAGCTCTCGCTGAAGCCGCTTGATGGCGCCGGGCACTCGATAATAGGGGCCCGCCGACGAAAACTCTAGCATCGGCCGTTCCGAATCCTGGAATGGCGGCTTCAAGATCGGATCAAGCCGCCGTTCAACCCAAGTGCCACCCTCATGACGAATGAGCGAGGGAGCGGTTCCATCGGTCGTTGGATGCGAGATGCGAAGCACGGCCGAGCGCTTCGTGGCGATCAGCGGATCAGGCGGGCAGCAGCCGGCCTCCTGTTTCAGCCGGGGCTGAGATTGGGACTGCGCAGATTCCCAACATGCGGGAAGAGCAGGTGGTCCGCCCCCGCCGCAAACGGCGGATCCAATCAGTCATTTCCGCCGGGAACGTCAAATTCCGGCGTGCTCTGTCCCATGAGGTAGTGATTCATCCATCTCACGATGTAGTGGGCAATGACGGTATCGTCCCGTGGATCGGCCGTCCTATTGAGGCAGTGAGCGGCGTCTTTCACTCTTATGAGCGCCGTGGGGACCTTCAGGTACTGCAGCACTCTGAAGAATTTCTGGCCGCCCGACGAGGGTGGAGTTCTGAAGTCCTCGCTCGCGGTGATGAAGAGTGTCGGAGTTCTGATATATCGCCAATACGTGAGTGGCGATTCTCTCAGCCTCTCGGGCGTATTCCACGGCGCCAAGCCCTCCTTATTCGGAGCCAGCTCAGGCTCGTCTCCAACGAACCACTTCTGGTTGAAATCAGCGATGTCGCTCGCCGAAACCGCCGCCTTGAACAGGTGTGTATGGGTGATGGCCCAGTCGGTCATGATGCCGCCGCCGGAGCATCCGGCGATACCTATCTTCGTGGCGTCAACGTAAGGCCGCTGCGCAATCTCGCGCGTGCCCTGCAGCACATCATTGAAATCGTAACCAGGCCAATGGTCGCTCAGCGCGCCGGCAAAGGCCTGCCCGTAAGACATGCTCCCCCGCGGATTCACGTAGAGAACAATGAACCCGGCACCGGCGAAGGACTGTACGTCCGGTTCAAATTGGCTACTGAACCACCAGTATGGCCCGCCGTGCGCCCAGACGAGCAGTGGATATCTCTTCCCCGGCTCGAAGCCGTATGGCATCTGCAGATATCCGTGTATCGTCTGACCTCCGGGACCGGCGAATGAGATCTCTTCGGGCGCAGTCAGTGCGACTTCATCCGCCAGCGCCTCGTTTATGTTCGTGAGGCGCGCAGCGTGCTGGCGGGTCGAGATGTCATAAAGGTCATCCGGGTCGGTAAAGTTGGACGCGATTGCAATGATCTTGTGGGCCCCGGTCGAGCCGGAGATGGCTTGAACCACTCGCCTCCCGGTCCACCACGGGGTGACAGTCCCCGTGCGCCGGTCGATTGCGACCACGATACCATTACCATCGTCCTGAGAAAGAGTGATCAGGTGGTCATTGCCCTTCCAGAGCAGGGCCGTGCCGGCCCCATACGAGCCCGCCGAGCGGTCATAACTTTTCGTGAGGTCGATCGTCTTGTCGTCTTGAAGGTCCATCAGCATGACCTTTGACTGCTCGAACCCTTCCGGCGCGTTGGGATTGGGCCCGGCGAAGGCGACATAGCGACCGTCTGGACTTGGGAAAAACTTGGAAGGAAGCGAGCCCTCCGCAAAGGAGCGGATCAATTTTGGGGCGCCAGCCGCTACTCCGATCCGGTAAAGTCCGACTTTCTCCGCGCGAGTGTAGTATGACGGAGTGGCGTCCTCATACGTAAAGTAGACGCTTCGCGAGTCTGCCGACCAGAAGGCAAATGTTGCTGATTTCTTCGGATCGGTGAGTTGCGTTGCCCGCGCGAGTTGCGGGTTGGAGGGAGCTGCTAACACCCAGAGGCTCGATCGGGTGTAGAAGTCGGTATATCCGTAGTACGTTCGGTAATCGGGTCGGGTAAAGATCTGGACGTCAGGTAATGGTTTTGGACCGGGGCGTTTGAGTTGGCTTTCAACGGTGAGCAACATGCTGCGGGAGTCCGGCGCCCACGCAAAGCCCGCGACTTCCCCTGGGATCTCTGAAAGCCGCCGCGCCGACCCGCCTGCCGAGGGCATGACGTAAACTTGATCTACGCCTCCGCTCGCGCGCAAGAAAGCCACCCATCGCCCATCCGGAGACCAGGCGGCCTCTTTGTCGTCCGGGTGATCCGTGAGAGGATGAGGCTCGGCGCGAGCGCCCAGCTTGATGACCCAGGTGCGCTGTACGTGCTTCTTTTCGTCTGCACTCACACTCGCCGTGACGAACATCGCGGCCGCACCATTGGGAGCGACTGCAACGTTCGTCACGCGCGTCAGCCGAAGAAAGAGATCAGTCGGCGTGGCTGCGCGCTTCTGCGCTGCGGCTCCAGCCGTAGTGGAGGCGACGGTCGCGATTGCCCAGACTGCCGCGGTTGACAACTTACCTATCTTAGTCAAGCTCATGATGAATCTCCGGAAACGCAATCGAACCGACTGTCGATGAGATGGCTCGTGCTTACTGTAAACCACGCCGCGTTTTCGTCTGGGCATCGAAAGCGCCGGGTTTACACCTCCGCCTCGTCAATGCGGTCTCGGTGGCTGCCTGAGGAGCGGGCGTGCCGCCAGCAGCACTGCCGCTCCCATCTTGCGCGGGGCCTGGCGGCGAAAGCTCAGCTCGGCCGATCTCGGAGCCATCTCGTCGTCGCGCGGCGTGAGGATCGGCTCTCATGTATCGCAAAAAAGCAAATGCGCACCCCCGAGAGCTATTTATGGCTCTCGGCTACTGCAAATTCAAACTCGACATCGCAACGGCGCGTTGCGAAAGCCGCATGTCTTTGACGGCGTCCAGGTTCGCGGGCGAGGAGCAGCCCGTTCGGCGCGGCCAGTCTTGGAGCGAGAGCCGGCGCTGGCGAGCAGCGTCGCCGGCGCGATCCAAGCGCAGCTCGCGAGGGGCCTTGCTCGGTAGCCTGCCTCGCGCGCCTGGGGAATTGCCAGAGGGCCAAGGACGCGCCGGCGCTCCATCACGGAGTCGTGACTGGCAGGCACGGCGATGTGCAATGGCTTCCGCCGCCTCAGGGCTGCCTCACCATGTGACCCAGGTATTGCCGCCCGGGAAGGGGACCCGATAGGACTACGGTTACACCCACGCTATTACCCAGCTCGGCAGGCATCTGCTAGACTTTCCGTTCCACAAACTGCACGCGAGTCGCAGGGAAGTGGGCGATTCCGCAGTGGCGGTGACCACCCTCCGGCCACCCCACCCATTTTCGAATGGGCCGTTAGCTCAGCTGGTAGAGCAGGAGACTCTTAATCTCTTGGTCGTAGGTTCGATCCCTACACGGCCCACCAATCTCTCGAAATATCAGCGGCTTGCAGGCGCGTAGAGCCTGGCAAGCTTCACTGCATGCGTTATTTCGTGCAGACTCAGTGCAGCGACTTACTCTCCGCTACACGCAGTGCACCGAGGCGCATATGGCTTCAATCCAGCGCATCGTCTCGCCGCTCACGAAGGATGTTTCCTATCGTGCGCAGGTGCGAGTAAAAGGCCGCTCATCCGAGTCGGCGACATTCCCGAACCGGAAGGAAGCAGAGGCCTGGGCGGCGTCAATCGAAACGGCGATCCGCGAAGGGCGGCACTTTCCGCACGCTGCCGCGAAGCGCACCAGCTTCGACGCGCTCGCCAAGGACTACGCGGAGACGGTCCTGGTGGAGTTCGACGAGGTGCAGCGCGCCGCCCGCACGCTTCAGCTCAATTGGTGGTCCAAGCAGTTTGCCGGCAAGAGCGTCGCCGAGATAACAGCCGATGCCGTGTCGAAAGCGCGTGACGCCTGCGGGGCGGAAGCCTCACCCGAGGCAAGCCGCGGAAGGACAAGAAGACGGGCGAGGTCATCCCGCCCAAGGAATACCGGCGCAGCGGCGCTACCGTCAACCGCTACATCGCGACCCTGTCGCACCTGTTCTCCTTCGCGGTCAAAGAGCGCCGGCTGATCGACCGTAACCCGGTCGGGGACATCCGCCGCAGGAAGGAACCGAGGGGCCGCGCTCGGTTTCTCTCGGACGACGAGCGCGCTGCGCTGCTCAATGCCTGCGCCAAGTCTGAATGGGCTCCTCTTTGCGCCCTGGTGCTGCTCGCGATCACGACTGGCGCACGTCGCGGCGAGCTTGTGTCGCTGAAATGGGCTGACGTGGACCTGAAGGCCGGTCGTGCAACCCTTCACGACACCAAGAACGGGGAGCAGCGGACGCTGCCCCTCGCAGGCAAAGCGCTGGAAGCGTTACGGCAGCTCAAACTTCAGAACTCGGCGCGCAGTGAGTACCTGTTTCCCTCGCCGACCGTGGTACTCGATCCCAAGACCGCGAAGCCGCAGCTCGATGCGCCCTATGAGCACTTCGACGCACACTGGTACGCCGCGCTCGAGGCGGCCGGGATCAGCGACTTTCGATTCCACGACCTGCGCAACACCACGGCCTCGATGCTTGCCGCGCAGGGCGCATCGCTCCTCGAGATCGCCGACGTGCTGGGACACAAGACGCTTGCAATGGTGAAGCGCTACTCGCATCTTGTCGTCGAGCATAAGGCTAAAGTCATCGAGAAGATGATTGTGGCGAAGGGGCTCTGAAAGCGGCGCTCCGCTGGGGTTCGTGTAGCATCGTCCGGAGTCGACCCCAAGCCGCCGCTTCTAACGTCCGCTTAGGGGATACCCAAAAATGGCGCCGATTTGTCACCTCGACCTGAAAGGTGCCAGGTCGCCGTGGCCGGCGGAAGTCTGGCATTGCAGAACGTGACCTGGTCGGCGGGTTCTTAGTCGGCAGCGTCATTAGTCTGCTCCAACAGGGCTGCTACCAGGCTCAGAGCTACGCATGAAACGACGCTCTCCAATTCAGGGAAGTCTCCTTCCGCTTCCCGGTGATTCCATTCGACGACAACTCGTTGAGCTCGCCTTCAATGATCTGCTACCCGCGTTGATGGCAGCAACGCTGTTCTCTATCATAGCGCTTATCGAGTGGCAGGCGTCCATACACCACTGGTCCAGACATCTGTTCTTGGTGCGACGGTAGATCAGGGACGCCTTAGTGCGACGCAACGTGTGGGTCCCGTAAGCTGAAGCGTCGAGCCCGATCTCTCTGACCCATCCGCGCACAATTCGCGCGTATTGCCGTGTCGAGAGGTGCGGTGATGCGCGCACCCTGCTGGGGAACAGGAAGTCGTCGGCTCTCAGGCGTGCGTGCTGGATCCAGCCCGCCACGACCTCTCGGGTCTGTTCGGTGATCTCGAACTGCACGGGTCGCTGGGTCTTCTGCTGCATGATGATGGCCCGAGCAGCCACGCGCTCCCCGTGCGTGAGGTCTCGGACGCGCAGCTTCACGAGATCACAGGATCTGAGCTTACTGTCGACGGCGAGGTTGAACATGGCGAGCATCGCGGATGCGCTCCCCGAGCTGCAGGCGAATGCGGATGGCCCAGATATCCTTGAGGCGCAGCGGCGCCTTTTGACCAACGAGCTTGCCCTTGTTCCAAGGTTCGCGCTTGGGCGCGGTTCGAATCGACTGGTCCATGACGGTGCTACCCCTTTGATTGATAAGACCGCCAGTTTTCCACCTCACACCGCTGATCACCAACCGAGGAAAGGCGCTTCCGGCCACGAGCCGGCGGACTTCCTATCCGGCAGCCGCATTGCCAAAACGTAATGTATAGATTACACTAGCACATGTTCGAGGTGCGCCAAACCGCAGAGTTTTCGCGTTGGCTCGCGGCGCTGCTGGACCCCGTCGGACGCGCGGCGGTTCTCACGCGACTCGCGCGCCTCGGACTTGGCAACCCGGGCGACGTGAAGTCCGTCGGCGCAGGTGTGTGGGAGCTGCGAATCGATGTAGGACCGGGCTATCGAGCGTACTACATGCGCGTCGGAGAGAAGGTTTATCTAATGCTCGGTGGCGGCGATAAGTCCTCGCAGGCGAAAGACGTTGATCGTGCGATCCGGATGGCGAGCGAGCTCAAGTCGGCTGCGCGAGCAAAGAAAGCGAGGAAATCGAAATGAGTACGAAGATTAACCCCAAGGTCGCGCACAGATTCGGCGTGCGGCGGTTCGATGCGTCTGAATATCTGCGCGATGAAGCAGATATTGCCGCGTACCTTGAAGCCGCAGCTGCTGAAGAAGACCCCCGGATACTCGCCGCCGCGCTCGGCGACGTTGCGCGCGCGCGTGGAATGTCGGAGCTCGCACGCAAAACCGGCATCACCCGCGAGGCACTATACCGATCGCTCTCCGCCGAGGGGAACCCGGAGCTATCGACCTTGACGAAGGTGCTACGGGCTCTTGGCATGCGGCTGACAATCCAGCCCGCAGCGACCTGACGAGCCCGCATCAAATACGGATCCCTTCGAGCCAAGATAAGCCGAAGTTCCAGCGTCCGGAATGGGGCGAGTGACTGTCAAGAATCTACGTCGGCTCCTGGCCGATTCTGTCGGTCCACTCAGCAGTTGGCCGTAGGACAACTACCGCGGGCCGCGCTGCCCCCATGTGCCGTCGCTGTAGTTCTTCACAAGGGAGGGCTGCGGCTGAGCGGGGCGGGTAGCTCCGCACGTGATTCGCCGCCGGACTAGCGTTTGCCAAATTTTGCCAAAAGAGCTAGATTTGCACGGTGAGCACCATGAACATTTCCCTCCCCGATGAGCTCAAAGACTTTGTCGATGAGCAGGTCAAGAGGGGTTACGGCACCAGCAGCGAGTACATGCGCGAACTGATCCGTAAGGATCAGGACCGGCTGCGCCTGCGCGAGCTTCTGCTGGTTGGGGCAGCGTCGCCACCCGCCGCCGTGGCGGATGCGAGCTACTTTAAGGGGCTCCGCGCCCGGTTGCGCGGGAATCAGGCGACGGGCCGGCGGCGGTGACCGTCAAGCCGGTTGTCCCGCGCCAGCAGGCCAACCGTGACGTCGACGAGGCCATCGCGTACTACGTCTCAGAGGCGGGCGAGCGCGTCGCTGTCGCGTTCATTGACGCTCTAGAGCAGGCATACCGCCACATTGGCCGACACCCGGCCAGTGGCTCATCGCGCTACGCTGTGGAACTCAACCTCCCGGGCTTGCGAGCGTGGCCGCTCAGGCGCTTCCCTCACGTCGTGTTCTACCTCGACACGCCGGATCACATTGACGTCTGGCGCGTGCTTCACGGGGCTCGCGACATCCCGACGTGGATGCGCGAGGCGGAATCCAGCTAGCGACCTCCTGACGGCGAGTTAGTCCCGTGCCGAGGCAAAATGTGCGTCCGTTTGCGTGAACGCGGAAGCCGTCAACTCGATGTCGGCTCGCGCAATGCCGCGCTCGAGAGCGTATTCCCGCCAAGGGCGAGTGACTCCGAGCACCTGCTCCACGATCCCCGCGCCCTGATTCTTGGAGAGCCCATACCATTCGGCGGTATCGATGACGGTTTGAAGGTTTGGGCGATTGTCGGCTTCATCGAGGTTGAGGACATGATCCGCCTTTTCGATGTTGGGGTTCAAGTCAAATGCCGGCGCCAGGCGCCAGCCAGCCGCCGTCAGGAGGAACCCGTGGTTCCTCAGGTGATCGTCGCGGTTGCCGACCGCGACATTGAAGGCGACCCGGCGGTAGAGTTGCTCGAGATCGCTCTTGATGTGGTCCCTGGCTCCGTGGGTCTGCAGGAACTCCGCCTTCGCGAGTTGCTGCGTGAGAGCTTCCCAGGCGCCGATGTCACGGCTGTCGTCGCGGGCGGGGAATTTCGCGATCCAGAGCGTCCCGTCACTTTCGGAAAAATTCGCCTTGGGGCGTGCCCCCCAAGGGAGGCCCCGGGAGCCACCAGGACCGCGAGCCAGCGCCGAAGCGCATCGAGATCCTCGCAGCGTTTCGCTGAGGCTCTGCTCGAGCCTCTGGCATGTTTCTTGCCTGTCTCGGTCGAGCTTCGAGGTGGAAGAGTCGATGAACAGCGCAACAAACAGATCATCCGGTCAGTCCGAAGGCGCAGTTGCCTGCATTACCGGCGTCAGCGGGACGTTCCTGTCCGCCGATCGGCCCGTGAGGCGCAGGGGATGACCGCCGGTTCTGCAGCCGGAACGGAAGCTTCTACAACTCAGGGCCCAGGCAACTCGCCGGTCGCAAGGCAGGTGCCGATCATAGGAATCGGCGCTTCGGCGGGCGGCCTGGAGTCGCTCGAGAAGTTTTTTCGGGCGCTGCCTTCCCGCACCGGCGCGGCGTTCGTCGTCATTCAGCACCTGTCGCCGGACTTCAAGAGTCTCATGGATGAGCTGCTGTCGCGATTCACCGACCTGACCATCCACCGTGCCGCGGAAGGCGTCAAGGCGGAAGCCGATCATGTCTATCTGTTGCAGCCCGGCAAGGAGCTCGAGATCCGCGATGGCGCACTCCAGCTCTTCGACCGCGATCCGCACGTGGGACTTACCCTGCCGATCGACCGCTTTCTCTCTTCTCTCGCACAGGACGCGGAGCAGCGGGCGGCCGCGGTGATTCTGTCCGGCAGCGGTTCCGATGGCTCGCGTGGCGTCAAGCGGGTGCACGCCGCCGGGGGACTGGTGCTGGTGGAAGATCCTGACACCGCGCGGTTCGACGGCATGCCGCGGGCTGCGATCGCCGCCGCGGTCGTGGATCACGTCGCTCCCGCGGACGAGCTCGCAAGCATTTTGCTCGAGTTCGTGAGCGAAGGTCCCCGAACCGGTCCGGAGAGCGCACTGCTCGCCGACGCGTTCATTCAACTGCGCGGCATCCTCGGGATCGACTTCGCACAATACAAGCTGCCGACCGTGGTGAGGCGTATCCGCCGGCGCGCCGCACTGCGTCAGTTGCCCACCCTCGAAGCCTATACCGAGCTGCTGCGCACCGATGAGCGGGAGCTGGCCGCGCTGGGCCACGATCTGCTGATCGGAGTCACGCGGTTCTTTCGTGACCCGGCGGTGTGGGAATCGCTCGAATCCCGCGTCATCCCGCGGCTGGCCGAGGAATCGACCGCCGAGAGCGGCCTGAGGGCCTGGGTCGCCGGATGCGCCACCGGCGAGGAGGCCTATTCGATCGCGATGCTGCTCCTCGATGCGACCGCGGGGAAATCGCCGCCCATCCCGGTGAAGGTCTTCGCCACCGATGTGCACAACCATGCCCTGGAGCGGGCAGGGCAGGGAGTCTACGATGCGGAAAGCCTGGCGAACGTGGATGAGCGCAGGCGGCGGCAGTACTTCGTCGCGCGCTCGGACGGGCGGTACCAGGTCGTTCCCCTGCTGCGGCATGCGGTCGTGTTCGCGCGCCACGATCTCCTGAAGGATGCGCCGTTCACCCAGCTCGATCTGGTTTCCTGCCGTAACCTGCTCATCTACTTCCGGCCCGCCGCGCAGAAGCATGCGCTGTCGATTCTGCCGTACGGCTTGAGGATCGGCGGCGCGTTGCTCCTGGGTCCCAGCGAGGCGCCCGGGGAGATCGCGGGCGAGTTCGAGATCATCGATGAACCCTGCCGCCTCTACGTCAAGCGCCGCCTGACGCGCCGGCCGCCGGTGCTGTCGATGACGAAGCCCATGATGGGGCTGCAGCGCACGCGCCCGCAACCTCCCGACATGCCGCTTCTGAGCCTGTATGACGCGGTGCTCGATCATGTGATGCCGGCGGCCTTCCTCATCGACGGCGAGCGCAACATGGTGGACAGCTTCGGCGGGGCCGAGCGCCTCCTGCGCGTCCGCCGCAGGCGCTCGTCGACGGACTTCCTCGACCTGGTTCCGGATTCCGCGCGGCTGGCGTTGGCTGCCGGCCTGACTCGCGCGCAACGCGAGCGTGCTCCCATCCGCTTCGACAGCATCGAGTGGCCGTCCCCCGACGGGGCCGCCGGCAGGGTGGATCTGCGGGTCGATCCGCTGGAGAACGATGGCAAGGCGGTGGCCTATCTGGTCTCGATCCTCTCGGACGCGAAGGCTGCGGATGCGACCGCGGAGCCTGCCCGCGTGGACATGGGAGACCTGTCGGCCGATCGCTTCACCGCGCTCGAACACGAGCTCAAGCACTCGCGTGAAACGCTGCAATCGACGCTCGAGGAGCTCGAGAGCAGCAGCGAGGAGATGCAGGCCACGAACGAGGAGCTGACGGCCTCCAACGAGGAGCTGCAGAGCACCAATGAGGAGCTGCACTCGGTCAACGAAGAGCTGCACACCGTCAATGCGGAACTGCAGACCAAGATTCAGGAGCTGTCGGACCTCAACCACGACATGCGGCTGCTGTTCGAGAACATCGAGGCCGCCATCGTATTCCTCGACAGCGAGCTGCGCATCCGCCGTTTCACGCCGCGGGCGGCCGTGCTGTTCGGTCTGCTGGAACACGACCAGGGACGTCCGTTCACGAGTTTCCAACACCCATTCAAGCGGGCTTCCCTCATGGAGGACATCGATGCCTGCCGGAAGACGGGCAAGGCGAGCGAATACGAGGTATTGGACAATCCAGGCGGCACACATCTCGTCCGCATCAGCAGCTACGTGGGGCCCGATGGCGCCTTTGGCGTCGTGCTGTCGGTCACCGACCTGACGGCGCTCGCGGCGGCGCGCAAGCGGGTCGAGCTCCTCTCCTCGATCGTCGACTCCACGGGCGACGCGGTCATCGGCTTGGATCAGCAGCAGCGCGTGACGGCCTGGAACCCTGCGGCTGTGCGCCTGTATGGCGTCCCGGAGCACGAAGCCCTGGGCATGCCGCTCGACAAGCTCATCCCCGCCGAGCGACGCGCCGAGTTCCGCGCCGCATTTGGCGACGCCTGGAGCGGCTCGGTCAAGAGTCTCGAGACGATACAGCTGCATCAGGAAGGAACTCCCATCGCGGTGTCCACCACGCTTTCGGCGGTGCGCGATCCGGACGGCATCGTCATCGGTGTCTCCAAGATCGATCGTGACATCCGCGAGCGAAAGCGGCGCGAGGAGACGCTCGCGGAGCGGGAGAGGCGCCTGGCCGACCTCTACGACCACTCGCCGGACATGTTTGCATTTGTCGAGCTGAAATCGGGCCGCATCCTGGAGTTCAACGAGACCCTGCAGCGCACCCTCGGCTACTCGGACGAGGAGCTGACGGCCATGAGTTTCGCCAGTCTCTTCAGTGCCGAGAGCCGCGAAAGCATGCGGGCCTTCGAGGAGGCCCTCTGCGCCGCAGGCGAAGTCCGTGACATGGAGATGACCTTGGTGCGTGCGGGCGGGACACACCTGGATGTCTCCCTGAGCGCGACCGGAGAGCGGGATGGGACCGGCCGCGTGGTGCGAAGCCGCTGTGTCGCCCACGACATCACGGTGCGCCGGCAAGCCGCGCAGACCCTGCTCGAGGCCAGCAGAATGAGGGAGCGGTTCCTCGCCCTGGTGTCGCACGAGCTGCGTACGCCTCTTTACGCGGTTCGCTCGGCCACGTCCCTGCTGTCGCATCCCGATGCCGATGAAGCGATGCGGCACCGCGCCATGGAAGTGTTGAATCGACAGGCGACGCAGATGACGCGCCTGCTGGGCGATCTGCTCGACGTCTCCCAGATCACGCACGACCGCTTCGAGCTCACGCGCGTGCCGCTCGATTTCCGCGAGCCGGTGCGCACGGCCATCGATGCGGTCGTGACCAGCCGGGTGAAGGAGGGTGTGCGGGTGGTCGCCGCGCTGCCGGAGGAGTCGCTGCCGCTGCTCGGCGACCCCGCGCGTCTGGAGCAGGTGTTCACCAATCTGCTCAACAACGCGGTCCGGCACAGCCCCGCCGGGACGAAGGTGGTCGTAGCCATCGAGCGATGCGGGGTGCGGGCGAAAGCGACGGTCACCGATGAGGGAGACGGCATCGCGCCGGAGCGATTGCAGAGCATCTTCGAGCTGTTCGGCCGAACGCGGGACCCCGAGATGCGCGCGAGCGGCCTCGGGTTGGGACTCGGTATTGCGCGCCGCATAGTCGCCGGGCATGACGGCCGCATGCATGCGGAAAGCGACGGCATCGGCAGGGGAGCACGCTTCGTCGTCGACCTGCCGATATACGAAGCACCAACCGCGGCGGATGCTACGGTGAATTCCACGAGGGTGCGTGTGGTCCTGATCGAGGATCAGGCGGACGCGTGTGACATGGCGAAGTCATTGCTGGAGATGCGCGGCCACGAGGTGATCGTTGCGATGACCGGTTCCGCGGGAGTCATTGCCATCCTCGATCACCAGCCTGATGTGGCGCTCGTGGATATCAGCCTGCCGGACATCGACGGCTACACCGTCGCGCGCCACGTCCGTGAACGTTGCGGTCGCGCCATCCCGTTGATTGCCTTGACCGGTCTCGGGCAGCCCGAAGATATCAGGCGCAGCCATGAAGCGGGCTTCGTACGGCATCTGACCAAGCCGTTCGATATCGAGAACCTGCATCAACTCATCCAGGAGTTCAAGACGCAAGGAGAGCCCGGGCGCAACGTCACCTGAGATCGATGCGCGGAAATTTTTTGCGCATGCCCGATGGCGAGCGGCTTAAGGCCAAGCTCAAGCGCGATGGCAAGAGCTAAACCCTAACGGGTGCCCGGCGCCCGTGGTACCTTGACGGATTCCGAGCGGGAGACTTTCGCCATCTCATCTTCGCCGCTGTTTCGTGGTGTCATCGCGGCGTTCGCATTGTGCGCGGCGTGGATCCCCGCCCCGCCCGCCGCGGCGGCCAGCTCGCAGGAAGATGAGCTCGCCCACATGTCGCTCCAGGACCTGACGAACGTCGAGGTGACCTCCGTCTCGAAGACGGCCGAACCGTTGAGTCAGGCGCCGGCTGCGATCTACGTCATCACGCACGATGAGATCATCCGCTCCGGAGCGACCAATGTCGCGCAAGCCTTGCGGCTTGCCCCGAATCTCGAGGTGAGGCAGATCACCTCGACGGACTACGCCATCACGGCGCGGGGCTTCGGGGGCAACCAGGCCGATCAGAATTTCTCTAACAAGCTGCTGGTCCTCATTGACGGCCGCAGCGTGTACTCGCCTTTGTATTCGGGCGTGTATTTCGATGCACAGACCGTGATGCTGGAGGATGTTGACCGGATCGAGGTGATCAGCGGGCCCGGGGCGACGCTCTGGGGCGCGAACGCGATGAACGGCGTCATCAACATCATCACGAGACCCGCGTATCTCACGCAAGGGACTTTCGCCTCGACCGGGGCCGGCAATCAGGATCAGAACGCAGACATCCGCTACGGCGGCAGGATCGACGATGACACGGATTTTCGCATCTACGGTCTCGGCTTCCGGCAGGATGCGCTGCAAGCCCCGGATGGAGCCGGCGCGCAGGATCCGTGGTGGAATGCCCAGGCGGGCTTTCGCATCGATTCTTCACTCGCCGCCGATGACCTGACCTTCCAGGGCGACACTTATCACGCCATCGAAGACCAGCCGGACGGATCCGCGCAGCTGGTGACCGGGGGCAATGCGCTCGGCCGCTGGCAGCATCATTCGGCCCGCTCCGACCTGCAACTGCAGGCTTACTTCGACGATAGCGAGCGCGCCGCGGGAAACGGCGGCGCGGGCTTCGTGCTGCATACCTTCGACGTCGAGCTGCAGCAAACGTTGGCGGTGGATGCGGCGAACCGCCTCGTTTGGGGGGCGGGAGAGCGTCTCAACATGTACGAGATCCGCGATTCGCTCGGGCCCGTCTCGAGCCTGCTCTTCTCGCCGACCAGCCGCGCCCTGACGCTCGGAAATATCTTCGCTCAGGATACCTGGACGGTCGTTCCGGCTCTGAGCCTCGTTGGCGGCATGAAACTCGAGGACGATCCCTACGCAGGATGGGCGGTGCAGCCGGATGCGCGCCTCTCGTGGACCGCGACGGCGACGGCGCAGATATGGGCGGCCGTCTCCCGCGCCATTCGCTCACCGACTCCATTCGATGACGATGTCGAGGAGAAGCTCGGCTCCATCGTGTATCTGACGGGCAACCGGGGATTCAAACCCGAGCGGGTCACGGCCTATGAGCTTGGCTATCGTGGCCAGCCCGCCGCAATCGTCTCCATTTCGGCCTCGATGTTCTACAACCGTTACGACGATCTGAGGACCGTCAATGTCGGGCCGCCGCCGTCGTACCTCCCGCTCTCTTGGGGCAATGACATGCAGGGCGAGACCTACGGCGTCGAGGCCTGGGCGGATATTCAGGTGACCGACTGGTGGCGGCTGTCACCCGGCGTGCGCTCGTTGCACGAGCAGCTCAGGTTCAAGCCGGGCTACGTCCCGATCGTGGGTGTGACGCAGGCGGGAGATGATCCGAGCGCGCAGGGCTTTCTGACTTCATCCATGGATCTGGGCTCGCTCGTCACCTTCGATGCTTCGCTGCGCTACGTCGATGCGCTGCCCGATCCACAGCTGCCGGGCTACTACGAGCTGAGCGCGCGCGTGGGGTGGCGCGTCTCCTCGAAGCTCGAGCTGTCGCTGTCGGGCCAGAATCTCCTTCACGCCCGCCATCTCGAGTACCCCGCGCCCGCCGGCGAGGCCGTTCCGCGCAGCGCGATGCTCGGGATTCGCTGGGGATTCTGAGCCGGGGCCGGAACCATGCCTGGCGGCGCAGCGACGAAATCTCTCACGCGGCGGGGTATGCTGAGACTGCTCGTGCGCTCGGCCGGGATGGCGCTCGTCGGCAGGTATGCCCGGGGCGGCGAAGTCTACCCCGAGAGTGTCGTGAAGGCCGCGTTCCTCTACCGCTTTACCGGATACGTGAGATGGCCCGGGCAGAAACCGCCGGATGCCACGTTTACGATTGCGGCGCTCGGCGCAGGCACGGTCGCGCAGGAACTCGAGCGGATACTGGCCGGGCGGTCGATCAACGGGCTGCCGGCGCGGCTGCGGAGGATCGACTCCGTCGGCGATCTGGGTGACGCCCGGATGCTCTATATCGGCGCCGGGTCGCTTGCCGCGCTGCAGGAGGAAATTGCCCCGATCGTGGACCGCCCGGTTCTCGTCGTGACCGACAACCCGGACGGGCTCGATGCGGGAAGCACGCTCAATTTCCTGCTGTTGGATCGCCGGGTGCGCTTCGAAGTGTCGCTCGCGGCCGCCGACCGCGCAGGCCTCGAGGTCAGCGCGGAGCTGCTTTCCGTCGCGGCCCGGGTCGAGCGCGACCAGCGGCGCACCGACGATCTGCACCTGCCGCGCGGGTGTGCCGGCGCGCGCTGTCCGGGCCGTAGCGGATAGGCGCGCCCATGCCAAAGCGCCCGCCAGTGTTTTCAGCTGAGGCCGGTCCGGGCGGGCTGGTGCGGCGCGCCCGGGGATTTCTCCGGCCCGAGTGGCTCGCTTTGGAGCGCGCACCGCGCACCGTTCGCGGCAAGCTGTTGCGGGTCGTCATGCTCACGACGCTCGTGGCACTCATCATCGCAGGCATCGCCATGCTGACCAGCGATCTTGCGGCCTACCGGCGCTCCTGGGCGTCCGATCTGACAACCGAGGCGGACATACTGGCTCTCTCCACTGCGCCGGCGCTGTCGTTCGATGACCACCAGCTCGCGGAGCAGGACCTCATGGCCCTGCGCGTGCGGCCGGGACTGCGGGTCGCGGCGCTCTATGATGACCGGGGCACGCTGTACGCCGCTTATGTCGCGCCCGGCGAGGGAGCTCCCGAAGCGCAGATCGGGCCACGGCAGCTGGCGGCGCTGAGCGGCCACGCCCGGATGTTCGGGGAGCGCGTCGACGTGTTCAAGCGCGTCGAGCGTCGAGGCGAGTGGTTGGGCACGGTGTACCTGCGCGCACGCTATACCGTGATCGGGCGGCTTCAGGTGTACCTCGGAATCTTCGTACTCGTCACCATCGGCAGTCTGGTGTTGGCGCTCATCCTTTCGCGCCGCCTGCAGGAGGCGATCACGGCGCCCCTCGCCGCCATGGCCCAGGTCGCGCGGCACGTGATCCAGAACCGCGACTATTCACTGCGCGCCGAGAAGACGAGCGATGACGAGATTGGCATCGTGGTCGATGCATTCAACCGCATGCTCGACGAGGTGCACTCGCGCGCCGAGGCGCTCCGGGAAGCGGATCGCCGCAAGGACGAGTTCCTCGCGACCCTGGCCCACGAGCTGCGCAACCCTCTGGCGCCGATCCGGCAGGCGACGATGATCCTCGAGTCGGACCGTGCCGACCCGCGACAGCGACAGTGGGCCATGCAGATCATCTCCCGACAGGTGCAGCGGATGGCGCTTCTCCTGGATGACCTGCTGGAGGTGTCCCGAATCACCCGCGGGCGTCTCGAACTGCGCAAACGCTCCGTCGATCTCGCGGAGGTGGCGAGCTCGGCCGTCGAAGTAGCCAGGCCGCTGATCGATGCCAAGGAGCACACGCTCGAGGTCAGGTTGCCGGCGCAGCCCGTGTCCTTTCGCGCCGACCCGCTGCGGTTGTCACAGGCGCTCTCGAATCTGCTCACGAACGCCGCGAAGTACACGGATCCGCGCGGCCGCATCGTCCTGGCGGCGGGGTTGCAGGACGGCGGCCTCTGGATTTCGGTCGAGGACACCGGCATTGGCGTGAGTCCCGAGGCGGTTCACAAGCTTTTCCAGCCATTTACGCAGCTCCATTCCGCGGGCACGCGTTCGGAAGGCGGTCTTGGCATCGGGCTGGCGCTCGCGAAGGGCCTGATCGAGCTGCACGGCGGCACGGTCGAGGCTTCGAGCCCCGGCATTGGCCTGGGAACGACATTCCTCGTGCGCCTGCCGATCACGGCCGCTGATGCGGCGGACGCAGACGGCGAGGGGCTGCCGGCTGTGCAGGGGAGGCCGGACACGAGGCGCCGGCACGTACTCGTGATCGACGACAATCGCGATGCCGCCGACACGCTCGGTGACGTCCTTCGCATTGCGGGACATCGGGTGGACGTTGCGCACCGGGGAGTCGATGCCCTCCAGATCGCCGAGCGCGTGCATCCCGAGGTCTACATCGTCGACATCGGCATGCCCGAAATAAACGGCTATGAGCTGGCGAGGCGGATAAGAGAGAAGCTCTGGGGCGAGGATGCGTTGCTCATCGCGCTGACAGGCTGGGGGCAGCCGGCGGACAAGCAGAGCGCGATGGCCGCCGGCTTCGACTATCATTTCACCAAGCCCGTCGATCCGGAGGAGCTGGGCAAGGTTCTGGCGCTGCTCTAGAGTCAACAGCAGGAAGTATCGTGTATCGTGCCGCGATGCGAGCTGGAAATCTCCTCGAGGCGGTGCGGCTTCCGGCGCCCCATCTCGGGCGGCCACGCGACGAGCGCATCGACGCCGAAGTCGTCTCCGCCGTGCTGCAAGCCCTGAGAAGGGGAGGTTATGGCGCGGTCACGATCGCCGGGATTGCCCAGAAGATCAAGCGGGGCCGCAGCAGCATCTATCGGCGCTGGCCGAGCAAACGGCACCTGGTGGCTTACTCGGTCGTGAGCGAGATGGGAGCTGCGCCCGCGGCGGATACCGGCACCCTGCGCGGCGACCTCCATGCCGTAGCCGGGACGTTGCTGCGCGCATTTGCGGGACCGCTGCGCCATGCCCTGCCCGGATTGGTCGCGGATATGGCGATCGACGCCGACTTAGCCGAGGCGATCCGCAAGGAAGTCCTCGGGGCGCGCCGCAAATCGATGCGTGAGGCCTTCGCCAGGGCCGTCGCTCGAGGTGAGATTCGAGGAGAGTTCGACGTGGAGTTGGTCCTCGACATGTTGACCGGCCCTTTCTACTACCGGACGCTCTTCGGACATGCGCGGATCAATCACAGGATGGCTCGCGAGGCCGTCGGCTACGTTTTGCGAATCGTTACCGGCTCCCATGGCCAGTAGCGGCAGCCGAACCACGAATTCACTGCCGCGGCCCGGTCCTTCGCTCGACACAGCGACCGAGCCCTGGTGCATGCTGACGAGCCGCTTGACGACCGCGAGGCCGACACCCAGGCCGCCTTGCGAGCGCTCGGCCGAGCCATCGAGCTGCACGAAAAGGTCGAAGACGCCCTCGAGCCCGTTGGCCGGGATGCCGATTCCGTTATCCCTAACGCGGATGACCGCCTCCTCGCGGTCGCGGCTCAATGCCAGATCGATGCGCCCCCCCGGCTCGGTGTACTTGCAGGCGTTGTGCAAGAGGTTGCTGAAGACCTGAGTCAGCCGCGCCGGGTCGGCGTCGACGTGCAGCGGCTCGCGAGCCACGGATATGCTGAGCGCGTGCCTGGCGGAGTCCACGAGCGGGCGGCAGGTCTCGACCGCCTGCTGCACGATCCGGGCGAGCTCGACCCGCTCGCGCCGCAGCTCGATCTGGCCGCGGGCGATGCGGCTGAGGTCGAGCAGATCGGCAACCAGACGTGCCAGCTGCCGGAGCTGCCGCTCCATCGTCGCCTGCACCTGAAGGCGGACGCTCTCGTCCGCGCCGGCCCGCTTCAGGATCTCTACCGCGGTGCGCAACGGGGCGAGAGGGCCGCGCAATTCGTGAGCCAGAAAGGCGAGGAATTCGTCCTTGTGACGATCGGCCTGCTTGAGGCGCTCGCGCTCGGCCGAAACCCCCTCCGCTGCGCTGCGCTCGAGCTGGAGGTTCCGCCGGCTGAGGTAGAACACCAGGCCGAGGAGCGCCGCGCCGATCAGGGCCGGCACGATGATCGTGGCCAGCGCCGCGCGTGAACTGTACTCGGATTGCGTCGCCCGTTGCCCCAGCAGCACCCGCTCTCCTGCCTGGATCTCCGTCCCCAGCGCCCGGATGGCGTCCAAGCGCACCTCGCCGACGTTCGTGCGCATGATTCTCACGGCCGTCAGGTGGTCTCCCGCCTTCTGGAGAGCGATAGCCTGCTCGAGACCATCCAGGTTGAGGTTGATCGCGCGCTGGAGGCTTGCCAGGCGCGCCTGCTGCCGCGGATCGGTGACGAGAGTGTCGAGACGGGACAGCTCGGCCGGTATGCGTTCAGTGGCCAGGCGGTACGGCCGCAGGTACGTCTCGTTTCCGGTGAGCAGGTAGCCGCGCTCGCCGGCCTCCGCATCCTCGAGAGTGGAGAGTAGCGTCGCGACGTCCAGCATGGCCTCATCCGTATACCCAACCTGTCGGTAATTCGTGATCAAGCGCCGGGCGCTGATCGCGCCGAGAAGTCCGCCGCACAGGAGGACGGCCAGCGTGGCCGCGAATGTCACGATCGGGAGACCCCGATTCCGGTGGTCTGCGAGGCGGCTTGCTTCCGAGCGCGAGCTGGGCATCGGCATCGGGCTCCGGATCAGCTGTGGCGACCGGTCGGACTGTCCGGGGGGCGGTAAGTTCCGCCGGTCCGCGGGATAGACCGGCGACGCGGTCAGAGCGTCTGCACGCGGTGAGGTCTTTGCATCGCAAGATGGCGCGCCAGATGCTCGGCATGCCCGCGGAGCGCCTGCATTTCCACCGCGTCCCAATGAACCGCGCGCATCATGGGACCGATGCAGTACAGATCGCGGGCAGCCTGACCGGCAGCGCTCCGAAGAGCGCCGAATTCGTCCGTCAGGAGTCCGAGCCCGAGCGGATCCGGTACCGCGAGGCCCCTGGCGAAGAGCGAGCGCAACAGCCGGTTAGGGGTGTTTCGCAGGTCGCCATCCGGTTCCGTGCAGTTGATGACGCGGCCGACTTCCAGCATCCTGTCAGTGGACTCGCCCCGCGCGCGCCACCTCACCCGGATCTGCTTGCCGGCGAGCTGCATCGCAACCAACCGGCCCGCATGCACGTGCAGCGTCCCGTTCGTGCGCAACTGCTTGATGGCGCTGAAAACGGGAGGCGGCAGCCTGTGCCGATGCTCGTCCCAATAGACACGGATATGCCGCAGGAACCGCCGTCGTTCGCGCTCGGGCAGGTCGCGCCAGAGCGTCGGCGCGAAAGAACACAGCCTCGAGATCGTTTCACGCCAGTCCTCATCGCGCCGCACGGCCTCTTCGCATAATGCGCGGGTGAGCCGGAAGAGCCGCCTGATCGACGGCGCGGGCTGCGTCAGCAACGAAGGATCACCGACCTGTTCGCCGGCCGTGCGAAAGCTCGTCCGGCATGAAGAGATCAATCCGTGCCGTGAGATGGCGTGGATGCTCGCCCGGCCACCGGCACTCTCGTTGCCGGCGATGGCGACGTCCACCATCGTAGGGCCGGTCCCGGCGATCAGAACCGCTTCACCCGGCTCAAAGCTCGTAGGCGCGGCCCACGGGTCCTCCGCGTACCGCGATGAGCCACGCACGCTCTCGGCCGCGGCGAGTCGAGCCGACGACGGGTTGCCGAGCGCAAGCACGACCGTAGTGGCGGCGAGCATGCGCCCGTCAGCGAGGCGAATCCGGAAGGAGAGGGGCGTTTGCTCGATTGCCGTCGCGGATCCCTGGATGCGGATGAGCCGCACGTGAGATGGCGATGCCGCATCAGCGCGCGCAAGCTTCCACTTCAGGTAGTCCCCATAAAGCTCGCGCGGTACGAAATCGTGTGCCGTGGCGAGCGGCAGATCGCGGCGGATGAACGCCAGAAAATCCAGGGGGTCGGCCGAGGTTGCCGACATGCAGCCGGCCGGTCCGTGGAGAAGGTAGGGATACGGCCGGCTGGCGTACGCGATGCCGCGGCCGATGTCGTTTCGGTCGAGCAGCAGGATCCTGAGGGCCCGGGGATGTTCCATCTGCAGGAGATTGGTCGCGACAACCGTGCCGCTGAAACCGGCCCCGATGATTGCGATGGTGCGCACGGTGGGCTCCCGCGCATACGGGCGGAAGGACGGACTGCCAAGGTTCATGTGTTCACTCGCCGCCTGGGCCGTTGGGGAATCGGCCGCTGGATCCGACTGTTCGCGCCGCTCGGTGGTTGCTTTTCGTCGGCGCGTGTCTTCTGACATCGAGACGCTCGAGTTGGTTCCGCGCGCCGGCGGGACAGGCGCGCGGGAAAACCCGCGTCCAGGCTTGAACTACATACGAGTCATGATGTATCGTAAGTAAATTTGCGGCGGACCGGAGCCCATGCCGCGGTCTGCTTCGCGCCCGAGCCGAGCTACGGCGCCGCCTGCGGATTCGCTGCGATCAGCGGCAGCAGGACCTGGAATTCGCTGCCCGCTCCCGGCCCGGCGCTTCCTGCCTCGATCCTGCCGCCGTGGAGCTCGATGATGTTCTTCGCCAACGCGAGCCCGATTCCCAGCCCGCCGTCGGAGCGGTCGCGCGCGCCCTCGAGCTGCGAGAACATCGTAAACAGCCGCGGCATGTGCTCCGGCAGGATTCCTACGCCGTTGTCCTTGACCCAGAGGCGCAGCAACGCCCCTTGCGCGCGGCCGCCGAGCTCTATGAGGCCGTCCGGCTCGCTGTATTTGGCCGCATTCAACAGCAGGTTCGAGATCACCTGCGCGAGGCGTACCGGATCACCGTCCAGCCGGATCGTGCCGCCCGGCAAGTCCACCAGGAGGCGATGGTTTTTCTTGTCGAGAAGCGGCCGGGCGGCATCGATTGCCGCGTCCACCACCTCGTTCAGGCAGATCGGCCGCTTCTGGATGACCAGCTGCCCACGGGTGATGCGCGTGACATCGAGCAGGTCATCCAGGATCCGGCTCATGTGCGTAACCTGCCGGTGCAATACCTCGCGCGCCCAAGTAAGGCGCTTTTCTTCCACCGTGGGCTGGTTCAGATAGGCCGCCACGTTGCGGATCGGCGCCAGGGGGTTGCGCAACTCGTGCGAAAGCATCGCTATGAACTCATCCTTGCGGCGGTCCGCCTCCCGCAGCAGATCCTCGTTCCGCTTGCGCTCCGTGAGATCGCGGTTGCTCTCCAGCACCAGGACCCGGGTGCCCCGAGGCACGACCTGCATCGAGCTCTGCAGCGCCAGAACCGCGCCCGCCTTCGTGCGGTGAGTGAGCTCACCGCGCCACGAGCCCTTGCGCCGCAATTCTTCGACGATGCGCGGGATGCCTTCGGGATGGAGGGTCGAAAGCAAATCGTGACTGACCTGCCCAACCGCCTCGCTGCTACTGAAGCCGTAGAGCTCTTCGGCGCCCTTGTTCCAGTACTGGATGGCTCCGTCGAGCTCCCAGACGAAAATGGGGTCGCTGGAGATATCGAGCAACTCCGCGTGCTCGCGCTCCACCTGCCTGAGCCGCTCTTCGCGCCTGCGGTTGTCGGTGACGTCACGCGCGACCGAGACCGCCCCAATGATCGCGCCCCGGGGATCGCGCACCGGAGCGGAGCTCACCTGACGGTGGCGGAGCTCACCCGTGCGCGGGTTGCGAACGATCTGCTCTTCGTTTCGAATGACTTCGCCGCTCAAGGCGCGCAGCGGGGGAGCCTCCTCGACCGCGCGGGGTGAGCCGTCCGGACGCAATACTTCCAGCCTGTTGGCGACTTCGGCAACGCCGACCCCACGGATCGACTCGTGGCCGAATTCATCCATGGCTGCCGGATTGGCGTACGTGTACCGCCCATCCGTATCCGTGAAATAGACCTCATCGCTGATGCTGTCGAGAACGGCCGCCAGCCATTCCTTCTCGCGCCTGGCTTGCGCGGCCGCCACCGCGTAGTCGCGCTCTGCCTCCACGCGCTCGCGGGCCGCGGAAAGCTCCCGGTTCAGCCGCTCGAGCTCCGTGCGCCGGAGGTGGAGCTCCACGAGCAGCGCCACCTTGCTTCGCAGGATCTCCGGCACTATCGGCAACGATATGTAGTCGATGGCGCCGGCTTCGTAGCCTTTGAGAGTGTCGATGCTGGTGACGTGCACACCGGTGATGAAGATGATCGGAGTCTGCTCGAATCTCGGATGCTGCCGGATCATCCGGGCCGTCTCGAAGCCGTCCATCTCCGGCATGCTCACATCGAGCAGGATGAGGGCGAATCTCTCATTCAGCAGGCGGGCTAGAGCATCCTTTCCCGAGAGCGACCGCACGCACTCGACGCCGACGCCCTGCAATATGGACTCGTAGGTGAGCAGGCGGGCCGGCTGGTCATCGATCAGCAGGACGCGCGGTACCGCGCCCCCGGCAGCTTGGTTGGCGGTCGGGACTTGCCGAGTTGCATCGGTCTTATGGTTCATGGCGCACCGTCACCGGGGTGCGGGGAGCCGCAAGAGTTGTACCCGATTACAGACATCGTCGGATAATACCTGGAGGCTGCACGGGGGAGCGTGCGAGGTAATTACAGCTCCGGATGCCGGGCGCGATTCGAAGGCGGACGGACGGTGACTGGAGGTTCCTTTCCTTACGTCCATGGACGAGGCGCGAAAGAATCGCGCGTCCAGGCTTTGAAGCATATCAGCCCGTGTGCGCTTCGTCGCACATTTCCCGCTCAGCTTGAGCGCAGCCGTGCCGAAGCCGGGCACGGAAACCGGGATTCAGGCGGCGAGGGCCATGTCGATCTGCTTTTCCGCGAGCAGCCAGTCTTCCACGTCGCGGCCACACTCGAAGCCGCGCTGTTCCGCAATATAGTAGGCCGCCTCGGCGATCATGGCTCGCCGCGCTTCGGCAGTCATGGGAGCCGGGGAGCTCCCGGCCGCAGACTCCGGTTTCGAGCCCGCTGTCGAAGCGAGTACTCCCAGCGTTGCCTTCGCCGGCTTCGAGCCGGGGGACTTTGCAGTGTGGTTCGTCATGATGAACACCTCTCAGAATACCAACAGGCGGTCGGTCTCGGACACCCATCGCGACAGCTCCGTGAGCGAGGCGGGGGTCGCGCCGTCAATGAGGTCGCCGGCGCAGGCGAACCGCTCCTCCGTACAGTTCTCGCAGACCCTGACCTCACCGCCGTGCCGGATCACCGCCGTGAGGAGCGCAGCGCTGTCCTGCTGCTCCCTCTGACCGTGAGGCCTGCACGCGCAGGCGCCCGCGGCGCCTAGCAGGAAGACCCTGATGTAGGCAGACGCGTGCATCGACATCGAGCTCGCGAGACGCAGCGCGTTCAAGCTGCGTCCGGGCTCGACCGGAGCGTCGTTCAGGATGAAGAGCACGTTGATCACGGCCCTACGCCTGCCTCATTCAATTCGTTCGCGGGCCGGTCGAGCGGAATGCCTGAAATCGGCTCGATCCACAACAGGTGATCAACCACGGAGCGGACGCCCGGTGTGTTCTCAGCCAGCACGCGCGCTGCTTCCCGCGTGTGCACGTCCGTTACTATGCCAAGCAGTTCGACCACGCCGTTCACGACCTTCACGTCGAAAGACAGGCGTGGGGCCCACATCTGCTCGCTGAATGAAACGAGCAGGCGGCGGCGAAGCTCTGCATCGGCGACGGGCCGGCTGTCCGCTTTCGGCAGCAGTTCCTGCAGCGCACGCATCAGGTCGGCTCGAGTGAGCACGCCCACGAGGCTGCCGTCGGCAACGACCGGAACCCTCTTGACGCGGCGGGATTCCATGATCGCGACGACATCAGCAAGGTCCGCCTGCGGCGCCACGGAGACCACGGGTGTCGTCATCACCTCACTCACCCGGCGTGCGTGCGAGCGGACGTAGTCGCCCGCGGCGTGCCCCTGGCCGGTGAGCCACGCGCGCCACCCCGATGATCTCGTTTCGGTTCCGAGCTCCGTCCGCCTCAGGAGATCGCCCTCGCTGAGCACCCCTACGACGGCACCCGCCGCATCCACCACGGGAAGGCCGCTGATCCGACATACGACCATGAGTCGCACGGCATCCTCGATAGTCATGTCGGGCGTTGCCGTGATCGGCTGCAGCTGCATGATGTCGCGCGCTTTCACGCAAGCACCTCTCTCAGCGGGCGTCCGCGGTGATGAGGACCTTCAGTGCCCGGTTCTCCGCCGCCTGGGAGAAGGTGTCGTAGGCCTTGGTGATGTCCGCGAGCCTGAATCGATGCGTGATGAGCTCCCCGGGGCGGAGCCGCCCCGACAGCACCGTCTTCAGCAGCAGGGGCGTGGTGACCGTGTCCACCAAGCGTGTCGTCAGGGTGATGTTCTGCGACCAAAGCCGCTCGAGGTGCAGCTCCGCACTCCGGCCGTGGACGCCGATGTTCGCGATCACCCCGCCCGCCGCGACGATCGACTGGCAAACGTCGAATGTCGCGGGGATTCCCACCGCCTCCACCGCCACATCGACTCCGCGGCCCGCGGTGAGTTCGAGGACGGCCTCGGCCGCCTTGCTGCCCACGGCGTTGACGAGCTGGGTCGCGCCGAGTTGCCTGGCGATCCGAAGCCGGTTCTCATCCGGATCGATCACGATGATCTCGGCCGGAGTGTAGAACTGCGCGGTGAGGAGGGTCGCAAGTCCGATGGGTCCGGCACCCACGATCGCGACGACGTCACCGGGGGAGACCTTGCCGTTGAGGACGCCGCATTCGTACCCTGTCGGGAATATGTCGCTCAGCATCACCAGCGGCTCCTCGTCAACGGCCTGCGGAATGCGGTAGAGGCTCGTATCGGCGAACGGAATCCGCACATACTCCGCCTGTGTTCCGTCGATCGTGTTGCCGAGGATCCAGCCGCCCTGGAGGCAGTGGGAGTACATGCCTTCACGGCAGCGCTCGCACCTGCCGCAGGAAGTAATGCAGGAGATGAGGACACGATCGCCGGGTTTGAAGGCTGTGACGGCGGAGCCGGCCTGGTCGACCACCCCGACGCCCTCGTGACCCAGGATGCGGCCGGGTGCGACCGTCGGGACGTCGCCTTTCAGGATGTGAAGGTCAGTCCCGCATATCGTGGTCTTGGTGACTCTGACCACGGCGTCCGTTGGATGATCGATCCCGGGACGGGGCCGCTCCGCGAGCTCGCGCTTGCCGGGGCCGAGATAGACGAGTGCTTTCATGTGCGGTTCTCCATTCGGTTCGATCGCGCAGTCACATGCCGGGCTCGATGACCGGAAGGGTCATGAGCTGGGGTCCGCGCCGGGCGCGCGGCACGCGGCTCGGGAAGCGCCTGGGCTTGACCACCAACACGTCGCACGGCAGCTCATCGAACACGCGCTCGGCGGTGTTGCCGAGAACGAGTCGTTTGAAGCCGGAGCGCGAAATGGCGCCCATGACGACGATGCCACAGCCGATTTCCGCGGCTGCGTCCTCGATCGCGTCGGTCGGATGTCGCGGAACGACATGGCGCCGCGGCGGCGGAATCGAGGCGCCGTTCAAGACTCGCGCGAGCGCTTTCTTGGCGCGCCCTTCCGTTTCCATCGCCACTTCGTCCGTGACCCCCGCGAGCGCGAGTCCCGGCTCCATGGCGAGCACAGGAAGAGGATTGTAGGCGAAAACGGCGTGCAGTCGGCCGCGCAGGGCGCGCGCGAGCTGCGCGGCGGTGCTCAGGATCTCGTGGTCGAGCTTCAGCGGCTTGGCATACGCGTGAGTCGGATCGACCGCCGCCAGTATGGACGGATGGCGATAGGGCCGCCGTGTCTTGACCAACAGTACCGGAACCGGCGCCAGGCGCAGCAGCTCGAAATCCGTGAAGCGCAGCAGCCACGGCAGGTGATGCGTCGTGGGGTGACACTCGGCAATGATGAGATTCGCGCCGAAGCCCCTGGCGGCGCGGATCACCGCCTCATGCGGAGGGAAGTCCCATTCGACCGTGGACTCGGCGCGCACCCCGGCCTTGCGCATACGCTCGGCCAGCTTCTCGAGGCGTGCCGCCGCGCGGGCGTGCGCGGTTTCCTCGAGCTTCGACAGCGAGATGCCCTCGGCCTCTGCGACATCGATATACAAGGGATTCGACAGCGCGTGGAAAACCTGTACGCGCGCCTCGAGTGCGCGGGCGAGCTGGGTCGCTTTCTCGAGCGCGGGGAACGTGCGCGCCCAGGGATCTTTTACCGCGACCAGAATGCGGCGGATGATGGACATCGCTGACGCCTCCGAGAGTAAATCTCGAAGGCGATGCTCGCCGCAGGCGCGGCGGGCCGCAATTCGTACCTACACGTATGTCGGCGTTACCAGGCGCGGACGCGACCGGTGTCGAGATGCACGAAGTCGGAGGCAGGGTAGTAGCCGACGCCGCCGCACCGCATCGCCAGGCCGATGTCGCGGAGCCCGCGGGTGGGAAAGCCGGGCAGCCGTATGTCGATGGCACGGCCTTCCATGTGGAGGCTGTGCTTTGCGACTCCCGAGGAGCGGCTGCGCAGATAAGCGTTGGTCCTGGGAGAGCGGTAACCGGAGATCACGTGGAAGGGATCGTCCCTGCCGGTCCGTGATCGTACCGCGAAGAGGATGTCGAGCACCCCGGGATCGATGGCGTGGACCTCATCCGTGCGAAAGTCGCGCAGGAAGTGATTCACCCGGGCGAGCGTCGCGGCGTCATAGCCGTCCCCCTGGTAGTAGACGCAAGAGAGAGTCTCGCCGGTATGGGTGTGCACGAAAGAGAGCGAGCGGCACCCGGATCCTCGTGCCCAGGCGGCGGCCGGCGCCACGGCGATGAGCGCGGCCCCTACGGACCTGAGGAAATCCCGGCGGGCGGGTGACGGCTGAGCGCGGCGCGATGAGGTCACGGGGAACTCCTGGCGGTCCGGCGGCAAGTGGCCGACAGAGCCTTATGGCGATCATTCCCGGGTGGCGGCGCCCTGTCAACGTCCGGCCGCCGGCTTTCCGGCGGCCTTCACAGAGGGGCGGCAGGCGGCGCGCCCCCGAGCCGGATCGGGGCTCACCGCCGGTCATCTTCGTATTTTCGCGTACTGTGCCGCGGCAGCTTCCGTGCAATTCTCAACCGATCATGAGATCTCTGCTGCTCGCTGCTCTCGCAGTCCTGGCTTTCGGCGGCCCGGATTGCCGGGCATCCTCCGTCGACGCCCTCGGGGCGGAGCTCTACCAGCTCATGCCGGCGGGGCACTCGGCCGTTCGCCTCAGGGCGCACGACCATGGAGCCCTGCGAGCCCTGCGCGCGGTGTACGGATCGAGAAGCGCTCCCTTGTGGGTGACCGATGATCGGCCCACGCCGGCCGCTCTGGCGCTGCTGCAGACGCTGCAGCAGGCGGATGCGTATGGACTCGAGCCCTCGGACTACGACGCCGTCGGCCTTGCAGCTCTCGCCACGAAAGGCCTCGGGACCGCCAGGGCGTTGGCTACCGCCAGTCGCATCAACCCGCGAGATCCAACGTCCAACGGGATGCTGGATGCGCAACGCTGGGCGACCTTCGATGTCAATCTGTCGGCCGCGGCTCTGAAGCTGGTGTGCGACCTGCATTACGGTCGCATCGATCCGCGTGCCGCGGGGTTTGATCTCGGCACGCCGAGGGTGGACGACCTGGATCTCGCCCGTGAGCTCGTGGCGCTGGCGACGGCAAGCGACATCAGACCCTGGCTCGCCGCGGTCGAGCCGCGCTTCCTGCATTACCGACTGCTCGAGCAGTCACTGCCGCGCTATAGGCTCCTGGCGGCCAGTGAGCCGGCAGCGGCCGCCAACGTGCGCAAGATCGAGCTCACGCTGGAGCGGTGGCGCTGGCTGCCGGCCTTTGGGACGCCGCCGATCATCGTCAATATCCCGCAGTTTCGCCTGTTCGCCTTCCGGACGACCGCGGACCGGGCGGCGGACATTCTGCAGATGGACGTGATCGTGGGAAAAACCTTTCCGCGCACGCGGACGCCGGTATTCGTCGCCGATATGACATCCGTCATTTTTCGTCCCTACTGGGACGTCCCGCGCAGCATCCTGCTGCGCGAAGAGCTGCCGAAGATCCGTGCCAATCCTGCGTATCTCTCCGCGCAACATCTCGAGATCGTCAGGGGTGCGACTGATTCCGCGACACCGCTGGCGCCGACGGCCGCCAGCATTCAGCTGCTCGCAGACGGCGCGGCGAGGCTGCGGCAGCGGCCGGGGCCCGACAATGCGCTGGGCCTCATCAAGTTCGATCTTCCCAACCGCTACGACGTGTATCTCCATTCGACGCCGGCCCGGCAACTCTTCCTGCGGCAGCGCCGCGCCTTCAGTCACGGCTGCATCCGGGTCAGTGATCCCCTGGCGCTGGCAGCCTACGTGTTGCGCGACGCGCCGGGCGCTTGGACGCGCGCCCGGATTCTGGCCGGCATGAACGGCTCGCAGACACGGCGTGTGAGGTTGAGCCGGCCCATCCGCGTCATCATCCTCTACGGTACCGTGCTCGCGAAGGAGGACGGCGAAGTGCTCTTCTTCGACGATCTCTATGGGCAGGACCGCAGGCTGGAGCGGCTGCTCGGCATGCCGGCAGCCGGGACGCATCGCGGCCGCATGGAGGCGAGAAATCTTGCCAACCGCGGTTGAGTCGCTGACGCCGTCCCCAGGGGCGGCCGCGGGCGCGTCGGCGCGTGCCGGGCGCGTAGTGGCCGCGCGCGGCTCCGTGCTCGACATCGAGTTCGCGGGCGCTCTGCCCGCGATTCGCGAGGCGCTCGCGGTCGACTGGGACGCGTCTTCGCCGTTGATCGCGGAGGTGCAACAGCACCTCGACCCGCGGCGCGTGCGCGCGGTGGCGCTGCAGGGCACCGGCGGCCTGAAGCGTGGCACGAGTGTACGGCGGCTCGGCGCACCGGTGCAGGTGCCCGTGGGCCAGCCGGTGCTCGGCCGTCTGCTCAACGTGTTGGGTGAGACCACGGATCGCGGGCCCCCGCTGCCGGCGGACATCACGCGACGTCCGATTCATGGTCCTGCGCCGGCCCTCGAGCGCCAGAGCGCCGCGCGCCAGCGCTTCCATACCGGCATCAAAGCGGTCGACCTCCTGGCTCCCCTCGTCCAGGGGGGCAAGGCGGCGATGTTCGGCGGCGCCGGCGTCGGCAAGACGGTGCTCATCATGGAGCTGATCCGCACGACGGTGGAGCGGCATGGCGGCATCTCCGTGTTCTCCGGGATCGGCGAGCGCTCGCGCGAAGGCCATGAGTTGCTCGATGAGCTCGCCTCATCCGGAGTGCTCGCGCGCACCGCCCTCGTCTTCGGACAGATGAACGAGCCGCCGGGGGCTCGCTGGCGGACCGGCCTCGCAGCCCTCGCCATCGCCGAGCATTTCCGTGACGTCGAGCGCCAGAACGTGCTGCTCCTCATCGACAACGTCTACCGGCTGGTACAGGCGGGCTCGGAAGTGTCCGGCCTCCTCGGGAGGCTGCCTTCACGCATGGGCTATCAGCCGACGCTCGCGGATGAGGTCGCCGAGCTCGAGGAGCGGATCGCCTCGGTGGCGGGCACCGCCATCACTTCGATCCAGGCGGTTTACGTTCCAGCCGATGATTTCACCGACCCGGCCGTGGCGGAGATCTTCAGTCATCTGGATTCCTCCATCGTGCTGTCACGGGAGATGGCGGGCGAGGGCATGTACCCGGCGATAGATCCGCTGGCCTCGAGCTCGGGCCTGCTCGATCCGCGCGTTCTGGGCGAGGCGCACTTTCAGACCGCACAGGAGGTGCGGCGCCTGATCGCGCACTATCGCGAGCTGCAGGAAGTGATCGCCCTCCTGGGACTCGAGGAGCTCTCCGCCTCCGATCGCACCGCGGTAAAGCGCGCTCGGCTGCTGATGCGCTTTCTGACTCAACCCTTCAGGGTCACGGAGGCGTTCACGGGCGCCGCCGGACGTTCGGTGGAGCTCGATGCGACGCTCGCGGGCTGCGTCGCCATCCTGAATGGCGAAGCGGACGGTTGGGCCGAGAGCTCGCTCTACATGGTGGGTGACTTCAGCGAGGCGCGCGAGCGGGAAACGAAATCGAGGCGGCCGCCGCCATGAAGCTCGACATCACGACGCCTTTCGCAACGGTGCTGCGCACCGAGGAGGCAGTGCACGTCGAGGCCGAGGATTCCTCCGGCGCCTTCGGCATCCTGCAGGGCCATGCGGACTTCCTGACCGTCCTGGCCGTCTCCGTGCTGACCTGGCGGGATGGCAGCGGCCACGAACGCTACGTCGCCTTACGCGGCGGCCTGTTGTCGGTACGCAACGGCAGCTCGGTAAGCGTGGCCACCCCCGAGGCCGTCGTCGGAGAGGATCTGCAGCGCCTGGAAGCCGACGTGCTCGCCCGCTTCAAGCGCCATCTCGATGAAGAGCGCGCCGCCCACACCGCGGCACAGCAGCTGCACCTTGCCGCCATCCGACGGATCATGCGCCTTCTGCGGCCGGAGCCGGAACATGCCACGCCCGCTGGATGAAGAGGTGCGACGCCGCCGCGAGCGGCGGGCGCGGGCGCAGCGCGAGACCCGCTCGATCGGGCAGGATCTGGCCCTGGTCGGTGTCATCGGCTGGACGTTGGTGATTCCGGCGCTCCTCGGCGTCTACGCAGGCCGCGCATTGGATCGTCGTCTCGGCAGCGGATTGTTCTGGACGCTGGGGCTGCTCACCGCCGGCATCGTGGCGGGCTGCCTGCTTGCCTGGCAGAGGTTGAACAAACCGTGACCGCGGCTCATGTCAACATGGTGATCGCGTGGCTCTGCATCGCGCTGTTCGCAGCCGGCGGACTCGCGCTGGGCTTCGCTTATTTCGCTTCGCTGCTCCACGGCATACGCTTCTCGATCGCACGGCAAGCCTGGTCGCAGTACATGCTGTTGGCTCTGGCGCGGATCGCGGCAGCGGGGCTCTTGTTCGCCTTGGCCGCGCGCTGGAGCCTGCCGGCGTTGCTGGCGGCGTTTTTGGGGTTTCTCATCGCCCGGCAGATCACGGTGCGCTCGGCACGGAGGACCGCATGACGCAGGGGCCGCCGCTTGCCACCGTCGTCCTCTTCCATGTGGGGCCGGTCGCCGTGACGCGCCCGGTCGTCACGACCTGGGCCATCATGTTGGTGTTGACGGCCGCGTCCTGGGCGTCGACCCGCCGGCTGGCACTCGTGCCGACGCGCCGCCAGGCCGCTCTGGAGCTTCTCGTCAGCGGTATCCTGAGTCAGATCGAGGACGTCACCCGCGGCGATCCGCGGCCGCTGTTGCCGCTGCTAGGCACGATCTTCATCTTTCTGCTGGCGGCGAACCTATCGGGGATCCTGCCCGGCGTGCAGGCACCGACCGCGCACATCGAGACGCCCGCGGCCCTGGCGCTCGTCGTATTTCTGGCGGTGCACGTATTCGGCGTGCGCGCCCGAGGCTTTCTCGGCTATCTCGGCAGCTTCGCACAGCCGAAGCTCGTCATGCTGCCGCTCAACGTCATTTCCGAGATTACGCGCACGTTCTCGCTCATGGTGCGGCTCTTCGGCAACATCATGAGCGGGGAATTCCTGATTGCGCTGGTGCTGGCGATCGCCGGCTTCATCCTGCCGATTCCGCTGATGGCGCTCGAGCTCCTGATCGGAGTGGTGCAGGCCTACATCTTCATGGTGCTGGCCACCGTCTTCATCGGCGCCGCCGCCGGCGGCGAGGCTGCCGGCGGGCCGGCGACGGTCCAATCATAATTCCGAGAGGTTCTTCCCGTGGACGCAAAGATCATCAGCATCATCGCCGCCGCGGTCGCGGTATCCGTCGGCTCCATTGCGCCCGCGCTGGGGGAGGGGCGCTCCGTGGCAGCGGCGATGGACGCCATCGCACGCCAGCCGGAGGCCGCGGGGACCATCTCCCGCACGCTTTTCGTGGGCCTGGCCATGATCGAGACCATGGCGATCTACTGTCTGGTGATCGCCCTCATCCTGCTCTTTGCCAATCCCTATACCTGAGCGCTGCATGCATCTCGACTGGTCCACGCTCGCGCTGCAGCTCATCAACTTCGCGATCCTCGTGGGGCTGCTGCAGCACTTCCTCTACCGCCCCGTGCTGCGGGTGATCGACGCGCGGCGGCAGGCGGCCGACTCGCGCTACGCCGAGGCGCAGCGTACGGCCGAGACCGCGAGGCAGCAGCTCACCGAGCTGGAGGCGCAGAGGGCAGGTGTTGCGGCCGATCGGGCAGCGGCGCTCGCTGACGCGCGCGAGCAGGCGCAGCACCTCCTCGCGGCCCGGCGCGCCGAGGCGGAGCGCGACGCGCGCGCCCTGTTGGATGAGACACGGCAGACATTGGAGCGGGAGCGGCAGAGCCTCCTCGCCGAAGCGCACCGCGCCGCGCTGGATCTCGCGGCGGGGATGGCGGGCCGGGTGCTGGCCGAGATTCCGGAAGCGCTGCGGCTCGAGGGCTGGCTCGAGCGCATCGACGGTCATTTGCGGGCGCTGTCGCCTGATGAGAGGGCCGAGCTGGTGCGCGAGCTGGCAACCGGCGCTCCGCTGCGAGTCGCATACGCAGGACCGCTTCCCGCGGACGCGCAGGAGCGCTGGTGCGCCAGGCTACGGGAGACGCTCGGTCCGCATGTCGCCGTTACCTTCGAAACGAACGCGGGTTTGATCGCGGGTGCCGAGCTGCACTTTCCGCACGCAACGCTCAACTTCAGCGTGGAGAGCGCCGTCAGCGCACTGCGGGAGGAGGCTGCGCGGCATGACCAGCCTCAGTGATGCTTTGCAGCAATGGGCCGCGCAAAGCAGGGAACGCATCGGCCGCGCCCTGCTCCATCCACAGCTCACGCGCGTGGGGCGGGTCGTACAGGCGGGTGACGGCGTGGCAACCGTGGAGGGATTGCCGGATACGCGGCTGGACGAGTTGCTCGAGATCGAGGGCGGCGTCATCGCCCAGGCGGTGGACCTATCCGAAGAATGCATCGGCTGTGTCCTGCTGGGCGATGTGACCGGGGCTGCCGCCGGAAGCCTGGTGAAAGGAACCGGCGATGTGATGCGGGTGCCCGTAGGCAACGGGCTTCTGGGACGGGTCGTCGACGCTCTCGGCAGGCCGCTCGATGGCGGGCAGCCGATCGCAGCGGCATCACTCGTGCCGATCGAGCGTGCCGCTCCCGCTATCGTGGATCGCGCGCTGGTCGACAGGCCCCTCGCAACCGGCTTGCTGGTCATCGACGCGACTCTGCCGTTGGGGCGCGGCCAGCGCGAGCTCATCATCGGTGACCGGGCGACGGGTAAGACCGCCATCGCGGTGGACACCATCATCCGTCAGCGCACCAGTGACGTCATTTGTGTCTACGCCGCGATCGGACAGAAGGCGTCTTCCGTGGCGCGTGTCATCGATGCGGTGCGTCGTTACGGCGCGCCTGAGCGATGCATCTTCGTGGTCGGCGGGGCGGATGCGGCGCCCGGACTGCAGTGGTACGCGCCCTACGCGGCCTGCAGCATGGCGGAGCATTTCATGGAGGCGGGGCGCGACGTGCTGCTGGTGCTCGATGACCTCACCAAGCACGCTGCGGTGTATCGGGAGATCTCATTGCTCCTGCGCCGGCCCCCCGGCCGCGAGGCCTATCCGGGCGATATCTTCTACATCCACTCGCGCCTGCTGGAGCGCGCGGCGAAGCTCGCCCCGGAGCGCGGCGGCGGCTCATTGACCGCGTTACCGATCGCGGAGACGCAGGCGGGCAACCTGAGCGCCTACATCCCCACCAACCTGATCTCGATCACGGACGGACAGATCTATCTCGATCCCCGGCTGTTCCAGGAGAATCAGAAGCCCGCGGTCGATGTGGGCAGGAGTGTCTCGCGCGTCGGCGGCAAGGCGCAGGCCGCCGCCGTCAAGCCGCTCGCGGAGAGCCTGCGGCTGCAGTACGCTCAGTTCCTGGAGCTGGAGGTCTTCACCCGTTTCGGAACGCTCGTCGATGAGCGCACGCGCCGCATCATCGAGCACGGACGGCGCATTCGAGCCGTATTCACGCAGTCTCAGTTCGCCCCGCTCGCGCTCGGCGAGGAAGTCGCCCTGCTTCTGGCCCTGGAGGAGCGCCTGCTCGATGAGATTCCGCTCGAGCGCATCGGCGTGTTCCGTGACCGGCTGCACGACTGGCTCTCCGCGCAGTACGCGGAAGCGCTCGAACTCGATGACCGCTCGCCGGCCCTGTCGGGGGAAGGCCGAGACCGCCTCAAGGCGGCGCTTGCTGCGCTGGCTCAGGCGATCGCGGCGGAAGCGGCGCCGGCTGCCGCGGGCCAGCCGAAGCCTGGAGCGCCGTAATGCGCCTCGCCGAGATCGAGCGGCACGTCGCGAGCATGGAGGAGTTGCAGCGGATCGTGGGCGCGATGCGCGCCATCGCCAGCATGCGAATGCAGGAGGCGTTGCGGGCGTTGGCGAGCGTACGCGACTACGGGCATGCGCTTGCGGAGGCCGTCGACGATGCGCTCATGATCATGGGCGAGCAGGCTCGCTTTGCCGTAACCCATGGGCCTGAAAGACGGGCCGGTCGCGGCGCGGTAGTGCTGTTCGCAGGCGAGCACGGCTTCGTCGGCGGCTTCAATCAGCGCCTGATGGAGACCCTCGAATCAGACCTGAAACCTACAGATACATTGATGATCGTCGGCAGTCGCGGAGCCGCGTTCGCGATGGAACGTGGGCACGTCGCGGCATGCGCACATCCGCTGGCGACCCGCCTCGCGGGCATCACCGAAACCGTCCGCCTCATGGAGGAGGAGCTACTGCCGCGTATTTCGCGCGGGGAAGTCGTGCGCGTTGACGTCATTTTCGGACGTTATGATCATAGCGGTGCGATCACAATCGAGCGCCGCCGGCTCTTTCCGCTGGCGGTTGCGGCTGCGGGCCGCAAAGCGCGCGGCCTGGCACCGCTGCATGACCTGCCCGCAGCGGAGTTGCTGGAGAAGCTGACCGCGGAATACATGTTGGCGCAGCTGACCGAAGCCGCGACGGAAGCGCTGGCCGCCGAGAATGCGGCGCGTTTTGCCGCCATGGAGTCGGCCCGCGACAACGTCGGACAGAAGCTTGACATGCTTCGCCTGGATGTTTCCCGCGCGCGCCAGGAAGAGGTCACGACGGAGCTGCTCGACCTCATTACCGGCGTGCAGACCCTGAGGTAGATTCATGTCACGAGACTGGACGGCGAGCCCGATCCACGACCCGCCGGCCACGGATGTCGCGGGCTTCGAGGAGCTGGCGGAGCTCGCCCTCGACGTGCGTTGGTCCTGGAATCACGCCGCGGACCCCCTGTGGAAGCAACTCGATGAGGACACGTGGGAGTTGACGCACAGCCCGTGGGTCGTTCTGCAGGGCGCCGCTCGCGAGCGAATCGGCAAGCTCATGGCGGATTCTGCCTTCCGCGGCACCGTGCAGCAGCTGCTGATGGCGAGGCGCGCCGCCGAACAGGCTCCCGCCTGGTTCCAGCAGAACCACGCCGACTCGCCGCTCACCGGCGTCGCCTACTTCAGCATGGAGTTCATGCTGAGCGAAGGGCTGCCGATTTACTCGGGCGGCCTGGGCAACGTGGCGGGCGATCAGCTCAAGGCGGCGGGCGATCTGGGGGTGCCGGTGGTCGGGGTGGGGTTGCTCTACAGCCAAGGCTACTTCCGCCAGGTGATCGACCAGAGCGGCGCGCAGCGGGCCATCTTCCCCTACAACGACCCCAGCCAGCTGCCCGTGACGCCATTGCGCGGCCCGGGGGGAGAATGGCTGCGGTTTCAACTCAAGCTTCCGGGCCACCCGATCTGGGTGCGGGCATGGCAGGTGCGCGTCGGCCGCTCCAGGCTCTATCTGCTGGACAGCAACGACGCAGCCAACTTCCCGGCTTACCGCGGCATCACCGGCGAGCTCTATGGCGGGGGTGCGGAGATGCGCCTGCAGCAGGAACTGTTGCTCGGCATCGGCGGCTGGCGACTCCTCGGTCATCTCGGCATCCGTCCCGAAGTCTGTCACCTCAACGAGGGGCACGCCGCATTCGCAGTGCTCGAGCGGGCCCGCAGCTTCATGCGCGAGAGCGGCCGGCCTTTCGAGGCGGCGCTGGTCACGACCCGCGCGGGCAATCTCTTCACCACGCACACCGCCGTTGCCGCGGGGTTCGATCGTTTCGAGCCCGATCTGATAGAGCGCTATCTCGGCGCCTATGCGGAGTCGGAGCTCGGCATCAGCCGCCAGGCGCTTCTCGCGCTGGGCCGGCTCGATCCGCGCAATGCCGCCGAGTCTTTCAGCATGGCGCAGCTCGCCCTGCGCGGCAGCGGTGCGGTCAATGGAGTCAGCCGATTGCATGCCGCCGTGAGCCGGCGAATCTTCGCGCCGGCCTTCCCGCGCTGGGCCACCGAGGAGATTCCCGTGGGCCACGTCACCAACGGCGTGCACATGCCTAGCTGGGACTCGGCGCTGGCCGACGAGTTGTGGACGAAGGCCTGTGGCGCCGATCGTTGGCTCGTACCGCTCGAATCGATCGCGCGCGGCATCGAGGCCCTCGGCGATGAGGAGCTGTGGAGCTTCCGCAACGCGAGCCGCGCTGCCTTGGTCGCGCGCGCCCGTGAGCGTCTGGCGCAGCAACTGACCGCATCAGGCGAGGACGCTGAGCTCGTCGAGCAGGCGCGGCATGTCCTCGATCCCAATGTCCTTACCGTCGGATTCGCACGGCGGTTCACCACCTATAAGCGGCCGAACCTCCTGCTGCAGGATCCGCAGCGGCTGCTGCGTTTGCTCACCGATCGGGACCGGCCGCTGCAGCTCGTCATCGCCGGGAAAGCCCATCCGGCCGATGAGCCCGGGCAGGCCTTGATCAGGCAGTGGACGCATTTCATCCGCGGCGCGGAGGTGAGGCCGCACGCCATATTCCTTGCCGACTACGACATGCTGTTGACGGAGCTTCTGGTGCAGGGCGTCGACCTGTGGCTCAACACCCCGCGCCGTCCCTGGGAGGCTTGCGGCACGAGTGGAATGAAAGCTCTGGTCAACGGCGCCGTCAACCTCTCGGAGCTCGACGGCTGGTGGGCGGAGGCCTACGCGCCGGAAGTGGGCTGGGCGTTGGGCGATGGCCGGGAACACGCGGATGAGGCTGTCTGGGACGCAGAGGAAGCGGATGCGCTCTATTCGCTGCTCGAGCGGGAGGTCGTGCCGCAATTCTACGAGCGGGACCCGAACAGGATACCGCGCGCGTGGATTGCGCGGATGCGCCGGAGCATGGCGCGCCTGACGCCGCAGTACTCCAGCGCCCGCAGCGTGCGGGAATACGTGGAACGGCACTATCAGCCTGCCGCTGTCCGCTATCTCGACCGCTCCGCGGCGCGAGGCGAGAAGGGCGGCCGGATCGCCGACTGGCTGGAGCATATGGAGAGGGGTTGGCCGGACGTCAGTTTCGGTCCCGTGAGAGTCCAGACCGGAGCGGGGCAGCATCGGTTCGGGATTCCATTGCACCTCGGCAGGCTGGACCCTGCTTCCGTGCGTGTCGAGCTTTGCGCCGATGCGCAGGGTGACGGCGACCCGGAAAGGCATCCGGCCATCTGCGTGGGTGTGGAGGGCGATGGGGCGGCCTATCACCTCTACGCCGCGGAGATTCCTGCGACGCGTCCTGCGGAGCACTATACGGCACGCGCATTGCCGCATCGCGACGGGGTACAGGTGCCCCTCGAGTGCCGCCGGATCCTCTGGCAGCGGTAAGCCGGATGAGTTGCCGCATCTCATGACCGAATCCCTGCCTCAAGCCTTCCGCGGGCTCCTCGAGCCCCAGGCCTATCCTCATGAAATCGACGCGGTCGAGCTGGTCACGACGCACATCTCCTGGGTGCTGCTCGCCGGCGAGTACGCCTACAAGATCAAGCGGCCGGTCCGCTACGCGTTCATCGATCTCACCTCTCCGCAGCGCCGGCGGTTTCTTTGCGAGGAGGAGCTGCGTCTCAACCGCCGCTTCGCGCCCGAGCTCTACATCGACGTCTGCAGGATCGTTGCCGCGGGCGGCGCGGCGCGGTTTGAGGCCGTGGGCCCGGCGCGCGCAGGCTCAGGCTCCGACGAAGAGGGGGTTCTCGACTACGCCGTGCGGATGCGCCGGTTTTCGCGTGCCGAGGAGCTCGATCGACTGCTCGATGGGGAGCGCATCGAGCCGCATGAGCTCGAGATGTTTGGCCGCGAGCTGGCGCAGCTGCATGCCCTGCTTCCCGCCGCACCGGCCGCTGAGGTCTGGGGCACGGCGGAAGTCGTCCGGGCGCAGATCGTGCGGAATCTCCTCGAGTGCGCGGATGCCGCAGCAGTGTTCGGATCGCGTCGGGAGATCATGGCACTGCGCCATCCGCTGCAGGCGAAGCTCGCGGCCTCTGAATCATCGCTGGCCGCCCGGCGAGAAGACGGCAGGATCCGCGAGTGCCACGGTGACCTGCACAGCCGTAACATCGTGCGCTTGCGCGGCCGCCTGGTGGCGTTCGACTGCCTCGAGTACGAGCCGGCGATGCGCTGGATCGATACGGCCGATGAGATCGCCTTTCTCACGAGCGATCTGCAAGCGCGCGGCCGCCCGTTACATGCCCAGGCGTTCCGCGGCGGTTATCTCACCGCGAGCGGCGACTATCATGCCTGCCGGGTGCTCCACCTCTATGAGGCCCATCGTGCTCTGGTGCGAGCCAAGGTCGCGGCACTGTCCGTCGTTCGACAAGGCGGCTCCGGCGCGCGCGATGGTTTGCGACAGGAGCACTCCCGGCTCGTCAGGTTCGCGGCCGGCGCGCTCGCGCCGAAGACGCCGCGGCTGCTTTTGATGAGCGGTCTGTCCGGCTCCGGCAAGACCTGGCTCGCCGGCCAGATCGCCGAGCGCTTGTCGGCGGTGCACATCCGCTCCGACATCGAACGCAAAAGGCTCGCGGGTCTGCGCGAGCACGCCCAGTCGCATTCACGGTTGGGCGGGGATCTCTATTCGCCTGAAGCCAGCGCCATCGTCTACGAGGATCTTGCGCACGCGGCGGACGACGTATTGAGCGGGCACATCCCCGTGATCGTCGATGCAACATTCCTCGAGCGCGCGCAGCGGGCGCGCTTCGCCCGGCTTGCTGCGGCCCACGGCGCGCCGCTTCACCTCCTGGTGTGCGAAGCGCCCGAGCGGGTGCTGCGGCACCGTATCGCGGAGCGGCGCCGGATAGGGCGCGATTCCTCGGAAGCTGGCCTCGATGTGCTGGCCTGGCAGACTTCGCGGGCCGAGCCGCCGACACCCGGCGAGGGGATCGACGTCATACATGTAGATACCGTGAGGCCCGATGCCGTCGACCTGGCCCTGCGCAGGGTCGGTGCCGCTGCGGGCGCGCGGTCCGGTCAGGTCTGAGGGGTCGGCGCCAGCTCCGGCTCGACGTCCATCACCATCCGGACGAGCTCCGCGAGTGAGGAAGCGCCGCTCTTCTCCATGACCCGCGCACGGTGAATCTCGACCGTGCGCTGACTGACGCCGAGCTCGTGAGCCATGATCTTGTTCGGCTTGCCGCGCGCCATCAGTCCCAGGACTTCCCGCTCCCGCGGCGTCAGCGTCTCGAGGCGTGCGCGGATGGCCTTGTGCTCCTCCAGCGCGGCGCGCGCCTTACTGTCCTTGGCGAGGGCGCGCCGGACGCGCTCGATCAGGTCCTCGTCCCGGAATGGCTTCTGCAGGAAGTCGTGCGCGCCGTGCTGCATGGCCTCCACCGCCATCGGAATGTCGCCGTGCCCGGTGATGAAGATCACCGGGATGACCGCGCCGCGGAGGTTCAACTCCTGTTGCAGCTCGAGGCCGCTCATCCCGGGCATGCGCACGTCGAGCACGAGGCACCCCGGCTGAGCGGGATCGTACGCCGAGAGGAACTCCGGGGCCGAGCCGAACGCCCGGCTCTCCAGGCCCGCGGCGCGCAACAGAAAGCGCAGCGAGCCGCGCACCGACTCGTCGTCATCGACGATGAATACCGTCGGGGGAGTTTTCTTCGTGGTCACGGGCAGGCGCCTCGAGAGAGCTGCGACTCGGGTTGGCGCAATCATCCGGGTGCGGGCGAGGCGCTGTCAACCGAGGGCATGTATGGATTTATACGCATGGCACGGCCGGCCCGGCTTCCCTAGGCTGCCGCGGGCAGGAGTCAGATGAGCAGCCGCAACCTCGAGCATCTTTTCAACCCCCGCTCGGTGGCGGTCATCGGCGCCTCCGATCGCCCGCACACCGTCGGCGCCACCGTCATGCGAAACCTGCTGCGGGGCGGATTCAGCGGGCCCATCTGGCCGGTGAATCTCCGGCACCCCGCGATCGCCGGGCGTGAGGCTTATCCGACCGTCGAGAGCCTGCCGGAGGCGCCCGATCTCGCAGTGATCTGCACACCCGCGGCGAGCGTGCCGTCCCTCATCGAAGCGCTCGGCGCACGCGGCACGCGTGCCGCGGTCGTGATCAGCTCCGGCCTCGAGCAGGCGGCACCCGGCGGCGGGACGCTCGCCGCCGCGATGTTGCGGGCCGCCGGGCCGTACCAACTGCGCATCCTGGGTCCCAACTGCATCGGTCTGCTGGTGCCCGGCATCGGCCTCGATGCCAGCTTCGCGCACGTCGGCGCGAGCGCGGGCAGTCTGGCTTTCGTGGCGCAGTCCGGAGCGCTCACCACGGCGCTCCTCGATTGGGCCCGGGGCCGGCGCGTGGGCTTTTCCCATTTCGTCTCCCTGGGCAACGCTGCCGACATCGATTTCGGCGATCTTCTCGATTACCTGGGCCGCGACTCCGCAACACGCGCCGTCCTGCTCTACGTCGAATCGATCTCTGCCGCCCGTAAGTTCATGTCGGCCGCACGCGCCACCGCTCGCGCCAAGCCTGTGATCGTCGTCAAGTCAGGCCGTACTTCAGCCTCCGCCCGCGCCGCGCAATCGCATAGCGGTGCGCTTGCCGGCTCGGACGCCGTTTACGACGCCGCCTTCAGTCGGGCCGGCATCCTGCGCGTGGATACGCTACGGGAGCTGTTCGACGCCGCTGAGGTCCTGTCGCGCTGGCGCAGCTACGGCGGGCCGCGGCTGGCCATCGTCACCAACGGCGGCGGCCCCGCGGTGCTGGCGACCGATGCGCTCATCCGCCACGGGGGCGAGCTGGCCGAGCTCTGCGCGGAGTCGGTGCGCAGGTTGGCGCTGGCCGTGCCCGCCGCTCCGAGCCGGACAAATCCTCTCGACCTCGGCGGCGATGCGCGCGCCGAGCGCTATCTGGCGGCGCTGGAGGTCGTGCTGGAGGATCCGGGCGTCGATGCGTTGCTCCTCATGCACGCACCTACCGCGGTCGCTTCCGTGGGCGAGATTGCGAGGGCCTGCACACCGCGGCTGGCCCGTGCCGCTCGTCCGGCGCTCGCGTGCTGGCTGGGGGCTGGGGCCAACTCTGGCGGCAGCGTCGTACCGGAAGCTTCCACACTGCCGTCGTATCCCACACCCGAAGAAGCGGTTGGCGCGTTCCAGCACGTGGTGCGTTACCATCAGTCGCAGAGCCTGCTCCTGGAGGTGCCGGCAGCCACCCCCGAGCCGGACAGGCCCGATATCCGCATGGCGCGCGCAACGGTCGCGCGTACCTTGGCCGACGGGCGCAATGTCCTCACCGAGCCGGAATCGAAGACCGTCCTGGCGGCCTACGGCATCCCGGTCGTCGAGACGCGCATCGCGCACGAAGTGCAGGACCTTGCAGCGGCGGCACGGGACATCGGCT
>Ga0335075_10001050_pt1 | contig 46616 bp, 49 predicted proteins | sample Lox_Sample_24_FD_206723 | JGI IMG/M metagenome (GOLD analysis project Ga0335075, IMG submission 206723) | Soil microbial communities from Loxahatchee National Wildlife Refuge, Florida, United States - Lox_Sample_2.4 | ecosystem: Environmental > Terrestrial > Soil > Wetlands | place: USA... | reverse complement strand
GCGGGGACCAGCGGATCGAGCTCACTCCCAAGGAATTTGGCTTGCTGGAATTTCTGATGCGCAATGCGGGACGGCGCGTTACGCGCGGCATGATCGTCGAAAACGTCTGGAATCTGGGATTCGATACGACGACCAACGTGGTGGACGTCTACATCAACTATTTGCGCAAGAAAGTGGATGTCGGGCACCAGCGCAAGTTGATTCGCACAATCCGTGGCGTCGGGTATCAGGTCGGTAGTTCGCAAGAAGAAAGCGCCGCCGCTCGGGCAAATTGAAGCTGCACCGCAGGCCCGATTTTCGTCTTCTCGCAGCTCGAACATATTGGAAAATTCTAATTCGCTCTTAATGGTTTTCTAATCCCACGTCATCAGACTCGGGCCGGAGGAAAGTCTCATGGCCTCGACTGCGCTCGAACGCGCGATTCCGGAAGTTCCACGCATCCTGATCATCAGCCCGAACGAAGACCTTCGTGTCAAAGTGTCCGACCGGCTTTCGTCCGAGTCGTGTTTTATCGACCATGCCACGGGCGGCGCGGCCGCGCTCGCGCAAGTGGAAGAGTTCGCCTACGCCGCAGTTTATCTGGACCGGCGGCTGAGCGATCTAAATGCGGAAGAGGTCGCGGCGCTTCTCCAGAGGCGACAACCCGGCGTCCGCGTCGTTTTTATCGATTCCGAGGATCCACTTGAACCCGCCGAGTTTCTTGAGTCCGACGCGAGTACGAACGCGGTCGAGCAGCGCGTGTCGAAGGCGTTGCTGCGAGCCGACGGGCCGACCGTCTCGCGCTGCGTCGCATCTCCTGCCGGCCATGCGGCGGAAGCGCTTCCGGGGATGTTTAGCTCTCATCGAGCCATGCAGCAAGTATTTCGCATGGCGCGGCTCGTGGCGCCGCGCGATACCACCGTCCTGATCACAGGGGAAACGGGAACCGGAAAAGAGCTGGTCGCCAACGCGATTCATCAACTGAGTGAACGCAGAAATGGGGCATTTGTGGTCGTCAACTGCGCAGCGATTCCCGAGGAGCTCCTGGAGTCCGAGCTTTTCGGTTACGCGCGCGGCGCGTTCACCGGAGCGACGCAGTCACGGCTCGGCCGCATTCACGCTTCGCATGGTGGCACGCTTTTCCTTGATGAGGTGGGCGATCTTCCGCTCGGCATGCAGGCCAAATTGCTGCGCTTCCTGCAGCATGGCGAAGTACAGCGGCTCGGTAGCCCTGACATTTTCAAAGTGGACGTTCGCGTAGTGGCGGCTACGAACGCGGACCTCAAGCGGCACGTCGCCACGAAGGAGTTTCGCCGCGACTTGTACTATCGGCTCGCGGTCTTCCCGATTCAATTGCCGAGCCTGGCGATGCGCCGCGACGACGTTGTTCCCCTGGCGGACTACTTCATTGAAAGGTTGTGCGCCAACGCCGGGATTCCGCGCAAGTCCCTTACTTCCGGCGCGGCCGCGCTGCTGCAGCGCCACTCGTGGCCGGGCAACGTGCGCGAGCTCGAACACGTGATCGAACGAGCCTTCATTCTCGCGGAGGATCAGACCGATCTTTCCGGCGATCTTTTTCAGCAGTCGCTCGAGGAATCGAGCCTTTAGAGGAATCTAACGCAAACTATCGGGCCATTGGCACGAGTCTTGCTCGCTTCGCCGGGCATGCCGAATTTGCCCACAAGTCGGCAACAAAATCGCAAACTGAAACTCAAGCCCACGCCGGCAAACCGGCGCGCGGCGCAGCGAGCTCTGGCTCAGGCATTCGCTTCGTTTACGCAGGTTGCTGGATCGCTCGAGCAATCCTATGAAAAGCTGCAGTCCGAAGTCGGGCGATTGCGCTCCGAACTCGAACGTGCCAATTCCGAACTCTCCCAGAGCGTCGAAGAAAACACACGCGTCCGCCGCGATTTGTCGCGCACACTCGAGGGCCTTCCTTGCGGCGTTGTCGCGCTCGATGCCAAGGGCGCTATTCGCATCATCAATCCCGAGGCGCGGCGGCTGCTGATGCTCGCTGATGGATGGACCCCCGGCTGCGCCGAGCCCTTGCCGCCTTGCCTCGCGAACTTTCTTTCGGATGCCGCGGCAAACGATTCATCGGCAGTTCAGGAATTCACATTAGCCTCGGCCGAACAAAAAATCTTCGTTGCCGTGACCAAAACCCGCCTTTCCGAAGGTGGTCAGGCCAGCGAAGAGACTATCCTCATCGTCCGCGACGTGACGGAAGAAAAACGAATTGCCTGCGAGCGCGAGAATTCCCGGCGAATCCGCGCCCTGGCCGATCTCTCGACTCTTCTCGCGCACGAGATCCGGAATCCGCTTGGAAGCCTGGAGCTTTTCGCGGGCCTCATCGCGGACGCGACGATCTCGCTCCCCGATGCGCGGCAGTGGGTCAATCACCTGCAGGCCGGACTGCGCGGCCTTGCCGCAACCGTGAACAACGTGCTGAGCTTCCACAGCGAGCCGTCGCCCGCCCTTGCGCCAACCAATCTCGAGCGCCTGCTGCGCGACACCACCGAATTCCTGCGCCCCCTCGCCCAGCAGCGCAGCATGCAAGTCACTTTGATCAGCCGGATCGGCGAGATTCGAATCGCGGCCGACCCCCATCGGCTGCAGCAGGTGTTTTTCAATCTTTCGCTCAATGCGTTTCGCGCCATGGCGGCCGGCGGCGCGCTTTTCGTCCGCATGGATTGGGCGGCCGGCGAGCAGGGGCGCAAGGTGCAGGTCGACTTCGAAGATCGCGGCACCGGAATCCAGGCCGAGCATCTCGGCAAGCTTTTCTCAGCCGGCTTCAGCACGAATCCCGGCAGCCCCGGCCTGGGCCTTACGGTTTGCAAAACGGTCGTAGAGCAGCACAAAGGAACGATCGCGGTGAAGAGCGCGCCCGGCCGCGGATCGATCTTTTCGGTCTTTTTCCCGGTGTTGGGAGGAATCGGATGACTCAGGTTCTCGTTGTCGACGATGAAGCGGCCATGCGCACGGCCCTCGAAGCCAATTTCCGCCGCGATGGCTGGGCGGTCACTACGGCGGCCGGAGCCGCCGAGGCCATCGCGAAGTTTCGCGGCGCGCCATGCCCTCTCGTCGTCACCGACATGCGCATGCCCGATGGCGACGGATTGTGCGTGCTGCAGGGCGTGCGCGAAATCGCGCCGGAAACGGCTGTCGTTTTCCTCACCGCATTCGGCACGATTCCCGAAGCTGTCCTCACGATGAAAGAAGGCGCGTGCGACTACCTGGTCAAGCCGATTTCGTTTGACGTGCTGAAGCAGGCCGCGCGTCGCGTGCTCGAAGACTCGCGCCCGCGGGAATCCGGCGAGGACGATCGCGCAGGTTCCGACCACACAGCCGAACAGTTCATGGGCAGTTCGCCCGCCTTTCGCCGGCTGCTGGAGCGTGCGCGCCAGGCGGCGGCGAGCGAAGCGGACATTTTGATCGAGGCGGAAAGCGGCACCGGCAAAGAGCTGCTCGCTCGCTTCATTCACCGCTCGAGCCCGCGCCGCGCCCGCACGTTCGTCGCCGTCAACTGCGCGGCTTTTCCCGAGGCGTTGCTCGAAAGCGAGCTATTCGGTCACGTGCGCGGGGCATTCACGGGCGCCACGAACGCGAAGCCGGGCAAATTCGAGCTGGCGGATGGCGGCACGTTGTTGCTCGATGAGATTGGCGAAATGCCGCTCAGCCTTCAGCCCAAATTGTTGCGCGTCCTCCAGGAACGCGAGATCGACCGGCTCGGCGACACGCGTCCGGTTCGCGTCGACGTGCGCGTGATCGCCACCACCAACCGCTCGCTGAAGGCGCTGGTCGGCGAAGGCCGCTTCCGCGCCGATCTTTACTACCGGCTCAATGTCGTCCCGCTTTCCGTCCCTCCGCTGCGCGACCGTCGCGAAGACATCGCGGAGCTGGCGAAATTCTTCGTGCGCAAATACACGCCGAAGTCAGCACACAAGCCGATCACCATTTCGCCGGAGCTTCTCGTGCAGCTTGCGGCGCACGATTGGCCGGGAAACATTCGCGAACTTGAGAATTTTATTCGCGGAGCCCTCGCGCTTTCCGCCGGGCCCATTCTGGAGCCGGACTCTATGGAAGAAGGCAAGTCCCGAGAAGCCGGGGTTACGGCGGCGCCCGGTTTGCCGCCAGCGGGCACGTCGATGCGCGACATGGAGCGGCAGCTCCTCGAAAAAACTCTCGAATCGACGGGCGGCAATCGCACGCGCGCCGCCATGATGCTGGGCATCAGCCTGCGCACGATCCGCAACAAGATTCGCGAATACGGGCTGCCGCCGAGGAGGTTCGTATGAGCCTGATCGACACGCCCAACATCACAATTCTCGAACACTATCTCGACCTCGCAGCCGTTCGCCAGGCGCTAATCTCGAGCAATCTCGCCAACATCGACACCCCCGGCTACAAAACCGTGGACATCGACTTCCAGCGCGAGATGTCTCGCGCGATCACGGACCCCGCAGGCGACACCATGCCGATGGTCGAGCAAGTTCAGGGTCTGATCGAGCGGCCGGACGGCAACAACGTCAGCGTCGACCGGGAATCGCTGCTGCTCAGCCAGACGCAAATGCAATTCACCGCCGCGATTCAGCTCATGCGGGCGGAATTTCGAAATCTCACGGATGCCATCAGCGGAGGTGCAGGATCATGAATCTTTTTGGAGTTCTCGATATCAGCGGCTCTGCCTTGACGGCGGAGCGCGAACGCGCCGAAATCGCCACCAGCAATCTCGCGAATGCGGACACCACCAGCACGCCCGAAGGCGGTCCCTACAAGCGAGTGCAAGTCGTCTTCGCTGCCACGCATCCTCAACTCACTGGTTTTTCGAATACGCTCGTTTCGATCAGCGATCTTCAGGCTCAGGGCGTCCGGGTCAACGGGGTCGTGCCCGATTCCACGCCGGCCGTACGCCGCTACGATCCCGGCAATCCGGAAGCTGACGCGCAGGGCTACGTTTCCTATCCCAATGTGAATCCGTCAGAGGAAATGGTCGACCTGATGGGCGCCGCGCGCTCCTACGATTTGAACGTCTCGGCGATTCAGGCCACCAAATCGATGATCGAATCCTCGATCGATATACTGCGCTAGCTCGCACGAAAGCCCGAGGAGGGCAGCCATGGCCAGTTCGATTCAGAGCATCACGCAGGGCACCGCCGATATCGCCGGGCCATCGTCGAGCTCGGGCGCCGGCGACGGCTCCGATTTCTCTTCGACCCTGCAAACCGCCGTGGAACAAATCAACGAGCTTCAATCGGACGCGCAGAGCAAAGTTGCCGGCCTGCTCAATGGAAACGGCGAAGACATCCACTCCGCGATGCTTGCGGTCGAAAAGGCGAATGTCTCCTTTGAAATGATGGTGCAAGTGCGCAACAGGATCGTGCAGGCATACCAGACGATTTCCCAGATGCCGTTCTAGCCCTAGCTGACGATCGAACTCATGGACAAGCAGATCAAGCAGCTCGTGGCGTTCCTGAAGGGGCTGAGCATGCGCCAGCGGGCGCTGCTCGGCGGCGCGGCCGTGGCGATTGCGCTGACGCTCTGGGTCTTTGTCCGGCTGTTTGGCTCTCCCGACATGGTGCCTCTGTATACCGGGCTCTCGAATTCGGACGCGCAAGGGATCGCACAGCGGCTGGCGGCCGAGAACGTGCAGTACTTGATCTCGCCCGATGGCAGCACCATCTCCGTCCCGGCGAACAAGCTCGATCAGATGCGCCTCGAAATGTCGCAGCAAGGGCCGCCGCAGTCAGGGCGCCTCGGGTTCGAGCTTTTCGACAAGCCGAACTGGTCCGGCAGCGATTTCTCGGAAAAAGTGAATTACCAGCGCGCCCTGGAAGGCGAGCTCGAGCGTACGATTGAGACGATCGACGACGTGCAAGCGGCTCGCGTTCACATCGTCCTGCCGCACGAGTCTCTCTTCGCGGATCAGGACCGGGAAGGGAAGGCGGCCGTGGTGCTGAAACTACGCGGCGGCTCGCGGATTCCGGATTCAGTGGTAGCGGGCATTTCGCGGCTCGTTTCGAGCGCCGTCGACAACCTGCCGCCCGAAAACGTGACAGTGGTCGACGCGGACACCGGTGCGCCGCTGCAAGTGCACGGCGCGCAATCCAGTTCAAGCGGATCCTCGACGCTCGAAACCGATCTCGCCCAGCGTCTCATCGACACGCTGACGCCGATCGTGGGACAAGGAGGCGTGAAAGCGAGCGTCACCGTCGAGCGCGACCCCACTTCGGGCGACAGCACGCAAGAAGTCTACGATCCGAATGGTTCCGTGGTGCTGACGTCGGAGACCTCGCAAGAGCAAGGCGCGAACGCCGCGCCAGCCGGCGTCCCGGGCACGGCGAGCAACGTCCCGCGCGCATCGGGTGCCCAGGCGGCGGCCGCTGCGGCATCCACCTCGACGAATACGGCTACGCTTCAAAACGAGAGCAAGACCTTCGCGGTCAGCAAGACCATTCGCCGCCTTGTCGAACCCGCTGGCCGCATCAAACGCATGAGCGTCGCGCTGTTGATAGACGACGCGGTCGAGACCACCGAAAAAGGTGGAAAGAAGGAAGTAACGCGCCGCAAGCGAACGCCCGACGAATTGAAACAGATTCAGGATGTGGCGGCCGCGGCCGTTGGCCTCGATCCAACGCGCGGCGACGTGATCGCTGTGCAGAATTTCTCCTTCCAGGCTCTGCCGGTTGAGCAGCCCACGCCGCCGACGATTGTACAGCGCGTCCAGACGTTCACCGAGCGCTGGACCGCGGTGTTGCGTTACGCCAGCCTCTTTCTGATTTTCGGTCTCGTGTATTTCATCGTACTGCGGCCAATCAAGGAACAACTCCTCGCGAGTCTTCGTGCGGCGATCCCCCAGAATCTCGCCGCGGTAAAGCCGCGCGCTCCCGAGGGAAGAGCGGCCGCCGCAGGCGGCCCTGCCGCGAATGAGCCTTCGCTCGAAGGCGAAACAGAGGATACAGTTTCCGACGTCAAACGCGTGGTGATGCTGAAGCGCGACCTGGTTGAGAAGGTCAAGAAAGAGCCAACCGCTTCCAGCCGTCTGGTCCAAAACTGGATTCGCCAGACTCAGGGTGCGGAAGGATCCCGCTGATGGACACGGTCGATAAGGGAACCACGGGGCTGAAAAAAGCCGCCATTCTCGTGGTTCTTCTGGGCGACGAAGCCGCCGCGGCGCTCTACCAGCATCTCCCGGAACACGATCTCCGCGCTCTCACGCAGGAAGTTGCGGACCTTGGATACGTCTCGCCCGAGACGGCGTCGCAAGTGCTGCAGGAGTATCACCGACTTACGCTGACACAGGAATATCTCGCGCAGGGCGGCCCGGATTACGCGACCAAAGTCCTAGTAAAGGCTTTCGGTGAAATCGGTGCCAACAGCCTTCTCGATCAAGTGATTCAGGCGCAGGAGGCGGGCGCGCGAAATCTCGATACGCTTCAAAAGGCCGATCCCGCGCAACTCGCGAAATTCATTCAGGGCGAACACCCGCAGACCATCGCGCTGGTGTTAGCGCACTTGAGCGCGAAGACGGCGTCGATCGTGCTGAATTTCCTCTCCGAGAAGACGCGCGCCAACGTGATCAAGCGCCTCGCGCAGATGCAGCAATTCTCGCCCGAAGTCGTGCAGCAGATTTCGCTCGTGCTGCATAAGAAACTCGAAGCCCTGGGCGAGCAGAGCCGCCGTTCCTACGGAGGGATCAACGCGGTGTCGGAAATGATGAACCGCCTTGATCCGGAGACCACCAAGGGCATTCTGGAGTCGATCGAGTCCGAGGACGCGCAGCTCGCAGTGGCCATCCGCAACTCCATGTTCACGTTCGAGGACCTTCTCGGCGTTCCGGACCTCGGAATTCGCGAATTGCTCGGGCAGGTCGACAAGAAAATTCTGGCCACCGCCATGAAAGGCGCCGCCGACGAGTTGAAGAGCCATCTGATGAAAGCCATGTCGTCGCGCGCCGCCGAAATGTTGAAAGAAGACATCGAGGCGATGGGGCCCACTCGCTCGCGCGACGTGGTGCATGCGCAGCAAGAGATTGTCACACTGGCGCGTAAGCTCGAGGCGGAAGGCAAAATGACCCTGAAGAGCGAAGGAGAAGAAGCCTATGTCGTCTAAGACCGGCGCCTCGGGAAAACCTTCGGGGAACCTCGCGGAGATGTTCGTGTACAGACCGGCAGGGCCGGGTGACCGCGCCGTGGACGCGCGCCCGAATGGCGCGAACAACGAAACTTCGCCGGCGTTGCGCGCCGAAATCGCCAAACGCGAGCAGGAAGCTTGGCAAAAAGGATTTGCCGAGGGGCAGGCAAGCGGGCGCGGGGAAATCGAAAAGCGTGTCTCGGAACTTCGGAATCCAGTGGCGACCGCGCTGAAAGATTTCGCGCATGCCAGAGAAGAGTACTTTGCTCGCGTGGAAGGCGAAGTCGTCCAATTGTCCCTTTCGGTGGCGCGGAAGATACTCAACCGCGAATCGTTCATCGACCCGATGCTGCTGACTGGGCTCGTGCACGTCGCTCTCGAAAAAATGGGTCAGGAAACCAAGATGCGCCTGAGAGCCCATTCATCCCAAATCGCTTCCTGGCGCGATTTCTTTCACCAAACTTCCGGAGCAAAGGCCGTGCCGGAGCTGGCCGCCGATGATTCGCTCGACCGCACCCAGTGCGTCCTCGAGACCGAACTCGGCTCGACAGAAATCAGTCTCGAGGGCCACCTCAAAGAGATCGAGCAAGGTTTTTTCGATCTTCTCGCCCAGCGTCCGCGTTCCGTCTGATGCCGTCGTCTTCGCCACTCGCGCCATTTTTTCGCAGGCTGAGCGAGTTCTCCACCCTTCGCTGGACCGGCCGCGTCATCAAAGCCGTCGGCAATATCGTCGAATCCGAGGGTCCATTCTGCTCCGTCGGCGAAGGCTGCGCCATTCTCACTGCCGACGGAAGCTCGCACCCTGGAGAGATCATCGGTTTTCGCGGGCGAACCGTGCTTTCGATTCCGCTCGAGCGTCCTAGCGGGATCCGCTTCGGCGATCGCGTCGTCACGCGCGGCACGCGCCCGGCGTTGCGCGTCGGAGAAGACCTTCTCGGCCGCGTGATCGACGGCAGCGGCAAGCCCATCGACTCGGGTGGGCCCTACCGCGCGCGCGAACATCGTCCTCTCACCGCCGATGCGCCGCTTCCCCTCGAACGCAATCCGATTCGTGAGCCTATCGGCTGCGGCATTCGCAGCATCGACGGATTTCTCACCTGCGGGCGCGGGCAGCGCATCGGAATCTTCGGCGGCAGCGGCGTCGGCAAAAGCACGCTGATCGGCATGATGACGCGCGGCACGTCCGCTGACCTCACCGTGCTCGCGCTGGTCGGCGAGCGCGGACGCGAAGTCCGCGAGTTTCTGGATGAGGCCATCGGCGAAGAAGGCCGGCGCCGCTCCGCGATCGTCGTTTCCACCTCGGACCAGTCTCCTCTGCTCCGCATACGCGCCGCTCTCGCAGCCACAACCATCGCGGAATACTTTTGTTCGCGAGGCAAGCACGTGTTGCTGGTCGTCGATTCGCTCACGCGTTTCGCGATGGCTCACCGCGAGATCGGCCTCGCGGCGGGAGAGCCCCCCACGGCCAAGGGCTACACTCCGTCGGTATTCGACAGCCTCGCGCGGCTCATCGAGCGGGCCGGTTCCTTCTGCTCAGGCAGCATCTCGGCGTTCTATACGGTTTTGATGGAAGGTGACGATCAGCTCGATCCGCTCGTCGACGCTGTGCGAGCGCTGCTCGATGGGCACATCGTCCTCGACCGCAAACTGACCTCGCAGGGCCACTTTCCCGCCGTTTCGATTCTCGACAGCCTGAGCCGGCTCATGCCGGCGGTCACGTCGCCCGAGCATATTGCGAAAGTGTTGCGATTGCGCCGCCTGCTCGCCGCATATTCCGCGAGTGAAGAACTGATTCGCGTGGGGGCGTATCAGAAAGGCGCCGACCCGGTCCTGGACCAGGCGATTGCCGCGCTTCCGGCCATCACCGCGTTTCTGCAACAGAAAAAAGACGAGCGACCGAAGCTCGAAGACGCGTTCGCCGGCCTCATGGCTCTTCCGGGATAAATCATGGCTTTCCATTTCTCATTGGAAGTGCTCCTGCGCATGTGGAAGAGCCGCGAACAATTCGAGCGGCTTCGCCTCGAAACGCTCGCGGCAAGAATCCAGCGCCTTCGCCATGAAATTGAAGCGGTCGAGCGAGCCTCGCGCGAAGAACGGAGAAATCTGGCAAGCACGCTTTCCGAGGGCGTCACTGCTTCGCAGTTGCACTTTGCGGTCCTGTGCACCGACGGCCAGCGCCGTTTGCATAACCTGATGGAGAAACAGGTTGCGGAGCTGGCGAAGCACCACGAAGCTCAGCGAAAAATCTTCGAGCATGCCCGCCGCCAGCGTGAAACGCTCGAAAATCTCCGCAGCCGCAAACTCGAAGCCTACCGCGCCGAAGAAGCGCGCGAGATGCAGCGGCAGATGGACGAACTCTTCCTCGCCCGCCGCGCTTCCAATCAAAACGAATGATTCTTGCCCGGCAACCTTTTCCTCATGATTCTCGGTGAATTTCGCCGATCCCGACGCTGCTCGGCGATCTCTCCATATCCAGCGGATTCTAAGGCGGTTTCAGCCGCTCACAGCCAATCGCGCGAGCGCCCGGTTTGGCGGGCCGCGTGCATCCGTTCTCTCGCTCGGAGAAGAGAGCGAAACGAAAATGCTCGTGTCCAGCATCAACGAAGCGGCAGCCACATCGCCTACCGACGTCACGCGTCCGATCGATCCAACGGGTGACTCCGGATCGCAAAATTTCATGGACGCTCTGGCCAGCGCGAAGGACACGGTTCACGACGGCTCATGCGCCGCTGCTTCGGCAAACAATCCCGCCGCGCCAAACGTTGTTGCTCCTGCCGCGAGCTCGGACGCGCGGCCAAAGATCGCATCTTCCGCGGCTGTCACGAGAGGTCCAAGCTCGCTTTCGCAAGCTGCAATCCTCTCTCGCCCGTCGAAGATTTCGTCGTCATCGGGCTCCGCACTGGCTTCCAACCAGAAGCCTGGAATTATCACGCCGGCGATTTCGGCGGACCCGACGACAGTAGCCGCTGCTCTCCCGGCGACGCCGAGCGCTGTGCCGGTTCAGATTCCGGTCCCGATGCCGATTTCATCCGCGCCTAATCCGACTCCCGCGACGTTCACGTCGCCAGTTCCTTCTCTGGATGTCCCTTCCGCCGGTGCAACTTCCGTGGATGCAACTTCCGCCGTTTACGCTGGCGCACAGGCCACCCGTACCTCTGTTTCGAATGACGCGCAAAACCCTGGCAAGACACTCGCGCTGCCGGAAGCATCTCCGGCGACGCTTGGCGATGTCGACAACGTAGGTGACACTGCTGACGCAGTGGACGCTGCTGGAACTGGCAAAAACGCCCCGGTTAGCGCAACCGACTCGACCGGAACGCAGGACCAGCCGTCGCAAGCCCTGCAAGCCGACGGGGCGGCTAGCGACACTGCGCAATCGCCGACGGCAATTGGGCTCGCGTCTGTGATGCAACCCGGCGAACCGCCGAGTCCACAGGTTTCCCCGCAACCCGCTGCGGCCGCCGTGGACGGAGCTGAGAACGCAGCCGGACCCCAGGCTCCATCAGTTCCCGCCAACGGCAGCGTCAGCTCCGGCACAACCTCAGATGCAATCAGCGCCCTTGCCCAGCAAAAAAACAACTTCGTTGCCGCAACCCTGCACACTGTTTCAAGTTCGATCGCATCCGCGATCCAAGCGCCGTTTACTTCTGCGGTGCCGCTATTGTCGAAGAATGCTGCGCCAGCCACGCCCGTCGCACCTTCGCCTTCCGCTGCCGCGTCCGCCGTGACTTCGCAGCCTGCTTCGAACGGTGGCCCCGCCACAGGTTCCAACGCACAGTCATCTTCCAGCCACGCCAACTCGCAATCGGGCAGCTCCTCTTCGCAGGACAGTTTTTCAGGCCACGCGCCTTCCGACGCGTCATCGCCAGTCCAGCCCGCCAACGATGCCTCAACAATCGGCCCAAGCACCATAAGATCCGATGTGATCGCAGCTCAGTCGAACCAGGCAAACGCCTCTGTTCCTGCGACATCGGCTGAAAAATCCTCAGCGAGTGGCGAATTGTCGGGATCGTTGCAAGCGGCCGCGTCTTCCGCCAGCGCGCCTTCAAATGGCGCTGCATGGCCCGGCGCGCAAGTTTCTCAGGCGCACCTGTTCGAGGGAACCGGTGGCGCCGAGATGCGAATCTCGCTCAACAGCGACACTCTCGGTCCAATCGAGTTGCAAGCCACGTCGGAAAAGGATCGCATAGGCGCGGTGATCGCCGCCGCCAAGCCGGAAACTCAGGAGCTCCTGACGAACGAGCTGCCCACGCTCCAGCAGGCGCTTTCCGAACGCAACCTGCAGGTTCAGCAGCTCACCATCAGTCAGGGAGCGCTTGCCGGCGGGATGTCGGGCCGCGGCGGATATTCTCAAAGTCCTGATGCGTGGCAAAGACAGGCCGCCGCCAACTACTGGCGGCCGCCCGCGGAAGGTGCGCCATCGACGGAAGATCTACCTGGTGCGATCGTCTCCGTGGCAGCCGTGCCGGGAAAACTTAGCGTGCACGCATAACGGTCGCGAGATGAAAGGAAAAAACACATGATCAGCGGAATCAGCCCGTACGCATCAACCATGATTCCAACACCGCAGGACGCCGCCACCGGCGGGACCACGTCGTCCACGAACCCGTCATCCACATCTTCAACCGCCTCCTCGACGGCGCAAGCCGACACGCAGGAATTCATCAGCATTCTTTCCGCGGAGCTGCAATCGCAGGATCCGACGCAACCCCTCGATCCAACCACGTTCGTCACGCAGTTGGCGCAATTCAGCAGCCTTGACGAGCTCATCAACATTCGTCAGGACATCGAAACGGCCGACGGTATCTCAAACCCAACAAGCGGTCTTTTCTAGGAGAAAAGCGATGCCATCTTTTTCAACAGCACTATCGGGTCTCAATGCGGAATCCCAGGCTCTTTCGGTGATCTCAAATAATCTGGCCAACCTCAACACCGTCGCCTTCAAAGCTCAGAGCCCTGATTTTCAGGATCTGTTCTATCAGCAGATCGGTTCGAGCGGCGACGGCGATCCGGTCCAAATCGGTGTCGGCACCACCGTCGGTGCAATCTCTTCGGATTTCACACAAGGCAGCATCGAGTCGACCGGCGTCCCGACCGACGTCGCGATCCAGGGCAACGGATTCCTGGTCGAAGACAACAACGGCCTGCAGGAATACACGCGCGCCGGCGATCTATCCGTCGGCGCAAACGGCCAGCTCATGACCAGCGACGGTGGAGACGTCTTGGGATACGAGGCTGTCAACGGCGTGATCAGCCCCAGCCAGGTTCTCGGGCCTCTTTCGGTCGCCAGCGGCCAGATCAGCCCGCCGAATCCGACCGGCAACGTCCAGATCGACATGAATCTGAATTCCGCCGGGGGTGTTGGCTCCACGTTCAGCACGCCCGTCACGGTGACCGATGCCCAGGGCAACTCGCATGTGCTGACTTTCAATTTCACAAATACCGCAGCCAATACATGGACCTATGCAATTACGATCCCGGCGGCGGACGTTGGCAAGACCGGCAATCCCGTCTCGATCGGCACCGGCACGCTCGGCTTCACCGGGGCTGGTGTATTGATGGCGCCCACCGGCAACGTGACCGGACTCAAGATAACGGGCTTCGCCGATGGCGCATCCGATCTCACCTTCAACTGGGATCTCTACGACGCAAACAACAACCCGCTCGTGACGCAGGTCGCGAGTCCGTCGGCGGCCTCTTCGACTGAGCAAGACGGCTATTCGAGCGGCACGCTGACGAGCTTCAACATTCAATCCGACGGCACGATCCAGGGCATCTTCAGCAACGGGCAGACGCTGGCGCTCGGCCAGATCGCCCTCGCGTCTTTTCCCAACGTGCAGGGGCTCGTTCGCAATGGCAGCAACGACTCTCTCGCCAGCCTTGCTTCGGGCTCCGCCAATATCGGCGCTCCGGCCACGGGAGGCCGCGGCACCATCGCCGGCGGCTCGCTCGAAGAGTCGAACGTCGACATCGCCACAGAGTTTGCCAATCTCATCCTCGCCGAACGCGGCTATCAGGCGAATGCCAAGACGGTCACCACGTTCGACGAAGTCACGCAGACCGCAATCAACATGCAGGCGGGCGTGTAAAGACGCGCTGACCTGATTTGTCGCTTCCGCGCTCCCGCACTCTCCGGCGTAAGCTGCGAGTGCGGGACGCCGAGCCTTTCTGAGGGAGTTCTAATTAGAAATCTCCCAGGCTGCGGCCGCGAAAACCGCGTTTCGAATTTTTCCGGGAAGCCCGTCAGGTAACAGCTGTAACGCCAACACATTCCTTGGCGCAACACTGCTCTTTCTCGTGCTTGCTCCACACTGTTCGGCTCGCGAATTGCTTCTCTTCGTTCCGCTATGGCTTACGAATCCAGGAGACCTGAAGCCGAAACAAAAGCATCGAAACTGCCTCTCGTTCTCGGCGTAGCGATCGCCCTGCTGCTTCTCGCGGGAGCGGGCATCGCCTGGTACATCCACGACACCAGAGTGCAGGCAAGCGATACTTCTGACAACCCTAACGCGCATCCGGTCGGAGTCATTCACCTGGACAGTTTCATTGTGAACCTGGCCGACCAGGCTCAGATCACCTATCTGCGCGTTTCGATCGATCTGGGCGTCGACAAAGTTCCCGACGCGGCGAAGGAAGGCTCCCAAACAGGCGTGCCGACCGCCAGCATCCGCGATGCGATCATCAGCGTCCTCGCGACGCGTCATTCCGAAGAGCTTCTCACGCCAGAAGGCAAGCAGAAGCTCAAACAGGACTTGATTGCCGCGCTCAACGACCGCGTTCCCGAGCTTGGTGTCCGCGATATCTATTTCACAGATTTTCTCGTGCAGAGGTAACGATGAGCGTAAGCACCACCGCCAGTACCAGCCCCGCTGGCGCATCAGTCATCGCCAGCAAGCAAGGTGCGGCTGCACCAAAGGTTGAGCCGAAACCCGAGATATCCGCGCGTTGGGCGGATGCCGAACTTCTGCCTTGCCACCTGAGCGCCGAAATCAATGTCTCGCGATTTACTGTTCGCGATCTTTTTCGCCTCGAAGTGGATTCCGTTCTCGATGCTGGCTGGGACCAGAGCATGGACGTTCCGCTGAAGGCGAATTCGCAACTGATTGGCTGGGCTGAATTCGAAGTCATCGACGAACGCTTGGCCGTCCGAATCACGGAGCTCTACTAGGGAACCATTGCGTGAATTCCTCCACCATTGCGAGCCCGTCCGCCACCCCACAGAGGAGGCGCGCTCTCTTCGGCCCTATCTTCGGCCTCTTTCGCAAAATCTTGAGCGCCGTCCGGCAGAGTCCACTCGGTAAGGGGGCGTATCGCCGCGAGCGGCGTCTGCGGCTCTGCGAAACGGTGTCGCTCGGAGAGCGCCGCCTCGTGGCCCTGATCCAATTCGACAACCAGCCGTTGCTCGTCGGCGTAACGGGAAGTTCGATCACGCTGCTCACGCAGCCCGCGCCCGGCACTGCGGTCGCGCCGCCGGTTTCCGATTTTCGCGAGACGCTTCGCGCATCCGGGGTGCCCCAGTGACTGGAAGGCTTCTCGCGGGAGCCGCCATCGCGGCGCTCCTGATTTGTCTCACCGGCGTTTTCAGCCCCGCGGCTGCGGCACAAATTGCGGGCATTCCGCCCATACCGGGATTGACGGCCAAAGGCGAGCCAGTTTCCTGGACGATCCTGCTGCTGCTCACAGTGCTCACGCTTCTGCCTGCCATCGTTCTCTCCATGACGCCGTTCGTCCGCATCCTGATCGTCTTCCATTTCCTGCGCCAGGCCCTTGGCACGCAGACCACGCCGACGAACCAGACGTTGATCGGACTCACCGTGATTCTCACCTACTTCCTCATGGCGCCCGTCGGCAGCGCTATTCAGCAGACGGCGATCGTTCCTCTCGAGCGCAATCAGATATCCGCCTGGGAAGCCATCGACCGAAGCTCCGTCCCCCTGAAGACTTTCATGCTCAAGTACACACGCGAAAAGGATCTCGCTCTTTTTGTCGAACTCTCGAACGAGCCGCGCCCGAAAACGCCGGAGGATCTGTCGATGCGCGTGGTGGCTCCGGCCTACCTGATTTCCGAACTCAAGACCGGCTTCCAGATCGGCGCAGTACTCTTTTTGCCTTTCCTCGTGATCGACATCGTCGTGGCGTCCGTAACCACGTCGGTCGGCATGTTCCAGTTGCCTCCAGTTGTGATCTCGACGCCGCTCAAGATTCTGCTGTTCGTAAGCGTCGACGGATGGAATCTCGTCATTGGATCGCTGATGAAAAGTTTTCACTAGGGGACACATGACCGTCGAACAAGTGATCGCGCTTTCGCGTCTCTGCCTCGAAGCGGCCTTCTGGGTGGCGGCGCCGATCCTGATTGCGGCGATGGCGATCAGCCTCACGATCAGCATCATCCAGGTCATGACCTCCGTGCAGGAGCCGACCGTCTCGACCGTGCCGCGCCTGGCTGCGGTGGGCGCCGTGAGTTTCATGCTGCTTCCTTGGATGCTGCACCGGCTGGTCGTCTTCACCGTGCAGTTGTTCGGCGATTTTCACGCTTTCGCCCGCTGAGCGGCCCGATGAGTGAACGAGCGAGTGGAGTGATGAGTGGAGCTGGCCCTCGAACGATTGTTGGTGCCGGTGCTGCTGGTCGGCCTGCGCGTGGCCGGATTGATGTCGTTCGCGCCGTTTCTCGGCAGCACCACGATCTCCGTGCGCTTCAAGGCAGCGCTTACCCTGGCGTTCACTGTTTTCTTGTATCCGATCTGCGCTCCACAAATCAGCCAGGTTGCTTCTCTGACCGCGGCGAACTGGCTCACGATCGTTCTAAGCGAGTCCTGCCTCGGTCTGTTGATGGGGCTTACCGTGCAGTTCGTCTTCGAGGGAGCGCAGTTCGCCGGCCAGTTCGCCAGCATTCAGATGGGGTTCTCTCTCGTCACTATTCTCGATCCGCAGACACAGGCAGACACTCCGGTCATTGGCGTGTTTTATCAGACGGTCGCGCTCTTCCTCTTCCTTCAGTTCAATATTCACCACTGGATGATCCGCGCGCTCGCCCGAAGCTTCGCCCTCGTGCCCGTGGGCTCGGTGACGCTCTCAGCGCCTTTAATGCGCGAGTTCTTTCACGTCGCGGCCTCGATATGGATCGTCGGCGTCGAGATCGCCGCGCCCATCGTGGTTGGAACGATGGTCGTCGACTTGTCTCTGAAATTCCTGGGCAAGGTTTCGCCCCAAATTCCGGTGATGTTGATGGGCGTTTCGATCAAATTCCTGCTCGGCATCGTGATCCTAATTACCGCCCTGGGCTACTGGCCGGGATTTTTCGAGTCGCGCTTCGCCGCCGCGCTCGATGCGGCGGACCATCTGCTGCGGATGGCTCGCTAAGGAGTTCGTGCTTTGCCGCCTGACAATCGTACAGAGAAAGCCACTCCGCGACGCAGAAACAAAGCCCGCGAACAGGGCCAGATCGTGCGCAGCCGCGATCTCACGTCCTCGTTGACGCTGATCGGAGTCATTTTCACTTTGAGCTGGCTCGCCTCGTCTTTTCCCGGCCAATGGCTCGGTTTCTTTCACGACTCGCTCGATGCGGCGGTTCATTCCGATCTCAGCGCCACCAACCAGTTATTCGCATCGATCGGCGTCGCGACTCTTCGGTGGGCGGCGCCGCTCATGTTGGTGGCCTGGGTGATCTCGATCGGCGCGACGGTAGCCCAGGGAGGGTTTGTATTTTCCGCCGAGGCTTTCTCGCCCAACTGGTCGCGCCTGAACCCCGCCAACAACATCAAGAACATTTTCTCGGCTGCGGGCGCGAGCCGCATGTTGAAGACGCTCCTGCCGTTCGGTGTGATTCTCTATCTGCTCGTCGCGCTTTTCATCAACAGGTGGCCCGAGCTGACCCAGGCTTCGGGGCGGGGCGTTCGCGCCGTGCTCGCCCTCGCCTTCACTTTGGCCTTTGAAGTGGCCTGGAAAGCGACGCTGGTCATGCTGTTCTGGTCGGGCTTCGATTACTTGCTGCAGCGCATGAGCTTTGAACGGTCCATCCGCATGAGTAAGGAAGAGGTTCACCAGGAAGCGAAGGACACCGACGGAAATCCCCAGGTGCGCACCCGCATCCGCAAGCTGCGCCGCGATATCCGCCGTCGCTGGAAATTGAAAGACGTAAAACGCGCTAACGTCGTCGTCACCAACCCGGACCATTTCGCGGTGGCTCTCGAATACAAAGCGGACAACATGAAAGCCCCGGTCGTGGTCGCCAAGGGACGCAACCTCGTCGCGCAGCGAATCAAGCATTTCGCCCTCTGGCACGACGTTCCCATCGTCGAGAATCGCGCGCTTGCTCAGGCGCTTTACAAGACCGTTGAGGTCGGCGAAAGCATTCCGGCAAGCCTTTACACGGCGGTCGCCGAGATTCTCGCGTTCATCTATCGCGCTCAGGCGCGCGCATCAGCCTCCGCAGCTGCGCCATCCGCCGCGCGAGGGAGGCAGTAGCCCTCATGTCAACTGCCGCGATCCCGGCTGTCGCGAAACCAAGCCTCGGCGCGCGTCTCGACTGGATCGTTCCAGCCGGCGTCGTCATGCTGGTCTTCGTCATGCTCGTGCCGGTGCCGGCCATTCTTTTGGATATTCTGCTGGCGACCAGCATCACCACTGGAATCCTCGTTCTTCTTTCGGCTCTCTACATCCTCAAGCCGGTGCAGTTTTCCGTCTTTCCGACGTTGCTCTTGTTTCTCACGCTTTTCCGGATTTCGCTCAACATCGCCAGCAGCCGCCGCATCCTCCTTCACGGCAACGAAGGTGCTGAAGCGGCAGGACACGTGATCGGTGCGTTCGGCCAGTTCGTGGTCGGCGGCAACTACGTCGTAGGCTTCGTCATTTTCCTGGCACTGATCGCGATCCAGTATCTCGTCATCAACCACGGCGCCGTCCGCACCGCCGAAGTCTCCGCGAGGTTCACGCTCGACGCCATGCCCGGCAAGCAGATGGCCATCGATGCCGATTTGAACGCGGGCTTGATCAACGAAGCGCAGGCGCGCGAGAGACGCGCCGAAATCGCGCGTGACGCTGAGTTCCACGGTGCGATGGATGGTGCGGCCCGCTTCAGCCAGCGCGACGCCCTCGCCACGATCCTCATCACCGCGATCAACATCGTCGCCGGATTCCTGATTGGCGTGTTTCAGCTCAACATCCCCTTCGATCAGGCCCTCAAAACGTACACGATCCTCACGGTCGGCGACGGCCTCGTCACCATGGTCCCGTCCCTGCTGGTTTCCGTCGCCGGCGGTCTCGTCGTCACGCGCGCTTCTTCCGACGCAACCGTCGGCACTGAAATGGGCCGCCAGCTGCTCACCAAGAAGCGGCCGCTCCAGATCGCAGCCGGAGCGATGTTCGCACTCGGTTTGATCCCCGGCTTGCCAAAGCTTTCTTTTTTTCTGCTTGGGGGCGTCGCCGCCTATCTCGCATCGCGGGCCGTCGAAATGAAGCCTGGCCAGGCCGCGGCTGCTGGTCCCGGCGCACCTGGAGAAAAGAAGCCGTCGTCGCAGGAACAGCTCGAAGGTCTCATCAAGCTCGACGAACTCAGCCTCGAAGTGGGTTACGCGCTGGTCCCGCTCGTCGATCAGAATCGCGGTGGACAGCTTCTCCAGCGCATCCGCGCGCTTCGTCAGCACCTGGCCACCGAACTTGGCTTCCTCGTGCCGTCGATTCACATCACCGACCAGGCCAAGCTCAAGCAGCGCGAGTACGTCATTCGCCTCCGCGGCGCCGAGGTGGCCCGCTGGGAGCTGCATCAGGATTGCCTGCTCGCCATCAGCTCGGAGCCGAATGCCGCGACGATGCCCGGCGTCGACACGAGGGAACCTGCATTCGGCGCCGCCGCGAAGTGGATCTCGCCGCAGTTACAGGAGCAGGCGCTCGCGAACGGCTACGCGGTTGTCGATCACACCTCCGTCATGGCCACGCATCTCGCCGAAGTCGTGCGCTCGCACGCGCACGAGCTTCTCAACCGCCACGAAACCAAGCGCCTTCTGGACGCACTCTCCGAGTCGCAGCCCAAGCTCATCGAAGAACTCATCCCCAAATTGCTCAGCCTCGGCGAAGTGCAAAAAGTTCTCCAGCAGTTACTCCGCGAGCAAGTCCCGATACGCGATTTGCCCGCGATTCTCGAGACCCTGATTGACACCGCGCCCGTCACGAAAAGCTCGGTCCAGCTTGTCGAGACAGTGCGCCAGGCTCTCGGCCGCGTCCTCGTCCAGCCGCTGCTCGGCACCGATGGCAAGCTGCATCTGCTGGCCCTCGATCCATCCGTCGAAGACGAGATCAATCAGGCATTCGATCCGCAATCGGCCGGGAAGGTTCACGCGCGTCAGCCGGCGTTCCTACGCAAGTTGTTGGACAGCTTGAAGCGGCTTGTCGGCGACAAGACGGCCATGGACTCGACGGTTCTCCTATGTGCGAGCCCCGCGCGTTTTCACCTGCGCCGCCTGCTCGAGCCGTTTCTCCCGCGCGTAATCGTTTTGTCGCCCGGCGAAATTCCGAACACCATCACGGTTCAATCGATGGGCACTCTCGGGTAGTCGATGACAGTGTGCGATGGGAAGGAAGCGAAAAACACAATGAATGCCGCCAGTTCGTATCACGCTTCGCGTAACATGGATCCCGACGAACGAGAGCGCCTGCTCCTCGAGAACCTGCCCCAGGTGCAATACATTGCGCGCCGGATTCACGAACGCCTTCCGGCCCAGGTTCCCCTCGAAGACCTGATCAGCGCTGGGGTGGTCGGCCTACTCGAAGCGCTCGACCGCTTCGATCCAAACAAAAACGTCCAGCTCAAGTCCTTCGCGAAATTCCGAATCCGCGGAGCGATTCTGGACAGCCTGCGCGATATGGACTGGGGCTCTCGCCATCTCCGCCGCCAGGGGCGCCGCATCGAGGAAGCGATCAGCAAGCTAAAGGGCGAGTTGAATCGCGCCCCCTCTGAAACCGAAATCGCCGCTGAACTCCAAATGGACCTCGACGAATTCCTTCACCTGCTCGGCGATCTGCGCGGCCTCAGCTTGGGAAGCCTCGATGAAGTCGGCAGCGACGAAAAATCCGGAGCGGACGACTTGGCGGAGTATCGCCCCGATGCCGCCGCGCGGGATCCGTTCTTTCTGTGCCTTCGCTCCGAGTTAAAAACAATGATCGCCGATGCCGTGGGCGCGCTCGACGAGAAGGAGCGCCAGGTCCTGGTCCTCTACTATTTCGAAGAGCTCACGATGAAGGAAGTCGGTCTCGTTGTCGGCGTCAGCGAGTCGCGCGTATCCCAGATTCATTCGATCGCGCTGCTCCAAATCCGCGCCAGGCTGCGCGAAAAAATGGAAGCGAATAAGTCCGTCCAAATGGAAACCAACTGATGGCTGAAAGAGCGCACAATGAGCAAAAGTCCTAGCCAGGAGGAAATCGACGCTCTGCTGCAGGCGTCGCGCAAGCCGTCGGACAAGGATTCCAAGGCCCTCGCGGCCTCGAAGTTCGTGCGCTGCAATTTCCGCCAGGCCGGGCAAGTCACCAAGGACCAAGTGCGCTCCGTGTCATCGTTGCACGAGACCTTCGCTCTTCGCGTCACCAATTCTCTCGGCGCCTACTTGCGGGTCGGCATGGACGTCAACCTCACTTCAGTCGAGCAGATTGCATTCTCCGAATTTCTCGCTCGCCTGCCCTACGATCTTACGTATCTGGCGTCCGTCAATATCATTCCTCTCGGAGCCGCGGGCCTTTTTCAAATGGACCTTTCACTCGCGTTCCCGGTGATCGACCTCGTGCTAGGAGGGCTCGGCAAGGATGAACCCGAAGAGCGCGCGATCACCGAAATCGAAGAGCACATTCTCGAAAACGTCATGCACATCATTTGCCGGGAACTGCAAGCGACCTGGAATACGGTTTTCAGCATCGAGTTTCAGTTCGGACGTCGTGAGGTCACACAGCAGGCTAGCGGCTTGATGCTCGCGTCGGAAAAAGTGCTCGCTCTCGGATTCGAGATTCGCATGCCCGATACGACCGGCCTCCTCAGCGTGGCATTTCCAGCCGTGGTGTCCAGCGCGCTCCTGCGCAAGTTGGCCGTCCAGTGGACCCAGACCAAGCACCCATCTGCCGCAGGTAATTCCGACCGCCTGCACGACAGGCTGCAAGGCACTCGTTTTCCAGTCGAGCTGAGCCTGCCCGAGACGCCCGTGCGCATGCAAGATCTGTTGGCGATCGAGCCCGGCAAAGTCATCGTGCTGAAGCATCGGGTCACCGAGCCCATTCGGCTCGCCGTGGGCGGCAAGGATATGTTCCTCGCGATGCCAGTTAGTTGCGGCAGGCAACGAGGCGCACAGGTCACCGGCACGATTTCGCTGGCCGAAGCGGCCCATAAGGAGTAACGGAATGAAATCGTTTGCCGAACTTTCCAGCGCGCCGCGGGCCATCGCCTTTCTGAATGTCTGGGGGGAGGGTTTCGCGGACGTATTGCAAAAAATCTCCGGGCGCGAGTACTCGGCGGAGTTAGTGGCCATCGAATCCGTCGAGCCGGACGCGCGCGCGGCGGCGGAAAAGGGCTTTTGCGTTGTCTTTACCGCGGGCGCAGCGCTGCGCGGCGAGCAGGCCTGCTTGGTTTCCGAGAGCGACGCAAAACTGCTCGCGCAGCTCTTGACGGGACAGGCTCCGGACGCTGCAGCCACGTTTACCGATGTCGAGCGCGACGCCGCCGCGGAAGTGTTTCGCCAAGTCTCCGGGCAAGTTGCGATCGACTTGAGCGCCAAGTGGGACGACACCGTCTCCCTGACGTTCGACGCAGCGCGTCCACTGCCGTGGGAGCCGGCGGCAAACGCAGCGGTTCGCCTCAGCCTCGCGGACGGCAGCAAATGCATCATTCTCTTCGATCTTCAAGACAGCCTCCTCGCGGCGCTGACGGAAACTCCGGCCCCGAAGCCAACCGCGAAGCCCGAGGAATCCGCAAAGCCCGACCCTTCACCGCCGGCCAAAGACGCAACAAACTCCAATCTCGACTTGCTTCTCGATATCGAATTGGATGTTACGATCCGCTTCGGCCAGCGGGAAATGCTGCTCCGCGATGTGCTCGACCTGCGCTCCGGCTCCGTTATCGAACTCGAACGCCACGTCGAAGAGCCCGCCGAACTCCTGGTCGCCGGCCGCCCCATCGCTCGCGGTGAAGTCGTGGTCGTGGAAGGGAACTATGGCCTTCGCATCACTGAAATTCTGAGTCCGCGCCAGCGCTACGAAATGGTGGAGAAATAATCCGTGTCGACAGCGCAGGCAATCCGCGCCAAACCGCACCGATTCGGGCTCCGGTCGGCTTTTCTGCAAAAGATGTTTCCGCGCTGCGAGAATGGGCGGTGCGTAAATCGCGGCAGTCTCTGGCCGATCGTGCGGCGCCGCTCGGTGGGCGTTCATCTCGAGAGCCATTGGTTCTGCTCTCCCGCGTGTTTTGAAGAATCCGTCGCGCTGCTTCTCGAGACCATTGTGCCGCTGGCGAGCCGGTGGAAACCCAAGGTTCACCGCCTCCCCATCGGGCTTGTGCTTCTCTCGCATGGAGTGATTCGCGACGACCAGCTTCGCCAGGCGCTCGAACGCCAGCGTATAGAGGGCGCCAGGCGCCTCGGCTATTGGCTGCTCGAAATGGGTGCTGCAAGCGAAGATCAGATTACTTCGGCGCTCGCCGCGCAGTGGTCGTGCCCCGTTTTTCCCTTGGCGAACGACCGGAGCTTCCTCGAATGCTGCAACTTGCTTCCCGCAACCATCATCAAGGCTGCGCGTATGCTTCCTGTCTACTCATCGCGCGACGGCAGCTCGGTCTACATGGCCTTCGCCGAAGGGGTTGACCACGGCTCGCTCCGGTCGGCGGAGCACATTCTCGGCCGCGCCACAGTGCCGTGTTTCGTTTCCGAATCCGCGCTCGATCGCGCCCTCCGGGAAATCGGCTCGAAAGCGCGGCCCGAGGAATTTTCGTTTGAGACCGTCGCGGACGTCCGCGAGATGGCCCGCATCACCAGAAGCTTTGCCGTGCAGCTGCGAGCAGGATCGGTTCAGCTGGTCGGCTGCCGCGAATTCGCCTGGGCCCGCATTCATTCCATGGGGATTGCGCGGGATCTTCTCTTTCGCCTGCCTGTCGCCTCCCAGTCCGCAAACGCAGGCACGAAATCTCCGGATCGTCGCTAAAGGGGAATCCAGTTTCGCCGATGTATCCCTACGGTCAAAAGGGGCATGGACGCATCCACTACACGAGAAAACTTGCGCCGTACTGTGCCGGGCAACGCACCTATCGATGCCACGACGCGGAGAAAAAACCAGGTGCTTGCGATTCTGGCCGAGGGGCTGCCTGCTCTTCCGAGCCACATCATGCAGTTGAACGGCCTGCTCGCCAGTTCCCCGGTCGATCTGAAACGGATCAGTCAGGTCATTCAGAGTGATGCTGGTCTCACCGCCCAGGTAATCCACCTTTGCAATTCCGCGCTGTTTGGGTTGCGCCGGAGGATCTTCAAAGTGGAAGAAGCTGCTATCCTCCTCGGCGCCGACCGCCTGCGCACGCTGGTCTTCACCTGCTATCTCATGGCGTGTTCGCAAAAGTGGCTGCAGGAGCGGGAAATTCAGGAACACTGGCGCCACTCTTTCGTCGTTGCGATTTTGAGCGAGCGGATCGCCCGCGCGATTCACCATCCCATGCCTGATCAGGCCTATCTCAGCGGCCTTCTTCACGATGTTGGCAAACTGCCGTTGTTCATGGTAGCTGCCGACGAGGGCAGCTTAGCGAGCATGCAAGTGCTCCTCGAACCCGGCGATAACCTCGCCGCCGAGCGAGAGTACTTTGGTCTCGATCATTGCGAAGTGGGCCGCTGGGTGGGCGCCTCCTGGGAGTTTTACCCTTGTCACATCGAGGTATTCCAGTTTCACCATCATCCCGCCGAGGCCACGCACGACCCTCTGCTGGTAGGCATCGTTTCCTCGGCCGACCATTTTTGCGAGCAGAAAGAATCGGAATCGAGCGGCGTCGAAAAGGACGAGATATCCGGCGAGTTGTCCATGGAATCGTACATCCGCAAGTGCCTGCCGATGATCGGCTCGTCCGAGCGGGAACGCGTTCTGCAGCTTCTCGAGTCCGAATACGTCCGCATCCTGCCCATCATCGAGCAGACCTACGGCGGCGCAATCTCGAAGAAGCCCGGCTCGGATGAAGACAATCGCGACGCGAATCGGGACGAGCCCGACGGCATCGAGCTCGGTTCGGCCAAGGGCAAAGATGCGCGCGCCCGCCACTAGCTCGGTCGCAACTGAGGCAATATCTGCCGGTCGGATTTGCCGTTAGGCAACACTCGCCGCTCGCAAATTGGATTTCTCCAATGTCCGCCCGCCCTCGCCCATAACCCTCCCGCTTTCAGCTCGGTTTCCATTTTCGCTTCCCGCCGTGTTTGGTCGCCCATGTGCATCTCTCCTACGCGCAGGGAGGTTCCTTGGACAGCGGATACTATGCAGCGTGCTCCGGCTTGCTCGCGAGGATGCAGGCCCTCGACGTCACTGCCAACAATCTCGCCAACGTCAGCACCGCCGGATACAAATCCGAAAACGAGTTTTACGGCGCCCTCACCGCCTCGCTGTCGCAACCCGCGCCGGCCGATGAACTGAATCAGGCGGTCAACCGCTTCGGCATTCTCGGCGGCGACTACGTCAACACGCGCGAAGGTTCTCTCGATCCAACCGGCAATCCTCTCGACGTCGCCATCGAAGGCTCCGGATTTTTCGTCGTGCAGACGTCCGCCGGCATTCGCTACACGCGCGCCGGAAATTTTCATCTGAATACCAAGAGCCAGGTCGTCACCTCGGACGGCGATCTTGTTCTCGGTCAGGGCGGCCCGATCAAGCTTCCCGGCGTCGGCCAACTCGGTCCGATCACGCTTCCTCAAGGCGCGATCTCGATCAGCACGGATGGCACCGTCTCCGTCAACGGCTCGATGGCGGGGCGTCTGAGTGTCGTCGAGATGGAGCCTGGCACCGAGCTTTCTCCCGAAGGCGCGCTCTATTTCAGCGTGCCCGACGGCAGCGCCAAACCCGCCGTCGCTTCCGGAGTTCGCCAGGGCGTCCTCGAAGCTTCGAACACGAATCCGATCGACGGCGCCATCGACCTTGTCTCGATCCAGCGCGCCGCCGAGCTGATGATGCGCGCCGTCTCGATCTTCAACGACGATTTCAACAAGACCGCCGCGGAAACCATCGCGCGCGTCTGAGCCACTTAAGGAGCCACACCGATGTTTCGCGCACTCTATACGGCTGCAAGCGGCATGACGGCGCAACAGCTCAATCTCGACAACATTGCCAACAACCTCGCCAACTCCAGCACCACCGGCTTTCGCGCCCAGCGCCTCCAGTTCGAAGATCTTCTGTATCAAAATTTGATCACGCCGGGTTCGGCCGCCACCCAGCAGACCACCATCCCCGAGGGGCTGCAGATCGGTCTCGGCACGCGCACTGCTTCCACAGAGAGCATTCAGCAGCAGGGCGATTTCGACAACACCGGCAATTCGCTCGACATGGCGATTCAAGGCCAGGGATTTTTTCAGGTTCGCCTGCCCAGCGGCGACGTCGCGTACACACGCGATGGCGCATTCCATTTGGATCAGAACGGCAACATCGTCACCGCGGACGGCAATCCGCTCGATCCCGCCGTGACGATTCCGAACAACGCGACCTCCGTCTCGATTGGTTCCGATGGCACTATCACCGTCACGCTTCCCGGACAAACGCAGGCGCAGCAGGTCGGGTCGCTTCAGCTCGCCATATTCCCGAATCCCGGCGGCCTAAGCAATCTTGGCGGAAACCTGCTCTATCCCACCACGGCTTCCGGCGACGCCATTCTCGGCACGCCGGGCGGCACCGAGGGGCTGGGGACGATCCAGCAGGGCATGCTCGAAGAGTCCAACGTCAACGTGGTCGAGGAATTCGTGCAGATGATCGTGGCGCAGCGATCCTACGAAGCGAATTCGCGCGTGATTCAGGCCGCCGATCAGATGATGCAGCAACTCAACCAGATCGCCAGTTAGAAATTAACGGACCATGAGCTCGTTCAACAAACTTGTCGCCGCTCTTACTCTTCTACTTCTGCTGGGTCTTGCCGCGGCAGGGCAGCCCGGCGATTCGCGCCTGCATGTGGTGGATCGCGCGGCAACCGTGCAAGCCTCTCGCGTTCTGTCGCTCGACGAAATCTGCGGATCCATTCGCCGCGACCTTCGGTCGAACGGCGCGCCCGACGCTGCTCTACCTTCGGCTGAGCAACTTCGCCCCGCCGTCCCCGTCACGGTCACCGTCGACGACCCCGGCCTTCGCGTATTGCGCATTGATCCCGACGTTGTTCCCGGTTCCGCACGCGTGCGCCTTTGGACCGCCAGCGAGCCCGCGATCCATCCATTCGATGTAAGGGTTCTCGCAGCCGACAGCCTTTTGCGATGGCTCAGTCAGCGCGAGGGTTCCGGCCATGCCTCGCTCATCCTCACTGGCGGCGCCAAACCCGCGGAAGAAACGCATTTCGCGCCGCAGCATCCTGCGCCGAAGCCGCCGGCGCTCGTCTTTCCCGGCCAGACCGCGACGCTGCTCCTCGAACAGCTGGACATGCAGGTGCGCACTCCCGTGATGCCTCTCGCCCGCGGAATTTCCGGCCAGTGGATTCGCGTGCGCAATCTCTCGACGGGCCAGATTCTCGCGGCCCAAGTCGTAGGCCCCGGTAGTCTGGCGGCACAGTTTTAGGAGGCCATTCGCGTGAATCGCCGCACATCCCGAAATAACTTTTTCGCCGCCGCAGCGCTCGGCCTGCTTTTCACCTCCGTTCCGCTCGCCCGCGCCGCTCACAAAAGCAAAGCCAACGCCAACGACACCAATCAAGCGCTCAGCGACTACATCGCGCGCGTCCGCTCTAGCGTAGTCGAAGTTCCCGGCCTTGACGGCAGCCTGTGGTCGCCGCAGGCGCGCTACGCCAATCTCGCTCTCGACGACAAAGCCCGCAGCATCGGCGATATCGTCACCATCCTGCTTTCCGATTCCTTTTCTTCGACGTCGAATGATTCCATCAAGACCGCGCGCACCTTGAGCGCGTCCTCTAGCGTAACCGGCGCGTTCGGAACGGTCAGCCCCACCAGCGGCTGGCAGAATCTCTTCAGCCCCAACTCGTCCGAAGCGCTCACCGGTTCTGGCCAGTCCGCCATCACCTCGTCTTTGAGCGTAACTCTCGCCGGCCAGGTGATGGACGTCTTGCCCAACGGCGCGCTCGTGATCCAGGCAGCTCGCAATATGTTCGTTGGCAACCAGCGCCAGACCATTATCGTGCGCGGCATCCTGCGCCCCGACGACGTGTCTCCGACGAACGTCGCAAGCTCTTCGTCACTCACCAATCTCGAAGTGGAAGTGAAAGGCAAGGGCGTAGTCAGCGATGGCACTCGCCCGCCCAACGCAGTCGTCAGAGCGATCCTCAAGGTTCTCAATTTCTGATGAGGCCAACGACGACACTGCCGCGCACGACAATACAAACGAAGCGCCAACTGCATGCCGCGCTCCTGATCGCGCTGGCCGCGTTCCTCCTCGCATCCGCCGCGCGCGCTGCGGACGAACCCCCGTCAACTCATGTCGTGCGCCTCAAGGACATTTCTTCAGTCGAAGGCATTCGCGACAATCCGCTGATCGGTTACGGCCTCGTCGTCGGCCTGAAAGGCACTGGCGACAGCCAGCAAACAATTTTCACCAATCAAACGCTCGGCAACATCCTGAATCGCATGGGCGTCTCAATCCCGCCAACCGCGATTCTTGTTCACAACGTCGCGGCCGTATTCGTAACGGCCACGCTGCCGCCGTTCGCGAAGCCGGGCATGCACATCGACGTCGAAGTGTCTTCCGTCGGCGACGCCAAGAGCCTGCTAGGCGGCCTCCTCCTGCTCTCGTCACTCAATGGCCCAGACGGTCACACCTACGCCCTCGCGCAGGGCCCGCTCATCGTCGGCGGCTACGCCATCGGCGCGCGCAGCAATTCCAAGCAGGTGAATACTCCGACGGACGGAATTATTTCCGGCGGCGGCATCGTCGAGCGCGACACCTCCGTCAACCTCGATGGTGCCAAATCGGTCAGCCTCCTCCTGCGCGATCCCGACTTTCAGACGGCCCAGGACGTGGCAGGCGTGATCAATCAATCTCTCGGCAAGAATCTCGCCCATGCCATCGACAGCCGCCGCATCGAAATCTCCGGCATCGAGCCCGCGCCGCAAGCCGCTGCCCAACTGCTCGCCAAAATCGAAGACCTCACCGTCCGCGTCCAGCCCGCCGCGAGAGTGGTCATCAGCGAGCGCACCGGAACCATCGTCATGGGCGGCGACGTCACGATTTCCGCGTGCTCGGTCCTCCACGGCAACCTCACCATCAGCGTCGTCACGGTGATGGAGGTCTCCCAGCCCTATCCCAATTCCAAGGGGACTACCGAAGTCGTTCCCCAGACCACCGTTGCAGCCAGCGAATCAGCCGTTCAGTCGATCAAGCTCGAGGCAGGCTCAACCGTCGAAGATCTAGTCAAAGGCTTGCAATCCATCGGCGCAACGCCGAGTGACGTAGTTTCGATCATCCAGGCCATTCAGGCTGATGGCGCCCTCAACGGCGAATTGGAGGTGATCTGATGGTCCCCAGCGTGGCGCAAAGTTTGGCTCCGCTGCCCGCGCCGCAAAGCGATCCCGCGGTTCAATTGGGTACACCCGAAACCTCTCAAAACAAAGCCGGCATGGCCAAGCTTCGAAAGGCCGCGCAGGATTTCGAAGCGATCATGATCGATTCGCTCTGGGGCTCGATGAAGGATGGCTCGCTCGGCAGCGACGACGACCTCGACGATCCGACCAGCAGTTCGATGCAGCAGCTCGGCATGCAGATGGTGTCCGGCGCGCTCGCCAAGGCAGGAGGCTTGGGCATCGGCAAGATGATTGTGCGTGAATTGCAGTCCAAGGCATAGAAAAAGCGTCTGATAGCGCCTTAAGGTTTCTCGTGTCTGGCCGATGTACAGTGCATCGGCGAAGTACCGAAACGATTAAAGGTTTCTAATGATCTGCCGATAGACCGAGTGCCAGCCGAGTCTGGCCTTTGACGCAACGATCAACCGCTTTGAGGTGATGAATGAGAATCGACCCCAATTCGCAATCTCCCGAGCAGGTGCAGCAGAACGCGTTCCAGGATGCCAAGAACTCAGCCAGCCAGAAAGCTGAGCAGGATCCTAACTCCGGCGCCACTGGGGGAGTGCAGGTCCAGCTATCGACGAGTTCCAATCAGGTCGCGGCGCTCGCGCAGCAGGCGGCCAGCGCGCCGGCCGTGCGCACTGATCGCGTGGACGCTCTTCGCCAGGCGGTTCGCAATGGCGACTACAGCGTCAGCAACGAGCAGGTCGCGGCGGCGATGTATTCCGACATGGCCGCGAGTGGCACGAAGGAAGAGTAAGGAACTGGGTTGTGTGATTTCCTATGGGCGACATTTCCTCGCCTCGAATTGAAGGCATTGGCGGCCGCGAGACCGAAAACGGCCCGGCCGAGCAGGAGCCCGGAAAACGCAAGCCGAAGCCCGAGGAAAAACCCGAGCCCGCGCCTTCTGAAAACGAAGACCTCGTGATCGAGAAGGTTGAACACGATCTCGACGAGATGGCCTAACGTGAAAGACGATACCTTCGCAATCTCCGGACTCCTAGGCGAACGACTCAGGCTGCTGGATTCGCTCGCTGTCGAACTGCGCGCCTGCAGCAATGCGATGGTGGCGCTCGATCTCGACGCCATCCATCAGCGCGTCGCCCAGCAGGAGCAAGTCTGCCAGCAAATTCGCTCGGTCGACCGCGAAATCGAAGTTCTGCAGCAGCGCTGGTCCGATGAAGAGCGGACCGAAATATTGCCGGCCGTGAAGGATCTCCTCGGCAGGATTTCGACCGCTCAGACGGAAGTGCGACGCCTGAACTCCGCGCATGCCGCCCTGCTGCGCCGCTCGCGTCGCACTCTCCGCGCCATGATGAACTTCGTGAATTTCTACGGTGGCAGGTACCAAGTCACCCGCGCCGCCGCCGTGCCCCCAACACCGACCTCCACTCCCACCGAATTGGCGAGGGTCTGACGATGGGCACTCTCGATAGCGCGCTCTCGATCATCGTGGGATCACTCGACGCCGATCAGGGCGCCCTTAGCGTCACCACGAACAACCTGGCAAACGCGAATACTCCCGGTTACGACCGGCAGATCGTCGAATTCAGCGAAAGTGACCCCATCCAACAGGGCAATCTCTCCTTCGGCAGCGGTGTCACGCTCGAACAAGCGCAAACCGTGCGCAGCAACGTTCTCCAGCTCCAGCTGAATCAGGAGACGCAAACATCCGGCCAGCTCGATTCATTTGTGAGCGGGATGACTCAGGTGGAGTCTCTGTTCAACGAGACGTCGGGAACGGGGTTGCAGACTCCGCTCAGCGCCTTCTTCTCGAGCCTGCAGCAGTTGTCCACGAATCCTTCGGACTCGAGCCTTCGCGTCGGCGTGATCTCAGCCGCGCAGAATCTTGCGACCGCGTTCAATCAATCGTCCTCCGCGCTCACCACGCAGCAGAGTGATCTCAACCAGTCGGTCGAGCAGAGCGTCAGCCAGGTCAACACTCTTACCAGCCAAGTCGCGCAGCTCGACAATCAGATCAGCGGCATCACGCAGAGCGGGGAAGATCCGAGCGCGCTCATCGAACAGCGCGACGTCGCGCTGCAAAATCTTTCCAACACGATCGGTATCAACGTGATCGCGGGCGAGAACAACAACATCACCGTCACCACCGGAAACGGATCGCCTCTCATCGTCGGCGACCAGAGCTTCGCGCTCCAGACCCAGACCAACACCACCACCGGGATGCAGGACGTCTACTCCCAGGGCCAGGACATCACCACGCAGATTTCCTCGGGCCAGCTTGGCGGCCAGATTCAGGTGCGCGACCAGCAGATTCCTTCGATTCTGAATCAGCTCGACACTCTCGCATCGAGCATCGAGAACTCCGTGAACACGCAAAGCGAAGCCGGCTACGACGTGAACGGCAACCCCGGGACGGCCCTGTTTACCCCGCCTCCAGCGGGCGTCACCGGCGCTGCCGCCTCGATGGCCGTCGCGATCTCCGATCCATCGCTTGTGGCTGCGAGCTCCGACGGCACCTCGGGCAGCAACGGCAATGCCAACGCGCTCGCGGCGCTCGCGAATCAGAACATCGTCGACGGTCAAACGCCGTCGAACTATTATTCCGGCACCGTCTTCCAAATCGGAAATGCCGTCTCGAACGCGACCGCGGAGCAAACCGCCGCGCAGCAAGTGACCCAGCAGATCCAAAATCAGATTGGCGCGCTTTCGGGCGTTTCTCTCGACGAAGAGGCCGCGAACCTCACTCAGTATCAGCAGGCCTACGACGCTTCCGCGCGCGTCGTCACGATCATCTCCGAACTGATGAACGAGGCCATCAATCTAGGTCAGGATTAGAGCCATGTCCATCCGAGTCGACCCCAGCCTTTCCGGCGAATTGATCGCCGGGATCAACACCAACCAGCAGGAAGTCAACACCGATCTCCAGCAGCTGTCGACCGGCAAATCCGTGAATTCGCTCGGCGACAATCCAGCGGCGGCAGCGGCGCTCGTGGGCAACGACGCCGAGACGGCCCAGGTTGACCAATTCCAAAGCAACATCAGCAGCGTCCAGGGGCTGTTGCAGGTCGGTGACTCGACCATGAGTTCCGTCGTGAATCTGATGACGCAGGCGATTTCGCTGGGCATCGAAGGCTCGAACGGCACGCTCAGCCAGAGCGACCGCCAGTCCGTCGCTTCGCAGATGACCGGAATCCTGCAACAGATGGTCGGTCTTGCGAATACCACATATCAGGGGAATTACATCTTCGCGGGAACGGACACTCAGACGGAGCCCTTTACCGTGGACGCCTCGGCCCCCGACGGCGTCGCGTACAACGGCAACACCGAAGTGAATTCCGTGCAGCTTTCAGACGGCCAGAGCCTCCCCATCAACGTTCCCGGAAGCCAGCTCTTCCAGAATTCATCCGGAGACATTTTCGGCGCGCTCAACCAGATGATCACCGCGCTGCAGTCGAACACCGGCTTCGACGCCGCCAACACCGCGCTCGAAAACGCCTTCAACGCGATCAACGGGCAGCGCGTGTTCTACGGCAACGGCGGCGCCGAACTCAATACGGTCACGTCGTTCCTGAGCCAGGAAAAGATCGAGCTATCCACGCAGCAGACGACCCTCGTCGGCGCCGACATGGGCGAGGTCACCTCGAATTATTCGCAGGCTGAAGTCCAACAGCAGGCGCTGCTCGCCGCCAGCGGCAAAATCCTGGCCGAGCCAACGCTCTTCGATTACCTCCCAACGTAGTTTCGGTCGCGACGCCGCGCAAAAAACGGCGTCGGCGTACCCCCTGTAACCGTGTCGATTAGAAGTGGCGCCCGTCGTTTGTTTGCAACGAGTTGCAGCCGTTTCTAATCGCCGAATGTCGATTAGAAAACTGTGATTTGTGAGGGGTGATTTGTGAATGGTGAGTCGTGTGATTCGTGACTTGTGACTCGTGATTCGTGACTCGTGGAAACCCAAAAAAGCGGCGCGGGGCAGACTCCTTTGAATACAAGGACCATCGTCTCAATTTTCAAAGAACCTCTCAGCCCTCGCCAGGAGGGCGGGCGACTAATCGCCACGATCACACTGGCAGATTGAAACGCGTGGGTCAAGTTGTCCTGTGGTACAGGTCTCGATGGTGCTCGCGCCTTTCCACTCCGTGAAGGATGCGACAGAGCCGGCAAGGACTGTTCTCAAGACTGCGCGCTTGTCGCTATCAATCGACCACGATGCCGAAATATTGGTTTTTTTCTCCCCATCGACCGACGCTCCAAGAATGGAGGCCGGGCAGCCTAACAATCCTGTTCATAATCTCTCGGAGGGTCACGTCGCGGAGATCGAGAGACACGCGCCGCGGGTTGTACCCATCTTTCCCGATGAGGATGTCGAGCACGGTTGCAGTGTTTTCCGTGACATGGTTCTGCTCTAACCACCTCTTTACCTCGGGAAGCGAAGCGATCGCAGTATCGATTTCAGAGAAGTCGGCATCCTTGACGTGAAGGTGCGCGATCTGAAGATCGAGTACGCTGTTCGAGTTGGCTTCCGGCATCACATTGATTACGCCGTTTAGCTCCGCCCATTTGTAGCCGGGCTCCTGTGCGATGATGGCGTTCAGAATGTCAGCAACAGTTCCCTGCGGAACCCGGACGGAAACGGACTGGCGTTCGACCGGGATTTCCAGGTCCAGACCGATCGGCATCGTGTACTTTTGCGCCAGATGATCCAGCGCTATTGAAAACTGGTATCCGACATCTTCGTAATTGCTCACTGGTTTCGCTGCGGGATCCATTGCGGAGGATTTCTTGCCTTGTGAGGCGTGGCCATTCGAAACGAAAGCCGACAACAACGCGAAGGCTACCGCGACCCTTTGCCCCGCCGAGCGTTTCGGTCTCCACACGCACCGCATGATAGCATCAGCGAGAGCGAAAAAACTTGCCGCGCTGAAGACCGCGGCGCTACATGAAAGTCCTTCGGCGCGTTGCGTAGGAAGGCTACTGGACGCTCGCGATACAGCTAGCGGGTGCGCTGGTAGGCGTTGGCCCAGGAACGGACGGCTTCGACTTGGGAGCGTTTCGTGCCGAGCTCATTCTGGCGCGCGACCAGGCGTTCGTGGAACGGCTTCAGGATGCAATGCACTTGAGCCAGGAGATCCTTGTATTCGCTGTAGGCGGACGAAGCTCGCGCGCGCGCGACTTCTTCCGGGCGCCCGGCGCGGGTGGCTTCGCCGACCTCGCGAAGCCTTGCCGTCAATAACTTCACGCGAGCCGCGTCGATCGAAGCGGGGTCGGCGGCGGATTCCTGTTCGCGGCGAAGGAAATCGCGCATCTCGTTCGTGGCTTTGCAGAGAAGATCGAGCAAGTCGCGAGGCATCAGGCGCTCCAGCTCGAGCGGTTCGCAGGCTCGGGATCCGCGGGCGCGGCGGTGACGGTGCGGATGGGCGCCGACGTGGCTGCGGCGGGCGCGTTGGCGTGATCCTTTTCAACCTGTCGCCAGGCTTCCCGCACCTCGCCGAACAGCCCAGCGTATTTCACGAAAACGGACCGGTCGACTTTGATACCCGCGGAGAATATTTCGCAGCGAGCGACGTGGTAAAACTCTCCGAGGCGCCGGGCTATCGTTCCGCCGCGTTCGAAATCGAGCGAGGAGCGAAGCTCGGCGACAGCCGCGAAAAACTTGTTGGTAGCCTTGACGCGGTCTTCAATTTTGCGTTCGTCGATGGCGCGGATGGCGCGGTGCAGCGAATCGATCGCAACATCGTAGATCATGCCGGTAATCGCCGTGGGAGTTGCGCCGCGCGCGGCGAACTGCTGGTAGGTCAAGGCGACGTTCTTCTCGTTCGGCATTTTAGGCACCTGACAGTTGCCCTTGGATCTGAAGTTCCAGGGTCGGCAGTTGCTCCAGCGTGGCGTCAATCTGGCTGAATTCGGTGGTGAGCGACGCTTGCTGGGCGGTCAGGTTCGCCTGAAACTGCGAAATCTGGTCGGAAAGCGCCTGACTGCTCTGATTGATGCCATTCTCGTCGGTGGCGATCAGCCCGGTCGGACTGAGCAAGTTGGTGAGATCGGTATTGAAATTCTGGGCGAAGCCGGCGGTGCTTCCCGCGCCTTGGAAGAAGCCGACAAAGTTCTGGAAGTTGGCCGTGATCGACGCGTTGAGCGTGCTGGAATCGACGCTCAGCGTGCCGTCATCGTTGAGGTTGATGCCCATGCTCGCGAGGTTGGCAAAGCTCGAGTTGCCGCTCGCGGCAAAGTTGATGTCGCTGGCGAGCGTGCTCTGGATCGACTGCAGCGTGCTGTCGCTCGCAAGCACTCCCTGCTGGCTGCTCGAGTTGACTGCATATTGCGCGTTGATGGCTTGCACGACCGCGTTGTAGGACGAGACAAACGTGTTGATCGCGTCGGAGCTTTGCGTCGTATCCGGCGCAACGGTGACGGACACGTTTGTGGTGGGCGGCGCGGAAAGAAGGTTGAGCGTCACGCCCGGGATCGCCGATGTAACGGTGTTGGTCGCGGACGAGATCGGCACTCCGTCGACCGTTACCGACGCATTCACGCCGGTGACCGGCTTGGTGAATCCCATGCCGGTTGTGTCGTTTGAAATTGTGAAATCTCCCCCGCTGCCGCTGGTGTTGCTCACGATCGAGAGGCGCGCGCCTCCCGAATCCGTAATCACGCTGGCTGTGACGCCCAGGGCCTGGCCGTTGATGTAAGACGCCAGCCCGTTCAGCGTGTTTGTGCCATCGGCGCTGTCGACCGGAATCGTGGTCGGGCTGGATGCTCCAGGAGCCAGAATCTGAAAACTGCCGGTCGCCAGCGTGGAGGTGGCCGATGCCTGCTCGTTTTGCGTGTAATACGCGGACGTGGTCGCAAGGTTGTTGACGGTGACGATGTGCGTCCCGGGCGTTGCCGTGTCGCTGGCCGTCGCGCTCAGCACATTGGCGTTGGACGAGTTTGCCGCCTGCGCCTGCAGCGGGCTGTCCACGTCGGAGAGCGCCTGAACCGATGTCTGCAGGGTGGACAGCAGCGAGCCAATGTTCTGGAGTGCCGAAGTCTGCGAGCTGAACGTGCTCTGCTGATTTTGCATGTCCGTCACAGGCGTCGAATCGGCGGCAATGATTTCCGCGACGACCTGCTGCACGTTGATGCCGGTGCCGACGTCGCTAGCCAGATCGCCAACGATGCTTGAGATGGCTGAGCTTGATACGGACAAGGATTTTCTCCCGTGGGGTCCGCTACGCTTTCAAACTACTCGCGCGCGGCCCGCCAATCTTTGGGAACAAGAAAACGGCGGGACTCTACGTCGGAGTCCCGCCCGTCCCCAGGAACAACGCCTCAACTACTGCAACAGATGTAACAAGTTCTGCTGGTCGGAGTTGGCTTGCGATACTGCCGCAATGCCTGTCTGTTCCAGCAAACTGTACTTCGACAGATCGGAGACCGCTGTCGCGACGTTAACAGCGGTGATGCTGTCTTCCGCCGAAGCCAGGTTCTGGACCTCGTTTGTCTCAACGTTTGCCGACGCCTGCAACCGGTTGACGTTTGCGCCGATCGTTCCACGAAGGCCGGCCGTGGTGGCGATGGCCGTGTTTATGAGGCCCAGGGCCGTTTGCGCATCCGAGGCCGTGCTGAGATCGACGCTCGCCGTAAGTCCGAGGCTGCTGGCCGAGAGCGTGCCGACGGAAACCGCGATGGTGGTGTTCGCGGCTGAATTGCCGTCGCTCAGGAAGATCGACGTCGGCGTGGCGGAGAACACGGATGTGCCATTGAATTCGGTGCTCTGCCCGATCGAAGTGATTTCCGCTTGAATCTGCGAGAACTCAGCCTGAATCGCGGTGCGCTGCGAGTCGCTCACCGTGCCGGTCGAAGATTCGGTTGCCAGCGTGACCGCGCGGTTGAGAAGAGTCGTTACCTGTGAAAGCGCGCCGTCGGCCACTTGGAGGGCGCCTACGCCGTCGTTGGCGTTCATTACGGATTGATTGAGTGCCGTTTCATTGGCCTGCAAGCCGTTCGCGATAGCAAGGCCCGCGGCGTCATCCGCGCCCGAATTGATGCGCGAACCGGAAGCTAACTGCACCAACACGTTCTGCAAGCTCGAGTCCGTCCCCTCCAAGTCATTCTGAGCAATCAGTGACGGAATATTGTTAAGAATGCTTAACATGGTGTGTTTTTCTCCTGAGAATCGTTCCGCCGGCGGTACGGAGCTGTATTACCCGGGAGCCGAGGCTCGTCCGGGAGTTATGTTTGGCGCTCTGACCGACTTCGGAACCTGTTTCGTTGCAGATGGACTATCGGCAGGTGGTCGAAACGCTTGAGCTTTCATGGGGCCTTCCCGGCGTTTGAAAGTAAAGGGGATGTTGCCTCCGCATTCTGTGAGGCCTCTAATTCCGAAAGGACGCTCAGGAGCCGCGGGAACTGCGGAAACACGGCGAGGCCGCGCTGGGCCAGCGTCCTGGCTCGCTCGGTTTCGCCAAGCTGCGCGCGAATGCTTGCCGGCCGCAGAAAATCGGCGGGCGTCAGCAGCGGACACTTGTCGAGTTTTAATTCCGCGGCCGAAGCTGCCTCCGCAAGATTGCCAAGCCAGACGTGCGCCTGGACGAGGCGGTCGTGCAACTCGGCGAGTTCGGGTTGTTTGAGCGGCGCGGCGCGCAGCAGCAACATGCCTTTGTCTTTTCGGCCCGCGCGCAGCATCGAAAGGCCGAGCTTGCTTTCGAGCACGACATTTCCGGTTGACTTGCGCAGCGCGCGCTCGTAACAGCGCGAGGCCTCGCGAAAGCGCCCTAGATTGTAGAAAACGTCGCCTTTCGTTTCCGCCAGCAGAGGTGCCGCGTAGCCGAGGCGCTCGCACGTGTCGAGCGCGGTGAGAGCCTGTTCGTAGCTTTTCAAACGCAGCCGGCCAAGTCCCAAAAACAGCCAAGCCACGGAGAGGCGCGGATTCAGGCCGCACGCGCGGACAAAGCAACTGCAGGCGGCCGCGTAATCGTGGAAGTTGTCGAACTCGAGCAAGCCGAGTTCGAAATGCGCTTGCGCGTTGTCCGGCATTTCGCGAATTTTTTCGCGGCCGAGCTCGCGATAGAAAGCATTCTTGCGCGCCATCGTCTCCGGATCAGCCGCCGAGCCGAAATGATGGATGATGAGATCGCACTGGCGGACCTTGCGACCCAGCTCGAGGATGCGCGGCCCGACCGACTCGTGCACGCGCGCCACAAAATAGATCTCGGGATCGTTGCGAAACAGCCGCACATTGCCGTGCGCCACAAACGCTGGAAATTCGCGCGAGGCGGGCAGGCGACCGTCGTTCTCGACGGCGGCGACGTCCCAGATGCGCGTGTTGCGGCTGCGAAAGTAGTTGCGGATCGGGACGGTATAGCCGGCGTACTCTTCGGCGCGCAGCAACGGCGCGATCGCGTCCGCCGCGTGGGAATCGAGCATTTCGTCGGCGTCGAGCGTGATGATCCAGTCGGCGGAGGTGTGCGATCGCAGTTCGGCGAGCGCGCGGTTGCGCGCTTTTGCGAAATCATTCTCCCATGGTACGGAGACCACGTGCGCGCCCACAGCCTGGGCAATCGCGATCGTGTCGTCGGTCGAGCCGGTGTCCGCCAGCACCATTGCGTCGACGATGCCGCGCATGCTTTCTAGGCAGCGCGGCAGATCGCGAGCGGCGTTGCGCACGATCATCGAGAGGGCGAGTCGCGGCTTCACGGCAGCGCCTCGGAGAGATGCTCGGCCGCGCTGTCGTTCGAGCCCTCCTCGACCGCCCTGGCCGGCTCATCGGTCGCGCCACGGTTCTCGATTTCCACGACGGCCGCGCGCCCAGCGGCCGTTTGTTTGGATTGCTGCCGCGCGCATCGCTCGGCCGATTCGAGGTCGCCAAGCTCGTGGTAGCAGCGCTCGAGTCCTCGAAGCAGCCGGCCGAAGATGCTCACGTTGGGGATCTCGCCGCGGACGTAATGGAACGCATGCCGGAATTGCGAGAGTGCCTGGGTGGCTTTGCCCTCGCCGAGAAAACGCTCGCCCAGATGAACGTAGGCGACCAGGCGAACGCCGGGGCGTTCTTTCCGCGGCTGATGCGTGAGCACCTCCGGGGAAAAACGCTCGACCAATTGATACGAGGGAACGAAATCCGGGTCGAATGGCTTCGGCTCCAGCGCGCTGGCGCGTTCGATGAAGCGGCTCAGGCCAGCCATCAATTTCTCCGGCGAGAATTGCTCCTGGATATGTTCGCGGGCCGCTTTAGCTTGCTTTCGCCACAGGCGATCGTCCTGATAGAGGCGCACAACCGCTTCGGCGAACGATTTCTCGTCGTCCGCGATCGAAACGGTTTCGCCGTCGCGCAGACTCAGTCCCTCGGCGCCGATCGTGGTGGTGACAACCGGAATTCCGTACGACAGCGCCGCCAGATTTTTCGTCTTGATGCCGGTGCCGTAGCGAACCGGAGAGACGAACACGCGATGCTGCGCGTGGATCAGCGCGAGGTCTTCGGCGCGGCCCATCCCCACGATCCCATTGCCGAGCGAGCGAAATGAGTCCGGCATCGAACTCCCGGCGAGGTGCATTTCCACTTCCGGCAAGCGCTCGCGAATTTTGGGCCAGACGCGCCCGAGAAACCAATCGAGCGCATCGCGGTTCGCCAGGTTGGAGAAGCTTCCCAGAAACAGCAGATGTTTGCGATTGGCCGGCCCGGGTCCCGCCGGGGCCTTTTCGGCGATCATGGGCAGCAGCAGCGTTTCGAGATCGGGCGTGATTTTGTGAAATCCCGCGAAATCTTCTTCGCTGATTCCCAGCACGATATCCGCATGCCGGTAGGTCTCGATTTCGCGATCTTGAAAATCCCGTCCGCGCTCGATGTCGGTCAGTTGCCCGGTCAGGCCTGCCATTTGCAGCTCGCGCAGGCCATGGCGATCGTCGCTGAGGACGGCGATGCGCGTCGCGGGCGAAAGCCGCCGGATCGTGGGGACGTAGTGTTCGGCGACGGAGGGCCCGGTCCAGAACCAGTGGTAAAGGATCGCGACGTCGAAATTTCCTGCCTTCACGACTTCCTCGAAGGACCAGTCCGGCTCGCAGTCAAGGCCGAAGAATCGCACCCGTGGCGCGTCATTCGCGTAGACCTTCACGCCCACGGCCTCGAGCGGCGGCTCGTAGCGATTGCGCTGGAGTCCCAGCCGCGCGACGAACGTCACGCTGTGGCCCTGCGCGCGCAACCCGCACACGATTTGCATCAGGCGGACGTCGGCGCCGCCGCAGTCGGTCTGCGGGAGCGTTTCGTGGATCGCGAGAATGCGCAGGGGCCCTTTCGACGGCAGGTTCCGCGGCGGTTGCGAAACCTTTTCCGCAGCAACAGGCTTTGCGGCCGTTGCTTCGGCGCCCCGGCACTGCGCGAGCAGGTCTTGCAGCACTTGGTGGTGCTCTCCGCGAGGAATCGCCAGCGTGCGTTCGAGAAACGGAATCGCTTCTTGATGGCGTTTCTGATTCGCCAGCAGCACCGAAAGATTTGCGAGAGCTTCTGCGTTTTGCGGATCGAGCTCGATGGCGCGGCGATAGGCCTGCTCCGCCTCGTTGGGGCGCCGGCAAGCCACCTGGCAGGTCGCCCAGTCGTTCCATCGCTCGGAAGTTTCTTCGCCACGCAGCGCGGCAGCGAGAAACGGCAGCGCTTCAGCGGTCTTCCCGGCCTGCGCGAGGCTGACGCCTCGGGCGTGAGCTCCACTCGCAATCCGCCGCACGTAGGACCGCACCCGACTCTGCGCGATCTCGGGATCGACCACGGCGCGAAATGCCTCCGCGAATTGCGGCCCGAGGCTTTCCCACGAGAAGCGCTTCGCTTGAAGCGCACGGAAGGCTTCAAGAATCTCTGCGAGCGCCTCGCGCCCCTTGGCATCGCTCAGCACGGTGCGCCACTGCGCGACTGCAGCCGACAGCGCTCCGGGAGCTTTCATGTCTACCAGAGAAGCGTCCGTGAGTTCCGGCGGCAGCCCTGCGGTGATCCAGCGCGTCACGTCGTAATCGTGCATCACGAACGGCAACCCGGAGAGCTGCGTCTCCGCGTAGACCAGGCCGAACGTTTCGCTCAAGCTGCCGCACACGGCGAGATCGGCCAGCCCGTACAAGTCCGGCATTTTGTCGAAAGGAACGTCCACCAAAGGCCGAAAGCGTTCGCCGAAGATTTCCCTCGCTTGCCGCTCCCACACCGTGGGTTCTTTGCCGCGCGAGCCCGCCACAACCCAGTAGATGTGGGGTTCCTTTGCCAGGGACGTCATTTCACCCAGCACGAAAGGAAAGTTCTTCGATTCATGATCGAACGCGCCCACACTCAAAATCACAAAAGCGTCTCGCGGAATCTGAAGTTCGTCCCGCAGCGCGGATCGACGCGAACGCGCCTCCCGGAATGGCTCGCCCGTCACACCGTTGGGCAGCTCGAATACCAGCTCGGGCGGCACACCCATATCCCGCAGCTGTTTCGTCACCCACGGCGTCACCGAATGGAACATGCAGCCGCGCTCGACCAGGCGCTCGACGATCAGCTTGTGAACGAAATCCGTTCGAACAACAGTGCGAACCGGGCCTTCCCGATACGCGCGCGCGAGCCGCTCGAGCAGCGCTGTCGGGCGCCCGCCGGGATCGACCAAACCCTCCTGCCATTTCAGGTAGACGACGGTCGGCCCTCCCGGGCGCAGTTCTTCATCCAGGCACGCAGCCGCGGCCACGCCGAATAGATGTTCTTCCGTATGCATCGCCCAGTCGTGCAGGTCGGTCGCGTAGAGCGGCGGCACGCAGGCGTCGCTGCGAATCCGCTCGAGCGCCAGTTCTTGCAGTTCGTCGCGGCGAAACGTCGGGATGCGGCGCACCTCCGGCGTCTCCGACGATCCCCAGCAGCTCACCGGCACTCCGTTCAGGCGAAGCTGCGCCGCCAGGTCCAGGAGAAAGCGTTCGTAGCCGCGGTTCACGGAACCGAGGCCCGAGGAAAGGATCAGGACTCTCATTTTTGTCCCGCGTTCGGATGGAAAGGGCAGCGTCTGAATGCGGCAAGCGCTGCGCGCCCCGGCACTACTTGCCCGTTCGGGTCGCTGCAAGCGTCTTGAAAGAGGTCAAGTGTCACGATTTGCATGAAGGATTTGCAACCGGATAGCCAGACACGCGATTCCATGCATTGGAAATTTCTAATGTGCTCAACCAGTCGTCACGCGACGCTGCAGCGCACTCCCGCTGATTCAGTTTGCTCCGCGTCTGCCGATAAACAGACCGGCAGTTCACGTGCAACAGATACATAGGCGAATGGATAAGTTTTCATAGCCGGCCGCAAGCAACGTCATGATTCAGCTCACACGACTCAACAAGCATCCGATCGGGGTCAATTCCGACCTCATCAAGTTCATCGAAAACAATCCGGACACCATGATCACGTTGTTGACCGGAGAGAAAATCCTCGTCCGCGAAAGTTTCGACGAAATTCTCGACCGCATCGTCGCGTTCCGCCAGCGTGTCCTCGCGGGCCTCGACGTCACCGACTACATTGCCAACGCGAAAGGGCCCGAAATCGCGCGCCTGCCGGGACTGACGAAATACGGCGGGGGCGTCCCTGAACCTGGAAAGGGAACGAAGGGACCGGAGGCCGAACCGGAGGACCCGGGGGAGGCCAACGATGGATAAAGCAACCATCGGCGGTCTGGTCCTCGCATTCGTTGGCATCCTCGCCGGACTCCTGCTCGAGGGCGGCAACGTCTCGCAGATCGCGCAGCCCACTGCGGCCATGATCGTTCTCGGAGGGACGATTGGCGCGACCATGGTCAACTTTCCGCTACCTGTCGTCATGACTGCTTTCGGCAACTTGACGCGCGTCTTCTTCGATCGGAGCACCGACTCGGTGGCCCTGATTCAGGAGATGGTTCGCTTCGCGAACAAGGCCCGCAAGGAGGGGATCGTCTCGCTCGACAGCGAACTCGACAAGATCTCCGATCCGTTTCTCAAGAAAGCGATCATGCTCGCCGTCGACGGCACCGAACCCGAAGAGCTGCGCAAAATGATGGAACTCGAGCTCGACAACCAGGCCGAGCACGACGAAAACACCCCGAAAGTCTTCGAAGCGGCTGGCGGATTCGCGCCGACGATCGGAATCATTGGAGCCGTTCTCGGACTCATCCAGGTGATGCAGCACCTCGACAACATATCCGAAGTCGGCCGGGGAATCGCGGTGGCGTTCGTCGCCACAATTTACGGCGTGGGTTCCGCGAACCTGTTGTTCTTACCCGCCGCGGGCAAATTGAAGCTGCGCCTGCGCCAGGGACAAATACACAAGGAAATGATGCTCGAAGGCGTGATTTCCATACTCGAAGGAATGAATCCCAGGATGCTCGAAGCAAAATTGCAGGGTTTCCTCGCGGAAAGCGACCATGGAGAAAATGCCGCGACGAACCGCGCGTAGACGGCAAAAGCCGGAAGAGCACTCGAACCACGAGCGCTGGCTGATTTCTTACGCCGACTTCATCACGCTCCTTTTCGCGTTCTTCGTCGTACTCTTCTCCTCCGCCCAAGTGGATCACCGCAAGGTCGGCCAGATCGCGATGGCGATTCAAGTGGCCTTCCAGCAGATGGGCGTGTTTGAAAGCTCCAACACGCACGCGCCTCTCGACAAGTCCGAGCCGATGCCCTTCGAAAAAGTGCAGGTGGTCGAAAACGCCATGCGCGATACGGATCTCTCGCAGATGGTCCCGCCGATGAAGGGCGTGATCAGCAATGCGCCCGACCCGCACGAAGTCGCGGCGATTCGGAAAACTCTGGAGACCACTTTGTCGAAGCAGATCGCGAGCCAGAGCGTGGGCATCCACGAAACGCGCGAAGGCTTGGTAGTTAGCTTGAGAGAAATCGGCTTTTTCGACAGCGGTTCCGCCGCCCTGCGTCCCGGCGCGGAAGCGACTCTAAAACAGATCGCCGACGTGTTGCGCGGCCTTCCCGAAGCGCTTCGGATCGAGGGCCACACCGACAACGTGCCCATTCACAACCGGAATTTTTCCTCGAACTGGGAGCTTTCGACGGCGCGCGCCACCGAGATCGTCAAGCTCTTCATCACGCGCTATCAAATCGATCCGGCGCGGCTGCAAGCCTCGGGTTACGCGGAATACCATCCCCAATCGTCGAACGCCACGGCCGAAGGCCGCGCGCTGAATCGCCGCGTCGACATTGTGATTGTCGCGGGAGACAAGACGCCCCCGGCCATGGAATTCGGCCAATCGCAGCCTGCGCAAATCCCGCCCGATTTGCGGCCGCCGCCCCAGCCAAAGCCGCTTCCGCCTTTGCCGGTGCCGCCGGCGAAGTAGCCCGTCGCTTTTCCGTGGGAGTTTCCGCAGCAGGCGCGGTGGCAAGCTCGCGTCGAGGCGTGAGCCCTTCCGAGCTGGCCGGAGTGGCTGGAAGATCTTTCGCGAAGGCCTCCAAAAAGGCGGCGTCCGCGCTGCTTCCGATTACGACGCGTTTTGCTGTTGATGAACCGCGGAGACGGGCCCCGTCTTTTGCTTGTCGCACAGGGCGATGCCGTCGAGGATCATTTCTACCACCGCGTCCTCGCCAATCGCCGAGTTGATCATGAGGTGAAAGCGGTGCCGGCCCGGCCACTCGACGGCGAAATACTGCTCGATGAAAGCTGCGCGATCGCGGTCGACCGTTTCCGCGAGCTGCACGGCCTCCTTCTCCGGCTTTCCGTCGGCGCGCAGCCGCCTCACCTTTTCGTTGAAGGGTGCGTACACAAATACATGGAAGGCGTCGCGCCGGGAGTGGAGATAATACGCCGACCCGCGCCCGACGATCACGCACTTGCCGCGTTCCGCTGCTTCTTTCACCACGCGCTCGGTCGTCTCGCGGATGCATTCGGCATCCACGATCTTGAGCCGTGGAGCGTTCTGGCTCCCCTCGTGGCTGCCTTTCATGAAAGCCTTCAGCAGCCGGTAAAACACGGGATCTCTTTTCTCTTCGCGCTCGGAAACGACCTGGCAATCGCACTCCATCAGGCGTGCGATTTCGTTAGTCAGCAATTGATCGTAGAGCGTCCAGCCCAACTGCTTGGCCACTTTGGCGGCGATCTCTCCACCGCCGCTGCCGTATTCACGTTCGATCGTAAGCACCCGGATCATGGAATCTTCTCCAGCGGGCTACTCCATCACGACGCGGCCCGCGCCCGGCTGATTCTTCTTCAAAGCGAAGGAAAGTACAAACATTATTCCTGAGCCCGCGGCCAGGACCAGAAAGGTGTCGACGTACGCCAGGGTGGTCGCTTGAGCGATGGTCGACTGATACACCAGAGCGTAGGCCTTCCTCAAAGCGAATTCGGCTTGCACACCAGATGCATTCAGGCGGGCCGCCAGAGCGGTGGCCGTGTTGAGGAAGGGAGGCTGTCCGCGCGTGACGTGCGCCACGAGATAATCTTGATGGACTTGAGAGCGCCGCGCGATGAGCGTCGTGACCATCGACGTTCCGACGCTGCTGCCGATATTGCGCATAAAGTTGACGAGGCCGGCCACGTTGCCGCCCTTTTCCGTCGGCACCCCGATGTAGGAAGTCAAATTGATCGGCACGAATAGAAAGCCCAGACCAAACACTTGAATCAGGCGCAGAAGGCTCGCGCTCAGGAAGCTGATTTGAAGATCGAGCTGCCGGCTCGAAACGTACATTCCGACTGAGAGCGTCAGCCAGCCGAACGCCACCAGATAGCGCGCCTGCACTTTGGAAGAGAGCACCCCTGCCACGGGCATTAGAAACAGCAGCAGAAGACCGCCTCCCGAAAGCACCAATCCGGCTGACTCCGCCGTGTAGCCCATCAACGACTGCAGGAACAAAGGCATCATCACCAGGCTCGAGAACAGCAAGATTCCCAGCACGAACATCATCACGTTCGCG
>Ga0335075_10001049_pt1 | contig 46629 bp, 34 predicted proteins | sample Lox_Sample_24_FD_206723 | JGI IMG/M metagenome (GOLD analysis project Ga0335075, IMG submission 206723) | Soil microbial communities from Loxahatchee National Wildlife Refuge, Florida, United States - Lox_Sample_2.4 | ecosystem: Environmental > Terrestrial > Soil > Wetlands | place: USA... | reverse complement strand
CCCACTGGTGTTGGTACATTTGTGATCGCGGCTCGCTCGCCGAGGCCATCGCCGCCACGAACTATGCGATCGAGGGCGCCACGGGCGAATGGGCGCAACTGGTGTGCTCCTCGGACCGGTATGCCGGTTCGTTTCCCGAGGAGAAACGCAAAGCCGGCATGCGCTGGCTGCGCGCCCACGCGCGCTACGACGACAGCCACCCCTGGGAGGCACTGGAGATCGTCACCGCGCTCCTGGGCGCGAATCCCAGCCTGCGCGATATCGAGCCGGTCCACGCAGCCATTCGCCGCAGCTACGACTATATGCGCATTACGCTGGATGATTGCCTGGTGGGTGTGGGTGACCTGCCTGCGCAGGCAGCGATGACGCGGGAGCGAGCTGCCTGACAGCGGCTGAGCCGGCAGCGCTGCGGAAGATGGCGCGCCGGCAACGGTAAGCGTAGACTCGCCAACATACGGCAGACCGCCGGAGGGTTGGTTATGTCGTCACGAGGTACGCGGACCGAAGTTCGCCTGGAGTGAAGCTCGGATGAGCGGCCCACCCGCCAGGGTTTACATAGTCGATGACGATCCGCTGCTGCGGGACGGCGTTACCCAGTGGCTTGGAGACGCCGGCTATCAGGCACGGAGTTTCCCTTCCGGCGAGGCGATTCTCGCGGCATATCCCCAGCTGTCTCCCGGCTGCATCATCGCCGACATGCTGATGCCGTCGATGAGCGGCCTGGAGTTGCAGCGCCGGCTGATCACGGCGGGCTGCCACTGGCCTGTCATCATGCTCACCGGCCATGCCACCCGGCCGGTCCTCACGCGAGCGATGGAAGCCGGAATCGTCGCTTTCCTGGAGAAGCCGGTGCGCGAGGCCGAGTTGCTCGCCGCCGTGATGAGGGGCCACGCTCACCTGCTAGGCAAGGCGGAGATGGTGCCCGATCCCGATCTCGTGCGGCGGCTGGCGCGTCTCACGGGCCGGGAGCGGCAGGTGCTCGGCTTCGTGTTGCAGAAGAAGCTCAACAAGCAGATCGCGGCGATCCTCGGCATCGGCGAGACCACCGTCAAAGGCTACCGCCGGGCGCTGATGAAGAAGCTGGGCGCGCACAACACCACGGAGCTGGTGGTGTTGGCGATTCGCGCCGGCCTTCCGGTGGCGCCTGCGGCGCCCCAGTCCTAGCCGTCAGTGATTGTCCCGCGGCACGCCGAACTGCTCATCGATCTTCTGATACTTCACCGCCGGCTTCAGCACCATGCCGTCGGCCAGCTGCTCGACCATCCCGCGCTGGATCTCCTGCCACGGCGTCTGCGAGGCCGGGAAGCGATAGCCGTTAGCGGCCTCGAGCGCCTTGCGCCGTGACGCGATCTCCGCCTCCGGCAACAGCATGTTGACCCGCCGCTTGCGCAGGTCGACGCGCACCCGATCGCCGGTTCTGAGGATCGCGAGGCCGCCGCCCGCCGCCGCTTCCGGAGAAGCATTGAGGATGGAGGGGGAGCCGGAAGTCCCCGACTGGCGCCCATCGCCGATGCAGGGCAGGGACGTGATGCCCTGCTTGATGAGATAGGCCGGCGGCCGCATGTTGACCACTTCGGCGGCGCCGGGATAGCCGATGGGCCCGGTGCCGCGGATGCAGAGCAGCGTGTGGCTGTCGATGCCCAGCTCGGGGTCGTCGATGCGGGAGTGATAGTCTTCCGGCCCGTCGAATACCACCACGCGACCCTCGAACGCGTCGGGATCGGATGGGTTGCTCAAGTACCGCTGCCGGAATTCCTCGGAGATCACGCTCGTCTTCATGATCGCGGAATCGAACAGGTTGCCGCCGAGCACCAGGAAGCCGCCGTTGGGCTTCAGCGGCTTGCCGAATGGCCGGATGACCTTCGTGTCGATGATCTCCCGCCCGCGGCAGTTCTCGCCGAGGGTGCGGCCGTTGACGGTGAGGGCACCCTCGCGGATGAGACCCTGCTTCATCAACTCGTTGACGACGGCGGGCACACCGCCCGCATGGTGATAGTCCTCCCCCAGGTACTCGCCGGCGGGCTGCAGGTTCACGAGCAGCGGCACCTCGTAACCGTACTTCTGCCAGTCCTCCAGCGAAAGCTCCACGCCCATGTGCCGCGCGATCGCCGCCAGGTGGATCGGCGCGTTGGTGGAGCCGCCGATGGCGGAGCTGACGACGATGGCGTTGAGGAATGCATCGCGCGTCATCACGGCCGACGGCCTGAGGTCCTCGTGCACCATCTGCACGATGCGCTCGCCGGTGAGATAGGCGATCTGACCGCGCTCCCGGTAGGGCGCCGGTATCGCTCCCGATCCCGGCAACTGCATGCCGAGCACCTCCGTCAGGGAGTTCATGGTGGTCGCCGTGCCCATGGTGTTGCAGTAGCCGGTAGAAGGCGCGGAGGAGGCGACGAGCTCGATGAAGCCGGGGTAATCGATCTCGCCGGCCGCGAGCATCTGGCGGGCTTTCCACACGATGGTGCCGGAGCCGGTGCGCTCGCCGCGGTGCCAGCCGTTCAGCATCGGCCCGACCGAGAGTGCGATCGCGGGGATGTTGACCGTGGCCGCCGCCATCAGGCAGGCCGGGGTCGTCTTGTCGCAACCGATGGTGAGCACGACGCCATCCAGCGGATAGCCGTAGAGCACTTCCACCAGGCCCAGGTAGGCGAGGTTGCGGTCGAGGCTCGCCGTCGGCCGTTTTCCCGTCTCCTGGATGGGGTGCACCGGGAATTCGATCGGCACGCCGCCCGCGGCGCGGATGCCGGCGGCGACACGCTCCGCCAGCACGATGTGATGGCGGTTGCAGGGCGAGAGGTCGGAGCCCGTCTGCGCAATGCCGATGATGGGCTTGCCCGACTTCAGCTCCTCGAGCGTCATGCCGTAGTTCAAGTAGCGCTCGAGGTAGAGTGCCGTCATGTCCGGGTTGGCCGGGTTGTCGAACCAGGCTCGCGAGCGCAGGCGGCGGCCGTTCGCGGCCTTGCCGTTGGAAGGGCTCATTTCTTCTGTTGTCCTCGTTGCTTCTTGCGGGTGACGTCGATGCGGTCCATCCCGATGTCGATCACTTTGAGAATGGCTTCGGCCGCCTGCCGCTCCTGACCGGCCTCGATGGCATCGACGATGGCGGCGTGGCCGTTGACGGTCGCCTCATGGTCGGTGGGGTCGTCGACGGGCGAGCTGTGGGCGAAATGCGCGACCAGCGCCGTCTCGATGACGCTCGCCATGGAGCGCATGAGCGGATTGCCGGAGGCGTTGCCGATGGCGAGATGGAAATCGAGATCCGCCTCGGCGAAGCTCTGTCGTGTGTGGTCGGTGCGCGCCATCTGCCGCACGCACTCGCGCAGGCGGGCGATGTCGGCAGGCGAGCGGCGCTGCGCCGCGAGGGCCGCCGCCGCGGGCTCGAGCGCGCGGCGCACCTGGGTCAGGCTCCTGATGAACTCATCATCGAGACCGAGGCGCACGCGCCAGGCGAGTACATCGGCATCGAAGTAGTTCCAGTACACCGGGTCGCGCACGCGGGTGCCCACCCGCGTCTTCGAGACCACGAATCCTTTGGCCGCGAGCGTTTTCATCACTTCGCGCATCACCGTGCGCGAGATCTGGAAGCGCTCGATGAGCTCCGGCTCCGACGGCATGTTGCTGCCGGGTGCGTACAGACCCTTGAGCAATTCCGTGCCGAGAATGGCTGCGATCTGATCGTGGCTGGACTTCGCCCGCTCCAGCGCCAGCCGGCTCAGGCGCGGCATGGGCCGCGGATCCGATGATTGGCGGGTGGGACGATAGCTCGCTTGTGCGTTCATGCAGCGGCGGACCCCGCTATGATGCGCCGGTGCATCGGCGTTAGAGGTCATATAATATGACTATTCAGAGCGAGCGGCAAGTCAGGGCCTGCCCATGACGGCCTGCGAGAATGTGCTGGTGAGCCGGCGCGGGCACGTGTGCGAGGTGCGCCTCAATCGGCCGCAGAAGCGCAATGCGCTCACCTCGAATATGTACGAGGCGCTGATCGAAGCCCTCACCGAGGCCGAGGGGGACGACGAGATCCGCGTGCTCCTCCTGAGTGGCGAAGGGACCTGTTTCACCGGCGGCAACGATCTGAAAGACTTCCTGAGCGCGCCGGCGACCATCGAGAGCGATCATGTCATCTCCCGCTTCCTGCGTGCCCTGAGCGGTTTCGGCAAGATCCTCATCGCGGCCGCTCACGGCCCAACCGTGGGTATCGGGTTCACGCTGCTGCTGCATTGCGACCTCGTCATCGCGGCCGCCCGCAGCACCCGGCTGATCACGCCCTTTGTGCAGCTGGGGGTCGTGCCCGAAGCCGCCAGCACGATCCTCCTGCCGCGTCTCGTCGGGCATCAGAGAGCGGCGGAGATGTTCTTCCTCGGTGAGGGGATTGGCGCCAAGACCGCCCTGGAATGGGGGTTGATCAATCGCGTGGTCGAGGACGAGAAGCTGATGGACGAAGCGCGGGCCCTCGCCGATGCCGCCGCCCGTCAGCCCCCGGGAGCCGTGCGTGCCACGAAGCGCCTGATGCGCGCTCCCCAGAGCACCGAGCTGGCCACGCAGATGCAGGAGGAGCTGCGGGAGTTCACCGCGCGGCTGCGCTCCGCGGAGTTTGCCGCGGCCGCGCAGGCCTTCTTCGGCAAGGCGTCCGGACCCTCCGGCGGCGGAACCTGAGCCATCGCCGGACCGTTGACTCGCGATGGCTGCCTCGCGAGACGACGTCGGCGCTACCTCCTCGGGTCCCCGGCAGGGCCGCCTGCAATGGACGCTGAGCCGGCTGCGCGCCATGAGCGCGCGCGAGGTCGGCTTCAGGCTGCGGCGCAAGGTGCAGGGCGATGTCGAGCGCGCCGGCATCGGCCGCGCGCATCCCTCGGCGCCGCGGGGAGTTTCGGGCCGACCCTGGGTGTTGCCGCTGCCCTGGGGATTCGAGATCGAGCGCTACCAGCGCGCCGCTGACAGGATCCTCGAGGGCCGCTTCGACGTGTTTGCGCTGGAGGATGTGCACCTCGGTTTTCCGCCGCGCTGGAATGTCGATCCCAAGACCGGGATCGAGGCGCCGCTCGAATTCGGCTTGGGGATCGACTATCGCAACGCCGAGCGGGTGGGTGACATCAAGTACCTGTGGGAGGTCAACCGCCACCTGGAGTTGGTCACTCTGGCGCAGGCATGGCACCTCACCCTGGACGAGCGCTACGCCCATGGCGCCAAAACCCTGGTCGACTCGTGGTTGCGGGACTGTCCTTATCCCCGTGGCGCCAACTGGTGCGCGAGCCTCGAGCATGCCTACCGGCTGGTCAACTGGTCCTTCGCCTGGCAGCTGCTGGGGGCGGATGAAGCGCCGCTTTTCCAGGGGGAGGAGGGCCCGGCGTTCCGCTCCCGTTGGCTCACGAGCATCTACCAGCACTGTCACTTCATCTCCCGACACTTCTCCCGACATTCTTCGGCCAACAATCATCTCCTGGGAGAGGTCATGGGCCTCTTCGTCGCCACGGTCACCTGGCCACTCTGGCCGGAGAGCTCGCGCTGGCAGAGTCAGGCGCGCACCGAGCTGACCCGCGAAGCTCTGCTGCAGACGTTCGAGGATGGCGTCAACAAGGAACAGGCCATCTGGTACCACCACTCCGTGGCCGACATGCTGCTCATCGCCGGCCTTTTCGCGCGCGCCAATGGGCGCGACTTCGATGCGCAGTACTGGGGGGCGCTCGAGTCCATGCTCGATTTCCTGGCGAGCATCATGGATGTGGACGGCGGCGTGCCGGCCATTGGTGACGCGGACCAGGGCGTGCTCGCGCGTCTCGTGCCGGCTGACAGCACGGGCGCCGCTGACGCCGCCAACGGTACCGGTGGCAAATCCTGGGCCGGCGTCTATCGGTCGCTGCTGGCCACGGGCGCCGTGCTCTTCGGCCGGCCCGAGTTCCGCGCCAAGGCCGGCGAGTTCGACGACAAGACCCGCTGGCTGCTGGGCGATGCTGCCGAGGTCCGCTTCGAGAGGCTGGACGTCTCGCAGGCGAAGCTGCCGGTGCGACGCTCGTTTCCGCGCGCCGGGTACTACGTCCTGGGAGAGAAGTTCGAGACCGCGGAAGAGGTCCGGATCGTCGCCGACGCGGGCGCGCTCGGCTACCTCGCTATTGCCGCCCATGGCCACGCAGATGCGCTTGCCTTCACGCTGAGCGTCGGCGGCCGGCCTTTCCTCGTCGATTCAGGTACTTTCGCCTATCACACCGAGCTGGCCTGGCGACACTACTTCCGCGGCACGTCCGCGCACAACACCGTCATGGTGGATGGCGAGGACCAGTCGGTCTTCGGCGGTCCCTTCCTCTGGCTGCAGCACGCCGAGGCGGCTGTGGACGAGTTCGTCTGCTCACCGGGTCTGCAGGTGCTCGTCGCACACCACAATGGCTATCGGCGCCTGGCCGATCCGGTGCGACACCGTCGCACCTGGCGTTACGACACCGCGGGAGCCACCCTCTCGGTCTGCGATGAGTTGCTCTGCTCGGGCGCGCACACGGTGGAGATCTTCTGGCACTTCGCCCCGCAATGTCAGGTCATTCAGAAGGACGGCCGGGTCGTGGCCGAGCGCGAGGGTGTCGCCGTGGAGATCGAGCCTCCCAAAGCCCTGACGGTGAGCCTGGTGCGCGGGCGTGATCCGGAAGAGGGCGGTCTGCGTCCGCTCGGCTGGGTGTCGAGCGGGTTCGACCTCAAGGTTCCCGCGACGACGGCGGTCTTTGCGGGACGGATCTGTGGGGATGCGCGGCTGGAGTCGCGTCTGCGGATCCGGCGACCGCCCGGGCGTTGAGGCGGCTCGGCGCTGTTGGTAAATCGCGCGCGCGGGTGTGGCCTTCGACCCTCAAGGCTCTCGCGACGACCGCGCTCTCTGCGGACCCGGTCGGCGGTGATAGCCGGCGGGGCTCGCGCCCGCGGACCCCGCCCCCGCCGGCGTCTTGAACCGGCTCGGCGCTTTGATCGGCGGTGCGAATAGCGCCTGATATGCGGCCAGGAGCTTCGGCACCTCATACTGCCACGCAAGGTGGCGCTCGACCCGCTGCCGTCCGAACTGTCCCATGCGCTCGCGCAATTCCGGGTCGGCGAGCAGCATCAGTATCTTGTCCGCGAAATCGCGGGCGTCGTTCGGTTTCGCGTACACCGACGCCTCGCGTGCGGAGAAGCGGCCCTCGGTGAGCTCGAACTGCACGATGGGTTTGCCCAACGCCATGTACTCCATGATCTTGTTCATGGTGGACTTGTCGTTCATCGGGTTGACTTCGTCGCAGTTGACGCAGACATCCGCGGTGTTGAGCATCTCGAGGAGCTGCTGATCGGGGACGCGGCCCAGGAACTCGACGTGCTCGTCGAGCTGCAGCTGCGATTTCAGCTGCCGCATCTCTTCGAGCGCCGGGCCGCCGCCTGCCAGCATGAAGTGCACATCCTCCCGGCCCTGGTCGTGAACGATGTGCCGCGCCGCCTCGAGGAGATAGGGGATCCCCTCCTGCGCACCCATCACGCCGACATACCCGACGAGATATTTCCGTCCGCGCTTGAGCTCCGGCACGGGCGGCAGGATCTTCAGCCGCTCGAGGCTGGGTCCGGAGCGCACCACGTACACCTTCTCCGGGTGCATGCGCCCGCGCTCGATCGCGATCTTGCGATAGCTCTCGTTGGTCGCGATGGAGATATCCGCGGTGAGGAATGTCAGGCGCTCCGACAGGCGCACCAGCCGGTAGAGCAGGCCGCGATGCCGGAACTTCGCTTCGAAGAGCTCGGGATTGATGTCGTGATGGTCGAAGAGGAAGCGTTTGCCGGCGAAGAGCTTGTAGAGGCCGCCGATGAGGAAGATGTTGTCGGGGGGGTTGCAGGCGTGGATGGCATCGAAGCCGTGCCGCCACAGCACCTTCAGCGAGAGCAGCAGCTGCCAGAAGAGCGAGGAGGTGTATTCCAGGGCATAGCCCAGGGCTCCCTTGGCCTCGAGCGGCAGGGGATGCCTATAGATATGAATGCCGTCCAGGCACTCATAGCGTGCCTTGTAGCCGCGGATGGCCGGGCAGATCACCGCGACCTGGTAGCCGTTCGCTACCAGGGCGGTCGCTTCCTGCCATACCCTCCGGTCGAAGGGAACGGGCAGGTTCTGGACGATGATGAGGACGCGTCTACCAGCAGATGCCGGAGTAACTCGCATGCCGCTCCTCGATCTGCCGGATGCGCACGAAGTCGATCACGAGCTGATCGGGGCGCAGTTTTTCGGCGAGCCCGGCGAATTCCTCGCCGCGGTTGCCGATGACGATGACGTCCGCATGACTGAGCACTTCCTCGACGGAGGCGACCATGAGCCGCTCGATGTGCGGGATGCTCTTCATGATGTACTCACGATTGGCGCCCGTGAGCTTGGCGAGATTGACGTTGCGGTCGTAGAGCCTCAGGTCGAAGCCCTTGCCGATCAGGCGCTCGATCACCTCGACCAGCGGGCTCTCGCGCAGATCGTCGGTCCCCGCCTTGAAGCTGAAGCCGAGGACGCCGACTTTCCTGCGCCGCGAGGCGAGCACCATCGCGATGCCCTGCTCGATCTGCTCGCTGTTGGAGAACATGAGCGAGTTGAGGAGCGGCGTCGAGACGTCGTGGCTGCGCGCGTGATAGGTGATGGCGCGCAGATCCTTCGGCAGGCACGAGCCGCCGAAAGCGAACCCGGGCTTGAGGTAGTACGGCGAGAGATTGAGCTTCGCGTCCTTGCAGAAGATGTCCATCACCGCGTGGCTGTCCACGCCGAGGCTCTTGCAGATCTTGCCGATCTCGTTGGCGAAAGTGACTTTGGTCGCGTGCCAGCTGTTATCGGCGTACTTCACCATCTCGCCGACCTCGATCGGGCAGCGGATGACGGGCCCTGGGACGCCTTCGTAGAGACTCTGCACGATATCGCCGGAGCGCGAGTCGGTGGTGCCGATCACGGTCTTCGGCGGATTGCGGAAGTCGGCCACCGCCGTGCTCTCGCGCAGGAACTCCGGGTTGTTGCAGACGCCGAAGTCCTCGCCGGCGCGGCGGCCGCTCGCGCGCTCGAGCGTCGGGATGATCAGGCCCTTGACCGTTCCCGGCAGGATGGTGGAGCGGATGACCACCACGTGGAAGTCGCTCTTCTCGCGCAGCGCCGCGCCGATCTCGCCGCAGACCCGCTCGAGAAAGCGGAAGTCGAGGTTGCCATTCGTCTGACTGGGCGTCGGCACGCACACCAGCGTGACCTCGGAATCGAGCACGGCGCTCAGCGGGTCGCTGGTCGCGCGCAGCCGTTTCTCCGTCACCGCTCGCCGTGTCAGCTCCGCGAGCTCGGCCTCGACGACGGGGGCGCGCCCGGAGTTGATCAGCGCCACCTTGTCGGCGTTCGGGTCGACCCCTATCACGGAGTGACCCCGCTCGGCGAGGCACGCGGCTGATACCGCTCCCACGTATCCCAGACCGAATATGCTGACTCTCATCGCGGTCGACCGCCCGCTCCGCAGGGAATTTCAGCAGCAGCTTCGCAAGAACCATTCCAGAGCGTCTGCTGGGGCGCCGCTTCTCGCGCGAAGTGTTGTCGGACGGCGACGCTGAAGGTTGGCGCGGAGCTTGCAGGCATGCCCCATGCGCACTTGTAGGAATGTGCTGACACGCTCTCGGACTTGTTTTCCGACGTCGCCCGGGAGCATCATCGAGTTGTCACATATTGGGTCTATCTTTGGTCTCGGTCTCCCAGTGTGTCCTTGCAGTCCGCATGGAGGTGAATCCAGATGACATCATTGCCGCAGACGCGCCAGCGGGCTCTTACGGCTCAAGAGAGCCGTGGTCGCACCTCGACCGTATCCGTCACCGCGGAAAGCTCCGCGACGGTCCGCGAGCGCATAAAGCAGGCCCTGCCGGCCATCGATCCGTCCAGCGCCTTCGGCTGCGTGGATTGGTTCCTGTACCCGGATCAGGCCGTAGGCCGGTCCGTAGCCGAGCGCCCCGGCCTGAAGGCCCGGGCCTGATCGTCCCTTCGGGGCAACCGCTCAGCTTGTGATCTGACGTATCCAGATGACCGTGGCCATTCCGGCCGCGGTTGCCAGGAGTGATGCGACGACGTGCGTGGCCACCTCTGCGAGCGCCCAGAGGGTCTGTCCGCGCTGCAGCAGCCCGACCACTTCGGCCGAGAACGTCGAGAACGTGGTGAGGCCGCCGCAGAACCCGGTGATCATGAAGAGCCGCCACTCGGGCGGCAGCGCGGGAAACGTGGCGAAGAACGCCACGGCGGCGCCGATGACGTAGCCACCGATTATGTTGGCCGCCAGGGTGCCGGGCGGCAGCAGCGGGAAGGCTGCATTCAGCCGGTCGCCGAGCCACCAGCGCAGCAGCGCCCCGGCGGCTGCGCCCACACTGATCGCCAGGACCGACTTCCACATGCTGCCTGAACTGCCTTTCGGCGAGATCGCGCCGCGGGCGGCGGGCGTTTCGCCTGCAAAGCAGCGAAGGCTACGCTAACTCTATTCCATCGACCAGCCGTGGCTGACCACGAGCGACTGGCCAGTGAGCGCCGCGGACTCGAACGAGGCGAAGAAGAGGGCGGCTTCGGCGACGTCCCGGGTGGTCGTGAACTGGCCGTCCACGGTTTCCTTGAGCATGACGTTGCGCACGACGTCCTCCTCGGAAATGCCGAGGGCCTGGGCCTGCTCCGGGATCTGGCGCTCGACCAGCGGCGTGCGCACGAATCCCGGGCAGATGACGTTCGCCCGCACCCCGTGCTGCGCCCCCTCCTTGGCGACCACCTTGGCGAGCCCGATGAGCCCGTGCTTGGCGGTGACATAGGGGGCCTTGAGCACCGAGGCCTCCTTCGAATGGACCGAGCCCATATAAATGATGCTGCCCCGGCCCCTGGGATACATGTGGCGCAGCGCTGCACGGGTTGCCAGAAAGGCGCCATCGAGATGCACGGCCAGCACCCGCTGCCACTCGCTGAGGGACAGCACCTGGAGCGGCGAGATGATCTGGATACCCGCATTGCAGACCAGGATGTCGATCTGCCCGAGGTTCTCTACCACGCGTGTGGTAGCGGCATCTACGTCGTCTTCGCGCGTGACGTCCATGGGAATCGCGATCGCCTGTCCGCCGCCGCGGCAGAGCTCCGCGGCGGCCTGCGAGGCGGCGCCGCCGTCGACGTCTGTCACCGCGACCCTGGCGCCCTCCCGGACGAAGGTGCGCGCGATCTCGAGGCCGATGCCGCTGCCGGCGCCGGTGATCACCGCGACCTGATCTTTGAGCCGCATCGGTTTGTCGGTCCGCTCAGTAATGGTAGGTCAGTGTGGCGGAGTAGGTGCGCGGCGGTCCATAGAATCCGATCTGGCTGATGCCCCCGATGAAGGAGTTGGCAGGTCCGATCGGCGGGTCGCCGAAGTCGTAACCCGCCACCCGGTACAGCCTGTCCGTCAGATTCTTGCCATCGACGGACAGGCGCCAGTGCCCGCTCGCCGTCGTGAAGGCGATGCCGGCATTGAGCAGCCCGAATCCCGGCTGATCGGTCACGCTCGGCGTCGTGTTCGCGACCTTGGTGAAGCTGCGCCAGTCGTAGTCGGCGCGCGCCATCAGTGAGCCGGAATCGAGGAACCACGTATAAGCCGCGTTCGCCGAGGAAGTGAAGCGTGGCGCGTTGAGGGGCTTGTTCTCGTCCGCGACGTTCACCGACGCGACACTCGCTCCGCATCCAGGCGCCGCCGTGAACACGCTGCAGGGGATGAGATAGTCCTTGTAGTAGGAATCGAGGTAGCCGACGTTGAGGCCAAGGGTGAGCGAGCGGCTGGCCCGCCAGGCCGACTGCAGTTCCGCGCCCTCGTTGATCTGCTTGCCGGCGTTCAATACCGCGGTGAGGTTGGTCGGGGCGCCCGCGTACTCGACGAACTGCTGCACGCCGATCTGCGCGTCGGTGTAGGGATCATAGAACGCGGTCAGGTTGAGGAGTACGGTATCGTCCAGCCACGTCGACTTCACGCCGATCTCATAGTTGTTCGCGACCTCCGAGTTGTATCCGCTCTCCGTGCCCGGGAATACCGCGGCGTTGCCGCGCATGTCGAAGCCGCCGCTGAGGAAGCCGCGGCTGTACGTGGCGTAACCCATGACCTTCGGAGTGAAGTGATAGTCGAATCCGAGCCGCGGCGTGATGTTCACGAACGGACGCTCGCGGGTGTAGTCCGTCACCACGCCCGGATCGCCGAAAAACCCGGCCGGAACGTCGCTCGCATCGAAGAAGGTGGTTCCGGGATTGAGCTGATCGGGAGAGACGCTGCCATAATCGGCCTGATAGACCTGCGCGGTCTTGCGATCTTCGTTCCACCTGACACCGGCATCGAGGTCCAGCTGGTCCGTCAGCTTCCAGGTCGTATCGCCGTAGACCGCCGAGCTCTTGGTGTGTACGCATCCCTGCACCAGCTCCGTGATGTAGAGGTCATACGCTGGGATGCCGAGCAGGTTGAGCGTGCCGATCGAGGCGTTGTAGTCGCCGCAGGCGGTGCTGTCCATGAAGAACACCCCGCCGACGCCTTTGACCAGATCGCCGGTGTACGTCAGGCGTCCCTCGCCCGAGGCCTGCTGATCCTTGTACAGCCCCGGCACCTGGAAGAGGTTCTGGGCCGTCTCCGCGAAGTTGATGAACTGCTGGGCGTGACCCTGGTAGTAAGCGCCGATGAGTTTCAGGTCCAGGTTGTCGCTCAGCTTCTGGCTGTACGTGGCGGACAGGCCTTGACGGTGGGAATGGTCCTTGCCCGGCGGCATGTCGTCATACATGTCGAACGGATTCGACAGTTGCGGCACCAGGTAGTCGTTCAGCCGCTGGCCACCCGCGGCGTTCGAGTTGTCGAGGATGTCGTCGGCGATGAGCACGAGCTTGGAGCTCTCGCCCCACAGGAAAGTCAGATTCGCGCGGCCCGCGAACACGTCCTTGTTGGAGAGCGGCTCGCCGACATAGGGCTGGTCGCTCGCGGGTATCCCGGGCTGCGCCACCACCTCGCCGTAGCCGCCGCGCTTGAGCTCGCCCAGAGAGAGCCCGAAGTAGACGTGGTTGTCGATCACCGGGGTGGAGAAGTTCAGCTTGAAATCGTGCTCGCCGTAGTTGCCCCCGGTCACGGACGCGGTGAGCGACGTTGGGCCCACGATATCTCGGGTGACGTACTTGATCGCGCCGGCGATGGTGTTCTTTCCATAGAGGGTTCCCTGGGGTCCGGAGAGAACCTCCAGCTGCTGGACATCGAGAACGTCGAGGAGGGCGGCCTGGGGGCGCGCGAGGTAGACGTCGTCGATGTAAACGCCTACGGCGGGATCGAAGCCCCAAAGCGGATCGCTCTGCCCGACGCCGCGGATGTATACGTTGATCGTGCTGCTGGTGGCGCGATCCGCGGAGATCTTCATGTTGGGCACGAAGCTGTTGAGGTCCTCCAGATTCGTGACGTTCCAGTTCTGGATCGATTGTGCCGTCACCGCGGTGTCGGTCAGCGGCACGTTCTGCAGGTTCTCCGCGCGATGCCGGGCGGTGACCACCACCTCCTGCAGCTCGGCCGGACTCGCGTCGGCGCCGGAAGCGGCGGTGGAGCTTGCGGCATCTTGCGCGGCCGCCGCGCCGGCGGCGATGACACCGCACGCTACGAGGAATGCGCCTGGAAATCTGTTCGGCATCGTCGAGCCCCCCATGACCAGACTGTCGTTGCCAACGTGTGTCGTTGGCAGTTATTGAACGACCGTTGAAGTCTAGTGCAACGACCGTTGAATCGCAACGGGCGGGCGGCGGGTGTTGCCGGGCGGCGGCGGGGCTGGCGCCGGGACGGAGGCCGTGCGCAGGCCATGCGGCGGGCCCCGGCCGGTCATAACGCCGGCCTGGGGGCGGCGCGCACCAGCGCAGCGCCCGCGGCCGGCGCGCGGAAAGCCGCAGGCGGCCCCGGCTCTGCGGCTAGAATGTCGGCGGTCAAGGGGGAGGCGATGGCCCGCTCGAAACGCACAACCACGAAGCGCACCACCAAAGAGAAGCTGCTGGATGCGGCGGAAAAGCTCTTTGCCCGCAAGGGCTTCCACGGCACCTCGTTACGGGACATCACCGGCGAGGCCGGCGTCGACCTGGCACTGGTCAACTACCACTTCGGCGGCAAGAAACCGCTCTTTGCCGCCGTGCTCGAGCGTCGGGGCTCGGTATTGAACGACGAGCGGCTGCGCCGCCTGGCGGAGGTCCGTCAGGCCGCCGCGCCGCAGCCGGCGAGCACCGAGGCGGTGGTCGGAGCTTTCTTCGACCCCATCCTCGATTTCCTCGCCCATGCCGGACCCGGCTGGCACAGCTACTTCTCGCTCCTCGCGTGGGTGAACAACTCCCCGGAATGGGGCCGTCGCCTGATGAGCAAGACCTTCAATTCGACGGTGCGGGAGTTCATCGGCGCCCTGATCGAGTCCCTGCCCGATGCGGCCCCGGAGGACGTCTTCTGGGGCTACAACTTCCTCACCGGGGCGCTCACCCTGTCGCTGGCGGAGACCGGCCGTCTCGACGTTCTGTCCGATGGCCTGTGCCGCTCGACCGACGTCGCGGCCCTGAAGGAGCGGCTCGGGCCGTTCGTGGCGGCCGGACTGCGGGGACTCGCCCAGCGGCGCGCCCACTAGGACGCGCCGGGCGGCTCAGCGCCAGGAGACCTGCGGCTGCGGACAGACGCGCACCTGCGGGGGGCTCAGCTCGTGCGCCTGCCCGAACTGGTTCTTCACCAGCCAACACTGGTCGAAGGCCGAGCAGTAGCAGTAGTGAAACGAGAAGTTGTCGAGCCCTGCCCGCAGAGCGCTCAGCAGCGCCTGGTTTCGCGGCTCGAGCGGGAAGACGAGGAAATTCAGGGACTGCCCCTGGCGCAGGACGATGCCGTGGGTACTGCTGAACTCCACGCCCGCGCTGGCGGCCTCGGCCGCCGGGATCCCGCAGCAATGGGTGAGCAGGTCGGCGATCGAGTGCTGCGGCTGGCCCTTCCAGAAGAGCGCGAAGCTCTCGAGCTTCGCGGGGCCGACGCCCTGATTGGCCAGGACCAGCGTCACCCCGCTGTCGGGGGCGCCGCTCGGCCCGACGTCGCTTTCCGTGACCTGCACGAATGGCCAGGAGCTCGCGGCCACCAGTTGCCGCTGCGAGGCGACGAGCTCGCGATTGGTGAGCTCCGTATCGTACGCCACCCAGAGCGACACGGCGGCGATGACGATCGCACCGATGGCGAGGGCGCTCTCGGCCCAGTGCCGATCGAGCAGGGATGGCAGACCTTTTTCCGACATGCGACTCCCCTGATGAGAACGCCGCCCCGCGGACCGGTGTGCGCTGTAACCGGTTCCGCGGAGCGACGCGGGGACTCTACAACGCCTGCTCGCCCTGCGCGATGGCGGCGTTGAGCTGCTGCTCGCCGGTCTGCGCCTCGTGGCTCAGGTCCTCGAACACCTGGCGTTCCGCCGCGGTGGGCGGCTCGTAGGCGAGGTCGATGTTGGACGCCAGATAGGCGAGGTGGCTGCGCAGCTTCGTCTCGTGCATCAGCGGGCCTTCGCTGCCATCCATCTCGAGCTGCACATAGCCGCCGATCGCCTGATCGAGTGCGGCCAGCGCCGCGTGGGCCTTGTCGGCCGTCACCTTGTGGTGGGCGACCGCGGCTTGCAGTCGCTGGCGGGTGGCGATGGCCCGGTCGAGGGTCTTGTCCAGCGTATCCAGCGCTGCATGGATCTGCATCTCCAACGCCAGACGCTGCTGCAGTGCATCGCCCGCCGGGTGCAGACGCGGATCGAGCGCCACCTGGAAGGTCCGCTGCGACTTGCGGCCGTTGTAATCGAGTACGACCGTGTAGCGGCCGGGTATCACCGTCGGGCCCGCCACCGTGTCCTCGAGTCCGCCCGCCGCGATCGGCGGCTGGAATCCCGTGACCTCCGTCGCATCGGCGTAGCGCAGGTCCCACTGGAAGCGATTGGAGCCGGCGGTGATGGCCGTGAGCTTCTCGTCCGCCTGCTGCTTTTCCTCGCTCGGCGTGAGGTTGTCACGCTGCGCGGCGGACCGCTTCGGCTGCCGGGTCTTCAGGTGCAGAGCGAATGTGCGGACCACATGACCGTCGCCATCGAGGAAGGTCAGGCTCACCGGCACCTTGCCGTGATACGTATCGGGAATGTGGAAGAACACCGTGGCGCCGAACGCCGGGTTGCTTCCGACGTCGTGCTGATACTTCGCAAGGGGATTGGAGCCGAACGCATGGCTCAGCCACGCCGTTTGGGGCGCGAAGACCTGGACGTCGTCGGCCCCTACGGCCGGCTGCAGCGACATCTGCTCCAGCAGACTGAGATTGTCCAGTATCCAGAACGCTCGTCCATGCGTCGCGATTGTCACGTCTCCCTGACGTACGTTGATGGCGATGTCACGCACTTGCACGCGCGGCAGATTCAGCGAGAGCGGCTGCCAGTGCGCGCCGCCGTCGAGAGTCACGAACACCGTGCTCTTGGTGCCGAGGAAGAGCAGCCGCGGATCGGACGGATCCTGACGCACTGCAAGTGCGTACTCGTCGTCCGGTAGGCCGGTTGTCATCGCCGTCCAATGCTGGCCGTAATCGGTCGTCTCGTACACGTAGGGATGGAAGTCATCCCACATATAGCGGGATGCCGTCAGGTACGCCGTGCCCGCGGACTGATGCGAGGGCTCGATGGAGCTGATCTCGGACCACTGCGGCAGAGCCGGCGGCGTGATCGCCTGCCAGCTGTGACCGCCATCGCGGGTGATGTGCACCAGGCCATCGGCCGAGCCCGCCCAGATTTCCTGCTTGTCCATGGGCGAGACGGCGAGCGCCGAGACGTCCGGGAAGACCTCGGCGCTCGACTGATCGAGATCGACCGGGCCGCCGCTCGGCGCCTCGGTCGCCGGATCGTTGCGCGTCAGGTCGGGGCTGATCGCCGACCAGGTGCGGCCATAGTCCTCGCTCTTCAGGATGACCTGCGAGGCGATGAGGAGCATCTTCGGGTCCGCCGGCGAGAAGAAGACCGGGTGCGTCCACCCGAAGCGGTACTTCTGCTCCCCGGAAGAGGAGCCTTCCAGGTAGTCCGGCCAGGGGCTGAGGTCGCGGAACTGCCCCGTCGCCAGGTTGTAGCTGAGGAAGATGCTGAAGTAGCCGGCGCCGTAGGTGACGTTGGGATCCCCGGGCTTGGGGGCGATGAAAGTGCTCTCGCCGTAGGCGACCTCCTGCCAGTCGCCGAGCGGGATCATCCCGTGGGGCGTGGAGCTCGGTCCTTCGAAGGAGCCCTCGTCCTGCTGCGCGCCGTAGATGTGGAAGGGGAACTGCTCATCGAGCGCGACGTGGTAGAACTGGCCCGTGGGCTGGTTGTGCTCGCCGCTCCAGGTCTTGCCGCCGTCGGTGGAGACCGTGGCGCCGCCGTCGTTGCCCTCGAGCAGGATCTTCGGATCGTTCGGATTGATCCAGACGATGTGATTGTCGCCGTGCGGGGTATGGAGCTTGGAGAACGTCCTGCCGCCGTCACGCGAGACCCAGCAGGCATCGACCTCCGGAACATAGACGACCTTGTCGTTCGTCGGGTCGGCGTAGATGCTCATGTAGTAGAAGGCGCGCTGGCGCAGGCTCCAGTTGTCGTTGACGCGGTGCCAGCTGCCGCCGCCGTCCTCGGAGCGGAAGACACCGCCGTGCTTCGCCTGCACGATCGCGTACACCACCTGCGGACGGCTGGCGACGACCGACACCCCGATGCGCCCCAGGGTGCCCTGCGGGAAGCCGGAGTTGTGGGAAATCTCCGTCCAGTGCGCTCCGCCGTCGGTGCTCTTGTAGAGTCCGCTCCCCGGGCCGCCGTCATCGAGCTTCCAGGGCGTGCGATAGGCCTGCCACATGGCCGCGTACAGAACCTGCGGGTTGCCGGGGTCCATCACCAGGTCGATGGCGCCGGTCTTGTCGTCGACGTAGAGGATCTTGCTCCAGGTCTTGCCGCCATCCGTCGACTTGAAGACGCCGCGGTCGGGATTGGAGGTGAAGACATGACCCATCGACGAGGCATACACCACATCCGGGTTGTGCGGATCCACCGCGAGGGCGCTGATCGTGTGCGTGTCGACGAGGCCCGCCGCGTGCCAATGCTTTCCCGCATCGTCGGAGCGGTAGACGCCGTCGCCGGTGATGATATCGCCGCGGATGTCGCTCTCGCCCGTGCCGACGTAGATCACCCTGGAGTTGGATGGCGCAACCGCGATGGCGCCGATGCTGTTGCTCGTGCCCGGCAGAGTGTGATCCGTGATGTTGGTCCAGCTGACGCCGTAATTGCTGCTCTTCCAGACGCCGCCGTCGACCGCGCCCATGTAGAAGAGATTGCGTTCGGACGGGACGCCGGCAATGGCAACGACGCGGCCGCCGATGTAGGGCCCGACGCTGCGCCATTGCAGCTTGGCATCAGGCCCCGGGGAGGGAGGCGCAGCTGCGGAAGCGGCGGTGAGCGCCGCCAGCAGCAGTGCCGGGGCGCCGGCGGTGAGCATTCGTCGCGCGCGCGAGCCAGCCGAGCCAGTGTCGCCTGTCATGACTTGCCTCCCACGTACGGCCGCACGCGGTCCGCCCGTGTAATGGTTTTTCGGACGTGCCGAATACAATGCGACATCATAGGGGAAGGCGGCGCGCGGTTTCCAGCCGCGGCGGCGCTCCGGTCCGGCGGGCGGCGACGAGCCGTGCGCTTCCTGCGGTCACGTGCTCCAGGTGCATACACGCGTCCGCCCGAACGGCAGGCATAGCCTTTGCTGCCCATGCTCCGAATGCGGAGCGGACCGACCCAATCGGAACGGGAGGGGATGAAGCTGGCTCTGGAGCCCGGGGGCCATGTTTGGCCGCAGGACGTACCGCCGGTCCCCACGCCGGCGCAGCCGATCGTCACCGACCTGCCGCCTGTCATGATCGTGGCCGATCACTTCGGCTACGCCGATGGCGTGCGCCATGGCGTCACCACATATCTGGTGCACGTGCTGCCGCTGCTCGCGAGCGCGGGTATCCGGATGACGGTGTGCTTTCTGCGTGCGCCGCACGCGGCGGCCACCGATCTGCACGCTCACGGCATTCGCCCGGTCTTCCTCGATGCCGCGAAATGGGATCCAACAGTCGCGCTGCGCATCGCGCAGCTCGCGAGGCGAAACTGCGTGCGCCTGTTGCATGCGACAGGCGTGAAAGGAACCCTTGCCGCGCGGGTGGCCGCGCGAATCACCGGTGCCCGCACTCTGTTGCACGTTCACGACCTGAACGATCCCGGCACGTTCCTCGGCGCGCTGCAGAAGCTTGCGGCGCGGCCAACGGACGCTGCGGTGTGCGTTTCGCAGGCAGTGCGGGAGCTGACGGTGAGCCGGTATCACGTGCCGCCGGAGCGGGTACACGTGGCCCGCAACGGGATTCCGCTGGACGCCCTGCGCAGAGCCGGCGCGGGCGCGCGCAGCCGCGTGCGGACCGAGCTCGGCATCGAGAGCGGGCGCCCGGTGCTCGCCATCATCGGCCGCCTGCACCCGGTCAAGGGTCACCGGGCGCTCCTCTCGATGATGCCTGTCATCCTGCGCAGCTGTCCGCGGGCGCTGCTGCTCGTGATCGGCGATGGGCCGGAGCGCGGCCCCTGCGAGGAGCTGACCCGCAATCTCGGCATCGGCGCGAGCGTGCGGTTTCTGGGCCGGCGGGACGACGTCCCGCGCCTCCTGTCCGCGATCGACCTGGTGTTGATGCCATCCCGCTCGGAAGGCCTCGGCCTCGCCGCCATCGAGGCATTGGCTGCGGCCCGGCCGGTCATCGCCTGCGCGGTGGGCGGGCTGCCGGAGGTCGTGGTCGAGGGCGTGAACGGCCGGCTGGTGCCGCCCGGCGATGCCCAGGGCTTCGCGCAGGCCGTGGTCGAAACCCTGCGCGATCCCGCTCGGCGGTTCGCCTATGCCCGGGGCGCGGCCGCCAGCGCGCAGCGGTTCGGGATCGAGGCCCACGTCCAGCGGCTCATCGACTGCTACCGGGCGACCCTTGCCCCCTGAAGGAGCCCCGGCGGGAGCCATCCCTGCCCGCCGTGGTAAATTAGGACGCCAGCAGAAGAAGGGGAGAATGACGGTGAGTGCCTGGAACCAGAGCGCGAAGAGCGCAGTACAGAGCGAGCGGCCGATCGGCCCGCCTCCGGCGGCACCGCAGGAGCTTGCCGAGGTGCCGGCCGCGCCGGCGGGTGCCCGCTCGGTGGAGGGGCGGCTGCTGGCGCGACTGCTCGAGTATCTCGGTAATCCGCCGCTCGAGTTCGTCCTCTGGACGGGCGAGCGCGTCGCGCCGCCGCGCGCGGCGATCGTAGCGCGCGTGCGTGTCTCCAGCCGGGCAACCCTGCTCGGCATCCTGGCCGACCCGCAGGTGCGCTTTCCGGATGCGTACAGCGAAGGGCGGCTGGAGATCGAAGGCGATCTGGTGCAGCTCCTCGAGGCCGTATATCACGCCGGCCAGGCCAGCGCGCAGACGTCGGGACTGCGGCGCCTGGTGGAGCGGCTGCGCCGGCCGCACGCCAACACACTGGCCGGCTCGCGCCAGAACATCCATCGCCACTACGACATCGGCAACGAGTTTTATTCGCTCTGGCTCGGGCAGACGATGGCGTACACCTGCGCCTATTACCCGACCGCGAGCGCCACCCTGGACGAAGCGCAGATCGCGAAGATGGATCACGTCTGCCGCAAGCTGCGGCTGCGTGCGGGCGAGACCGTCGTCGAGGCCGGTTGCGGCTGGGGTACGCTCGGGCTGCACATGGCGCGGCACTACGGTGTCAAGGTTCGCGCTTTCAACATCTCGCACGAGCAGGTCGCCTATGCGCGCGCCCGCGCCCTGAGGGAGGGGCTGGCCTCGCAGGTGGAGTACGTCGAGGACGATTACCGCAACGTCTCAGGCCGCTACGACGCCTTCGTTTCCGTCGGGATGCTGGAGCACGTGGGCGTCGCCAACTACGCGGCGCTCGGCGAGGTGATCGCGCGCAGCATCGGCACCAACGGCCGCGGCCTCATCCATTCCATCGGGCGCAACCGGCCGGCGCCGCTGCAGCCGTGGATCGAGAAGCGCATCTTCCCGGGCGCCTATCCGCCGTCGCTCGCCGAGATGATGAACATCTTCGAGCCGTATGATTTCTCGGTGCTCGACGTCGAGAACCTGCGGCTGCATTACGCGCAGACGCTGCGCGACTGGCTCGCGCTCTACGAGAAGGCGAGCGGCCGCGTGCGCGAGTTGTTCGACGACAAGTTCGTGCGCATGTGGCGGATGTACCTCGCGGGCTCGATCGCGGGATTCACCACCGGCGCGCTGCAGCTCTTCCAGGTGGTGTTCGCGCCGCGGGACAACAACGACGTCCCGATGACCCGCGAGCATCTCTACCCGCGCTGAGCCGCATGCGCACCTGTGACGTGCTGATCGTCGGCGGCGGCCCGGCGGGCTCGAGCGCCGCGTGGAAGCTGCGCCAGGCGGGCGCGGACGTGCTGCTGCTCGACAAGGAGCGCTTCCCGCGCTTGAAGCTGTGTGCCGGCTGGATCACGCCGGAGGTGGTGCACGACCTGTCCCTGGACATCGCCACCTATCCGCACCGCTTCCTGACCTTCGACAAGCTGCACATCCATGTGAAGGGACTGCACCTGCCGGTGCGCTGCGTGCAGCATTCCATCCGGCGCGTGGAGTTCGACGCGTGGCTGCTGGAGCGCTCGGGCGCCGAGGTGCTGCAGCACACGGTGCGCACCATCCGCGAGCAGGACGGCTACTACATCATCGACGACGCGTTCCGCTGCCGCCATCTCATCGGGGCGGGGGGCACACGCTGCCCGGTGTATCGCACGCTCTTCCGCGAGCTCAACCCGCGCGCCAGCGAGCTGCAGACCGTCACCCTGGAGCACGAGATCGAGTACGACTGGCGCGAGCCCGACTGTCATCTCTGGTTCTTCGACAACGGGCTGCCCGGATATGCCTGGTACGTGCCGAAGCAGAACGGTTGGCTCAACGTCGGCATCGGCGGCATGGCCGAGCGCATCAAGGCCAGCAGCCGCTCGATCCATGACCACTGGGAGCTCTTCACCGGCATGCTCGGCGGTCGGCTCGCCAAGGGTGCGCATTACGACCCGGCCGGCTACAGCTACTACCTGCGGGGCCGAGTGGACGTGGCGCGCCAGGGTAACGCCTTCATCGTCGGCGACGCCGCCGGCCTGGCAACGCGCGACATGGCGGAAGGGATCGGACCCGCGGTGCGCAGCGGCATCGAGGCGGCCGAGGCCATCCTGCACGGCAAGGAATACCGCCTGGAGGGTGTCACCGGAGCCAGCCTGGGCGGCGGACTCGCGAGCCGGCTGCTCGACTGGGCGATGACCCGGGGCGCGGGGCGTACCCCGCAGGCTGCCGCCGCCTAGCTCGCCCACACGCTTTATCGCACTCTGCGCAACCGAACGCGCGGCCGGGAGTTATTGGGTGCACTCCCATGCTGCTCCCGCTCTCATCGCTCTGGCTCGCCCTGGTCATCTGGCTGATCGCCCGCGCCGTGCGCCAGCGCAATGTCCTGGCGTCGGTCCCCGCGAGCCCCCCGGACCGGGGCCGCACCGCGCCCAAGGTCGCCGTGATCGTGCCCGCCCGCAACGAGGCGGCGAACATCGGACCCTGTGTCGAGTCGCTGTCCGCCCAGGAATACCCGCCGGATCGTCTGGCCATCATTGTCGTGGATGACGAGTCGAGCGATGCAACCGCCGCCGTTGTCACCGGCCTCTCGAAGCGCGACGGGCGCATCGTGCTCTGTCATACATCGCCGTTGCCGCCCGGTTGGAAGGGGAAGGTCCACGCGTGTTGCACGGGGGTAGCTGCCGCGCCTGCCGACGCGCAGTGGCTCTGCTTCCTGGATGCAGATATGCAAGCCGCCCCACAGGCAGTGGCAAGCGCCGTGGCGGCCGCATCCGACCGCAAGCTCGATCTCCTGACGCTCGCCCCGCGGCACGAGCTCAAGAGCTTCGCCGAGCGGCTGATGCTCCCCTGCGGGCTCTATCTCCTCGGTTTCTATCAGGACCTCGGGAAGATCCAGGCGCCCGACAGCGACGAGGTGGTGGCGACGGGCCAGTTCATGCTGTTGCGGCGAGCGGCATATGATGCCGTTGGAGGGCATGCGTCCGTGCGCGAGGCGATCTGCGAGGATGTTGAGCTGGCGCTGCTGATGAAGCGTCGTGGCTACCGCGTGCTGCTGATGGATGGCAACCGCGTCCTGAGCACGCGGATGTATACCGGTTGGTCGACACTCTGGCCGGGGTTTGCGAAGAACCTGATCCAGTTACTGGGCGGGCCGCTGAGGACGGTGCTGACCGCGCCGGTGATCGTGCTGCTCGCATGGATGGCGGTATGGCTACCGCTGCAGGATGTGGCTGCCGTGCTCCACGGCGTGCGCGGCGCGCCGATTGCGCTCACTCTGGCGACGCTCGGGACCGCGGCCCTCGTCGGACTGCACGTCGGAGGCGCGGTGCACTTCAGGATCCCGTGGTGGTATGGGCTTCTCTTTCCGCTTGGCTATACCGCGGGAGGTGTCATGGCGCTCGACAGCGTCCGCTGGCGCATGACACGGCGCGTCTATTGGAAAGGACGCGTGTACTCATCATGAGACTCGAGAAACGCGGTCAGCCGCACCCGGCCGACGACTCTCCCCCTGGCGCGACGCGCGGCCGCGTCGAGCAGTTCTCCAACCTCACGACCATCACGGTGGTCGTGGGACTCATCGTCTTCCTTTACTTCGTCAAGGCGATCCTGCTGCCGTTCGTGGTATCGGCCATCGTGGCGTTCGTGGCCACGCCGCTGGTCGACTGGCTGGCGGCGCGGACGCGCCTGCCGCGCTGGGTTTATGCGCTGGGAGTGCTCTTCACACTCATGGCACTCGGTGCGCTCCTCGGCTGGCTCGGTGCGCCGCCGCTGCTGCGCGAAGTGCAGCGGATCCTCGGCGATTTGCAGGGGACCGTGACCACCCTCGTGCGGGTGCTCGTCGGCAACGGGACGCTCGACCTCATGGGCCAGCGGCTCGACGCCACCGGCATCGGTGCGATGATCGCTCGTGAAGCTCAAGCCTGGATGGCGCAGGACGGGCGCATCCTGGAGGTGGCGGCCTTGGGCGTGGCCGGCATCTTCGGCGGCATCCTGACGCTGGTGCTCCTCGGTTACTTCCTGCTCGATGCGCACCGCATCGGCCGGGGACTCGCCTGGCTCATTCCCCCGCGCTACCGGTTGTTCACCACCCGGGTCGGCCGCGACCTCGAGCCCATCCTGCGCCGGTACTTCATCGGCGTCGGTCTCGTCGTGCTCTACGCCTCGACCGCAGCTTACATCGGGCTCGGGCTGGTGCTCAACATTCAGCACGCTGTCTTTCTCGCCCTCATCACCGGGCTGCTGGAGCTGATCCCGTTCGTCGGGCCCGCGGCCTCGGCGGTGATCGCGGGCCTGGTAGCCGTGCAACAGGCCTCCTCGGGCTGGAGCATCATCACGTACTGCATCTACGCGACCGTGCTGCGCATCTCCATCGATCAGTTCGTCGGGCCGCTGGTGCTCGGGCGGGCGGCGTACGTGCCGCCGGTGCTCGTCATCTTCTGCTTTCTCGCGGGCGGACTGCTCTTCGGCATCGTCGGTGTCATGCTCTCCGTTCCGGTCGCGCTCAGCATCAAGGTGCTGCTCGGCGTGATCTATCAGGAGCCCACGGCAACGTCACGCTGACGCTTCCGAGGTGGCGGAGAGCTGAAGTCCAGGCTGGAACTTTCGTGCGCTCCCCGAGTTCTGGTCCCTGTTGCCGACCAGCAAGGAGCATCCACCTTGTCCGTCGTCGTTTCCGAGAAGCGCGGCCTGCGTGCGCTTCATCCGGAGCAGTGGGTATTCAGCCTGGACCGGTGGTTGCGCCGCTGGCATGGCGTTTACGAGTACACCGCGCACCGGGAGTGCATCTTCCGGGCCGAGCGCTGTCTCGCCGAAGAGAGCCTGTTGCTCTCCGATGGCGTGCGGGTGACTCGCGGCGACCCGCTCCTCAGAATCCACCTGTGGAACGAGCACATGCCTGCCATGGGGCAGGCCGGCCCGACTATCGCGTGGGCGCGTCGCGCGAGCCGTGGGATAGAGACGTCTCTGCGGGAGCTGGCACGCCACATCGCGCAATCCAGTGACCTTGACGCCGTGGTTGCTGTCTGTGCCGACATGCGGCTGGCGACGGCCAAACAGAGCGCCCAACTCGTGCGCATCGTGCATCGGTTTGGCCTGGAGGCGGAGAAGGACTCCCGCGCCGGCCGACCGGGCCTGCTGCGGCTCATCGGCGAGAACATCCTGATGGTCCTGTTGGTGCTCGCGACCAATCCCATCGCGTTCCGCGCCGCCGTCCTGCGGCGCGATCACGCCCGCGTCATCATCTCGCGCGCGAAGCTCCTTCGGCTGTACCGCCCGGGCTGATACCGCCGAGCGCTGCGGCGGACTCGTGCGCGGGCGCGCTCGCCGGCGCCAGTCCGCGGTATTTCAGCATCGGGCCGATCTGCGGGTCCCTGCCGTAGAATGCCCGGAACATCTGGCCATAGTCTTCGGTGTGTCCCCGGGAGAGGATCAGGTCGCGCAGTCGCTGGCCGTTGGCGCGAGTGAGTCCCCCGTGGCGCAGGAACCAATCGAAAGTGTCGTCGCACAGCATCTGTGTCCACAGATACGAGTAGTAGCCTGCCTCGTACCCGTTGGCCCAGATGTGCAGGAAGTAGCTGGAGCGGTAGCGCGGAGGCACGGCCGCCAGGTCCAGATGGACTTTCTTCAGCGCCGCCGCTTCGAAAGCGTCCACGTTCTGTTGCGGCGCGCTCGCGGGCAGCATGTGCCACTGCATGTCGAGCTCCGCGGCGGCCAGCGTCTCGCCGACCGCGTAGCCCTGGTTGAAACCCGCCGCGCGCTTGATTTTCGCGACCAGGGAAGCGGGCATGGGCTGCCCCGTGCGGTAATGGATGGCGTAGTGTCGCAGTACCTTGGGGTACAGCGCCCAGTGCTCGTTGAACTGCGACGGGAACTCGACGAAGTCGCGCGCCACGTTGGTGCCGGAAAGAGTCGGATAGACCTGATTCGCGAACAGTCCGTGCAGGGCATGGCCGAACTCGTGGAACATCGTCGTCACGTCATCGAACGTCAGCAGCGCCGGCTGTCCGGGCGCCGGCGGGGTGAAGTTGGCGACGTTGTATATCACGGGCAGAGTGCCCAGGAGCTTCGACTGGCCGACGAAGTTGTCCATCCAGGCGCCGCCCGCCTTGTTGTCGCGCTTGAAGTAATCGAAGTAGATGAGCCCGAGCGGCGAGCCGTCGTGGTCGAACACCTCGAACACCCGCATGTCCGGCTGATAGACCGGCAGATCCTTGAGCTCCTTGAAGGTGATGCCGTAGAGCTCGTGCGCCGCGTAGAAGACTCCACGCTCGAGCACCGTGTTCAGCTCGAAATAGGGCTTGATCTCGTCCTCGTTCAGGTCGTACCGGGCGAGCCGGTCCCGCTCCGCGTAGTACTCCCAGTCCCAGGGCCGCAGCGTGAACTGCCCGCCGTCGTGACGGACGAGGTCCTGAAGCTCCGTCGCCTCCGAGCGCGCCTGCCGCAGCGTCGGCGGCACGAGCTGACCGAGGAAGCGCTCGACCGCCTCCGGGGTCTTGGCCATCTGATCGTCGAGCGCGTAGGCGGCGAAGTTGGGGAAACCGAGCAGTCGTGCCTTCTGCGCGCGCAATCCGGCTATCGTCGCCAGGGTGGCACGCGTGTCGTTGGCATCGCCGCGCTCCGTGCGATTCCAGGACAGCTCGAAGAGTTTCCGGCGCACATCGCGGTCCTCGAGCGATGCGAGGTCGGGCTGCTGGGTCGTATTCTGCAGCGGAATGACCCATTTGCCGTGCAGCCCGCGCGAGTCGGCCGCCTGCGCGGCAGCGGCGATCGCGCCGGGCGTGAGGCTGGCGAGGTCGGACTGGCGAGCGGTGACGAATGCGCCCGCCTTGGTGGCGGCGAGGAGCTTGCGCTCGAAAGTCGTCTCCAGGGTGGAGAGCCGCTCGTTGATCGTGCGCAGCGCCTTCTTGTCGGCCGGCGAGAGCTGCGCGCCGGCGAGCAGGAACTGCCGGTAATACACGTCGACCAGCTGCTGCGCTTCCGGCCGGCCCGCAAGGGCGGCCCGCCGGGCATGGATGGCCTTGACGCGTGCAAACAGTCGGGCATTCAGGTAGATCGCATCCTGGTGCGCCGCCAGCCGCGGCGCCTCATCGGCCTGCACCTTCTGCAGCGCATCGTCGGTGTTGGCCTGCGAGACGGCGTTGAACACTTCCATGACGCGGTCGAGCAGCCGGCCCGACTTCTCCATCGCCACGATCGTGTTGTCGAATGTCGGCGGCGCCGGATCATCGGCGATGCGCTCGATCTGCGCCAGCTGGCGGCGCATGCCTTCGTCGATCGCGGGCTCATAGTCGCCGTCCCTGATCAGGTTGAAAGGCGGCGCCTGAAAGGGCAGCGGGCTCGGCGCCAGGAACGGGTTGGCGCGATTCGCGGTGGACGAAGCCGCCGCCGGCGAGGCGGCGGCGCAGAACACGGCCGCGGCGCCGAGCGCGCCCGCGGCGAGCGCCACCGAGGTGCGGCGCGTGCAGGTCCGGGCCATGCAGGATCCCCCCAAAAAATCGAAAGCCGCGGAGTATACCGCCCGCGCGTTGCGGTGGCGCAACGCGCCGCCCCGCCCGCGGCTCCCCCTTCACGGCGCCTCGGGACAGTGTATGCTTCGCGCCACGATTAGGGACCTGCGACGTTCAGACTGCGGGGTCAACCGCAGCCGCAGGGCCCCGGGGAGGGGAGAATGTTGCGGAAAATTGGCGTCCTCGGGGCGGCTGTGGCCGCCCTCGGTCTCGCGGCCTGCGGCGGCACCAATAGCCCGACAGCCAAGGTGGCGAGCAGCAATCAGCAAGGCACTCTCGTTGACAATCCGCCCCTGCGCGTCGCGTCGCTGAATGCGGCGGACTTCACCGCGCAGCTGAATGCGACGTCATCGGGTCCCGCTCTGCTGCAGCTCGCCGGGACACCGGCCTGCGGCGTCGATTTCTACTACTTCAAGTACTGGACCGTGGGACCCGACAACTCGCCGCAGGAGGCCTCCGGCGCCCTGATGGTGCCCACCGGCAGCGCGGCGCCCTGCACCGGGCCGCGGCCCATCGTGCTGTACGCCCACGGCACGACCACCGATTCGGCCTACAACATCGCGAACATCAGCGACAGCTCGAACTCCGCCAACTCCGAGGCGGCGGCGATCGCGACGATATTCGCGGCGCAGGGCTACATCGTGGTGGCGCCCAACTATCTCGGCTATGACATCTCGACGCTCGGCTATCACCCCTACGTCGATGGGACCGCGAATGCGAATGACATGATGGACGCGCTGACGGCAGCCCGGACCGCGTTGCTCAGCACGTTCACTCCGACCACCAGCGATGACGGCAAGCTCTTTGTTACCGGGTATTCGGAAGGTGGTTACGTCGCCATGGCGACCGTCAAGGCGATGCAGGCGGCGGGCACAGCCGTCACGGCGTCCGCGCCGTCTTCCGGGCCGTACGCGCTGGAGTCGTTTGGCGATGCGATCTTCTTCGGCCAGGTGAATATCGGCTCGACGGAGTTCGCGCCGCTCGTGACCACCAGCTATCAGCACGCCTATAACAACGTCTATTCACAGACATCGGACGTCTATTCCTCGACGTACGCGACGGGCATCGACACGCTGCTGCCGAACCCCACGCCGATCGACAGTCTGTTCCAGGCGGGCAAGCTGCCGCAGACCGCGCTCTTCTCCAGCACCATTCCGACATCGGCGACCGGCATCGGCGCCGTTGACATGGCAGCGGATGAGCTGCTCGCGCTGCCGACCAGCCCGCCCTACAGCGCCTCGCAGGCGGCCCTGTTCGACCTGGGATTCGGCAGCCCCGGCCTGGTGAACAACAGCTATCGCGTGGCTTACGTGGACGATGCGATCATCAATCCCGACGCCGCGGAGATGACGCTGCTCGCCGACGGCACGCTGACAACGAGCAACATCGCTCTGGCCGCGACCCCGACGATCGGCCTGCGCAAGGATCTGGCGCTCAACGACATGCGCGCGGGAGGCTGGTTCCCCGAGGAGCCGATGCTGATGTGCGGAGCCGACCAGGATCCGACGGTGTACTTTCAGAACACACAGATCATGGCCGCGCTGTGGACCCCGTACGTGCAGGGCAATCTGGTGAGCGTGCTCGACCTCAATGGCACGCCGCAGGCCGGCAACCCCTTCGCGCCGCTGCAGGAAGCGTTGCAGGCGGAGGAGCAGCAGCTCGTCGCCGCCAGCGGCCAGTCCGCGGTCGCCTCGTTCCACACCACCGAGTTCCCGTTCTGTATGGTGGCGGCGCGCGGCTTCTTTGCGCAAGTTCCGTAAGCTCGGCGAGGGACGATCATGCAGAAGAAAATCACGACTCTGGCGATCGGGGCTGCTCTCGCGCTGGCCGCATCCGGCGCCTTCGCCGACCAGGCGGGACCGAACGATGTGCGGTTGGGAGTGTACCTGGTCCACTACGACACGCAGGCGAGCGATATCTCGGGTCCCTATGCTCCGGCGGGCCTCAACGTACACCTCGACAATGTCACGACGTTGTATCTCGCCTACGTGCGCTCGCTGTCGACGCACTTCGACGTGGAGCTGGCTTTCGGGTACCCGCCGCTGACGAAGACCGAGGGCAGGGGACCGGCGACGCTGGGCTCGGTTCCTTACAACGGGCAGGTCATCTCGACCGCACGCTGGGTCGCGCCGACGCTCCTCTTCGAGTACGTATTCGGGAGTGCGAGCTCGCGACTGCGGCCTTACATCGGCGCGGGCGTGAACTACACCAGGTTCGTCGCCCGCCAGTCGACGGCTGCCGGCGATGCGGCGAGCGGCGGTCCGACCTCGATCAACCTGCCATCATCGGTCGGGCCGGCCGCGACGGCGGGACTGAGCTACGAGCTCACCGACCGCTGGCACGTTTACGCCTCCTACTCGGTGGCGCAGGTCAACAGCAAGCTGACGGCCGACACGGCCGGCATCCTCCGCACCTCGGAAATCCACTTCTGGCCGAACACGCTCGTCTTCTCGATCGGATATTCGTTCTAGGAGCACCGCCCGGGCGGGCGTAGTAGTATCCGCACGATGGGATACGCGTGCGGCTCCACCGGGGTTGACCGGCTTCTCGCCGTACCGAGACGCGCACGAGCGCGTCTCGTTGCCGTCATGCTGCTCGCGTTCGCCCTGCGGGCCCTGATCCCGCTCGGCTTCATGCCGGCCTCGGACGGCTCGCTTTCTCTGATGCTCTGCCCCGCGGGCCTGCCGGCGGGTTTCCTCGAGGGCAGGAGCATGCCGATGCGCATGCCGATGTCAGATGCCGGCGGCATGGCGATGCCGGCGCATCAGCAGCATGGCCACGGCCTCATGGACGTGGCTTACTGCGTGTTCACCACGGGGTTCAGCTCGGCACCGCCGCCGCTCCTGCTGGCGGCTCTCATCCTTCTCCTGTGCTGCGTCGCGGTCATCATCGTCACGGTGGCGTCGCCGCTCGGCATTCGGCTCGTTCACCTTCCTCAGGCGCGCGCCCCTCCCGCGGCGGTCTGACCGCGTCAAGCCGATCCGTAAAGCCGATCCGCCGCCTCGGCGGCGCTTTGTCGTTCCAGCGGGCAGCCGGTGCCGCATGCGCGTGCGCATTTGCGGCGCGGGCGCCATGGAGCGGGGAGAATTCAATTGGTCAGAGTACCTGCTGCCTGCGCGCGAGCCGCGCGCGGCCGAATGCCCGTGTTTGCATCTTCAACGTCGTCCGCGCGATGCGCGGCTGCTGCGGGCGCGCTGCTCGCCGCGCTGCTGCTCTTTGCGCCGGTGTGCGCCTGGGCTGCCGCCTTCGGCAGCGTCAGCGGCCGGGTGGAAGATGCCCGCGGTACTCCCGTGCCCGGAGCGCGGGTGGAGCTGCGATCGGCCGCCTCCGGCAGCGTCATCACGGACCGCAGCGACAGGCACGGCCACTTCGACTTTCCGACGGTGGCGATCGGAGACTACGTCCTCATCGTGAGCCGCAAGGGCTTCGTGGCCGCGAGCCAGCCGGTCACGGTGGAGTCGGGATATTTCCCGGCGCCCACGATCCTGCTGCAGCGTGTCTCGCGCCTTGCGCCGGTCACCGTGAGCGCGCCCGCGGAGCCGGTCGTGGCCTCGGTCACCCCGATCACCCTGCTGAGCCAGCAGGAACTGGAGCGCACTCCCGGAGCGACCAACGTCAACAGTCTCGCCATGATCACCGACTACGTTCCGGGCGCCTACGAAGCCCATGACATGCTGCACATGCGCGGCGGTCATCAGACGAACTGGCTGATGGACGGGGTCGAGATCCCCAATACCAACATCGCGGAAAATCTCGGTCCCGCGGTCAACCCGCAGGACGTGCAGACCCTGCAGGCCGAGCGGGGTGGCTACCAGGCCGATGAGGGCGATCGCACCTACGGCATCTTCAACGTGATCCCGAAAACCGGCTTCGGCGTCACGAATCAGGCCGACCTCGACGTCACCGCCGGCAATTTCGGCCAGACCGACGACTATCTGAGCGCCGCGAGCCACACGGGCGACTTCGCGTATTACGCGAGCATCGAGGGCAATCGCAGCGATCTCGGCCTGCAGACGCCGGTATCCGAGGTGATCCACGACCGGTCGCAGGGCTACGGCGCGTTCACCAATCTGCAATATGAGCCGAGCGCGGACGATGCGCTGAGCTTCGTCGCCCAGCTGCGGCAGGACGACTACCAGATCCCGAACTGCACGCAATCCGCGTTCGAGCAGATCGACGGTTGTACCCCGCCGTCGAACAACGACGTACAGGGCGAGGCGGACAATTTCGCGCTGCTGTCATGGGCGCACACCTTCACGGACAACGCGGTGCTCACCAGCTCGGTCATGTATCACTTCGAACGGGCGGATTATGACGGCGGCGCCTATGACTATCCGACCGTCAGCACCTACCACCACAGCTCGCAGTACGAGGGAGCCGAGGAGAATCTGCGCTGGGGCTTCAGCCGCAATCATCTGGATGTCGGTGTCTACGGTTTCGCCCAGCAGGATCAGGCGGACTTCAATCTGGCGTTCACCGATGGCAGCTCGCCGACCCTCACCGAGCTCGAGAGTCCGAACGGCCGGCTGATCGATGCCTGGGTGCAGGATACCTTCGAGGCCACGCAGTGGCTGAGCCTCTCGGCGGGCGTGCGCCAGGCGCACTTCCAGGGCGCGATCACCGAGAACGCGACCGACCCGCGCCTCGGTGCGATCGTGACTCTGCCGCGCCTCAACTGGGCGCTGACCGCCTTCTGGGGCAAGTACTACCAGGCGCCGCCGCTCGAGACGCTGTCGGGGCCCCTGGTGGGCTACGCCACCACGAACGACACCGCATTCCTGCCGCTACGCGGCGAGCGCGACCGCGAGCGACAGTTCGGGATCACCATTCCGGTGGCCGGCTGGAGCATCGAAGCGGACTACTTCGTCACCCAGTCGCAGAACTTCTTCGACCACAATCCGCTCGGCAACTCGGACATCTACCTGCCGATCACCGACCAGGGAGCGCTCATCGAGGGCCGCGAGCTCACGGTGCGCTCACCGGTCTTCTGGCGCTACGGGCGGGTGCACCTCGCGTACTCGAACCAGACCGCGGACTGCTTCGGGTCCATTACCGGCGGCCTCGTGGTCGCGGGCACGGAATGCGGCCCCGACTACATTGCCCTCGATCACGATCAGCGCAATACCCTGAATCTCGGTTACGACGCCAGCCTGCCGGGGCGGTTCTTCGTCGGCGCCAACGTGGCGGTCAATTCAGGGCTTTCCAACGGCGATGCGCCGCCGAGCCATTTGTCGAGCTACACCGTGCTCGATCTCACCCTGGGCCGCAATATTACGCGGGACCTGTCGGTGTCGCTCACGGGACTCAACGTCGGCAACCGGCACCTGCTCACGGACAATAGCCTCACCTTCGGCGGCCTGCACTGGGACAATCCGTTCCAGATCTACGCCGAGCTGCGCTACCGCTTCCACTACTGAGGCGGCTCAGGATGGCGAGGCGATTCAGGGTGGTGCAGCAGGTCGCCGAGCACCCGGCGCACGGTGACATAGAAGACAGGGATCAGCAGCAGGCCGAACACGGTGGCGAACAGCATGCCGCCGATGACGCCGGTGCCGATCTCGTGCCGTGAGACCGCGCCGGCGCCAGTCGAGAGGACCAGCGGCAGGACGCCGAGCATGAAGGCGAACGAGGTCATGAGGATCGGACGCAGCCGCAATCGCGCGGCGGTGACGACCGCTTCGAAGAGCGACGTGCCGGCGGCCTGGCTCTGCACCGCGAACTCGACGATCAGGATGGCGTTCTTCGCGGCCAGGCCGATGACAGTGACGAGGCCGATCTTGAAATAAATGTCGTTCGGCACGTGGGCCAACCTGCAGAGGGCGACCATGCCGAGCAGGCCGAGCGGCACCACCAGGAGGACCGCGACCGGAATCGACCAGCTCTCGTAGAGCGCCGCCAGGCCCAGGAACACGACCAGGATCGACAGGCCCATCAGCGCCGGCGCCGAGTTTCCCGACAGCAGCTCCTGGTAGGACTGGCCGGTCCAGTCCGCGCCGTATCCGGGCGGCAGCGACTTGCGGATGATGCCCTGCACCGCGTTCATCGCCTGGCCGGTCGTATAGCCGGGACCCGGGTTGCCGACGATCTCCAGCGCCGGATAGCCGTTATAGCGCTGCAGCACCGCGGGAGCGACGGTCCATTGCGTGTCGATCACGCTCGACAGCGGGATCATGTCCTGCGGGTGGGCCGGGGAGCCGGATCCCGAGGAGGCGCTGCCCGTGGAGTTGAGCGGCGCATTGGACGAGGGCGTATACATGTGCTGCAGCGCGTTCGGGTCCATGCGGTATTGCGGCTCGTCCTGGATGTACACCTGCTTGATGCGCCCGCCGTAGGACATCTGGTTGATGTACATGGGCGCGATCTCCGCATCGACGGTGGCGTAGACGTCGCTAAGTGACAGACCCATCGACGCGGCTTGCCGGCGATTGACCGAGATGTTGAGCTGCGACGCGTTGGGCAGCGCGTTCTCGCGAACCTGATAGAGCATCGGGTTCCTGGCCGCATCGGCGATCAGGGTTTTGCCGGCGTCATCGAGTTGCTGGTGGGTCTGCCCGGTGCGGGCCAGCAGGTACACATCGATGCCGCCGAAGCGGCTGAGCCCGCGGATCGTCGGCAGGTTGACCGCGAAGATCTGCGCCCCGGGGATGCTGGCCAGCAGCCTGTTGACCCGCGGGATCAGTTGCATGACGGTCTGCGAGCGCTTGCTCCAGTCGGTCAGCTTGATGAAGACCATGCCGACATTCTCGCTGCTGCCGACGAAGCTGAAGCCTTCCGGCTGGAACATGGCGGTGATGTCCTTGCCGAGCGGACCGTGCAACAGTTTCGCGCGGATCTGGCTCATCACCTGGTCGGTGCGCTGCAGGGTCGCATCCGGCGGCAGAGTGACCAGCGCCAGCATGAAGCCCTGGTCCTCATCGGGGACGAAGCTCGTCGGCATACGCAGGTAGAGGAAGCCGGCCAGCACCGCCACCAGCGCGAACAGCATCATCCAGCGCGGCGCGTGGCGCACCGCTTTGCCGACATGCCCCTGGTACAAATGTGCGGTGCTGTTGAACGCGCGATCGAACCAGTGGAAGATGACGTGCCGGCCCTCGTGGCGATCCGGCTTGAGCAGCGCCGCGCACAGCGCCGGTGTGAACGACAGCGCGAGGAACGCGGAAATCGCCATCGAAACGGCGATGGTCAGCGCGAACTGCGCATAGATGACTCCGCTGGCGCCGGCCTGCAACGCCGACGGCACGAACACCGCCGTCAGCACCACGGTGATCGCGACGATCGCCCCGGTGATCTGCTTCATCGCCTTGCGCGTCGCCTCGTGCGGCTCGAGCTGTTCCTCCGTCATGATGCGCTCGACGTTCTCGATGACGACGATCGCGTCGTCGACGACGATGCCGATGGCGAGCACCATTCCGAAGAGCGTGAGCTGGTTCACCGAGAAGTGCAGCAGCGACAGCCCGATGAAGGTGCCGAGCAGCGCCACCGGGATCACCAGCGTCGGGATGAGGGTGGCGCGCAGGTTCTGCAGGAACACCAGCATCACCAGGAATACCAGCGCGATCGCCTCGACCAGGGTGATCAGGACCTCGTGGATCGACGCCGTGATGAAAGGTGTCGTGTCGTACGGAACTGTCCACCGCACGCCCGGCGGCAGAGTGCGCGCGAGCGAGGCCATTTCGGCCTTCACCGCATCGGCCACCGCGAGTGCGTTGGCGCCCGGAGACAGAAAGACGCCGAGGCCGCCCGCCGGCTGGCCGTTGAACACCGCCGCCTGGCCGTATTTCTGGCCGCCGAAGGAGATGCGGGCGACGTCAGCCAGGGTCACCACGCTGCCGTTGCTGTTCGCACGCAGGATGATGTTGCGGAACTGCCGCAGCGAGGTGAACAGCTTGTCGCCCGAGACGGTGGCGGTGAACCCCTGGTTCTTGACCGCGGGGTCGGCGCCGAGCGCGCCGGTGGCGAACTGCGCGTTCTGCGCCTCGACCGCGTTCAGCACCTGCGTCGTCGACAGGCCATAGGCCTGCAGCTTGGCGGGATCGAGCCAAATGCGCACCGCGTACTCGGAGCCGAGGAGGAACGTGTTGCCGACTCCGTTGATGCGTGCGATCTCGGGCTCGATCTGCGATGCCAGGATGTCATCGAGCTGCGCGCCGTCGACCGCCCGGCTGCTGGAGTACAAGCCGATGAACAGCAGGATGTCCGGGCTCGCCTTGGCGACCGTGATGCCCTGGCTGGTCACTTCGGACGGCAGCAGGGGCTGCGCCAGGTTGACCTTGTTCTGGACCTGCACCTGCGCGATGTCGGGGTTGGTCCCGGTGGCGAAGGTGAGGGTGATGACGCTCTGGCCGTTGGAGCCGGAGGTCGAGCTGAAATAGAGCAGGTTGTCGATGCCGGTGAGCTGCTGCTCGATGACCTGGGTGACCGTCGATTCCATCGTCGCGGCGCTCGCGCCCGGATAGTTGGCGGTCACCGTCACCTGCGGCGGCGCGATGTCGGGATAGGAGTCGACTCCCATCGAGCGCAGCGAGATGCCGCCGAACAGGATCAGCAGGATGGCGATCACCCACGCGAAAACCGGACGCTCGATGAAGAAGCTTGGCACTGCTCGACTCCTTGGTCACGCGCGGCCGGGGCGGCGCCGCGCCGGCGCCCTCTCAGGCAGTGGTCTCGACATCGCGCCGCGGCTCGCCGAGACCGGTGGGCTGGCGCGGTATCGCGGCGGCGGGCGGGCCGCGCTCGACGATCATGCGGGCGAGCAGGCCGGGATGGTTGTCGGCGAGCTCCAGCCAGCCGCCGTGCAGCCTGGCGATGGCCTCGACCAGGCTCAATCCCAGGCCGACTCCGGGGGTGGCGCGGCTGGTATCGCCGCGGAAGAAGCGTTGGGTGGCCCGGGGCCGGTCCGCATCCGACATCCCCGGACCGTCGTCGGCGACGACCACGGCGAGGGTGTCCGCGGCCGCCGCAATCCCGACTTCGATGCGGCCGCCGGGGGCGACGAACTTCAGCGAATTGTCGATGAGGTTGTTGATCGCCTGCGCGAGCAGCACGGGGTCGCAGCGCGCCCAGGCGGGCGCCGGATCGCGCAACGACAGGCTGAGTCCCTTGAGCTCCGCGGCCGGAAGATAGAACTCGACCGCGCGCGCCGCGAGGTCGGCGACATCCACCTGCACGAAATTCGAGCGCCGCAGCCCGGCGTCGATTTCCGCCAGACGCAGCAGGGCGTTGAAGATACGGATCACCCCATCGACATCGGCTACCGCGGCGTCTATTTCGGCGAACGCCTGCTCCGCCGGCGGCCGGGTGAGCGCGAGCTCCTCCAGGCGCGAGCGCAGCTCGGCGAGCGGCGTGCGCAGGTCGTGCGCGATGGAGTTGGAGACGTTGGCGATGCCGTGCACCAGCTGCTCGACCTGCTCGAGGAGACGGTTGATGGTCTGCGCGAGCGTATCGAGCTCATCGCCGCTCGAGCGGACCTCGAGCCGGTGGCTGAGGTCGCCGCGCATGATGGCGGCGACCGTCTGTTGGGTGCTGTGAATGCGCGCCAGCAGCGCGCTGCGGATGAGCACGGCGCCGATGAGGCCGGCCACGCTCAGTACCGCGACTGCGGCGGCGAGACCGTACCAGAACCGCCGCTCGATGGGCGTGAAGCGATCGACGTCGCGGCCCACCAGTAGCCGATACCCGCCGGGGAGCGCCGTCAGCACCATGGCGATGGTCGTGCGCCGGTGATCGAGGTCGACCGGCAGGGTGTAGCTGCCGGCGCGGGTGGGAATGCTCGCCGGCCACGCCGGCAGGTTGCCGGCGAGGGGCCGCCCGGCGGGATCGGAGAACAACAGCATGCGCTCGCCGGCGATCTGCATGCTCACCCGCTCGTCGATGAAGTGGGCGAGCGCCCCCGGCCCGCGCAGGTCGAAGACATGGGTCAGGCGCTGCGAATCCTCGTGCAGCAGCTCGAAGCGGAAGTCGTCGATGGTCGCCTGCCACGCATAGCGCAGCGGCGCGGCGAACAGCACCAGCGCGACGAGGGCCAGCAGGACATACCCGATCGCGAGGGTGGCGGCGGAGGAGCGGATGACGCGGGCCATAGGTTTTATCGGACAGCCGGCTTGCGGGACTCAGGCCACGCCCGGCGGTGGCTCGGCGCTTATCATATATCCCGCGTTGCGCACCGTCCTGAGGAGTTGGCGCTCGGCGCCCGCCTCGATCTTCTGCCGCAGCTTGCTGATGTGCACGTCGATCACGTTCGTCTCGGGGTCGAAGTGGTAGTCCCACACGTTCTCGAGCAGCATGGTGCGCGTGACCACCTGGCCGGCGTGGCGCATGAGGTACTCGAGGAGCTTGAACTCGCGCGGCTGCAGCTGGATGGCGCGCGCGCCGCGCGTGACCTTGCGGGTGAGCAGGTCGATGCGCAGATCCCCCACTTCGAGTGTCGTCTGCGCCGTGTCCTGCCGGCGCCGCCGGCTGAGGACGTCGATGCGGGCAAGCAGCTCGCCGAAGGCGAACGGCTTGGTCAGATAGTCATCCCCCCCGGCGCGCAGGCCCTTGATGCGCTCGTCCACGTCGCCGAGCGCGCTCAGGATGAGGATCGGCGTGTGATTGTCCGCCTTGCGCAGCGCCTCGATGATGGTGAGGCCGTCGATATTGCCCGGCAGCATGCGGTCCATGATGATGACGTCGTACCGCTCGCTGACGGCAAGGAAGAGACCGTCGCGGCCGTTCTCCGCGTGATCGGTGGTATGGCCCGCCTCGGTCAGCCCCTTGGTGACGAATCTCGCCACCCGCTCGTTGTCCTCGACGACGAGGATCTTCATGAGCGCTCGATGGCTGGATGGCGCGACGCCGACACCGCGGGCTCCTCCTCGTGATGCGCGCCTTGCCACCACGCCGTCAGCCGGTTGTTGACGCGATCGAGGTAGAGATAGATGACCGGCGTCGTGAACAGGGTGAGCGTCTGGCTGAGGAGCAGGCCGCCCACCATGGTGTAGCCGAGCGGCTGGCGCAGCTCCGAGCCGGTGCCCCGGCCGAGCATCAGCGGCAGCGCCCCGAGCAGCGCCGACATGGTCGTCATCATGATCGGCCGGAAGCGCAGCACGCAGGCCTTGCGGATCGACTGCAGCGGCGAGAGATGCTCCTCGCGCTCCGCCTGGATCGCGAAGTCCACCATCATGATGCCGTTTTTCTTCACGATGCCGATCAGCAGGATGATGCCGATGAGCGCGATGATGGAGAGGTCGAAATGGAACGCCATCAGCATGAGCAGCGCGCCGACTCCCGCCGAGGGCAATGTCGAGAGGATGGTGAGCGGATGGATGTAGCTCTCGTACAGCATGCCGAGAATAATGTACACGACCACGATGGCCGCCAGGATCAGGTACGGCTCGCTGGCGAGAGAAGCCTGGAAGGCCTGGGCCGTGCCCTGGAAGCTCGCCTGCACGGTGGCCGGCAGCCGCACGGCGTCGGCAGCCTTCTGAATGGCGTCCACGGCCTGGCCGAGCGAGGCGCCCGGCGCCAGGTTGAACGACAGGGTCACGCACGGGAACTGGTTCTGGTGATTGATCGAGAGCACGGTGGCGTGATGAGTATCGAATTTCACCAGCGTGGAGAGCGGCACCATCTCGCCGGTGAGCGGCGATTTGATGTAGAGCAGTCGCAGCGTGTTCGGGTCTGCCTGCAGATCGGGCGGAACCTCCAGGATGACGTGATAGGCGTTGAGCTGAGTGAAGTACTGGGTGATCTCGGCCTGTCCGAACGCATCGTACAGTGTCTGATCGATCTGTGAGATCGGGATGCCGAACCGCGACGCCTGGTCACGGTCGATGTCGACCTTGAGCTGCGTACTGTTGGTCTGTTGATCGGAAGCGACGTCCGAGAGCTGCGGCAACTTCTTCATGGCGGCCAGCATCTTCGGCGCCCATGCGCTCAGCTCGTCGAGATCGGCGTCCTGCAGCGTGTACTGGTACTGGGTGCGCGAGGTCCGTCCGCCGACGTTCACGTCCTGAGCCGACTGCAGATAGAGCGTCGCGCCCGGTACTTTGGCGATCTCCTTGCGCAGCCGGCGGATGATCTGATCGGCGCTCGCCTTGCGCTCGTTGCGCGGCTTGAGGCTGATCATGGTGAAGCCGTTGTTCATCGGATGACCACCGCCGAGGAATACCATCGAGCTCTCGACGTCCGGATCCTTCGACACCACCTTCATGAGCTGCCGCACGGATTTGTTCATCTGCGCGAAGGAGACGTCCTGCGGACCGTCGGTCAGGCCCTTGATCAGGCTCGTATCCTCCTGCGGGAAGAATCCCTTGGGCTCGATGACATAGAGGACGCCGGCGAGCGCCACGGTCAGCACGAACACCAGCAGCGTCTTGCCCTGATGACCCAGCACGAAGTCGAGTCCGCGCTCGTAGAGCGCCAGCGATCTCGCGAAGATGCGCTCGCTCGCCGCGTAGAGGCGCCCATGGCGGATGTGGCGCTCGTCGCGCAGGAAGAGCGCGCACATCATGGGGGACAGCGTCAGCGAGACGAAAGCGGAGACCACGATGGTGAGCGTCACCGTGATCGCGAATTCCCGGAACAGGCGCCCGACGATGCCGCTCATGAGCAGCAACGGGATGAACACGGCGATGAGCGAGAGGCTGATCGACATGATCGTGAAGCCGATCTCGCCCGCACCCTTCAGGGCCGCCTGCAGGGGTGTCATCCCGGCCTCGATGTGCCGATAGATGTTCTCCAGCATGACGATGGCGTCATCGACCACGAACCCGACGGCGATCGTCAGCGCCATCAGCGAGAGATTGTCGAGGCTGTACCCGAGCACGTACATCACGGCACAGGTGCCGAACAGAGCCAGGGGAACGGTAACGCCCGGAATGACGGTCGCCCACACGTTGCGCAGGAAGAGGAAGATCACCAGCACCACCAGTGAAATGCTGATCAACAGCGTGTATTCCACATCGTGCACGGAGGCGTTGATCGTGATCGTGCGATCGTTGATCAGGCTTACCTTGATGGCCGGCGGGATGGATGCCATCGCATGCGGCAGGATGGCTTTGACCTTCTGCACGGTATCGATGACGTTGGCGCCCGGCTGCTTGAAGACCATCAGCAGCACGCCGGGCTTGCCGTTCTGATAGCCGACCATCTGGGTATTTTCCGGCCCATCCACGGCCTTGCCGATATCGCGTATGCGAACCGGGGCACCGTTGCGGTAGGTGACGATGACGTCATTCCACGGCTTGGCGCTGAGGAGCTGGTCGTTGTCGTAGATGGCGAAGCTGTGCAACGTGCCGTTGATGGCGCCCTTGGCGGAATCGACGGTTGCCGACTGGATGACGCTCGCGACATCCGTCAGCTGGATGCCCATGTTGGCCATCTTCGCGGGGTCGACCTGGATGCGTACGGCGGGCTTCTGCTGGCCGCCGAGCGAGACCTGGCCGACGCCGGGAATGCGCGACATCTGCTGGACGAGGATGTTCTCCGCGTAGTCGTCCACGGTCGTGAGCGGCAGCGTGTCCGAGTGCACCGCATAGATGAGGATGGGGGCATCCGCCGGATTCTCCTTGCGGTAGGAGGGCGGGCTCGGCAGATCCTTCGGCAGCTGGCCGGCGGCGGCGTCGATCGCGGCCTGGATGTCCTGCGCGGCGGCATCGATGTTGCGGCTGAGATCGAACTGCACCGTGATCGACGTCGATCCGAGCACGCTTTGCGAGGTGAGCTGCGACACCCCCGGGATCTGCATGAACTGATATTCGAGGGGCGTCGCGACCGCGGATGCCATGGTCTCCGGGCTGGCGCCGGGGAGATTCGCGCTCACGATGAGCGTTGGAAAGTCGACCTGCGGCAGCGGCGCCACGGGCAGCATCGGAAAGGCCACGAGACCGACGAGCAGGATGCCCGCCATGAGGAGCGAGGTGGCGATGGGCCGCCTGATGAACGGGGCGGAGATGCTCATGAGGCGGGGTGCCCGGAGGCGCGCGCGCTGCCCGAAGCGGTGGGCTGTTTGGGAGTGCTGGCGAGCACCCGTACGGGCGCGCCATCCTGCAGCCGGAAGAGGTTGCTGGTCGCCACCTCCTGCCCGGCCTGGAGTCCCTGCGTGACCACTGCGACGGTCTCACTGCTGTTGGCCACGGTGACCGGCTGCACCGCGACGGTCGCGTCCGGGCGCACGAGGTAGACGAACATCCCGTCGGGACCGCGCTGCAGCGCGGCGGCCGGTATGGTGAGCGCGTTCTGGCGCGTTCGCTCCAGCAGCCGCAGGTTGACGAACTGCCCCGGCCAGAGCCGCAGCTTCGGATTGGGGAAGGTCGCCTTCAGGCGAATCGTCCCGGTGGTCGTGTCGATCTGATTATCGATCAGCTTCACCGTGCCCCGGTCCAGCTCCGTGCCGTCCTGGCCGAGGGCCACGACCTGCACCGGTCCGCGCGCCATCGCGTCGGCGACCGCCTCCAGGTTGCCTTCGGGCAGGGTGAAGATCGTCGAGATCGGCTGCAGCTGGGTCAGGACCACGATGCCGTCGGTATCGGTCGAATGCACGATGTTGCCGGGATCGACGTTGCGAATGCCGGTGCGGCCGTCGATCGGCGAGGTGATCCGGGTATAGCTCAACTCGGTCGCGGCGCTCTCGATCCCGGCCCGATCGGCTTCGATCTGGGCTTTGAGGCCGCCGACCAGCGCCTTCTGGGTGTCGACCTGCTGTTGGCTGGCGAGCTTCTTCGGCTCGAGGAAGTTGTACCGGGCGAGGTCCTTGTCGGCGCCGACCAGCTGCGCCTGGTCCTTCGCGAGCGCGGCGCGCGCCTCATCGAGCGCAGCCTGGTACGGTCGCGGGTCGATCTGCGCGAGCAGCTGGCCCCGCTTGACCTGCTGGCCCTCATGGAAGGCAACATCCGTGAGCTGTCCGTTCACCTGCGCGGTCACCTTCACGGTGTAGAACGCCTGCACCGTGCCGAGCCCCTCGAGGTAGACGGGCACATCCTGCCGCACGACCCGGGCGGTGATCACCGGCACGGCGGGTGGGCCCGCAGAGTGCTGCGGCGCGGCGTGCGCCGGAGCGAGCAGCCACGCGAAGAACGCCACGGCGACCACGGCCGCCGCGCCCATGACGAGCCGCGTGCGGCTCAATCGGATCGGAATCGTCATTGGCTCCAACCGCCTCCCAGCGCATTGAACAAGCCGACCAGGGCCTCGAGGTGCCCGAGCTGCGCCTGCGCGAGGGCGTCCTGGGCGGTGAAGAGACTGTTCTCGGTGCTGAGCACCGTCAGGATGTTGACCGTGCCCGCGTGGAATTGAAACTGCGCCATCTGATAGGCACCGCGCGCCTTGTCGGCGGCGACCTGCTCGCGGCGCACCTGCTCATCCGTGGCGGTCACGCCCTCGAGGGAGTCCTCGACATTGCCGAACGCGGCGATCACCGCCTTGTGATAGTCCGCGAGCAGCTCGGCATACTTCGCCTGGCTCAGGCGGTAACCGCCGAGAATCGAGCCGGCATGGAAGATCGGCTGCGTGATGCCGCCGGACAGCGCGAAGACGCGGCTCCCGGGCTCGAGCAGGGTCGTGAGCGACTTGCTCTCGTACCCGCCGGATGCGGTGAGATCGATGGTCGGGAAGAACGCGGCCCGGGCCGCCCGGATGTCGGCGTTCGCACCGATGAGCTGCGCCTCGGCACTGGCGACGTCCGGCCGCCTCGCCAGCAGCTGCGAGGGCACGCCGGCGGTGACCGCAGGCGACGCCACGCCGGTGAGGCCGGATGCGGACACGGCGAAAGACTGCGGGGTCTGGCCGACGAGAATGGCCAGCGCGTCGAGCTGCTGTCGCTCCTGCTGCTCCAGCGGCGGGATGCTGGCCGCGACGGAGGCGACGACCGTGTCCTGTTGAGCCACATCGAGAGCGGTCGAGACGCCGGCCTGCTCATCCGTCTCCAGTCCCTTCAGGGTCTCCTCGGCACTCGCGAGATTCGCACGGGCGATGCGCAACCGATCGCGCAGGGCGAGCACCGAGAAATACGCATCGGCGACGTCCGACATGACGGTGAGCTCGACGGTCTCCCGGTCATAACGGCTCGCATCGGCGGCCGCCAGCGCGGCGGAACGGATGGCGCGGTTCTCACCCCAGAAATCGAGCTCGTAGCTGGCGTTGAGTCCGGCGGCGAACTCGTTGTAGAGGGCGCCTGTGCCGGTGGTGGGGCTGAACTCGCGCTGCCGCGAGCCGGTGCCGGTCGCATCGATCGCGGGCAGGAGGGGTGCGCTGCTGATGCTCACCTGCGCCTCTGCCTCGCGCACCCGTGCGATCGCCGCGGCGAGATCATCGTTCGCGGCCCGCCCTTCGGCGATGAGGCGCGTCAGCTCGGCCGACTGGAATCCGTCCCACCAGTCGGCAGACGGCCAGCCGGCGGGGAGGCGGGCGGCCGCGGGCGGAGCCAGGGTCGCCGGCGCGGGAATGCTGGGACGGCGATACGCCGGCCCGAGGCTGCAGCCGCCCACGGCAAGCGCCAGTGAGGCGAGGGCGCACCAGCGCCCCGCCTGCCGAACCAGCCGCAGGTCTGCCCGGATCGAAAGCATCGGCGAATGATGGGCGGGCACTCATTGCGCCCCGGTGGACGAATGATTAAATCCAGTTAATCCCGCGGTCCCTCGAATCATGTCGCCCCGGCCCGCCCGATTTGACGACGAGTAATAACGCGTTATAATTCCGCGATGAAGATCCGCGTGCGCCGCATTGGCAATTCCCTGGGCGTTCTGATCCCGAAAGCGACGCTGGACTCATGGGGAATCACGGAGGGAGATGCGCTCGAGCTGGGCGCGCAGGGCATTCGGCCGCCGGCGCGCGGTGGCCTTTCGCACCAGGCGCTCGACGAACTGCGCCGCTCGATCGCGCTCGCCGTGGTGCGGCGCCATACGGCGAGGGAGATTCGCGCTCAGATTCTGGCAAATCTGCACCGCTGGAAGGAGCGAGACGTCTGGGGCCGCGCGTACGAGGAGTGGCAGGATATCGCTTCGGCGAGCGATGACGGCCGGCTGTTCGCGGCCATGCTCGGGCGGGATGAGGACGCAGTCAGGTTGCGTCAATCGGCGCCCTTCGTGGGCTTGCTGCCGAAGGAGGAGGTCAGGAGGCTCAATGAAGAAGCGGCAGGTTGATCATGTACTGCGTGCGGCCGGCCGCCTCACCGGCGAAAGACAATTCATCATCGTCGGAAGTCAGGCGCTGCACGGAAAGTACCCAGACGTAGCGGATCAGATCCTGACTTCGTTCGAGGTGGACCTGATCGCATCCGACCATGCAGAGCCTACGGAATGGCTCAACGCCATAGGCGTTGACTCTCAGTTTCACGAGACATACGGCTACTATGTCGATCCCGTCGATGTCGGCTCGTCCACTCTGCCGAAGGGATGGAAGGGCCGCCTGGTGAATCTGCCGGCGGGGGACACCGATGGCGTTCGCGGCCTGTGCCTCGATCCGCACGATCTCGCCATTTCGAAGTATGTTGCCTTCCGTGAGAAGGACCTGGTCTTCACCCGCGAGCTCGCGCGCCGCGGGATCACCTCGCAGGCGCAGCTGCTCACGCTCCTCGAGCAGACGAAGCTCGGCGATGAGCTGCGCGAGAGAATTCGCGCGCGGATCGCCGCGGATTTCGCCCAAGCCTCACCGGACTGACGGGCTTACAGCCACCCCCGCGCGCGCGCCAGGCGCGCGGCCTCGATGCGGTTGGCCGCGCCGAGCTTGCTGATCGCCTCGGAGAGGTAATTGCGCACGGTGCCCTCGGACAGGTGCAGCTCCGTGGCGATCTCGGCGCTCGAGCGGCCTTCGCCGGCGCGCCAGAGGATCTGCCGCTCGCGCTCGGTGAGCGGATCGGGCTCGCTGCTCCAGGCCTCGCTCGCCAGCTCGGGATCGATGACCCGTTGCCCGCGATGCACGCGCCGCACCGCCTCGGCGAGCTCGGCGGAGGGACGGTCCTTGAGCAGGTAACCCTTCGCGCCCGCGTCCAGTGCGCGGCGCAGATAGCCGGGACGGGCGAAGGTCGTCAGGATGATGACCCGGATTTCCGGATGCCGGTCGCGCACCTCGGCGGCGAGCGTGAGGCCGGTCATCTCAGGCATCTCGATATCGGTGACGAGAACCTGGGGTTTGTGCGCCGCGAGCGCGGCGAGAGCGGCGCGGCCGTTGGTGGCGCGCGCGCAGACCGCGATGTCGGGTTCCGTCTCGAGAAGCGCGGCGAGTGCGCCCAACACCATGGCCTGGTCTTCCGCGATGGCGACCTGGATCTTGCTCATGTCATGTGCTCAGAGGCGCGGGCAGCTCGACGGTGAGGCGCGTGCCCTGGCGGCAATCGATCTCGACCCGTCCGCCCAGAGCGGCGACGCGCTCGCGCATCCCGCGCAGCCCGTTGCCCTCGCTCGCTATGCCGCCACGGCCGTCGTCCATCACCGAGAGGCGCGTGCCGCGGCTGTCGCCCGCCAGCTCCAGGTGGCAGCTCGTGGCGCCGGCGTGCCGCAGGATGTTGGTCACGGCCTCGCGCAGCACGAGCGAGAGCACCGACTCGTGCGCGGGCGCGAGCCGCAGGGTCGGTTGCTCCCATTCCAACCTGACACCCGCCGCCGCCAGCGTCCGGCGTGCACGCGCGATCTCCGCGGCGATGCCGTCCGCCCGGTAGCCGCGGATCGCTTCGCGCACCTCGCCCAGCGCCTGGCGCGCGATCTGCTCCACCTCGGCGATCTCGCGCCGCGCGCGCTCCGCCTCGGCGCCGATCAGCTTGCCCGCGAGCTCCGATTTGAGCACCACCACCGAGAGAGTGTGGCCGAGCACATCGTGCATGTCGCGCGCGATGCGCTCGCGCTCCGCGACCTTGGCGAGATGCTCGATCTGCTCCTGCGCGAGCAGCAGGCGCTGGTTGGCCCCCGCTCGCAGGGCGGCGACGAGATCGCCGGCGCCGACCGATGCAGCCAGCGCGGCCATGGACCCCCACCCCCAGGGGTTCGCGTGCAGCAGGAAACCTTCCAGCGCCGAGATGAGCGCCGCCGCCACCA
>Ga0335075_10001048_pt1 | contig 46646 bp, 43 predicted proteins | sample Lox_Sample_24_FD_206723 | JGI IMG/M metagenome (GOLD analysis project Ga0335075, IMG submission 206723) | Soil microbial communities from Loxahatchee National Wildlife Refuge, Florida, United States - Lox_Sample_2.4 | ecosystem: Environmental > Terrestrial > Soil > Wetlands | place: USA... | reverse complement strand
TTCGCGACGATCGTGGCCGGCTCGCTCGGCGCGCAACTGTACGCGTCGAAGGTGGCGACCGCCGCGGAGCAGGCAGGCTGGAAGGAGGGCACCGCGCAAGTCATCCCGCTTACCGCGGTCGACGCCAGCACGCAGATCTCCCAGGTGGTCGACTCCCACCCGCAGGTCGTCTTCGCCGAGCCGGTCTCATCCGACATCCTCCCGCTGATCAAGTCGCTCAGGGCGGCGGGCAACAACGCGCCGGTGATCGTCGCTGACGCCTCCGTCGGCTACACCGGCTTCACGTCCATCAAGGACCAGAACCTGTACACCATCGGCCCGGCGGAGTACATCACGGATCTCGGCACGGCCCAGCAGGGAGCCGCCCTGGCCGTGCAGGCGCTTAAGACCCAGGGCCAGACGACGCTCGCGCAAATCAACCAGGTGCTGGGGCCGCAGGCGTTCGTCGGGCCCTACGCGGCCATCCAGGCTCTGAAGAGCTGCGGGTACCCGTGCACGGGCTCGGCGCTCGCCAACGCCCTCGAGCACACCAGCGTGTCACTGCCCGGCCTGGTGAGCGGGAGTTTCTCCTGGACGCCCTCGCTGCACCTCGGCTTCCACCAGCTGTACATCTTCGGCTACGATCCGACCACCGGCCAGCCCAAGGTCGTTGAATCCGGGCTGCCAGTCGGCTCGCTTGACGGCTGAGGCGCCGGTGGCATGAGCAACGACGTAGCGACCATTGTCATCAATGGTCTGGTCAATGGCTGTATTTACGCCCTGATCGGGGTCGGTTTCGTGGTCATCTTCCGGGCCACGGGCGTCGTGAGCTTCGCCCAGGGCGCCTTCATGGTGCTCGGCGCCGAGATCTTCGCCTCGCTCGTCAACGACGGGCTGTCGACGGGACCCGCCGCGATCCTCGCGGCGGGTGGCGCCTTCATCTTCGGCGGGCTCGTCTACTGGCTTGCCTTCTCCCGGCTGACCGGCGCGGAAGCCTTCATCACCTCGGTGGCGACGGTGGGCCTGGGCATCCTGGTTGAGGCCGGCGTCCTGCTCATCTGGGGTCCGGCGATCATCGTGATCCCGCAGCTGTTCAGCTACCAGGTGCATCACGTGGTTGGCCAGCTGGGCTTCAGCAATATCGACCTGTTCGCGATGGCCGTCACCGTGGCGGTATTCGCGGTGGTGCTGTTCGGCCTGCACCGCACCCCGGTCGGGCTGAGGATGCGCGCCGTGGCCAACAACCCGCGGCTGGCGGTGTTCACCGGGGTTAACGTACTGGTCACCTCGACGCTGGCCTGGGCGATCGCCGGACTCACGGCCGCCCTGGCCGGCATCGTCTACCTGGTCGGGACGCAGCCCGACCCGGGCAGCATTTACGCGCTCGGCCTGGCGGCGTTTCCCGCCATCCTGCTCGGCGGCTTCGACTCCATCCCTGGCACCCTCGTCGGCGGCATCATCATCGGTCTGGTGCAGGCGACCGTGGCCGTCTATGTCGGCGGCGCGTGGCAGGACGTCGTGGCCTACGGGGTGCTGCTGGCCGTACTCCTGCTGCGCCCGCAAGGCATGTTCGGCAGCCCTCAGGTGGCCCGGCTGTGACCGGCGGGGGAAAGGTGCCCGGCCGGGAAGGCGAGCGCCCTACCATGACGGTCCCGGCGGCCCAGGGTTCGCCGGCCACGGAGAACGCGACGGTTGCCGGTCGAGGCAGCGGCGATGTGGGCGATGACCAGGCGTTCTGGCGTTCAAAGACCACCATCGGCGCGGCGGTCTACCTCGTCGCGGTCGTGGCCGTCCTCTTCGGCGGGTCACAGTTCACGCTGTACGAAGGCACGCTCATCGCCACCTACGGCATCGTGACCGTCGCCCAGGACTGGATCTTCGGCCGGGCGGGCCTGGTGTCCCTCGGCCCGGCCGCCATCATGGCGGTCGGGGCCTTCACCACGGCCCGCCTCAGCACCGAGGGGTGGGGCGTCTTCCCCGTCCCGCTGCTGATCTCATTCGTATTCGGCGGCGTGATCGGGCTGCTCATCGGCATTCCCGGCCTGCGTTTCCGTGGGCTCTACCTGATGCTGACCACGTTGGCGCTCCAGTTCATCATCTCGTTCGCCGCCGAGCAGTACCAAGGGGTCAACCGCGAGGCCGGCTTCACGGTAACCCCGCCGAGCTGGGGCTCGCTGCAGCTGGCCAACCCCCAGCCCCTGTTCCTCATCTCGGTCATCCTGCTGGGACTGGTGCTGCTCGGGCTGAGCGGCATTCACGGCGGGGCGCCCGGACGGGCATGGAACGCCATCCGGCAGAACGAGACGGCCGCGTCGGTGCTCGGCATCAACCTGGTCCGCTGGAAGCTCGCCGCGTTCATCGGAAGCTCGGCCGTCATCGCGGCCGCCGGGTCGGTGTACGCGTACCAGATCGGACAGGTGCAGTACACGACCTTCTCGCTCGATCTGAGCCTGACCCTGGTGGTCATGGTGTTCATCGGCGGTGTGGGGACGTTGATCGGGCCGATCATCGGGGCCGTCGGCGTTGTCTTGCTGCCCCAGGGCATTCAGGAGATCTCGAACCTGTTCTCCGGGATGCCCTCGGTGTCCGGCTGGCTTCAGCTCAACGAGGGCATCGTCGCCGACGGAATCTACGGCCTGCTCCTGCTGCTGCTCTTGATCTTCGAGCGCGGCGGCCTCGTGGCCGTCGGCCAGCGCCTCGGCCGGGGAGCCGTGGCGGCCGGACGGCTGGCTGTGCGTGCCTCGGCTCCGCGGATAAGGAGGACCAATGCCCGCAACCCCTGATCCGCTGGCTCCTCCCTCGTCGCGGCCGGCAACCGCGCGGAGCATGGCGGCGCATCCGGGCAGCGGCCCGGCGCTGCTTGAGGTGGCGCACCTCTCGGTCACGTACGCCAACGGCGCCCGGGGCGTCCAGGACGTCAGCCTGCGGGTCGGCGAGGGCGAGATCATCGCCGTCCTCGGGCGCAACGGCGCCGGGAAAACCAGCACGCTGCGCGGGATCGGCGGTTTCCTGCGCAGCGAGCACACGACCGTCGGGGGCCGGGTCGTCTTCGAGGGCAGGGAGCTGCGCGGCGCCGGGCCGACGAAGACCTTTCGGCGCGGCATCGTCCTGGTTCCTGAGCGTGAAAAGGTGTTCCCGGCTCTGCGGGTATCGGAGCACCTCCAGCTGGCCGGCGCGCACGGCGTCCGGCCTAGCGCTCCGTGTGCGTTCGAGCCCCTCGAACGACTCCGTGATCGCCGGGCCGGACTGCTCAGCGGCGGCGAGCGTCAGATGCTGGCCCTGGAGGTGGCATGGCGCAGCCAGCCCCGGCTGCTGCTGGTCGACGAGGCATCGCTCGGCCTCGCCCCGGTCGTGGTCAAGGAGCTGATGTCCAGGCTCCGGTCCACGGCGTCGGAACGGCGGACCGCGGTGATCCTCGTCGACCAGGACGCCTCCTCGGCGCTGCGGGTCGCAGACCGTGCCTACGTCATCAATCACGGCCAGGTCACCTGGGAGGGCGCCACGAACACCGTTTCCGCCGCCGACATCGCCCGCGAGTACCTGGGAACTAGCCGGTGAGCAGGCAGACGAACACGGGGCAGCCAGGCGCGACGCCGGCCGGCACAGCACCGCTCCTCGACGTCGCGGGCCTTCACATCAGCTTTGACGGGCTGCGGGCCGTTGACGACGTGAGCTTCAGCGTCAGCGACGGCGAGGTCTTCGGCATCATCGGGCCCAATGGGGCGGGCAAGACCACGCTACTCAACGCGGTGTCGGGCCTGCTGCCGCTCCAGGACGGGATCATCAAGATCGCCGGAACGCAGGTCAACAGGCTGCGGCCTGATCGCATTACCGCTCTGGGGGTGGGCCGGACGTTTCAGGCGGCCGAGGTCTTCGACGAGTTCGAAGTGCTCGATTACATGCTCCTCGGGCGCTTCGGCGCCCGGCCCAAGTCGCTGACGGCGGCCGCGCTCCGGCTGCCCGTGGCGCGCCGGCCCGAGCGCAGGGACAGGGCCGAGGCCACCGCGCTGCTGGAACGCTTCGGGGTGGCCGCCGTCCGGCACCAGCCGCTGCGCGGGCTCCCGTACGGCTTGCGGAAGCTCATCGACCTGCTGCGCGCCCTCTTCGGCCAGCCGCGGCTGCTGCTGCTTGACGAGCCGACCTCCGGTACCGCCAGCGACGACCGGGTGCTGCTGCGCGAGGCCCTCGCGGAAGCGGCCGCGGAAGGCGTTACGGTTGTCCTGGTCGACCACGACGTGCAGTTCGTCTCGAACGCCTGCAACCGGGTGCTGGTGATGAACTTCGGCAAGACCCTCGGCATCGGATCGCCGGCCGAGGTTCTCGCCCGCCCTGATGTCCAGGCCGCCTACGTCGGCCTGGAGTGACGGTGGCGATTCGCGACCGCGCAAGGGGAGCGCCGTCCCGAATATCGATCGTCAATTAGCTATATAAATATGTTAGATTGAGGAGATGCCTGCCCGGCCAGCGCGCCGGCGGACCGGGACCAGATGAGAGGTGCGCGTGGACCTGGAACTCGATGACGACCAGCGACTTTTCCAGGAGACGACCCGGCAGTTCCTTGAGTCGGAAATGCCCATCTCCGAGGTGCGCCGGCTCGCCGCAGAACCCGCCGGCTTCGAGCGCACGTGGTGGCTCAACGCCGCCGAGCTCGGCTGGACGTCACTGCTCGTCGGGGAGGACAACCACGGCGGCAGCCTGTCCGGTAACGGGCTGGCCGATCTGGCCATCGTGGCGGAGGAATTCGGCCGGGCCGTGGCACCCGGTCCGCTGCTCGGCTGCAACCTGGTCGCCTACGCGCTGGATGCCGCCACGCAGGCCGGCGATCGGTCACACGACGACGATCTGAAGGCCATCCTGGCCGGGGAGATGGTCGCCAGCTGGGCCTTCCTCGACGCCGGGGGAAGCTGGGATCCTCGCTCGCCGGCGTTGGCGGCTGAGCGGGACTCCGGCGATTTCGTTCTGTCCGGGCGGAAACTCAAGGTCGAGTTCGGGGAGCAGGCCGACGCGTTCCTGGTCACCGCCGCGACCGCCGCCGGGCCGACGCAGTTCCTTGTGCCTGCCGCGGCCGCCGGCGTGCGGATCGAGCCGCTGCAGGCGCTCGACCTGGTCCGACGCTACGCGGACATCGTGCTGTCGCAGGTGCGAGTCCCGCGTGACGCCGTGGTGGGGGAGGTCGGCGGCGCGGGCCTGGCTATCGAGGGCCTGCTGTGGCGTCTGCTCGTGCTGCAGTGCGCGGAGATGGCAGGCGCGGCCGACCGGGTTTTCGCCATGACGACCGAATATGCCGCCGCCCGCTACTCCTTCGGGCGCCCGCTCACCTCCTACCAGGCGCTGAAGCACCGGTTCGCGGACATGAAGACCGCGCTCGAGGCCAGCCACGCGATCACGACAGGAGCGGCGGCGGCAGTCGGGACCCGCGCGGCGGAGGCCGACAGGCTCGCCTCGGCCGCCAAGGCATACGTGGCCGACCGGGCGACCGAGATCATCCAGGACTGCGTCCAGATGCACGGCGGCATCGGCGTGACCTGGGAGCACGACATCCACTTGTACCTGCGCCGGGTGACCACCGACCGCAGTCTGGCAGGAACGCCGCGCGAGCACCTGCGCCATCTAGGAGACCTGACCATGAGCCGGGAGGGCCGATGACCGACACGGCTGACCACGACGTCACCGAAGCTCCGCAGGAGGACCTGGAGTCCTTCCGGTTGCGGGCCCGCGCCTGGCTGACCGCCGAAATGCCGCGGATTCCGGCAGGCTGGGACGCGCTGCGCGATGATGACGACCGCGCCAGCGAGGCGCGCGCTCTGCAGCGGCGGCTATGGGACGGCGGATTCGCGGGCATCTGCTACCCGCGCCGGTATGGCGGTCTCGGGCTTCCCTCCGAGTACCAGCGCGCCTTTTTCGAGGAGACCGAGGGTTACCAGATGCCCGTTATCTTCTCGACGCCGACGATGTCGATCATCGGGCCGACGCTCCTTGAGTGCGGCACCGAGGAGCAGAAGCTGCGCTACATTCCGGCCTTCCTGCGCGGTGACGAACTGTGGGTCCAGTTCATGTCCGAGCCAAGCGGCGGCTCCGATATGGCGGGCGCCCTGACCCGGGCGACCAGGGACGGGGACTACCTGGCGCTCAACGGGTCCAAGATCTGGAGCACGTACGCCTACCGGGCCGACTTCGGCCTGGCCCTCGTTCGGACCAACTGGGACGTTCCCAAGCACCGCGGCCTCACCATGGTCATCGTGCCCATCCGCCATCCCGGGATCACGGTCACCCAGATCACGATGGTGGACGGGAGCGTCGAGTTCTGCCAGGAGTTCTTCGACAACGCCCTGGTGCCGGTGGAGAACGTGGTTGGCGCGATCGACGACGGCTGGACGGTCGCCACCAGGCTGCTGTTCCACGAGCGCCACGCCGTCGGCGGCTCGTCACCCTACCTGAGCGTCCCCCGTCTGCCCGCCGATGAGGGGTCGGAAGATCTCGGCCACCTAGCCGAGCGGCTCGGGCGGACGGACGACCCCGGCGTCCGCGAACTGCTGGGCGAGGCCGAGATGCTCATCACGGTCGAGAGGCAGTTGAGAGGGCGCCTTGCCCGCGGCATCGCCTCCGGCCGGATTCCGGAGACGGGCGGGTCGATGCTGCGGCTCTTCCACGGAAACACCTCGACTCGCCGGGCGACGATCGCGCTCGAGATCGCGGGCGAGGACGCCATCGCCTGGTCCCCGGATCTGGGAACCGGCGGCGTCGGGGTCGAATTCGTGCAGCGGCAGTCGCGCTGCATCGGAGGCGGGACCACGGAGATGGCCCGCAACATCATCAGCGAGCGGGTGCTCGGCATGCCACGGGAGCCCGCCGCCGACAGGGAGCTGCCCTTCGGCCAGGTTCCGCGGGCTGCGGCACGCTGACCGCTTCCGCGCCCGGCGGCTACCCGGGGCAGGCGAGGATGCCGCCGTCGATCACGAGATTGGCGCCGTTCACATAGGACGCCTCGTCGCTCGCCAGGAAGAGGCAGCCGTACGCTATCTCGCTTGGCTGCGCCGCGCGCCCCAGCGGGTTGCGGTCGTACCGGTCGGGATTGTCGGAAGCCACCATCGCCATGAACGGCGAGCCGACCATCATGGGGGTGTCCGTAGACCCCGGTGAGACACAGTTGGTCCGGATGTTGTACCGGCCGTAGGAAGCCGCCATCTGCCGCGTCATGTTCACAATGCCCGCCTTGGCGACGGCGTACGCGTGGGCGACCGGGAGACCGCGGATGGCCGAGGTGCTGGCGATGTTGACGATGCTGCCCCCGCCGCTGTCGCGCATTGCCGTGACCGCCTCCTTGCACATGAAGTAGGTGGAGTCGAGGTTGTTGCGCATCAGCTCGTGCCAGTGCTCGGTTGGCGTTTCCGCAATGGCGTTCATGCCGCCGGCCCGCAGCGTTCGGTAGGCATGGCCCCCCATCGCCGCGCAGTTCACCAGCGCGTCAATGCGGCCGTGCCGCTCGATGGCCCCCTCGGCGACCGACTGGCACGCGCCCTCCTCGGCGAGGTCGGCCGCGATCACCTCTGCCTTACCTCCGGCGGAGGTGACCGTCGCGCAGACCTCGTCCAGGGGTCCCTGGCGCCGCCCGACGCCGACGACGAACGCCCCTTCACGGGCGAAAATCTCCATGCATGATCTGCCTATCCCGGTGCCTGCCCCGGTGATCAAGGCGATCTTCCCGTCCATCCGCAGCATGCCGCGGGCCTCCTCGCGTTCACGTTTGCCTGACGTCACCGCATATAACTAACTCATATCAAAAAGTAAACTATATGTCACTGGTCTGGACGTCAGCGTGCGTGAGTCACGGGTTCCCGGCCAGGAATCCTCGGTTCCCGGTCACGATCCCGGCCCGGCGGCTGGCGACGCCCGCCGGGTCGAAACCACCGTCCAGCCAGTTCCTGGACGACTCCGACTCGGCGCGGAACGCGTCCCCCGTGCCCAGGCCGGCGATCCGCCGCACCGAGGCTATGAAGGCCGCGCAGGTGGCCGGGTCCGCGCCGAGGACACCGCGCGCCACCTGGCGCGCTGCCTCGAGCAGTCCGTCATGCGGCACCACCTGGGTGACCAGCCCGTCCCTGAGCGCGGCGGCGGCATCGAGGAACTCGCCGGTGAGGCTCATCCGCAGCGCGCGCCCGGGCCCGACGATGCGCGGCAGCAGGACGCTCATGCCCCAGCTGGGCAGCACGCCGACCCGGACATGGGTGTCGGCGAAGGCCGCCTTCTCCGAGGCGATGAGGATGTCGCAGTGCAGGGCGAGCTCTAGTCCGCCGGTGATCGCGACGCCGTTGACCGCGCCGATCAGCGGCTTGCGCAGCGGTGTCCACGGATGGCCGGCGGGCGGCGAGTCGCCGTCGCCATCAGGCCCCGCGAGCCGCAGGTTCGCACCGGTGTCCGCCACCTCGCCCAGGTCGAGTCCGGCACAGAACGCCGGGTCGGCCCCGGTGAGGATCACCGCGCCGACGCTCTCGTCGGCGTCGGCCTCGGCCATCGCCGACCGCAGGCCGAGGATCAGGCTCGAGGTCAGCGCGTTGCGGCGGCGAGGGCGGTTCAGGGTAACGACGGCAACGCCGTCCGCGCGCTCGACGACAAGGTCTCCGCCGGTGCTAGCGTCGGTCATGGGCGCTCCTTCACAGTGAGCTTGTCGAGTCACCAGCATATCGTCTAAATTGGTGCAAAGATTTCGCGATTAAGCCAACGCGTAGGCGAGTGAGCAAGGACGGCGCATGGAAGAGCTAACACTGCCAGCGCACATCGTGGCGGGCGCCGCCGCGCATGACGGCTGCCCGGTTATTTTCGTCGCCGCCGACGGCGAGGGCGAGCGCGAGACAACGCTCGGCGCGCTGGTGAGCGACGCGGCGCGGGTCGCGGGCGCGCTGCAGGCGCGAGGTGTCGGTCCTGGTGACGTGGTCGCCGTTCAGCTGCCCGGCAGTTACGAAGGAGCGATCGTCCAGGCTGCCGTGAGCATGTGCGGAGCGGTCCTGCTGCCGGTCGTCATGATCTACGGTCCGCGCGAGATGGGCTTCCTGCTGCGGCAGTCCGGCGCCACCGCGGTCTTCCTCCCGCGGTCGTACCGGGGCCGAGAGCACGCCGCGATCGTGCTCGGCGGGCTTCCGGACCTGCCGTCGCTGAAATTCGCGGTGGTCGTGGGCGATGCCGCGCCACCCTACGGAGCAGTTAGCTACGCCGACCTGGTCGGCCGACTGGCCGCTCCCTACAGAAAGCCCGGCTGCGACCCGGACGACCGGGCGATGCTCGTCTACACCTCCGGGACCACGGCCGACCCGAAGGGCGTCCAGCACTCCCACCGTTCCCTGCTCGCCGAGGCGATGTCCACCGTGATGGGCGAGCACGGGCCGCAGGCGCGGCATCTCGGGCTCTTCCCGCCCGGCCACATAGCCGGACTGCTCAATCTGGTCCGCATTCTGCTACGGGCGGTCCCCACGATCACCATGGAGGCGTGGGATCCGGCCGTCGCGGCCAGGCTGATCGACCGTTACCAGGTCACTTCCTCGGTCGGGGCGCCCATTCAGCTGTCCGGCCTGCTCGACCAGCAGGCCAGCGGCGCGGCCGGGCTGGCCACGCTCCGCGAGTTCATGTGCGGCGGCGCCCCGGTCCCGCCTAACCTGATCCGGCGGGCCGACGGCGCCGGGATCACGGCCTACCGGTGCTATGGCAGCAGCGAGCACCCGACGATCAGCACCGCGACCATAACCGACCCGCTCGGCAAGCGCGCCGACACCGACGGGAGGATCATCGCGGGCAACGAGGTCCGGATCGTCGACTCCGACGGCAAAGATGTGCCGGAAGGGCGCGACGGCGAGGTCGCCAGCCGCGGCCCAGAGCTCTTCACCGGCTATACCGACCCGGCGCTCAACGCTCAGGCGTTCCTGACCGGCGGCTGGTTCCGCACCGGAGACGTCGGGCGCATCGACGCCGACGGCTACCTCACGATCACTGACCGGCTGAAGGACATCATCATCCGCGGCGGCGAGAATATCTCCTCGGCGGAGGTCGAGGACCTGCTCATCACCCACCCGGCCATCGCGGAGGTCGCCGTCATACCGGTGCCGGACGCGGCGATGGGCGAACGAGTCTGCGCGGTCGTGGTCCCCACCCCCGGGCGGTCGTTCGGCATCGACGACGCCAGGGCTCACTTCGCCGCGGCCGGAGTGGCCAGGCAGAAGACCCCCGAGCTGATCATGATCGTCGACGAGTTGCCCCGGACTCCCTCGGGCAAGGTACGGAAAGAGGTCCTCCGGGCTCGGCTGGCCGACTCCGCGGCACCCGGCCGGGCGTGATCAGGCGTCGCGCTGCCGGGTGATCCCGGGCTGCTCGCGGAGCGGAACGAACTCGGGCATCCGCAGGCCGCGCCGCAGCCAGTTCGCGCCGTCGAGAACGAGCGTGTGGCCGGTGAGGTAGACCGCGTAGGGGGAGCACAGGTAGGTCGCGGCCCAGCCGAGCTCGTGCAGGCGGCCGGTCCGTCCGGCGGGGATCGTGGTGAAGTCCGCCGCGGCCCCGTTCGGCCGGCTCGCGGCCATGGCGGGCACGTGGTCCGCGTGCGGGAACAGCCCGGGCGCGAGGCAGTTCACCCGGATTCCCACCGGCGCCCATTCGACCGCCAGCGACTGGGTCAGGTTCGTCACTGCGGCCTTGGCCGCCGCCGAGTGGGCGGTGCCCGGTCCACCGGTCCAGGCGTAGGTCGCCCCGATGTTGAGCACCGCCCCCGCCGCTTCCCGCGCGATCGCCCGGCGGGCGAACTCCGTGCTGCAGTTGAACGTGCCGTCGAGCACGATGCCGGTGACCGCGCGCCAGCCGTTGAACGACAGGTCCTCGGCGGGCACCGGGAAGTTGCCGGCGGCGTTGTTCACCAGCACGCCGACCGGCCCCAGCTCGGCCTCGGCCTCGTCGAACGCCGCCGCGACCTGCCCGGGGTCACGGACGTCGACCGACACCCCGATGACGCGGGCGGGCGTCTGGCCGCCCTCCCCCGCCGCCCGGGTGACCGCCTCAATGCCGGCCTGCCGGTGCTCGGCGTTCCGGCTGGCGATCACCAGGGCGGCGCCGAGCCGGGCGAACTCCACCGCCATGGCCCGTCCGAGGCCCGTCCCGGCGCCGGTGATGAACACGACCTGGCCGTCGTAGGTGCCGGCGGGCAGCATGGCGGTCCCCAGCGGGGGCGGTTCGGGAAGCGGCATGTCAGGAATCTCCGTTCAACCGGGCGCGCTTGCGCTCCTGGTAATCGGCCCCGCCGAACAGCGCGACCTGGGCGAGCAGTTCCGCCCGAAGCGCGCCGTGCAGGGCGCCGTGCCAGAGTCCGTCGACGGTCTGCTTGATCATCGCGAGCGCATCGGGCGGCCCGGCCGCGATCTCGCGCGCCAGCGCGGCGGCGGTGTCGTCGACCTCGTCGGGCGCCACCACCTCGTCGACCAGGCCCCAGGCGAGGGCCCGGCCGGCGTCGATCGGCCTGCCCGTCATCAGCATCCATTTCGCCCGCGACGGCCCGGCCAGCATGGTGGCGAACGCCGAGCCCCCGGTGTCGGACATCAGGCCGTAGCGGATCTCAGGGAAGGCCATCCGCAGGTCGGAAGCGGCGATGCGGATATCCGCCGCCAGCGCCATCTCCAGGCCGCCGCCGAGGACGTTGCCGCGCAGCGCGGCGATCACCGGCTTGGGGCTGTCCAGCTCGGTGATGCGCGACTGCTGGTGCCTGCGGATGAACGCCAGGTCGCTCTCGCCCTGCACGCGCCGCCCAAGCTGGGAGGTGTCGCGGCCGGAGCAGAACGACCGCCCCTCGCCGCGAAGAACGACGACCCGGGCGGCCGGGTCGGCGAGCACCTCGTCCCACACGCTGACCAGCTCGTCGTGTAGTTCATCGTCGATCGCGTTGTGCCGCTCCGGGCGGTTCAGGCTGATGGTCGCCACGCCGTCGGCGACGGCCAGCCTTAGCTTCACCGTCATGCCCAAAATGATCATCCTCCGCTGCGGGGCACCCTGGCACCAGATGTATTAATGATCTGACTATATATGTGAGACCGGTCGGCTGGAATGGGAAGGGCAATTCTGTCGGAGTCAGCCCGGGCTACCTGGGGCTAGCGGTCTCCATCGCACCTGTGCCTAGGCCGTTCCGCCGAGCACCCGCAGACCGGCCGCGACCAGCGGCTCCACCGCCTGCCCGACCGTCGCGAAACCGTCGCCCACCGTCATGGCGCGAAGGTAGCGGTCGTGTATCCCCTCCGCTATGACCGCGATCTTGAAGTAGCCGAGGGCGAGGTAGAAGTCCAGCAGGCCGAGGTCGCGCCCCGACGAGCGGGCGTACCGCTCGGCGAGCTGCTCCCATCGGGGGAACAGCGCGCTGGTGGACGCGGCGCCGCCGGCCAGGACCGGGGCGAAGACCGGATCACGGTAAACGAGCGCCAGGCCGAGATCCGCCAGCGGGTCGCCGACCGTGGCCATCTCCCAGTCCACGATCGCGCGGACCTCCCCCAGGTCGGCCGGGTCAATCAGGACGTTGTCGACCCGGAAGTCGCCGTGCACGATCGAGCCGCCGGACTCCCGCGGGACCGCGTCCGCCAGCCGGCGGTACAGGAGCTCGAGGTCGGGCAGCTCGCGGGTCGCGACCCGCTGCCACTGGTCCATCCAGCGCCGCACCTGCCGCCCGAGGTAGCCCTCCCAGCGGCCGAAGTCGCCCAGGCCCACTTCCCGATACGGGACGGCATGCAGCGCGGCCAGCACGTCGATCAGCCGGAAGCCGCACTCGCGCAGCCGCGCTGGCGGGTAGGGAGTGAGGTCTTCCCGGGTGCACAGCGTCAGGCCGGCCACGTACCCGGTGACCGCGAACGGGACGCCGATCACGTCCGGGTCCTCGCACAGGGCGACCGGAGGCGGTACAGGCACGTGCCCGTACAGCGCGCTGACCACGCGGTACTCCCGGGCCATATCGTGCGCTGAGGGCGTCAGCACACCAAGCGGCGGCCGCCTCAGCACCCAGCGGGAGGTCCCGTCCGTCACCAGATAGGTCAGGTTGGAACGGCCGCCCGCGAGCAGTTCCGCGTGCAGCGGCCCCACGTGCGCACCCGATTCCCTCATGACAGTTCCGAGGAAACCCCGGACGCGCTCAAGGTCGGCCAGCCCGGCCGGGCCGGTCCCGGCGGGGCGCATGTCAGGGGTCACGGCTCGGCCAGCGGGAAGGGTCCGCCGTGCACAATTTGGCCGAGCAGGCCGGTGCCGATGCCGAGCTCGGCGGCGACTCGTTCCGCCACGGCCACGTCCTTGCGCAAGTAGGGGGCGGCCCGCTCGGCGAACTGCCCGACGTCACCCGACTGGCCGAGCACGCTCAGCGCGAAGCTGTTCCCGCTGCAGGCGGCCACCGCCGTGAGCAGTCTGCCCGGCTCGATGCCGAGCGCTGCCGCCAGCTCGGCGGCGGCCCCCGCGGTCTGCACGTGCGCCGCGAAGAGGAGGTTATTGACCAGCTTGACCGTGGTCGCCGTCCCAACGCCGCCGGTCGGGATGACAGGCGAGCCGTAGGCGCGCAGCGTCGGCTCTGCCCGTTCCCTGGCGGCCTGCTCGCCGCCGACCAGCACCGTCAGCCGCCCGGCGAGGATGGCCTCGGCGGTGCCGCTGACCGGGGCGTCGAGGAACTCGACACCGCGAGCGGCCCCGGCGGCGGCGAGCCCGGTAACCCTCGCGACGGACACCGTCGCGTGCTGCACGACGATCGCGCCTGGGGCGGCGTTGGCCATCAGCCCGTCGGGTCCGCCGGCGATCTGGTCAAGCTGCTCCTCGTTGAACGGGCAGACGATCAGCGTGCCGGCCGACCGGGCGACCGCCGCGACCGATTCCTCGATGACGGCGCCAAGTCCGGCGAACCGCTCTCGCACCTGCGGCCGACGGGCGAACAGGTGGACCTCCAGGCCGCCGCCGAGCAGGCGCTCGACCATGGGGCCGCCCATCTTCCCGGCACCGACGAAACCGACTGCCTCCGGCATGACCTGCCTCACTTGGTGTTCCGCCGGGCCTTGCCCTCGTACCCGAAGAAGCGCGCGAAGTTCTCGTCGTTGATCGGCTGCCTCGAGTTACGGGCGGCCGCCTCACGCAGCCGTTCGAGTCGCTGGCGTGCACTCTCAAGCTGCGCCGGGTCTTGTCCGGCCCCCTCAAGCAGCGCCACCTGGCCGGCCAGCGCGCGGATTTCCGCATCGAGCCGGACGGCCACCTGGCCGAAGGTCAGCAGATCGTAGTCGTCCTCGTCCTCATGCAGGTTGTCCGCCGTAGCGTCGGCGTCGTCTGGTTGGGGCATCTCGACTCCTTTGACGTCAGCGAAGCACGGTCGTCCGTCCAGATAAAGTAACATCAGTTTAATCTTTATTTTCAGTGAAGCGTTGACGAGTTATGCTGGTGGCAACCTCGGAACCGGGTATCTCAGTGGACGAAGGGCAGTGCCGTGCCACTCCAGGATCACCACCAGATCGTCTCTGTCGATGATCACCTCATCGAGCACCCGCGGGTCTGGCAGGAACGGGTTCCCGCCCGTCTCAAGGAATCGGCGCCGAGGATCGCCGAGGTCAACGGCACCCACCAGTGGTCCTACGACGGCCAGCTGTTCCCCAGCATCGGCCTGAACGCGGTCGCGGGCAAGGATCCGAAGGACTTCGGGATGGACCCGGTGCGGTACGAGGACATGATCCCCGGGTGCTACGACCCGGTCGAGCGGGTCAAGGACATGGACACCGACGGCGTGCAGGCCGCCCTGTGCTTCCCGTCCTTCCCCGGCTTCGGCGGCGGGGTCTTCCAGCGGGCCAAGGACAAGGACCTGGCCCTGGAGTGCGTCAAGGCCTGGAACGACTTCTACGCCGAGGAGTGGTGCGGCACCGCGCCCGACCGGTTCGTTCCTCTCGCCATGCTGCCCACCTGGGATATCGACCTGACGGTGGCCGAGGCGAAGCGCACGATCGCCAATGGTGCGCGGACTTTCACCTTCCCTGACGCGCCGACCAGCCTCGGCCTGCCCTCCTTCCACACGCGGCACTGGGATCCGCTGTTCGCCGTGTGCGAGGAGGCGGGGACGCCGCTGTCGCTGCACTTCGGCTCGGGCGGCTTCGTGCCCGGCTTCTCGTTCGGCAGCAGGCAGCCGCAGGACACGTCCAACCCGCCGTTCATCGTCGCGATCGCGCTGTTCGCCACCAACTTGATGTGGACCACGGTCGACCTGCTGTTCTCCGGGGTACTGCAGCGCTTCCCGAACCTGCAGTTCTCGTTGTCAGAAGGCGGCATCGGCTGGGTGCCATACATCCTCGAGCGCTCCGACTACGCCTGGGAGCGGCACCGCTGGTACCAGGACATCGATAAGGAATCACGGCCGTCCGACCTGTTCAGGCAGCACTTCTGGGGCTGCTTCATCGACGACATCCACGGCGTGCAGAACCGGTACACCGTCGGCGTCGACCGGATCACCCTGGAGATCGACTACCCGCACTCGGACTCCAACTGGCCCAACAGCCGCAAGCGGGCCGCGGAGGTGCTCGCGGACGTCCCCGACGACGAGTGCGAGATGATCGTCGAGACTAACGCCCGCCGCATGCTTCACTTCCCGCGCACAGCAAGCTGAGCGCGGGGAACCGGCCCGCCCGTTCGGATATCAGCGGCCCCGCCTGGCACCCCGGTGCCAGGCGGGCTAGCCGTCGTCCTCGGTCAGGGTGTTCCAGAGCCGGCCGCCGCGGCCGTCTAGGACGTGCCGGCCGAGTTCGGCCGCCCAATCCGCCTGGCTGCCCGCCTCATCGCGCCACGACCACAGCCGGGTCGTGACCAGCCGGAGCGAGTGCTCATCGGTGAACCCGATCGCGCCGTGGACCTGGTGCGCGATGCGCGCCCCGACGGTGGACGCCCGCGCCGCCTGGACCTTGGCGGAGGCCACCGCCACCAGGGCCCGGGGATCGGCGAAACCGTCATCGGCGCAGCGGCGAACCGCGGCGTCGGCGGCGGCCCGGACGACAGCGGTCTCGGCCGCCAGTTCGGTGATCTGATGCTGGATAGCCTGGAAATTACTGAGGCTGCGCCCGAACTGCTGCCGGTCGCCCGCGTACCTGATCGTCAGGCCGAGGGCACGTCGCAGCGCGCCCGCGGTCAGCAGTACCCGCGCCAGCGCCGCGCGGCGGCGCAGCGCCTCGCCCGTGCCGTCCGCGACCATGGCCACCGCGGCGTCCTCCACCACGGTGTCGACGGTCAGGTCGTCACGGGGCTCGCCCGCCAGGTTGCTACCCGGCTCACCGGCCACATCGCCCGGGCTGAGGGCGATGGCTACCTCACGCGCACGGCCGCCGCCGGCATCGCCGGCCGTCGCGGCGAGGACGACGACACGCTGAGCGACGCGGCCCCAGCCAACCCGCGGCAGCCGCCCCCGGACCGTCCATCCGCCGGGCGCCTGCGCGACCCGGAAAGCATGGTCGCCCGCGGCCGGCGCTGCTGGTGCACGGACCGCGACGAGTGGTCCGGCCGGAACGGGCAGCCCCGCCTCGGCCAGCAGCCAACCGCCGAGCAGGGCGGTCTCCGCGAGCGGCACGCTGGCGGCGTACTCCCCCGCCAGGGAGACCACGACGGCCGCCTGCTCCAGTGACCCGCCAGAACCGCCGGCCGCTTCCGGCACCGAGATCAGCGCAAGGCCGGCCTGCTCAAGGTCACCCCAGAGCCGCTGGTCCCAGGGCACCGTCTGCTCGGCCCCGTGGTCGCCGAATAGCGCCGCGCAGGTCTGGGCGAGCAGCTTCAGCTCGCCGTCGAGTTCGCTGGCGGCCGCGCTCGCCGCCGGGTCAGTCATCGGCCCGTGGCTCATCGCAGCCCCAGCGCCCGGGCCACCACACCGCGGAGGATCTCGTTGGTGCCCCCGCGCAGCGTGAATCCGGGTGAATGCAGTACCGCGTCCGCCAGCAGCCCGGGCAGCCCCGGCGCGGACGGGACGGGCTCCGTCGGGGCGAGTTGCCTGGCAACGTCGATGACCTCGCTCTCCAGCCGGGTGCCGAGATCTTTCACCAGGGCGGCCGCCACTTCCGGCGCCTCTCCCTGCTCGAGCGCGCCGGCCACCGCCAGCGACATCTGGCGCAGCGACCACATCCGGGCGACTGTCTCGCCGATCGTGACCGCTGCCGCCGCGGGCGCGTCGTCCTGGCCGGCCCTGCGCTCACCGGAGAGCCCCGCCAACTGCCGGACGAGACAGTCGAGCAGCGGGAAGGTCGACAGGAATCGCTCCGGGCCGCTGCGTTCGAACGCCAGCTCCGCGGTCACCTGCCGCCACCCCTGGCCCAGCTCGCCGAGGACCATGCCGTCAGGAACGAACACGCCGTCCAAGAAGACCTCGTTGAAATGATGCTCGCCCGACAGCAGCCGGATCGGGCGGATCCGCATCGCCGGATCGGGCAAATCGACGATGAACTGCGACAGGCCGACCCGCCGGTCCCGGCCGTCCGGCGGCCCGCTGCGGGCCAGCACCACGATGACGTGCGCGCGGTGCGCCCCCGAGGTCCAGACCTTGGTCCCCGTCAGCTCCCAGCCGCCCGCCACCCGCGCGGCCCTGGTCCGGACCGCGGCGAGGTCGGAGCCGGCGTCGGGTTCCGACAGGCCGATGGCCGCGTAGCACTCACCCCGAGCGATGCGCGGCAGGTACCGCTGCTTCTGCTGCTCGGTGCCGTAGCGCAGCAGGGAAGGCGCAGTCTGCCGGTCTGCTATCCAGTGGGCGGCCACCGGCGCGCCCGCGGCGAGCAGTTCCTCGGTTACCACATACCGGTCGAGGGCCGACCGGCCGTGCCCGCCGTAGGCGGCGGGAATGGTCATGCCCAGCCAGCCGCGGGCGCCGAGATGCCGGCTGAAGCCTTCGTCCCAGCCCGACAGCCAGGTGTCGCAGTGGGGGGTGAACCGGCCCGCGCTCCGCTCGTCGCCGATAAACGCGCGCACCTCCCGCCGCAGCGTCCTGGTCTCTTCCGGCAACGCGACGACGGGCGGGACCAGACGCGTCGCCGGCTCGTCAGGTGATCGCACCGTCGACCTTGAGCGCCAGGAGTTCTTCGTCGCCCCAGCCGAGCTCGCGCAGGATCTCGTCAGTGTGCTCGGCGAACTGCGGGGCGCGCGTCAGCTGCGGGGCTTGCTCGTCGAATTGGACGGGACTGGCCACGAGCTCGCGCTGCTTGCCGTCGGCATCGGTTACCGCAGCGAAGTGGCCGTTGGCGCGCAGCGATACGTCCTGGGCGACCTCCCACGCGTTTTGCACCGCCGCCCACTGCCCCTCCATGCCCTCGAACCTCTTCAGCCACTCGGCGTAGGGGCGGCCGACGACGATCTCGGCCACGATCTCGCCTGCCTCGGCGGCGTTCGCCATGATTTTTTCCGTCGTGTTGAACCGCTCGTCGACAGCGAGGTCTTCCCGTCCGGCCACCCGGCAGAACTCCGGCCAGTACTTGCCCGGCTGGAGCATCGCGAACATCAGCCAGCGTCCGTCGGACGTCCGGTAGCTGCCGCTGAGCGGGTTGGTGGCGCTCCCGTGCCGTGGCGGCTCGGGCCGCGGCGACGGGCCGCGAACCATGAGCGAGAGATTGACGGAAAACTGCGTCGCCCAGGCGCCCACGCCGAGCAGCGACACGTCGACTACCGACGGCTCGCCGGTCACCGTACGCGAATACAGCGCCGCGGCGATCCCTCCGGCGATCGTCATGCCCCCCATCGAGTCGCCGTACGCGCCGGCCGGCATTTGCATCATCCGCTCCGAGTCACGCGGCGTCACCCCGTCGGCGCTGCCGCCGCGGGCCCAGAACGCGGTGCTGTCGTAGCCGCCTTTCTCCGCTTCCGGTCCTCGCTGGCCGAAGCCGCTGCCGCGCACGTAGATGATGTCCGGGTTGATCGCGCGGATGTCCTCGAGGTCGATCTTCAGCCGGGTCCTGGGGCCGGGAAGATAGTTGGTCAGGAACACGTCCGCCCGCCGGACGAGCTCCCCAAGCGCCGGTCGCGCCGCGGGGTTGTCGAGGGCGAGGCCGATGGAGCGCTTGCCCCGGTTGGGACCTTCCATGATGGGGAAGAACGAGCTGCCTTTGCTCACGACGTCCAGCCCGAGGAGCCGGACCAGGCCGCGCTGGGCGTCGCCGCGCTCGGCATGCTCGACCTTGATGACGTCGGCGCCCCAGTCGGCCAGCACCGCCCCGGCCGCGGGTACGAAGGTGAACTGGGCGACCTCGAGAACGCGGACCCCCTCCATCGGCCGGGTCATCAGCCCCTCCTCGCTCCAGGCCTGTGCTAAAACAGTTCTATTCTTTATATCTTAGATCCACCCGGCGGCGCCGCAACTGGCCGACGGGATGAGGAGCGGAGGGACGACGTGAAGGTCCTAGTCGATCAGGCCAGGTGCAATGGGCACGCTCGCTGCAGCGCCGCCGCACCCGACATCTACGAGCTCGACGACCTGGGCTACTGCGCCATCTCCGAGCTCACCGTGCCCGTTGGCCGGGAGCAAGCCGCGCTGAAGGGCGCCGAGGACTGCCCCGAGCGGGCGATCTCAGTCGAGCGGTTACCGGTCATTCGCAGCGGCCTGTGCCGCACCGGCGTGCCCGGCGGCTAACGCACCGTTCCCGACTTGGGGAAGAGGTCAACCGTCTCCTGCGCTTGCGGTCCGCCCATGAGCTGGGCGGAGGCGGCTTCCAGATGCCGGCGCCAGTGCTTCTCGGCTGCATCGGGGTCGGATGCCTCGATCAGGCGGGTGAGCTTGCCGTAGGAGCGGATCGTCTTGCTGAATTCCCTGGGCGCACGCGCAGGATCGAACATCCGGGGGATCGCCGCAGCCAGGTGCGCGCTGATGACTTCCCTGAGGATCCCCGCCTGGACCGCCAGCGTGCGGTTGCCCGCCCGGTCCACGATGAGATCGTGAAACCGCTGGGTGCCCGCCGACCACGCCGGCAGGTCCGGCCGCCCGCCGCTCTCCTGGGCGTCGAGAATCTGCTGCAGTTCTGCGATGCTCCCGCGCAGATCCGCCAGGTCTTCCATCGTCCGGCGCCCGGCGAGCATCCTGGCCGCGGCCGGCTCGATGACCAGCTGGGCCTCGTACACGTCGCCGATACGCACCCGCTCCGCCTGCAGCAGCAGCCCCGCGTATCGTGCCGCCACTCCCAGCTGCGGCGCCGTCACCCGCACGCCGCCCCGCGAACCGCGCCGGACGACGATCAGCGACTCGGCCTCCAAGATGCGGCACGCCTCGCGGAGCGTCGGCCTCGATACCTGGAACTGCCCCATCAGCTCAGCCTCCGACGGCAGCGAGACGCCCTCCGCCAGTTCCCCCGCGACGATCTGCCGCCGCAGGCGCGATGCGATCAGCTCGGCCGTCTTCGGCACCCGGACTGCCTGCCCGACCGCTCGGGCCGGATCGGCCATCCCCGTCGTCATAGAATCTCCGTCCATCTCGTTACATTAATTTATTGTGTAATTTACTTAGTAGGCTGCAAGCCGACGCGCCCGCGTCGGTTATAACGGCGCTGTCTCATGCCCCAGCCGCTTCGGCTAACGCTGCCGCTTGCGGAAATAGCGCTGATAATCCCGGCCAGACCGGTCACACGGCGTCGTTTTTTTCCGTCCGGTCCCTGCAGTCCGGCCGCACCGCCAGCGCTGGCGGTGCCACTCCAGATCAGCAACGTTGCCTAGGCCGGGCCGTACCCGGCGGATTTCTGGAGGCAGAATAGGTAACCAATATAATGGTACACGGCTGCTGGACGTCGAACATGGGGGCCCGGATAACGGGCGGGACCGGCCTCCCGCGCCAGCGGAAACCCGGCCGCGGTTAAGAAACCGGCGATACCCGAGGAAATATCGGCTGGGCGCCAGCGCGCCCCGTCGCTACCGGCTGAGCGCTCGCGCGGGGAGGCGTCTCGCGGGGCCGGCGAGCGGCTCTGGCAGGCACGCGGCCGGAAGTGTCCGCGCGAGACCGGCGTCCACGCCAGACCGGCGTCCACGCCAGACCGGCGTCCACGGAGCGTTCGCATCCACGACGGAAAGAGATTAATTTATTTACTATTTGAACTGGCAGTCGTATCGTTTGACCTAATCTCACGCGTGCCGGCCCGCGGAAGAGCACGAGCGCTTCGACCGCTCGGTGCCCGTGGTTTCGCCGGGACTGGTGACGAGCCGGGACTGGTGATGAGGAGGCACACATGACGGCCGAGGCGACTCCCCCACTGCACGGGGTACGGGTACTCGAGTTGTCCCAGGGACAGGCCGGCCGCATCGCCGGGATGCTGCTGGCCGACCTAGGGGCCGACGTCGTGCGCGTGGTGCCCGCCGGATGGGCGCCCGCCGACCCGGCGTCAACGCCGGGACTTGAGGACCTGGCCTGGGACCGGGGCAAGCGCTTTGTGTCGGGCCCCGACGAGGCGGCGCTGCGCCGCCTCGCGCTGGTCGCCGATGTGCTCCTCGACGACTCCCCCGCTGGCGCGCCCCCGTTGGCCGGCCTTGACGCGCAGTGGCCGCTGGCCGCCAGCCCCGCCTTGGTGTACGTCGCGATGCCGCCGTATGGCCCGGTGGGACGCTGGCGCGACCTGCCGGCCGATCCGCTGCTGCTCTCGGCGCTCGGCGGGTTCGCCGTCTACCACCCGTCCTATGAGGCCGGCAGCCCGATCGCGTCGGCCGTGCCGATGCTCACCGTCGTGCACGGCGCGCTGGGGGCCGCGGCCGCCGCCGCCGGCCTCCTCGGCGCGCGCACGACCGGGCACGGGCGATCGCTGGAGGTAAGCGGACTGCATGCCTGCGCCGCATGCCTGGCGACGCTGGTGACGGCGGGGATCGACCACCCGGTCATCATGCCCGAGGGCGGCCTGCCGTCCCGGCCCAATTTCCGTACCTACCGATGCTCCGACGGCCGCTGGATGCACCTGTCCGCCCTCACCGCCGGTTTCTTCCTGCCCGCGCTGGCCGCGCTGGACCGGATGGACGTCATGGTCATGCCGGGCGTAGACGGCGAGTTCACGAACATCATGCGGCCGGAGATCACCCGCGTGGTGGGACGGGAACTCGAGGGCACCTTCGCGCAGCGGCCCCGTGACGAGTGGCTCGCCATCCTCGCGGACGCCGGAGTGCCCGCCGCGCCGGTATGCAGTCGCGGGGAATGGCTCCAGGGGGAAATCCTGGCTACCGCCGCGCCGCCGGTCACGCTGCCGCATCCGCAGGCCGGCCCGGTGGTGCTGCCGGGGACGCCCATCGCCTTCTCGGGCACGCCCGCACGGATCGGGCCGCTGCCGACGGCGGGCCGGCTGGCCCCGGCCGACGAGCTGTGGGATGCACCGCGGCCGCACGCCAGCCCGGCCGGACCAGCTCCTGCGCTGCCGCTCAGCGGCCTGCGGGTGATCGATCTGAGCACTTTCCTCGCCGCCCCGTTCGCCAGCACCCTGCTCGCCGAACTGGGGGCCACCGTGATCAAGATAGAAGCACCCCGCGGCGACCCCTACTCGGTCTTCGCCACCTCGTACGCGGCGGTCAACCACGCCAAGACGGTGGCATCGGCCGACCTGCGCACTCCGGCCGGGCTGGCGGCCCTGCTCGAAATCGCGGGCGAGGCGGACGTGCTGATCGACAATCTGCGCCCGGCGGCCGCCGGGCATCTGGGACTGACCGACGACGTGCTCGCGGGCGCCGCCCCGCGCGCGGTCCGCTGCTCAGTGTCCGCCTTCGGCCGGTCCGGGCCCTTTGCGGACCTGCCCGGCTTCGACCCCGTGCTGCAGTGCCGGTCCGGAATCGCCGCGGCCCAGGGAGGTGACGACGAGCCAGTCAACACGGCGGCACCGACCGTCGACGTGGGCACCGGCGCGCTGACCGCGCTGGGAGCGCTTGCCGCCCTGGTCGCCCGCGAACAGACCGGCCGCGGCCAGCAGGTCTCCACCTCCCTGGCCGCGACCGCGACCTTCCTGCAAGTCACAGAGCTCGCGCTGTACCCGGCCAGACCTCCGGCGGAAACCGGCGGCCGCGACTACCGCGGACCGCAGCCCGCGCGGCGCTACCACCGCGCAGCCGACGGATGGCTGGCCGTCGCGGCCGCCACCGACAGCCAGGCGGCGGCCGTCGCCGGGCTGCTCGGGCTCGGCCCGCTCACCCACGAGGCCGTCGCCGAGGCGATCGCCGCCAAGCCGGTCGAACACTGGCTCGCCGAGTTCGCCCGGCTGGGCGTCCCGGCCTGCACCGTCCCCTCCCGGGCGGACCTGCTCCGCGATCCCTACCTGGCGGAGAACGACTTCACCCACGTCGTCCGCGACCCTGTCCACGGGCGATTCCTGCTTGTCCGCGGATACATGCGCCCGGTCTACCCGCCGCCGCTGGCCCCCGCCTCGGCGCCGTCGCCAGCGGCCGCCCGCTGGCCGAGCGCGATCGAGCGGCTCGAGTCTGCGGGAGCCGTGCACGACGGCTATCAGGTCGTGCCCGACGAGGCCCTCCCGCGATGAGCGCCCAACCGGAGTCGGCCGGGGCAGCGGCGCCCGCGGCCGGGACAACGGCGCCCGCGGCCGGGACAACGGCGCACGCGGCCGAGCCTGGCGTCGTAACCGACGGGGTCGGCGTCGCCGACCACGAACGCGTGCGGACGCTCACGCTCTGCCGTCCGGGCAGGCTCAACGCTTTTACGTCGGCCTCCTACCGTGCCCTGGCGGGCGCGCTAGGCGCGGCTGCCCGCGACCACGAAGTCCGTGTGGTCGAACTCGTCGGAGCGGGCCGCGCGTTCTCCAGCGGCGTCGACCTCGACGCGCTCGCGGCCGCGGCCGACCCCGCCGAGTACCGGGATTCGTTCGCGCTGCTGCTAGAGGAGCTGACCGCATTCCCCAAGCCGTTGCTGGCAGGCGTGCACGGCGCGGCGGTCGGCTTCGGTATGACCATCCTGCTGCACGCGGACGTGGTCGTCGTCGCCGACGACGCGCGCCTGCGAGCGCCGTTCGCCGCGCTCGGCACGGCGCCGGAGGCAGCAAGCAGCGTACTGCTGCCGGCCTTGGTCGGCCCGCAGCACGCCGCCGAACTGCTGTTCACCGGCCGGTGGATCACGCCAGAAGAAGCGGTCAAGCTCGGACTGGCCGCGCGCCGCTGCGCGCCAGGCGATGTGCGCAGGGAACTGCGGGCGCTCGCTCGCCAGATCGCGGTCCACCCTCCGGAGGCGATCGCGGCGGCCAAGAGACTGCTGCGAAGCGGGCGCGCCGAACAGGCCGAAGCCGCGCTGCGCAGAGAAGACATGGAATCACGGGCGCTGCGGGCCGGCCGGGGCCCGCTTGCCCGCTCCAGCCTCGGCTGATCCCGCGCCACCGGTCACCGCAGGCCCACCCCCCTCACCCGGCTGCGATCGGCCGCTGGATCACCGGACCCATCTTCACTACGATAGGTGTAATCATCTGCCTTTTTAGGAGCATTCATGCGTGGTCTGGACAACGGCGAGCGGGCGGCCCTGGTGATCTCGGAGTGCCAGAACGGCATGACGAACCCGGACTACGCGAGCAACGGCGGGCTCGCGGCGCAGGCAGCCGAGCGCGGCATCATCGAGCGGATCGCGGTGCTGGCGGCGGCCTGCCGACGCGCCGGCGTCCCGGTGGTGTACTGCACGTTCGTGCCCCGGGCCGACTTCGCCACCACCACCGCCAACTGCCTGCTACTTGGCAGCCTGCGCAAGAAGGGGGCCGTGTGCGAGGGGCGGCCGGAGGCGGAAATACACCCCCTGCTCGCACCCGAGCCTGGTGACTTCGTGATCCGGCGGCAGCACGGGCTCAGCGTTTTCCACGGCACCGAGCTGGAACCGACCCTGCGCGCGCTCGGCATCCAGACGGTGATCCTGGCCGGAGTATCCACCAACATCGCGATACCCGGGAGCTCGCTCGAAGCGGTCAACCACGGCTTCACCGTGGTGATCCCGGAGGACTGCACCGCCGGCGCCTGGCCGGAAGCACACGAATTCCAGGTCACGCACACGTTGCCGCTGCTCGCCACGGTCACCACCAGCGAAGCGATCCGCGGCGCGCTCGGCGTCCCAGCCGGGACCGGCGCCTGACCGCGCCGCACCGGGATCAGCGCGTCGCGATCTCCGCGCCGAAGCGCTTGAGAAACGCGACCGATTCCTCGGCCCGCGTACCTCGCCCGGGGATGATCACCCAGGTGGCGCCGGCCGCCTCGAGTTCGGCGATGGCCGCGCGGTGGCGCCCGAAGTCGGCGTCCGCCGCCTGCAAGGACGGATCGTTGTAGGACACGGCCACATCCAGGTCGGTTCCGCGCGGGCCCGCGTCGGCCCGCAACCGCGCGATCGCTTCCGGCAGGTCCGCCGCAGTGAGCTGGGCGGTCCTGGTGGTCGAGAACAGCTCCTTGGAGCCGAGCAGTGGCAGCCAGCCGTTCGCGCGCTCCGCCACCCGGCGCCTGGTCAGCGCCGAGTTGCCGCCGATCCAGATCGGGATGGGCTGCTGCGGCGGCCGCGGCAGCCCGATGACCTCCCTGGCGCTGAAATGACGACCGTTGTAGCTGAACGGCTCGCCGCTCCAGTGCAGCGGAAGCACGTCGAGCGCCTCGTCGAACAGCAGGTTGCGCTCATCGAAGTCGACGCCAAGCGCGTGGAACTCACCCTTGGCGTATCCGGTGCCCGCGCCGAGAATCAGCCGCCCGCCCGACAGGATGTCGACCGTCGCGGCCGACTTGGCGAGCAGCAGCGGATTACGGTACGGGAAGACGCTGAGGTACGTCAGCAGCCTGATCTCCGAGGTCACCGCCGCGACGTGGCCGAGGGCCACCAGCGGGTCGAGCGACTGGTGACCGCCCGCCTCGAGCCACCGCAGGCCCGGCGCCGGGTGCTCGGTGAACGCGAACCCCGCCCAGCCCCCATCCTCGGCAACCCGCGCCAGCTCGGCCACCGGGCCCGCATCGAGCATGTCGGCCGTCCGGCCCGATACCTCGGGATACTGGAACATTGCGCGCACGCTGGCCTCGCTTCCCGTTCGGCCGACCGGTGTCAGCTCGACTATCAGTTTGATGTTTATACTATATTGCGGAGCGCTTGAGCGTCGTGATCTATCCGCCGGATCGGGCTGGATCGCTCCACCAGCCGAACGCCGTCTCCGAGTCGACGAGGCCGGCGCTCCTGACTCGAGCTGCCACGGACCGAGACGGCCTCGGCGGCAGAGCGCCGTCAGGAACGATAGGCCAGTCCGCGGAACACGTTGCTTCTAATAGTAAGTTTTTTATACTATTAGAGACGACTAGGACCGGAAGGTCGTCACCTACCAAAGCTATTGACATAATCCTGCCGAATTGACAGCATCCTGTCATGGGCGTTGAGGATCCGCACCCGCTGGTCAGCCTGGGCGACGAAGTGCTCCGGCTGCACGGCAGGCTGCTCGCGGTCAACAGCGACCGCGGGGCGGCCGAGGGGCTCACCGGGGCGCAAGTGCTAGTGCTGACCGCCGTCATCAACGCCCGGCAGCCGCCGACGGTGCCGCAGATCGGCCGCAGCCTGGGTCACGCCCGGCAGTCCGTGCAGCGGATCGCCGACGCGCTGACCAGCCGAGGGCTGGTGGCCAGCAAGGAGAACCCGGACCACAAACGGGCGCCCTTGCTCATACCGACCGAGGCCGGCCGCGCCGCGCACAGCCGCCTACACGACAGTGGCGAGGCGTGGATCGCCCGGGTCACCGAGGGGATCGAACCGGACGTCATCGCCGCCGCCGCCGAGATCCTGCGGGCGCTGCGGGTCCGGATGGAAGCCGACCTGGCCGCGGGCCGAGCCGGGCGACAGTGACAGGAAGAGGAGGCCCCGATGTGGGAGTTCAGCACCGAGCCGGAGTTCCAGGAGAAGCTGGACTGGATGGAGCGTTTCGTCCGCGAGGAGGTGGAGCCGCTTGACTTGCTGTTCCCGGGGGGCGGTGACGTGTACGACACCGGGAACGGGGCGGCGCGAGCGATCCTCGGGCCGCTGCGCGAGCAGGTGAAGGCGCGGGGCCTGTGGGCCTGCCACCTGGGACCCGAGCTCGGCGGCCCGGGATACGGGCAGCTCAAGCTCGCCCTGATGAACGAGATCCTCGGTCGCTCGTACTGGGCCCCTACGGTATTCGGGACGGCCGCGCCGGATACCGGCAACGCCGAGATCCTGGCGATGTTCGGCACCCCGGAGCAGAAGAACCGGTATCTGCAGCCGCTGCTTGACGGTGACATCGTCTCCGCGTTCTCCATGACCGAACCCCATGCGGGCGCCGATCCCAAGGAGTTCACCTGCCGCGCCTGGCAGGACGGCGAGGAGTGGGTCATCGACGGCGAGAAGTGGTTCACCTCCAACGCCCGGTACGCGGCGTTCCTCATCGTGATGGCGGTGACCAGCCCGGACGCTCCGCCGCAGCAGCGGATGTCGATGTTCATCGTCCCCGCGGAAACACCGGGCATCGAGATCAAGCGCAACGTCGCCACCATGGGCGAACGCGACGACCTCGACGAGGGCATCCATGGCTACATCCGCTACCGCGAGGTCCGGGTGCCGGCCGACGCCATGCTCGGCGGCCCCGGCCAGGGCTTCGCCGTCGCGCAGGCGCGGCTGGGCGGCGGACGGGTGCACCACGCGATGCGGACGGTCGGGCAGTGCCGGCGGGCCCTCGACATGATGTGCGAGCGGGCGCTGTCGCGCCGGACCCAGGGCGAGCGGCTCGCCGACAAGCAGCTGGTGCAGGCGATGATCGCCGACTCGTGGATCGAGCTCGAGCAGTACCGGCTGATGGTGCTGCACACCGCCTGGGTCATCGACACCCAGCCCCACGGGGCGGCCCGCACGCAGATCGCGATGTGCAAGGTCGCGATGGCCAGGATCTACCACGACATCGTGGAACGGGCGCTGCACCTGCACGGCTCGCTCGGGGCCACCAGCGAGCTGCCGCTTGGCCGGATGTGGATGCACGTGCCCACGCTGGCCCTGGCGGACGGGCCGACCGAGGTGCACCAGGTGACCGTGGCCAAGCAGGTGCTGCGCCGCTACTCCCCGGCCGAAGGCCTGTTCCCGAGCGAGCACATCCCGCCGAAGCTGGCCGCCGCCCGGGAGAAGTACGCGCACGTCCTCAAGGAGTACGAGCAGTGAGCGCCGGCATCGCCAGTTCGCCGTTCGATCTCAGCGGGAAGGTCGCCCTCGTCACCGGCGGGAGCCGGGGCCTGGGCCGGGAGATGGTGCTGGCCTTCGCCCGGGCCGGCGCCGACGTCGTCATCACGAGCCGCAAACTGCACAACTGCCGGGAGGTCGCCGCCGAGGTCGAGGCGCTCGGCCGCAAGGCACTGCCGTACGCGTGCCATGTCGGCCACTGGAACGAGATCGGCCCGCTCGTCGACGCGGCCTACGAGGCGTTCGGCAAGGTCGACATCCTCGTCAACAACGCGGGCATGTCCCCGCTGGCGCCGTCGTCGGTCGACACCTCGGAAGAGCTGTTCGACAAGGTCGTCGGCGTCAACTTCAAGGGCCCGTTCCGGCTCGGCGCGCTCGTCGGCGCGCGGATGGCCGCCGGTGACGGCGGCTCCATCATCAACGTGTCGTCGACCGGGGCGCTGATGCCGCAGCCGCGGTTCGGCCCGTACGCCGGCGCCAAGGCCGCGCTCAACGCGCTGACCCAGGTCCTCGCGCTCGAGTACGCTCCCTCGGTCCGGGTCAACACCCTCTCCGCCGGGCCGTTCCTGACCGACATCGCCAAGGCCTGGCCGGAAGAGAACCGGCGCAAGACGCGCAGTGCGGCCGGGCGGCCCGGCCGCCCGGAGGAGATCATCACGACGGCTCTGTACCTGGCCAGCCCGGCGTCGAGCTACACCACCGGCGCGCTGCTGCGGGTGGACGGAGGACTGTACTGATGGAACTCACGCGGTCCCTGCGCGAGCGGGCGAGCAAGGCGGCGCAGCACTGGGCGCCGGGCGCGGAGGTCACCTCGGTGGCGCCGCTGACCGGCGGCGCCTCGAGCCTCACGTTCACCGCCGACCTGACCGGTGCCCCGGCCGCGCACTCCCGGGTGGTGCTCAAGGTAGCGCCTCCCGGCCTGCCGCCGGTCCGCAACCGCGACGTGCTGCGCCAGGGCAGGCTGATGGCCGCGCTGCACGGGCGCCCGGGGGTGCCGGTGCCGCCGTTCCTGTTCCAGGACGCCGGCGCCCCGCCGTACGGGGCGACGTCCGGCGACGGCGCGGATGCCGGGGCTCCCCCGTTCATCGCGATGGGCCTGATGGCCGGCGAGTGCATGGAGCCGGTCCTCAGCGAATCGCGTGACCCGGCCCGCTTTCCCGAGGTCCGTTCCCGCGCCCTGGACGCGGCCCGGGCGCTCGCCGCGCTGCATTCCGTCGACCCGGGCGCCGGCGGGCTCGCCGGCGAGCCCGTGGTCACGCTCGCGGACGAGATCGACCGCTGGACCCGTGCCTTCACCACCGTGCCGCCCGACCTCCAGGGCGAGTACGAGCGGTGCGCGGCGGCGCTGCACGCGACCATCCCGGCCGCCGTGCCGCCCGTGGTCAACCACGGCGACTACCGGCTCGGCAACACACTGTGCGCCGACGGCCGGGTGAACGCGATCATCGACTGGGAGATCTGGTCGGTCGGCGACCCGCGGATCGACCTGTCCTGGTTCACCTTCTTCACCGACGAGGCGGCGCACCCGGCCATGCCCGCCCCGGGCCCGACCGGCATGCCCACCCCGGCGGAACTCCTCGCCGCCTACGGCCGGGAACTGCCCGACCTGCGCTGGTTCGACGCCCTCACCAGGTACAAGGAAGCGGGCGCGACCGCGCTGCTCATCAAGCGCGGCCGCAAGCAGCGGCAGATGCCGGGCCTGGTGGGCCAGATGACGCCGGCGCTCCCCCTCCTGCTGCGGGAGGCCGAGGAACTGCTGGCCGCCATCTGAAGGAGAAATCCCGTGGCTGGGGCACCACCCGCCAAGGCCGGCCACTCGTCTACTCGGGCGGCCCCTCCGCCGGAGCACCGTACGGCGCGGTGCCGACGAATATCATGGCAAAGGTGCAGCCCTCGGGGCCGACCCGCCAGCCATGGTCGATCCCGGTGATCGCCACCGCGTCGCCGGGCCGCAGCTGGTGCGAACCGTCATCGAGGATCAGGTCGGCGCTGCCGTCGAGCACCAGGTGCAGGTCGACCGTGTCGGTGTGGTGCATCTCGTAGCTGTAGGCCGGCTCCAAGCGTCTCAGCAGCCAGCTCACCTGGCCCGGACGGACTCCGAGATCGAGCGCGGCGCCGGGCCCGGGGGGCGGCGATGAGGCGCCTGGCGGGACGTTGAATAGCCGGATGCGGTCGTCGGCGGGGTCGAGCGTCTCTTCGCGGGTCACCAGCGAGCGGCCGTCAGCGTCCAGCCCAGTGCGGATGAGCCTCATGACCAGCCGGCCGCTTCAATGGCGGCCAGTATCTGGCCCGGGCCAAGCGGGGTCGACCGCAGCTCCACCCCGAGCGGAGCCAGGGCGTCGGCGACGGCGTTGAAGACGGCGGCCGGCGAGGCGACGGCGCCTCCCTCGCCGACGCCCTTCACGCCGAGCGGATTGGCGGCGCCGGAGGCAATGTGCGCGCACTCGATCACCGGTGCCTCGGCCGCCGTCGGGACCAGGTAGTCGACGAAGGTGCTCGCCAGCGGGTTGCCCGCGTCATCGTAGGCGGCGTGCTCGTAGAGCACGCCGCCGATGCCCTGCAGCACGCCGCCGAAGATCTGCCCCTCGACGATCTTCGGGTTGATCATCACGCCGCAGTCCTCGCTCACCACGTAGCGCAGGATCTTCACCAGGCCGGACTCACGGTCGACCTCCACCGTGCACATGTGGCAGGCATTGCAGAACGTTATGGGAAGCGGCTTGAACCGGTGGGAGACCTCGAGGCCGGGCTCCATCCCCGGCGGCAGTAGGTCGTGTCCGACCAGCGCGAGCTCCGCGATGCTGGAGAACGGCAGGGCGGCGAGGGCGTCGCCCTTGACCGACACGCTGCCCGAGCTGATCTCCAGGTCGTCTGGCGACACTTCGAGCGCGTGAGCCGCGATGGCGAGCAGCTTGGCGCGCAGCTTGCCCGCGACAAGCACGGCCACGTTGCCGTACAGGACCGCGCTCCGGCTGCCCTGGGTGCCGCCGCCGTAGGGCGTCAGCGTGGTGTCGCCCTGCGTGACCGTGATGTCCTCGATCGCGCAGCCGAGCTGGTCGGCGACGACCTGGGCGGTGGTGGTGGCCACGCTCATGCCGGTGTCGGAGCTGCCGAGGACGAGGTTCACCTTTCCGCTCGGCTCCATCCGGAGCACGGCGGCTTCGGTGCCGAGTGCCCCGAAGCTGATCGCTGACGGCTCCACGCACAGGCTGATCCCGATGCCGGTCAGGCGGCCCGCGTCACGGGCCGCGGACTGCTCGCGCCGGAAGCCCTCGTAGTCGATCACCTTGGCCGCCTGCTCGAGCGTCTCGGCCGGCGTGACGCTGTCGTACACCAGGCCGCTTGGCAGCGTGTAGGGCAGGTCGGTGTCGGTGATCACGCTGCGGCGGCGCAACTCAAGCGGGTCCAGGCCCAGCTGCCGGGCGGCCACGTCCATGAGCTGTTCCGGCCCGACCGTCTCCATCAGGAACGGCCCCCGGTAAGGGGCACGGCCGAGCGTATTGGTGTAAACCGCCGTGTTGCCATATCCGGTCCGCCCGACCCGGTACGGACCAGACAAGCACATCCCCACGAGGGCGCCGGCGCTGGCCGTCCCGGCGTAGGGGTACGCGCCGACGTTCTCTACGTGATCGGCGCGCAGCGCGAGCAGCACGCCGTCGGCGTCGAACGCGGCTTCCAGGCCCATCAGGTCGTCGCGGCCGTGGGCCGACGCGATGAGGTTCTCCCTGCGGTCCTCGATCCACTTCACCGGCACGCCGAGCCGGACCGAGGACATGACCACGGCCCATTCGTCGCGCATCGTCATGACCTTGAGCCCGAACCCGCCCCCGACGTCGGGGCTGAACACCCTGATGTTGTTCTCGGGCAGGCCGAGCAGCCGCGCGTAGAACCCCCGCACCTCGTGCGCGCTCTGCGTGCCGGCCCAGATGACCAGCTGCTCGCCGTAGCGATCCCAGTGCGCGATGATGCCCCGGGTCTCCATCGGGACCGCGGCGTACCGGTGCTGGGTGAAACGGGCGGTGACGGTGTGCGCCGCCCGGGCGAAGATCGCGTCAAGCTCCGGGTCGTCCGGCGCGGGCATGACCTGCGGGCAGTTGGTGCCGATCTCCGGGTGCACCAGGTTCACCGTGTCCGCCCGGGCGACATCGGGGTCGACGAGCGCCGTCAGCGGCTCGATGTCGAGCTCGACGAGTTCCGCGGCGTCCTCGGCCAGTGCCCGGGACTCGGCGACGACGATCGCGACCGGCTCGCCGACGAACCGGACGTCGGCTTCGGCCAGGCAGAACCTGGGCGGGTAGGTGGCGTCCCGTCCGGCCATGTACCACCAGGTCTCGTGGACCATCGGGTTCAGCTCCGCGGCGGTGTAAACCGCGTGCACGCCGGGGGCCGACCGGGCCTCGGTGACGTCGAGGCGGAGGATTGTGCCGCGCGCTATGTCGCTGCGGACGAACGCGGCGTGCAGCATCCCTGGGACCGTGATATCGGCGACGTAGCGGCCCCGGCCGGCCAGCAGCCGGGGGTCCTCACGCCGCGCGATCGACTGGCCGACCAGCCGCGCGGCCGTCATGCCTGGACCCCGCGCCGTGACCCGGCGGCCCGGCCTGCCGCTGCGAGGATGCCCTGGTAGCCGGTGCAGCGGCAGAGGTTGCCCGACAGTGCGTCCCTGATCTCCTCGTCGTCCGGATCGGGATTGGCTTCAAGCAGCGCCGTCACCGCGACGACGAAACCAGGGGTGCAGAACCCGCACTGAAGCGCGTGCTCGGTTCTGAACGCCTCTTGGACGCCGCTGAGCGAGCCGTCGGACGGGCTGAGCCCTTCGATGGTCCGCACGCCGCACCCGTCGGCTTGCACGGCGAACACCAGGCACGACCGCACGGCCTGGCCCTCGAGCAGCACCGTGCACGCGCCGCAGACACCGTGCTCGCAGCCGAGGTGCGTCCCGGTCAGCCCGCAGTCCTCGCGCAGGAAGTCCGCCAGCGTGCGGCGGGGTTCGACCGTGGCCGAGCGGACTTCGCCGTTCACCGTCATCTCGACCTGCATCTCGTCAGCCATGTCCAGTCGCCTCCGCTATCGCGTCATCGAGCGCGTGCCGCACCAGGGACCGCGCCATGCGTGTCCGCTGCCCGGCCGTGACGTGCATATCGCCGGCCGCATCGAGGCCCTCGACGGCCGCCCGTGCGACCTCGGCCGGATCGAGCTCGCCGGGCGCGGTTCCGGTGATCAGCGCCTCGGCGGCCGCCGCCCTGACCGGCGTGCCGCCCAGGCCGATGAAGGCGATCGACGAGCGCTCGATGCGTTCGTCGCGCAACTGCACGCCGCACACGACGCCGGCCATGGCGTAGTCGCCCCGGCGCCGCGCGTATTCCTTGACGGCGAAGCCGCAGTCGCCCGTCCAGGCGGGGAAGCGGACGGCCACCAGCACCTCATCCGGTTCCAGGGCGCTGACATAGGTCGAGATGAAGAAGCCGTGCGCCGGCACCCGCCGCGTGCCGGCCGGGCCCGCGACCTCCAGTTCGGCGTCCAGGGCGAGTGCTACCGCCGGGAACTCGGCGGCCGGATCGGCGTGCGCGAGGGCGCCGCCGATGGTGCCCCGGTTGCGGATCGCCAGGTGCCCGATGAACGCGGCCGCCCGGGGCAGTAGCGGTACCGCCCTGGCCAGGATCTCGGACCGGTGCACCGCCGTGTGGGTGGTCATCGCCCCGATCCTGACCGCGCCGTCGTCCTGTGTGATACCGGTAAGTCCGGCCGCCCGGCGGAGGTCGACCAGGTTCTCGAACCGGGCCAGGCGCAGTGCGAGCAGCGGGATCAGGCTCTGCCCGCCCGCGAGCACCTTGCCCTCGTCGCCGAACTGGCTGAGCAGGCCGATCGTCTCGTCCACCGACCGGGGCGAGTGATAGGCGAAGCGGGCCGGCTTCACCGGATGTCCCGGGCGGACAGCCCCGGCAGGCCGCCGGCCGTCACCGGATCGAGAACCCGGCGTCGACGGGAAGCGAGACGCCGGTAATCCACTTGGCTTTGTCGGAGACGAGAAACTCGACCGCGTCGGAGATGTCGCCCGGCTGGAGAATGTCGACCGGCAGCGCGTTCTGCATCGCCGAGATGGTGTTGTCACCGCTCGCGGCGGCCTGCTCCATCAGCTGCGCCATCGCGGCGTTCATGGTCATCCCGGAGGCTACCCCGGTGGGATGGATGACGTTGACCCGAATCGAATGCTCGGCCAGGGCCGCGGCGAGCTGCTTGCCGATGCCGACCAGACCCCACTTCGACGCCGTGTAGGAAAGCGTGCTGGCGCTGTAGTTGCCGACCGGCCGCACCCCGGCCGTCGACCCGGTCAGGATGATCACGCCGCCGCGACCCCCCTCGATGAGCTTGGGGACCGTCGCCCACACGACGTGGAAGCCCCCGGTCAGGTTGGTCTGCAGGGTGTCCTGCCAGATTCCGTATCCGCCGTCACCGGGATCGTCGCCGAGGCGGACGATCCCCGCGTTCGACAGCACGATGTCGAGCCGGCCGAATTCCGCGTACCCCTGGTCGGCCGCGGCCTGCACCGCGGCGCCGTCCCTGACGTCGGCCTGCACGGCGAGCATGCGCCGGCCGAGCGCCTTGACGTCGCTGACGGTCTGCTCCAGGTCCGCCGCGGACGCGTTCGGGTAGTTCATCGTGGGAATGTCGTGACAGATGTCGATGCCGACGATATCGGCTCCCAGCGAAGCCAGCCGCAGGGCGTGCGACCGCCCCTGGCCCCTGGCGGCGCCGGAGATGAACGCAACCTTGCCGTCCAGGAAACCCATTGTTTCTCCTCGTTGAGACGATTCTCAGGAAACATCCGTGAGACACGGGTCGCCGTTGCTTCCTCAGCCCGGCATTCTAGTGTAATTATATAATCTAATCAACGATTACCGGTGCGCTAGGGAGCAACATGCCGGACACCTCACCGGTGGAGGTCCGCCACGACGGCCCGCTGCTGGTTCTGCGGCTCAACCGGCCCGAGCGGCTCAACGCACTCGACAGCCGGTCGATCGAGCAGCTGACCGCGGCCGTCAAGCGGGCTCGCCAGGACGACTCGACCCGATGCCTCATCGTCACCGGCGCGCCGCGCGCCGACGGCCGGCCGTGCTTCAGCGCCGGCGACGACGTCAAGGAGGCCGTGGCGGGCCTACTCCCCGCGGGCAACCCCGGTGCGGCCTTGTGCAATCTGATCGACGATCTCCTCATCCCGTCGATCGCGGTTATCGACGGGATATGCACGACCGGTGCCACTGAACTAGCGCTGGCCTGCGATCTGCGCATCGTCGCGGAGACCGCGCAGATCAGCGACTGGCATCTGAAACGGCTGGGGTCCGGGCTGGGCGGGTGGGGGGCCAGCACCCGGTTGAGCAGGCTGGTGGGGGTGGCCCAGGCGAAGGACCTCATTCTGACCGGCAAGGTGATCGACGGCCGGGAAGCGCTCCGGATCGGGTTCGCCCAGCGGCTGGCGACCTCCGACGGCCTGTGGCAGGAGGCCACAGCCGTCGCCTCGGCCATCTGCGGCATGCGCCCCGAGGGCGTCAGGATGACGATGGCCCACCTGGGCCGGGTCGAGGACCTGTCGAAGGAGGAATCGCTGACGTTCGCCTCGCAGCTGCGCCAGTGGCTCGACCCCGGGCGCCAGTTCGCGGACTCCGCCCGTAACGTCCTACGGGAGCTTGGCTAGCCGCTTATCTCCCAGCGACCGGCGTCGGCGTCTTGCTGCCCTGCGCTCCCGTCAGGCGATGACGCCGCGCCTTGGGTTGCCGATGGTTTCCCCGTCGTAGCCGTTTTCCAGGAGGATCTGCCGAATGACTGACGCACCGCGAAGCCGCATCGAGATCCCTGAGCTACGGTTTCCAGAGGGACCGCGGTGGCACGACGGGGCGCTCTGGTTCTCCGACCAGATCGGCAACGCCGTGCGACGACTCGAGCCTGACGGGACCGTCCAGGTGATAGCCGAGCTCCCGAACCCCTCGGGGCTCGGGTTCCTCCCGGACGGCAGCCCGCTCGCCGCCTCCATGAGGACGTGCCTGCTCTCCCTCATCCGGCCGGACGGCAGCACCGAGACGTTCGCCGAGCTCGGCTCATTCGGCGTGGCCTTGAACGACATGTTCGTGGACGGCGAGGGACGCGCCTACGTCGACGTCTACGGCGACGACAGGGAAACGGGCGATCTCCTGCTCGTGACCGACGGATCGGTGCGGGTCGCCGCGCGCGGGCTGCGCTACCCGAATGGCATAGCCGTCACGCCCGACGGTTCGACGCTGCTTGTGGCAGAAACCTTCGGCGCCCGCATCACCGCGTTCGACGTGGCCGCCGACGGGTCCCTCGCGAACAGGCGGGTGTGGGCCCAGTTGCCCGGGCGGGCACCGGATGGGCTGTGCCTGGACACGGCCGGCGCCGTCTGGGTTGCCTCGTACCTAACCGGCGAGTTCCTCCGCGTCGGCAGCGACCGTGAGGTAACCGACGTTCTCACCGTTCCGGGTCGCTGGGCGATGGCATGCGCCCTCGGCGGCGCTAACAACACCACGCTCTATCTATGCAGTGCCGACACCGACCGGCGTCGCTATTTCGCCGGCGACGCCGTCGGGTATCTGGAGCGCGTCGACGTCGCGGTGGCTGGAGTCGGCCGTCCATGAGTCGGCCAGGCGCGACCGCAGTTGACCCTTGGTGAAACCCCATCAGGCTATATAGTTTAATTGTATGACTAAGATCACCTCGCTGAGCGGGAGTCATGAACTGCTCCCCCAGCTGCCGCGCACCGCCACCGCGAAGCTGCTGCGCCGCCAGTTCGCGCCGCTCGCCCCGGCATCCGCGGCGCCCGCTGGCTTTGCCGTGTAGCCATTGTGGGCCGCAAGGATCGTTATCCGCAGGGACGCAAACTCGGAGGTGGCACGTGCGAGAGGCGGCGATAGCCGGCATCGGGCGGACGCCGTACAGCAAGGCGTCGGGCCGCACCCCGCTGGCGATGGCGGCCGCCGCCGCACGCGAGGCACTCGCCGACGCCGGGCTGGCCGGCGGTGACGTCGACGGCGTGGCCGAGTTCCAGACCGGCGACTCGGCCCGGGCGATTGCGGTCGGCGCGGCCCTCGGGGCCGACGACCTGTCCTGGGCGCTCGACATTTCCGGCGGCGGTAACGTCGCCTGCGCGACGGTGGCGGAGGCCTTCGCCGCCGTCAGCCGCGGGGCATGCGAAGTCGCCGTTGTCTGCCGCTCGCTGAACGGCAGGTCGGGGGCGCGGTACGGACGCGGCGAAGTGACGCCGGTGCCGATGTCCGGTGAGATGCAGTTCGCCGCGCTGCACGGCTACGTGGTCCCGCCGATGTGGATCGGCATGTGGGCGCAGCGCCACAAGCATGTCTACGGGACGAGCGACGAGGACTTCGGGCACATCGCCGTCACCACCCGGCGGCACGCGGAGCGCAACGAGCACGCGACCCAGCGGACGCCGCTGACGATGGACGGCTACCTCGCCGGACGCTGGATCTACGAGCCGTTCCGGCTGTACGACTGCTGCCTGGAGACTGACGGCGCCGTCGCGCTCGTCATCACCGCCCTCGACCGGGCCCGCGACCTGCGCCACCAGCCAGTGCGGCTGCTGGCAGAAGCTGAGGCGCACACCTACGGCGGATCCTGGGACCAGCCGCCCGACCTGGCCTCGATGTACTCGGCCCAGGCCGGACCCCGGCTGTGGTCGCGTACCGCGCTGCGGCCGGCCGACGTGGACGTCGCCTGCATGTACGACTGCTTCACCTATACGGTCATGGCGACCTTCGAGGATTTCGGCTTCTGCCCGAAGGGCGAGGTCGGCCGGTTCTTCGCCGACGGCCGCGCTACCTACGGCGGCGACGTGGTGGTCAACCCGCACGGCGGGCTGCTGTCGGAAGGGTATATCCACGGGATGAACCACCATTACGAGGCGGTGCTGCAACTGCGCGGCGAGGCCGGGCGCCGGCAGGTCCCCGGCGCGGAAGTGGCACTGGTCACCGCCGGCGCAGGACCGTTCGGCGGGGCCGTGCTCTACGGAGCGGACCGGTGACCGCCAGCGCCGGGACCAGCCCACCGGCCGGGGCCGCAGCCGAGCCGCCGCCGCCGCCGCAGCCGCTGCCCGACGTGGACAGCGAGCCATTCTGGGCCGCCGCCCGCGACGGTCGGCTCGCGCTGTGCCGGTGCCGGGACTGCCGCGACTGGCTCCAGCCTCCGCTTGAGCGGTGCGGGCACTGCGGTGGTGAGACCGGCTTCGAGACGGCGTCAGGGACCGGCGAGGTCTACAGCTACATCGTCATCAGGCACCCGAGCGTCCCGGCCTTCGCTCATCTGCTGCCGTACGTGGTGGCCCTGGTCGACCTGGCCGAAGGGGTGCGGCTGCCCGGCCGTCTGGTCGGGATCGAGCCGACGGAGGTGAGCATCGGGCAGCAGGTTCTGGTTGAGTTCGAGACGCTGCCCGGTGCCGCCGCGCCGGCGGTGGTGTTCCGGACCGTCGACTCCATCACCGATTTAAGGTATATAAGTTAACTGTAAGGACGCCACCGAGCCAGGAGCCATGACAGTGACCGATATGACAAGGCAGCGGTACCGGAGCGGCCGCATGACGCCCCGGACCGAGCGGTTCCCGCGATGACGGGGGCCTCCGGCCAGGTGGCGATCGCGGGAGTCGGGGCAACGCCCTACTACCGGCGCGGCGAGTCCTATCCGCAGACCATTACCGAGCTGGCGGGCCAGGCGATCCTGGCCGCGTGCGAGGACGCGGGCATCTCCGTCACGCAGATCGACGGCTTCGCCTACTACTCGGGCGCGGGCGCGGGATACGGCCAGTCGATGGACACGGCCGAGTTCATGGAGACGCTCGGTATCCCTGAGGTCACCTTCAGCGCGAGCCTGACCTCGGGCGGCGGCGGCTCGGCGGGTTCGATCGGGCTGGCCCGGGCGGCGATCCTGGCGGGCGACGCCACCTACGTGGTCACGGTGATGGCGCTGCAGCAGGCACGGCAGCGACTCGGCACGGTGTTCGCGGCCGTCCCGCCGAACCCGCTGAACTCGTTCCTGCAGCCGTCGGGCCTGTCAGGACCCGGCCACCTGATGTCCGTGCTCGCCCGGCGGCACATGCACCTGTACGGTACCCGGCGGGAGGCGTTCGCCGAGATCGCGATCTCGCAGCGGAAGAACGCCGCGAACCGGCCGAAGGCGCTCAAGCGCACGCCGATCACGCTGGACGACTACTTCTCCGCCCGGATGATCGCCGAGCCGCTCTGCCTGCTCGACTTCTGCCTGGAGACCGACGGCGCCGTCGCGGTCATCACCACCAGCCTCGAGCGGGCCAGGGACCTCAAGCAGCGGCCCGTCCCGGTGGTGGCCGCGGCGCACGGTGGCACCAGGGAGTGGGGCCGGGCGTTCGCCTGGATGGGCATGCCGGACGAGATGTTCGCCTCGTCCGGTCACGCGCCAGTGGCGAAGAAGCTGTACCAGCGAGCCGGGGTCGGCCCGGCCGACATCGACGTCGCCCTGCTCTACGATCACTTCTCGGCGATGGTCTTGATGCAGCTGGAGGACTACGGCTTCTGCGCTAAAGGCGAGGGCGGCCCGTTCGTGGAGAGCGGGGCTATCCGCTACGAGGGCGGCTCGATCCCGCTGAACACCCACGGCGGCCAGCTGTCCGAGGCCTACATCATCGGCATGACCCATGTTAAGGAAGGCGTCGAGCAGATGCGGGGCACTGCGATCAACCAGGTCAAGGACGCGGAGCTTGCCCTCGTCACCGGGGGCCCGGCGGCGCTGCCGGTGAGCGGCCTGATCCTCGGGCGTGACTCATGAGCGAGAAACTGGCCGTGGCGCTGCCCGGCGACCAGGTGCATATCACGACCAGCCCGGCGACCGAGCCCTTCTGGCAGGCGGCCAGGGAGTCCAGGCTCGTCGCGCCCCGCTGCGGCAACTGCGGGCACTTCCGGCTGCCGCCGACGCCGTTCTGCCCGCAGTGCCAGTCCATCGAGGTGGACTGGGTCCAGCTGTCCGGCCGGGCCACCGTGTACAGCTTCGCGGTGGTTCACGGTTTCCCCGGGCTGCCCGACATCACCCTGGTCCCGGTGGTGGTGGACCTTCCGGACGCTCCCGGCGCCCGGCTGGTCAGCAACGTCATCGACGTGGATCCGGCCGAGGTCTACATCGGCATGCCGCTCGAGGTGACCTTCTCGGCGATCGCCGACGGCTGGCAGCTCCCGCTGTTCCGTGCCGGCGAGACGGGTCTCGCTTAGCGCACCGCAAGCAGACCGCCGTCGACGGCGAGCATCTGGCCGGTCATGAACCGAGCGTCCGGGCTGCTGAGGAAGGCCACCACGGGCACCAGGTCATCAGGGCTGCCCCGGCCTGAGCTGGACGAAAAGTGCGTGCGCCTCGGCGGTGACCACGCCGTCGTGCAGCACCTCGCCGGACAGGAAGAGCTTGCGGCCTTCCTCGCGATCGATCCGCGCGGTCACCTGCAACTCCGGGCCGATGGGGGTGATCTTGCGGTAGTCGACGTGCAGGTAAGCGGTCCGCGACCGTGGCCGGGCACCGGCGCTGGCGAGCCGGCCGAGCACCTCGTCGAAGAAGAGCGGCAAGGCGCCGCCGTGGGCGGCGCCATTTCCGCCGAGATAAAACCGGGTGAACGTGACCGAGCCGCGGACCGACACGTTGTCCCACTCGGCGACGTAGAACGGCGGAACGAGGGTCTGTCCGCGGCCGGGCAGGTCAAGTCGCCGTCCCGCGACCTGGTCACGCTCGCGCACGGCGAACGGCTCGAGCAGGGCGGCCACGGCCGTCAGCAGGTCGGTCGCCTCCTTGGCGGCCAGGCTGGTCGGCCGGGCCGCGGTGAACCGGTCCTGCACGAGCCGCAGCGCCTGCGACAAGCGAGTGAACTCGGCGTCCGCCTCGCGACCGTCGAAGCCAGGTTCCGCCTGCCAGATGTTCAGGTCGGCTGGATGAGGCTGCAGGCCGCCAGGTATCGACATAAGTTCACTGTATCGCCGGGCGTCCGGGTTGCCGGTCTTGGCGCTATAAGTTAAATAATATAGTTCTGTTGATGCACGGGGCGGCGTCCGCTGACGCCCCAGCCCAAGCCGATACGTAACGGTGGGAGCTCTAGGTGGTTGATCCGCTCGCTGGTCTGGTCGTCGTCGACTTGTCCACCACGCCGGCCGGCGCGATGGCGACGCAGTTCCTCGCCGACGCCGGAGCCGATGTGGTCTTCGCTGAACCGCCGGGCGGCAGCACGCTGCGTGCCCGCGCCGACTGGCCGGCCCTGGGCCGGGGCAAGCGAAGCATCGTGATCGACCTCGCTGACGACGGCGACCGGGCGAAGCTCGACCGCCTCCTCACCACCGCCGACGTCCTGGTGACCACGTTCTCGCCGCGCACCACGCGGAAGTGGGGATTCACCGCCGAAGCCCTCGAACGGCTGAACCCGCGGCTGGTCAGTGCCGCGATCACCGGCTGGGGCGGCCGCGGACCGTGGGCTGACCTGCCGGGCTACGAGGGCATGGTCATGGCCAAGCTCGGATATTTCCAGCTCAAGAAGCTGATGTTCGCCCGACCCGGCCCTGCCTTCATCTCGGTTCCCTACGCCAGCTGGGGCGCGGCCCAGACGGCGCTGCACGGGATCATGGCCGCGCTGGTCGAGCGCGAGTCAAGCGGTCGCGGCCAGCAGATCGAGGCGGACCTGGTGCGCGGCATCAACGCGATGGACACCTGGAACTGGTACCAGGAACAGGTCGGCCTCCGGTGGCCGGACGCGTTCCAGGTGACGGAGGCGTTCAGCGAAGCCGGCGAGATCCAGGCTCCGCTGATCTATCCGCTGCTGACCGCGCCGACCAGCGACGGAACGTGGCTGCAGTTCGCGCAGACCCAGCCGCGGCTGTTCAAGGCGATGCTGGACGAGCTCGGGCTCGGTTCGGTGTTCACCGACCCGAAGTGGGCCGGACTGCCGGTGCTGCCCACCCAGGAACTGCGGACCGAATTCTGGGAGACCATGCTTGACCGGGTGTCGCAGCGCACCATGGCTGAATGGCAGGAGGTTTTCGAGCGCAACCCGAACGTGTTCGCCGAGGTGTTCCGCCGCGGGCCGGAGGTGTTCGATCATCCGCAGCTGGTTCACGACGGCCGGGTGATCACCGTCGACGACCCCGCCCTCGGGCCGGTCCGCCAGCCCTCCACGCTGGCGCACGTCGACGAGCGGCCGATGCGCCAGCCAGGCCCGGCGCCGCGGCTGAACGCGGACGCGGCCCAGGTCGCCGCCCGCGCCCCGGTCGGGCCGGCCAGCGCCGCGACCAGCGCCGGCCCGGCCGGCCAGGCGCCGCGGTCGCTGCCGCTTGACGGCATCACGATCCTGGACTTCGGGGTGATGTTCGCCGGGCCGTTCGGCGCTACGCTGCTGGCCGACCTGGGTGCCCGCGTCATCAAGGTCGAGTCGCTGGAGGGCGACGCGATCCGCAATCTCGTCGGCTTCCCCGAGTCCGGCGGAGCCAAGGTCATGCAGGGCAAGGAGAGCATCGCGCTGGACCTGACCAGCGCCGAAGGGCTGCGCGTGGTGCACGAGCTGGTCCGCCGGGCGGACGTCGTGCTGCAGGCGTTCCGCGCCGGGGCAGCCGAACGGGCCCGCATCGACCCGGCCACCCTGCGGGCCATCAATCCGGATTTGGTGTATGTCAGCGCGCCCGGCTACGGGACCGGTGGCCCCTACGGCCACCGGCCCGCCTACGCGCCGTCGATCGGCGCCGGAGCCGGGCTGGCCCGCACCGACACCCCGACGGTGGTCACCACCGCCGCCGACATCGAGCAGACGAAGGACTCCGCCATCCGGATGTACACCGCCACCGCGGCGGTGCCCATCCAGGCCGACGGTATCGCGGCGCTCGCCGTGGCTTCCACCATCATGCTCGGCCTGCTGGCCCGGGCCAGAGGGCGCGCCGTGGGCGACCTGACGGCCACGATGGTCGGGTCGGCCACGCACGCGATCGTTGAGCAGGTCATCGACTACGCCGCCAAGCCCCGGACCCCGCAGGTCGACCCGGAGGGGTACGGCTACGGCCCGCTGTACCGGATATACCAGGCCGCCGACGGCTGGATTTTCCTGGCCGCGCCGGCCGAGGATGAATGGGACGGGCTGGCGGCCGCGCTGCGCGAGGACGCCAATCTCGCCGCGGACCCGAGGTTCGGCTCCTGCGCCGACCGGCAGGACAACGAGGCGGCGCTGGCCGAAACCCTGGCCAAGGTTTTCCTGGCCCGGCCGGCCGCCGAGTGGGAGCGCGACCTGGTCGCGGCCGGAGTCGGGTGCGTGCAGGTCGGCCTGGAGACCTGCCAGAAGATCCTGCAGACGGACGAGGCCGCTGCCGCCGAGTATGCCGTGCTGGCGCAGAGCCCGGTGTTCGAAGAGCACCTGCGACCCGGGCCCGCGGTGCGGTTCTCGCGCTCGCAGACCCGCGCCCAGGGGTTCTGCTCGGCCGGCCAGCACACCGACCAGATCCTGACCGAGCTTGGCTACGGCGACGAGCACATCGCTGACTTCCGAGCCAGGGACATCGTCGCGTGACCCACCATCAGGGGATGACGCCGCGCGTCTTGAGTTCCCCGATGGTTTCCCAGTCGTAGCCGTTTTCCAGGAGTATCTGCTCGGTGTGCTCGCCTGCTTCTGGAGCACGCCGCGCGGGGCTGGTTGCCATGCGACCTCAGGTCGGCGAAGCGGGGGTCGTCCGCCAGTTCCGGGCGGCCGACGGCGCGGGCCACCCCGGGCAGGTGCCGCCGCGGCTGCACGCCGAGGAGGCAGAACCACTCGCCGTCGCCGGACTGGTAGACGGCGAGCAGCGGGTTGGCCATCATCCGGCGGGCGATCGGCACCGCCGGCATCTGGTGAGCCGCGCTGATCAGGTCGGACCCGATGGCGTAGGCGCCGGAGCGGAGCAGTGAAGTCGACACCAGCTGCCCCGAGCCGGTCCGTTCGCGGCTGTACAGCGCGGCGGCGATTCCAGCCGCGGCGGCCAGGCCGGTCGGGTGGTCACCCTGACCGGGCCGGGACACGGGCGGCTCGGCTCCGTCCGGTGCCAGCGCGAGCGCCATCCCCGATCGTGACCAGTAGGCCCCTATGTCGTAGCCCGCCTTGCCGGCCGCGGGTCCGGTCTGGCCGTATCCCGTGATCGCCGCGTAGACGAGCCTGGGGTAGCGCGCGGCCAGGGCCGGGTAGTCAAGTCCGAGCCTGGCCAGCGCCGCGGACCGCAGGTTGGTGACGAACACGTCGGCGCTCCCGAGGAGCGCCAGCGCGATCGCGCGCCCGGCCTCGGCCTTGAGGTTCAGGCAGATGCTGCGCTTGCCCCGGTTGTCCAGCTGGAAGTAGGACGTGTTGCGGTTTCCCCGCTGGGGGTCACCCTCTGGCGGTTCGATCTTGACGACCGACGCGCCCCAGTCGCCGAGTACCGCCGCCGCGGCCGGGCCGGCGATGACAACCCCGAGCTCGACGACCCGGATGCCCTCAAGTGGTCCCTCACGTGGTCCCGTCATGATCGGGATTCTCGCTCAGCCGACGATCAGATCGGTGACCGCGGACACCGGCCCGAGTAGCCGCCAGTGATCGGCGTCGCCGCTGCCGCTGGTCCCGCCGCTGGCATCGACTTCGCCGTTGGCGATCAGGCCGCGGCGCTCCAGGTACACCAGATGCGCGTAGGTTTCGCCGATCGCGGAGCGCCGGACGATGCCGTGCGCCTGGTCCCAGGGCCGGGACCAGGTCAGGCGCTCGGCCACGGTGGCGGTGGTGCAGCCTTCTGCGCCCGCGACGACCGCGAGGATCTCCCGCAGCCGGGCCCGGTGATGATCTTGAAGCTGGCGCACCCGCGCCGGAAGACCGCTGAACCGGTACTCGTGGGCGGGAAGCACCTCCTCCGGGTCGGTGCCCGCAAGTTCCGCGAGGGAGCGCAGGTAGATGCCGAGCGTGTCATCGGTGGTGACCGGGGACGGGCTGATGTTGGGGCTGATCCGGGGCAGCACATGATCCCCGGTGAGCAGCAGGTTGTACCGCTCGTCGGCGAAGCACAGGTGACCGGGCGTGTGCCCGGGGGTCCAGATCGCCCGCAGCGGACCGTCCTCGCCGAGCGGACGGGCACCGTCCTCGATCATGACGTCCGGGCCCGCGCGCCGGTCGCGCGACTCGGCCAGCGGGGACGGCAGCATGCCCTCGATCTCGTTGGCCGGCACTCCCCGGCGGACCTGCCAGGCCCGGTCGGCCACGGCGAAGTCGGCCAGCGAGGAGAACCGGCTGACCGCCCGCGCGTCCAGGGCGTGCATCCCGATCCAGGCGCCCGAGGCCTCCCTGACGCGATGCGCGAGGCCGAAGTGATCGGCGTGGAAGTGGGTGACGAGAACCGCCGTGACGTCGCTGACCTCGTGCCCGGTTTCCCTGACGCCCGCCACCAGACCCTCCCACGCCTCAACGCTGGGCCAGCCGGTGTCGACAAGCGCTGGCCCGCGCGGGGTCTCCACCAGGTAGGCGAGCACGTAGCGGAGCGGGCTGTCGGGGAACGGCGTGGGCACCGACCAGACGCCCGGCCGCACCTTCTCCACCGGCGGCAGCACCCGGTCACGCCACGCCTGCTGCTGCGTCGTCCCGGTGACCGTAATGGACTGCCCGTCAGCCGGCACCCGATCTTCACCTGACACTGAGCCGCCTTCCTCGCGCGCCAACCTGGCGCTTCAGTCCGTCTTCTAATATCGTTTTATAATTATACTTATACAGCGACGGAGCGCATCATGACACAGCAAGCGAACGCGGAGTGGGCGGCAGCGGGCATCGACTTCGCGGTCAAAGACAGCGTCGCGTGGGTGACGCTCAACCGGCCGACGGTGCGCAACGCGGTCGACCACCCCATGCGTAACGCCCTGCTCGCCGCGATCGAGGAGATCCGCGACGACCCGGATATCCGGGCCGCGGTCGTCACCGGCGCGGGAACGGCCTTCTGCTCCGGGGCCGATATCGGCGGGCACGACCCCATCGAAATCGACCCGTCGCGCAGACGCGGCGACCGCGCCATCGTCGCCCGCGAGGACGGACGGCGGTTCGGCTGGTGGCGGGTCATCAAGGCGGTCTGGGAGAACGAGAAGCCATTCGTCGCGGCCGTCAACGGTCCCGCCTACGGGTTCGGCTGCAACGTCGCGCTCGCCTGCGACCTGGTCATCGCGGCCGAGTCCGCGACGTTCTGCGAGATCTTCGTGCGCCGCGGCCTGCCGCTTGAAGCGCTCGGCGCGTACGTCCTGTCCCGGTCGGTCAGCCCCGTCCGGGCGAAGGAGATCGCGCTATTCGGTGATCCCGTTCCCGGCGCTCAGGCGGCCGAGTGGGGGCTGGCCAACCGGTGCGTGCCCGACGACAAGCTGACCGAGGTGGCGGGCGAGTTCGCGGCGCGGCTTGCGAGCGGGCCCACCATCGGCCTCGGTCACATCAAGGGGCAGCTCAACGACGCCTACGACGCCGGCTTCGAGCAGGCCTGGAAGACCGAGGTGACGCTGCTCGGGCTGGGCAGCGGCACGGACGGCG
>Ga0335075_10001047_pt1 | contig 46655 bp, 41 predicted proteins | sample Lox_Sample_24_FD_206723 | JGI IMG/M metagenome (GOLD analysis project Ga0335075, IMG submission 206723) | Soil microbial communities from Loxahatchee National Wildlife Refuge, Florida, United States - Lox_Sample_2.4 | ecosystem: Environmental > Terrestrial > Soil > Wetlands | place: USA... | reverse complement strand
CCCGGCGGCGGCCTCAGCCCGCCCGGGCCGCCGCCGGGAGGGCGGGTCCCTCGGCGTCCCTTGCCCGGGACGCGTCGGCCGCGGGGCCGCCGCGTCCCTCGGCCCCGTCCGCCGCCGGCCCTGCGGCCGCATCCGCCGGGCCACCGCACCCGCACTCGTCCGCCGCCCGGGCCTGCGCCGCCCGGGGCCACCGCGCCCTCGCCCCCCGCGGACCCTCCGCCCGCGCTCCGCGGGCGGCTCGGGGGACCGCCGAGCGAGCCTCCTGGCTGTTGTGAGTGAAGGGGTCCCCCGGGGCTCCCACTCCTCGGCAAACGGTTGATCTAAACTTTTCCCCTTGACCGGATTCTGGCCCATCTTCTTCTTGATGGTCGTGCTGAAGATCCCGGTTCTAGGTGGGATCTGGCTTGTCTGGTGGGCGAGCCACCAGGAGCTCCCCGAACCGGAGGAGGCCGACGGCGACGGCGGCAACAAGCGGCGCAAGATGCCGCCGAAACTGCCCCGTGGCCCGCGCCGCGGTCCGCATGGAGGCGGTGTCGCGATGCCGCTGCCGGACTGCCCGCCGGGCGGCCGGACCCGGGTGGTCAAGCCCGCGCCGTTGCCCGCTTTCGCTCGCGCCGGATCTCGCGCAGATAAGGATAGAAGTCGACCTCGACCGTATGACGCTTAGAGGCGACGAAGCGCTTCGCCTGCTTCGCTTCCTCGGCTGAGATCTGCTCCCGCATCGCCGCCGGCGGCGGCAGCGTCGCCCGGCCCGTCATCAGGTCGGCGATCCATTCCGACTGCGCCTCGGCGATCGGCATGATCGGCCCGAGCGGCTGGATGAAGCCGATGAAGTAGAGGCCCGGGCGCTCGACCGAGACGACCCGGCGGTAGAGCGGCAGGCGGTTGTCAGGCGCGGCGAGGACCTCGGGGTCGAAGAACGGGAAGGTGATCTTGTAGCCCGTGCAGTAGACGACGAGGTCGACCTCCTCCTCGGTGCCGTCGACGAAGCGGACGGTGCGGCCGCCGACGAAGCGGTCGATGTTGGGCTTCGGGGTGATGTCGCCGTGGCCGAGCCGGGGCAGGAACTCCGAGGAGACGGTCGGGTGCGCCTCGAAGAGCTTGTGGTCAGGCTTCGGCAGCCCGTAGGCGCTTGGGTCGCCGACCGCGGCGGCCTTCAGCGCCGGCTTGGTGAAGATGCGCTGGAGCGGGATCGGGGTGAGGCCGGTGATCGGGTTCAGCACCTCGTCGATCGGCTTGCCGTTCAGGTACTTGGGCAGGACCCAGGCGCCGCGGCGGGTGGCGAGGAAGGTCTTGGTGCCGATCCGCGAGGACTCGACCGCGATGTCGACCGCCGAGTTGCCGATCCCCAGGACCAGCACCCGCTTACCGCGCAGGAGGTCGGCCTCGCGGTATTCGTGGGCGTGCAACTGCTCGCCCTCGAACTCGTCGGCGCCGGGGAATGCCGGTTCGGGCCAGCGGGCGTCCCAGTGGTGCCCGTTGGCGACCATCACCGCGCCGTAGCGGGCGGTCGAGCGGCCCGCGGGGCCCTCGACCGTGACGTCCCACTCCCCCACGCCGTCGGCTGCGGGCTCGACCGCGAGCACCTCGGTTCGGAACTGGATCCGCTCGCGCAGGTTGTAGCGCTCCACCACTTCGTCGAAGTAGGCCGCCATCTGGAAGTGATCGGGGTAGTCCGGGTAGCTGTCGGGCATCGGCAGCGATTTGAACGCCATCACCCGACGCGAGGTGTTGATGTGCAGCGAGCGATACGCCGACGACATCCCGTTGTCGTTTTCGTAGCGCCAGTTGCCGCCCGTCTGCGAGCCCTTCTCGAAGCAGTCGAAGTCGATCCCGCGCGCCTGCAGCACCTGCGCCGCCGCGATCCCCGAGCTCCCCGCCCCGATGATGCACGCCCTCATGGGCCGAAAGGTATCCCACCAGGGCCGAGACTGGCCGCATGGCCAGTCCCCACGATGTCGACGGGACGAAAACTCGACCATGGCTTGAGTTTTCGTCCCGTCGACGACGAAGGGCCGCCTGAAAGGCGGCCCTTCGGTGCGACTTTTGCTGACGTCTATTTGGCGTCGTCGCCGGAGGTCGACTCGATCTCCTGGGCGAGCTCCTCGAGCTCCTCCGCGAAGGAGAGGCCGAAGCCCTCGACCGGGGCCTCGACGCCGTCGACGCCGAGTTCCGCCGCGAGGTCGTCGTCCTCGAGCAGGTCGTCGTCGGTCGGCGGTTCGATCGCCACGGCCGGTTCGATCGCCACCGTGCGGTAGTGCTTCAGCCCGGTTGCCGCCGGGATCAGCTTGCCGATGATGACGTTCTCCTTCAGGCCGACCAGGCGGTCGCGTTTGCCCTCGAGCGCGGCGTCGGTGAGGACCTTGGTGGTCTCCTGGAAGGAGGCCGCCGAGAGGAACGACTCGGTCGCCAGCGAGGCCTTGGTGATCCCGAGGATGACCTCCTCGCCTTTGGCCGGCGTGCCGCCCTCTTCTTTGGTCTTCTTGTTCAGCCGTTTGAGGCTGCCGCGATCCTCCAGCTGACCCGGAAGCAGGCTGGTCGAGCCCTTGGTCTCGATCCGCACCTTCTTCAGCATCTGCCGGGCGATCAGCTCGATGTGTTTGTCGTTGATGTCCACGCCCTGGGCGCTGTACACCTTCTGCACCTCGTCGACGAGGTAGAGCTCGGTGGCGGTGCGCCCGCGGATCGCCAGCAGATCGGCCGGGTAGAGCGAGCCCTCGTTGAGCTGCTGGCCGACCTCGACCTTGTCGCCGTCGGCGACGTGGAGGCGGGTCCGCAGCGGGAACGAGTAGCTCGTCTCCTCGCCGCTCGACTCGGTGACGATCACTTTCAGGGCTTTGTCGGTCTCTTCGATCGACGCTTTGCCGGCGGCCTCGGCCATCTGCGCGAGCCCCTTCGGTTTGCGCGCCTCGAAGAGCTCGACGATCCGCGGCAGACCCTGCGTGATGTCCTGGCCGGCGACACCGCCGGTGTGGAACGTCCGCATGGTCAGCTGGGTCCCCGGCTCACCGATCGACTGGGCGGCGATGATGCCCACCGCGTCGCCGATGTCGACCATCGACCCGCTCGCCGGCGAGATGCCGTAGCAGGCGCGACACACGCCGGTCTCGGCCTCGCACTTGAGCGCCGAGCGCACCGGGATCTTGACCCCGTCCTCGTCACCGAAGGCCTCGGCGATCTCCTCGACGTCGGACTGCGTGATCAGCTGGTTGCGCTTGAGCAGCTCGCGACCACGCTTGGTCTCCAGCTTTTTCGCCGCCAGCCGGCCGAACAGGTTGTCGTTCAGCGAGCCGTCGTCCTTGCGCAGAACCATCTCGATGTGGTCTTTGGTCTTGCAGTCCTCCTCGCGCACGATGACGTCCTGGGCGACGTCGACCAGGCGGCGGGTGAGGTAACCGGAGTCGGCCGTCCGCAGCGCCGTGTCGGCGAGGCCCTTTCGGGCACCGTGGGTGGAGATGAAGTACTCGAGGACCGAGAGCCCCTCCATGAAGTTGGCCTTGATCGGCCGCTCGATGATCTCCCCTTTCGGGTTGGCCATCAGACCGCGCATCCCGGCCAGCTGGCGGATCTGTTTGAACGATCCGCGCGCTCCCGAGTCGGCCATCATGAAGATCGGGTTCAGCTCGTCGAGGTTGTCCTCCATCGCCTGCGCGACCTCGTCGGTGGCCCGGTTCCAGTGGGCGGTGACGGCCTCGTGGCGCTCCTCCGCCGTGATGTAGCCGTCGTCGTACTGCCCCTGGATGGCTTCCGTCTCCTTCTCGTAACGGTCGAGGATTTCCGCCTTCTCGGGCGGCGACACGACGTTGTTCTTGGAGACGGTGATGCCCGCCTTGGAGGCGTACTGGAAACCGAGGTCCTTGAAGGCATCGAGCACCTGCGAGACGACCGGCGCGCCGTAGGCGACGACGAGCTCGGAGACCATCGCGTTGATGTCCTTCTTTTTCAGCGAGGCGTTGTTGAACTGGAACGAGCTCGGATCGAACTCGCCTTCCAGAGCGTCGGCCAGGGCGCGTTCGATCTTCTCGTTGAAGATGATCCGCCCGACCGTGGTCAGGAAGTGCCCGCGGCCGGCGCCGCGGTACTCGGCCTCGTCCTGCAGTTTGCAGCCGCCGTTCTCGTAGACGAGTTCGGCCTCCTGCGAGGAGCGGAACACCTGCACCGGCGCCGAGCCGTTCTGGCCCTTGCCCGCCTGGAGCTCCTCTTCTTTCGCCTTCAGCGCGGCCTCGTCGGGACCGTAGGTCAGGTAGTAGATGCCGAGCACCATGTCCTGGGACGGGGTCGCCAGCGGCGCCCCGTGGGCCGGGGAGAGGATGTTGTTGGCGGAGAGCATGAGGATCCGCGCCTCGGCCTGGGCCTCGGCCGACAGCGGCACGTGGACCGCCATCTGGTCGCCGTCGAAGTCGGCGTTGAACGCCGAGCAGACGAGCGGGTGGACCTGGATCGCCTTGCCCTCGACCAGCACCGGTTCGAAGGCCTGGATGCCCAGACGGTGCAGGGTCGGCGCGCGGTTCAGCAGCACCGGGTGTTCATGGATGACTTCCTCCAGAACGTCCCAGACCTCGGGAATCATCGACTCGACCATCTTCTTCGCGGCCTTGATGTTCTGCACCGCTTTGCGCTCGACCAGCTGGGCCATGATGAACGGCTTGAATAGCTCCAGCGCCATCAGCTTCGGCAGGCCACACTGCTGCAGGCGCAGGCTCGGGCCGGACACGATCACCGAACGGCCGGAGTAGTCGACGCGCTTGCCGAGCAGGTTCTGGCGGAAGCGCCCCTGCTTGCCCTTGAGCATGTCCGAGAGCGACTTCAGCGGCCGGTTGCCGGGGCCCGTCACCGGGCGCCCGCGGCGGCCGTTGTCGAACAGGGCGTCGACGGCCTCCTGCAGCATCCGCTTCTCGTTGTTGACGATGATCTCGGGGGCACCGAGGTCGAGCAGCCTTTTGAGGCGGTTGTTGCGGTTGATCACCCGGCGGTAGAGGTCGTTCAGGTCGGAGGTCGCGAAGCGGCCACCGTCCAGCTGCACCATCGGCCGCAGCTCCGGCGGGATCACCGGCACGGCGTCGAGGATCATCCACTCCGGCCGGTTCTCCGAGTGGAGGAAGGCCGAGGCGACTTTCAGCCGCTTCACGGCACGCGCCTGTTTCTGGCCTTTGGAGGTGTTGATGATCTGCTCGAGTTCCTCGCAGTCGGCCTCCAGGTCGACCTGTTCGAGCAGGTCGCGCACCGCTTCGGCACCCATGCCGCCGCGGAAGTACTCGCCCCAGCCGAACGGGGAGCCGAACCGGTCCTTGAGCTCGCGGAAGACCGTCTCGTCGTTGATGACGTCCTTCGGCTTCATCTCGGTGAAGATCTTCCAGACCTCTTGCATCCGCTCCGCGGCCTCTTCCAGGTAGGCCTCGGTGTCGGAGATCTCCGCGTCGAACTGTTTACGCAGTTCTTTCAGCATTTTGCTGCGCTCGTCGTCCTTGAGCTTGCGCAGCTGCGCCGCGGTCAGTTTCAGCGAGTCGGCCCAGATGTGGTCTTCGTCGTCGAATTTGGCCTGGTCGCCGTCCTCGAGGTACTTGACGCGCCGCTCCAGCGACTCGTTCAGCTCCTGGGTCCGTTTCTGCCGTTCGACTTCGTAGGAGTCGACGACTTTTTTGACCTCTTTCTCGAGTTTGCCGACGTCCTTGTCGCGGGCCTCCTCGTCGACCCAGGTGACCATCGAGGCGGCGAAGTAGAGAACCTTCTCCAGCTCTTTGGGCGCCATGTCGATCAGGTAGCCGATCCGGCTCGGCACGCCCTTGAAGAACCAGATGTGCGAGACCGGCGAGGCCAGGTCGACGTGCCCCATCCGCTCGCGGCGGACCTTGGAGCGGGTCACCTCGACGCCGCAGCGCTCGCAGACGATCCCCTTGTAGCGGACGCGCTTGTACTTGCCGCAGTAGCACTCCCAGTCCTTGGTCGGACCGAAGATGCGCTCGCAGAAGAGCCCGTCTTTCTCCGGCTTCAGCGTCCGGTAGTTGATCGTCTCCGGCTTCGTGACCTCGCCCCAACTCCAGGAGCGGATCTTTTTCGAAGACGCGAGACCGATCTCGATCGCGTCGAAATTGTTGATGTCGATCATCAGTCCTCCACCTCGGCCGGCGCGGCCTCCTCGGCTGCCCCGGCACCATCATCAGTACCGCCCTCGCCCTCGGCGACGACTTGCTCCTCTTGCTCGTCGGCCGCTTCCGGGGTGCTCAACCCGTTGCCGTCGGGACCGTTGTCGGCGCGGACCCCGGTGAGGTCCATGCCCAGCTCCTCGGCCGCTTTGAGGAGGTCGTCCTCCTCGTCGGAGATTTCGACATCGGTGCCCTCAGACACGACGTTGGCGTCGAGCGAGAGGCTCTGGATCTCCTTCAACAGCACTTTGAAGGACTCCGGGATCGACGGCTCGGGGATGTTCTCCCCCTTGACGATCGCCTCGTATGCCTTGACCCGCCCGACCGTGTCGTCGGACTTGACGGTGAGCATCTCCTGCAGCGTGTAGGCGGCGCCGTAGGCCTCCAGGGCCCAGACCTCCATCTCGCCGAAGCGCTGGCCGCCGAACTGCGCCTTGCCGCCCAGCGGCTGCTGGGTGACGAGCGAGTAGGGGCCGGTGCTCCGCGCGTGGATCTTGTCGTCCACCAGGTGCAGGAGCTTCAGGATGTACATGTAGCCGACCGTGACCTTGCCCTCGTAGGGCTCGCCGGTGCGGCCGTTGTAGAGCTGCGCGGTGCCCGCGGCCCGGGCGCCCTCGCGGCCGTCCGGATCGATGCCGAGGTCGATGCCACGGTCCTCGTTCTCTTTCTGCCAGTAGACCAGGGCCTCGTCGACATCCTCGACGGTGGCCCCGTCGAAGACCTGCGTCGCCACGTAGACGCGGCCGTCGCCCTCGTCGGAGTGGGCCTGCTTGTAGGCGTCGGAGCCGTCGTCGTACCAGCCGTTCGCCGCGACCCACCCGAGGTGGGTCTCGAGGATCTGGCCGATGTTCATCCGGCTCGGCACGCCGAGCGGGTTGAGGATGACGTCGACGGGGGTCCCGTCGGCCAGGTGCGGCATGTCCTCCTCGGGCACGATCTTCGAGATCACACCCTTGTTCCCGTGACGGCCGGCGAGCTTGTCGCCCTCCGAGATCTTGCGCTTGGTGGCGACGAAGACGCGGACCAGGTCGTTGACGCCCGGGGGCAGGTCGTCGCCCTCGTCGCGGCTGAAGGTGAGGACGTCGATCACGACCCCGCCCTCGCCGTGCGGCACTTTCAGCGAGGTGTCACGGACCTCGCGCGCCTTCTCCTTGAAGATCGCGCGGATCAGCTTCTCCTCGGCGGTCAGCTCGGTCTCGCCCTTCGGCGTGACCTTGCCGACCAGCAGATCGCCGGAGACGACGTCGGCGCCGACGCGGACGATGCCGCGCTCGTCGAGGTTGCGCAGGCTCTCCTCGGAGCGGTTGGGGATGTCGCGGGTGATCTCCTCGTCGCCGAGCTTGGTCGTGCGGGCGTCGATCTCGTACTCCTCGATGTGGATCGAGGTGAGTTCGTCTTCCTTGACCAGGCGCTCGGAGAGGATGATCGCGTCCTCGAAGTTGTAGCCCTCCCAGGACATGAAGGCGACCAGGCAGTTCTTGCCCAGCGCGATCTCGCCACCACCGGAGGCGGAGCCGTCGGCGAGCACGTCGCCCGCCTTGACCTTCTGCCCGGCCTTGACGATCGGCCGCTGGTGGATCAGCGTCCCCTGGTTCGACCGCATGAACTTGTTCAGCTTGTGGTCGTCCTTGCCTTCGCCGTGCGAGATCTCGATCCGCTCGGCGTCGACGTAGGAGACCTCGCCGTCGTGCCTGGCGATCACCACGTCGCCGGAGTCGATCGCGGCGCGGCGCTCCATCCCGGTGCCGATCAGCGGCGGGTCCGGTTTGAGCAGCGGCACCGCCTGACGCTGCATGTTCGAGCCCATCAGGGCGCGGTTCGCGTCGTCGTGCTCGAGGAACGGGATCAGCGAGGTCGCCACCGACCAGATCTGCGACGGCGAGACGTCCATCAGGTCGACTTCCTTGGGAGACGCGGTCGCGTACTCCTGCTCGCCGGCGCGGACCAGCACCTGCGGGCCCTTCAGTTTGCCGGTCTTCTCGTCGACCTCGGAGTTCGCCTGGGCGATGATCTTGTCCTCCTCCTGGGTCGCGTCGTAGTGGACGATCGTGTCTGAGACGACACCGTCCTCGACGAGGCGATAGGGGGTGGTGACGAAGCCGTGCTCGGAGATCTCCGCGTAGGAGGCGAGCGAGCCGATCAGGCCGATGTTCGGTCCCTCCGGGGTCTCGATCGGGCACATCCGGCCGTAGTGGGTCGGGTGCACGTCGCGGACCTCGATCGGGGCCCGCTCACGGGTCAGACCGCCGGCCCCCAGCGCCGACAGGCGGCGCCGGTGGGTCAGCCCCGAGAGGCTGTTGGTCTGGTCCATGAACTGGGACAGCTGCGAGGAGCCGAAGAACTCTTTCATCGCCGCCACGACCGGGCGGATGTTGATGATCGTCTGCGGGGTGATCGCGTCGGAGTCTTCCGTCGTCAGCCGCTCGCGGACCACCCGCTCCATCCGGTAGAGGCCGATCCGGAAGGCCTCCTGGATCAGCTCGCCGACCGTGCGCAGGCGCCGGTTGCCGAAGTGCTCGTACTCGTCGAGGTGCTCGTAGACCGCCTCGCGCGGGTAGGTGAGCGCTTCCGCGGCATAGTCTTTGATCGGGTTCTCCTCGTCGACCTCCTCGGGGATCCCGAGGAGTTTCGGCAGGGAGACCAGCTCCTTGACCAGGGCGATGATGTCGTCGTGGGTGAGCACCCGCGTCTCGAGGTCGATGTCGAGATCGAGACGGGCGTTCAGCTTGTAGCGACCGACCCGGGTCAGGTCGTAGCGCTTCGGGTCGAAGAACAGCTGGTCGAGCAGGCCGCGGGCGGCGTCGACGCTCGGCGGCTCGCCCGGGCGCTGTTTTTTGAACAGCTCGATCAGGGCGCCCTCTTCGGTCCGGGTCGCCTCGCTGTCGGCCTCGATCGTGTGGCGGATGTAGATCGAGTTGTCGAAGAGGTCCAGCAGCTTCTGGTCCTCGACGTAGCCCATCGCGCGCAGCAGCACCGTCACCGGCAATTTCCGCTTGCGGTCGATCCGCACGAAGACTTTGCCTTTTTTGTCGACTTCGAGCTCCAGCCAGGAGCCGCGGGCCGGCATCAGGTTGGCGATGAAGACCTGCTTCTCGGGATCCTTCGGCGCCATCACGTAGGCGCCCGGCGAACGGACCAGCTGCGTGACGACGACGCGCTCGGTGCCGTTGATGATGAAGGTGCCGCGCTCGGTCATCCACGGGAAGTCGCCCATGAAGACGGCCTGCTCGCGGATCTCGCCGGTCTCCTTGTTCTGGAAGGCGACGGTCGCGGTCAGCGGCCGCGAGTAGGTCATGTCCTTCTCGCGACACTCCTCGATGGAGTGCGGCGGCTCCTCGAATTTGAACTCGCCGAAGACGATCTGCAGGTTCCCCGTGTAGTCCTCGATCGGGGAGATGTCGTTGATCGTCTCTCGCAGCCCGCCATGCTCAGGGTCGGTCAGTTCCTCAAAGGAACGACGCTGAATATCGATGAGATGGGGGACTTCGAGGGGGTTCTCTAGTCGGGAAAAGCTCCTGCGGGTTACGGGGGCAGCGTTGGAACGTGCCAAGTCGGCGACTCCTCGGACGGTCAGAGGGACGGTGAAAAGGGCCCGGGCGACGGGCAGGCGAACTCAGAAAAGCGCGCGACCGGGGAAAATAGCACGCGCTATCCCCCGGCCGCAAATTTGGCTCTGCGGCTGGCGCGCCGGCCGCGACCGCGAAACGTCGGCTCTATTTGAGCTCGACCGTCGCGCCGGCCTCCTCGAGTTCAGCTTTGAGTTTCTCGCCCTCGTCGCGCTCGACGCCCTCTTTGACCGGGCCCGGAGCGGCGTCGACGACGGCCTTCGCCTCTTTGAGGCCGAGGCCGGTGGCGTTGCGGACGACTTTGATGACCGGGACTTTCTGGCCCCCGACCTCGGTGATCACGACGTCGACGGTCGAGGACTCTTCGCCCCCACCGGCCTCGTCGCCACCGCCGCCACCGGCGGCGGCCGGAGCGGCGGCCGCGACGGCGGTCGCGGAGACGCCGAACTCCTCCTCGAGCGCTTTGATCCGCTCGGAGAGCTCGAGCACCGAGATGCCTTTCAGCTCCTCGATCCAGTCAGCAGTTGAAGTTGCCATGCGGTCCTACCCCTCTTCCTCGTTTGAATCTTTTGAAGTGTCATCGCCCGCGGCCGAACCCTCGGCGGGCGCGTCGCCCTCGGCGGGAGCGGCCTCGTCGGCGGGAGCCTCGCCCGCCTCGGCAGTGGGCTCCTCGGTCGAAGTCTCCTCGGCGGGGGCCTCAGCTTTAGGCGCCTCCGCGTCATCGACGGGCGCCTCGGCCTCGGCGGCGGGGGCGTCCTCGGCGGGCGCCTCCTCGGTCGGGGCCTCAGTCTCGGCGGGCGCGGCGTCCTCGGCCGGGGCCTCAGGGGCGGCGGCCGGGGCGGTGCCGGTCACCAGGCCCTGGTCGGCGATCTGCCCGAGCTGCGACGCCAGCCCTTGGATCAGCGCGTTCAGGCCGCGGACGATGCCGGTCAGCGGGCTGGCGACGATGCCGGCGAACTGGCCGATCAGCACCTCCTGCGAAGGCAGGCGGGCGATCGATTTGAAGGCCGCCTCGTCGAGCACGGTTTCGGCCATGAACCCACCCTTGTAGGTGAGGATGTCGTGCTCTTTGTTGAAGGTCGTGATCGCTTTCGCGGCCGCCGCGGTGTCGCCGCGGACGAAGGTCAGGGCGGTCGGGCCGGTGAGCAACTCGGCGAGCCGCTCCTCCCCCACCTGCTGGGCGGCCAGTTTCGTCAAGCGATTCTTGACGATGCGGAAGCTGGAGTCCGTCTCCCGCAGTGCGCCGCGCAGCTGGGCGGCCTGGGGAACGCTGATGCCGCGGTAGTCGACGGCGAAGATCGCTTCGGCGCCCTCGATCTGGGCAGCGATCTCCTGGATGGTTGCTGACTTTTCCTCGCGGTTCATCGTCTCTCCTACACCGGGCTTAGAGGCATTGCCACGCCGGTGGTCTCAGGTGGGCGGCAGCGCAGTGTAGAGGAAACGCGGAATCAGCGCGTCTAAGCGGTGGCGCCGGCCGCCTGCCGGGCCAGTTCGTAGAGTCGGTCCGGGCAGACGTCGCATTCGTTGGGCCAGAAGATGCCGTGCCCGTCGGGGTAGATGTCGACTCGGCGGAAGAAGTCGGGATCACGGAGCGGGTCCGTGTAGTAGCCGACCTCTTCGGCCATGTCGCTGAAGTCGAGCTCGGCCACAAGCCCGTCCTCGAAGCGGACGCGGACCCGGTACCCCTCGGTCGCCTTAACCTCGACTGCCCTCGGTGCGCTGTCCATGGGTCCAGGGTAGAGCTTCACGGGAGAGGAGCGATTGGAGTTATCCGCCCGGTCGAGCGCAACGAGTCCCAGTTCAGCAGCAGCTCCCGCTGATGCATCCGGGCCCAGCGTAGGACCAGGCGGTTCGCCCGTCGCGGCAGCGATCCGGCGATCAGCTCGAGGGTTTCGATGTCGAAGCTGGCCTCGAACTCCGCGATCCTCGCGTGGAAGTGAGGGCGGCCTGGATGGATGCCCTCGTTCCGGTACATCAGGATCGCGATGCCGTGGAACCTGCTCACGCAGGGCACTTGGGTCCATTCGCCATGGACCCTTAAGGGGCTACCGCCTACAAGTTCGCCCCCTGGGGCGGGAGGGGTGCCGCTTACTCGGCGGACTCGCCGGCGCCGACCAGCTCGCGGTCGACAGCTTTGGCGGTGTCGACGCGGACGCCGGGGCCCATCGTCGTCGCCAGGGTGGCGGAGCGGATGTATTTGCCCTTCGCCCCCGACGGCTTCGCGCGGACGATCTCGTCCATCACGGCGCTGTAGTTGTCGAGCAGCTTGTCGGAGTCGAAGCTCGCCTTGCCGATCGCCATGTGGACGATCGCCTGGCGGTCGGTGCGGTATTCGACTTTGCCCGACTTCGATTCCTGCACGGCTTTCTCGACGTCTTCGGTGACGGTGCCGACTTTCGGGTTCGGCATCTTGCCCTGGGGGCCGAGGATGCGGCCGAGCTGACCGACCACCGGCATCATGTCCGGGGTCGCGATCGCGACGTCGAAGTCGGTCCAGCCCTCCTGGATTTTCTCCGCCAGGTCCTGGGCGCCGACGAAGTCCGCGCCGGCGGCCTCGGCGTCGCGGGCCTTGGCGCCCTGGGCGAAGACGGCGACGGTGACGTCTTTGCCGAGCCCGTGCGGGAGGGCGAGGGTGCCGCGCAGCTGTTCGTCGGCGTGGCGGACGTTGACGCCGAGCAGCACGTGCAGCTCGACCGTCTCGTCGAACTTGGCGCTCGCCGTCTCCTTGATCAGGGCGATCGCCTCGGCCGGCGCGTAGAGCGTGTCGCGCTGGACCTTCTGGTACTGCATGCGGAAGCGTTTGCCGTGGGCCATGAGGACTCCTATTTGACGTCGACGCCCATCGAGCGGGCGGTGCCGGCGATGATCTTGGAGGCGGCGTCGAGGTCGTTGGCGTTGAGGTCGGGCATCTTGCGTTCGGCGATCGCGCGGATCTGGTCCGGGGTGATCGTCCCGACTTTGTTCACGTGGGGCTCGCCGGATCCCTTCGGGATGCGGATCGCCTCCTTGATCAGCACCGCGGCGGGCGGCGTCTTGGTGACGAAGGTGAAGGAACGGTCCTCGTAGACCGTGATTTCGACCGGGATGATCGTCCCGCCTTCACCCTGCGTCTGGGCGTTGAAGGCTTTGCAGAAATCCATGATGTTGACGCCGTGCTGACCCAGCGCGGGGCCGACCGGCGGCGCCGGATTGGCGTTGCCTGCCTGGATCTGCAGCTTGATGACGGTGAGGACTTTTTTGGCCATGAGCGGTGGTGGAGCGTAGCGGGTTGCGCTCTTTTAGATCTTCTTCACCTGGTCGTACCCGACCTCGACCGGCGTCTCGCGGCCGAAAATCGAGACCAGGACTTTGAGTTTCGCGCCGTCCTCGTTGATCTCGGCGATCTCGCCGGAGAAGTCGGAGAGCGGGCCGGAGATGACTTTGACCGATTCGCCGATCGAGAACTGGGCCTGGGTGCGGGGCCGCTCGGCGGTCTCGCGGTGGAGCAGGCGGTCGACCTCCGGTTTCGAGAGCGGCACCGGCTTGTTCCGTTCGGCGCCGACGAAGCCGGTCACGCCGGGGGTGTTTTTCACCAGGCTCCAGGCGTCGTCGGTCATCTCCATGTTGACCAGCACGTAGCCGGGCATCGTCCGTTTCTCCTGGGTCACTTTCTGACCGTCTTTGACCTCCGAGACCTGCTCGGTGGGGACGACGACCTGCCGCACGTTGCGGTTCTGGCTCATCGTCTGCACGCGGTGCTCAAGGTTGTGCTTGACCTTGTTCTCGTGCCCGGAATAGGTGTTGATCACGTACCAGCGAAACATTCGAAAGAGAAGCCTTCTTGGAGTGGATTAGAGGATGACCTGCTTGATGAGCCAGTTCCAGAGCGCGTCGAGAGCGCCGAGGTAGGCGGCCGCGACGGCGACGAAGATGATCGTCACGGCGGTGGCCTGGACCAGCGTCTCGCGGTCGGGCCACTGGACTTTCTTCAGCTCGGCCCAGCAGGAAAGCAGGAAGCCGATGACGCCGCCGCGAGCGCCGCTCTGGCGCTCGGCGGTAGCTTTTTTCTGCTGCCGGGCCAGCTGATCGCGCTCACGACGCTTCTGCTCGTCGCGTTTCTTGCGATCCGCCTGCTTGACGGCTTTCGCCTCGGCGCGCCGCTCCGACCGGGAAGGGCCGCGCGGCGCGTCGGGGGTTTCCAGGTCGGCTTCGTCGGCCCCCGCCGCGATCCCGGCCTCGATGGCCTCGATCTCGGCGACGTCACCGGAGACGCCGGTCTGGGTGTCGTGCTGCGCCCGCGACTCGGCGCGGCGCTCGGAGCCGGAGCGTTTCTGCTCCTCGGCTTCCCGAGCGCGGCGTTCTGCCTTGCGCTGTGCGCGGGTTTTCGCCATGGACCTCTACCGGGTCTCTTTGTGCGGGGTGTGGTGCCCGCACCAGCGACAGAACTTGCGCAGCTCGACCCGGTCGGGCGAGTTACGCCGCGACTTGTTGGTCTGATAATTCCGCCGCTTGCAGTCTTCGCAAGCCAGCGTCACCGCGATGCGGACATCTCCGCGAGCCATCTGTCCCCTCAACAAGTTCCGTGCCCGAAGGCACTCGTTACAAAGGAAAACCTCGGGCCGAGGCGCGAGGCTCCGACAAGAATAGCGAGGTCGGGAAGCTTCGGTGGGAAGGCTCTGAGCGGGGGCCGCGGGCGGGCGTCAGCCCGCCGCCCGCGCCACCGACCTGACCTGGGCGGCGATCATGTTCGCGTAGGTCACCGTGACGCCGGACGGAGGGCCTTCGCAGGAAACCGCTACGGCGCTCGCCGTGGAGGAGCTGCGGACCACCGACATCGACAGCGTCGTCGATTCGCCTTCGCCGAGCGTCGCTTCCATCTTGCCGCCGCCGGTGATCGTGCAGCTCACCCGTGCGGAGGGGGCGGTCGCGTCGGTGATCGACACGTTGGCGCTGAGCGCGAATGCCCCGGCGGGCAAGGTCTGGGCGACGATCTGGCCCGGGATCGCCTTGTTGGTGGCGAAGACTTCGAAGGCCGGCCCGTCGCCGGCTTCGCCCTTCGGCCCCTGGATCCCGGTGGCGCCCTTGGCGCCGGCGGCACCTTTCGCGCCGGTCGCCCCCTTGGGTCCCTGGGGACCGACGGGGCCTACCTGGCCGTTCAACTGCTGGCGCGTCTTGCGTGAGATTTTCGAGGCGGTGACGGCGCCCTTCTTCAGCTGCTTGGTGCCTACCGAGTTCTTCGGCAGCTGCGTCGCGGCGAAGGCGGCGCCGCCGAACGCGAGAAACAGCGCCAGCGAGGCCACCACGTTGGCGTAGGTGAGGTGGCGGCGGAGGAAACCCATGGCCACCACCCTACCCGTCCCCGCGGTCGCCCCCACCGAGTTCGCACTTATCGCCGCTATGCGGCGATAAGTGCGAACTCACGCGGTGGGGGGCGGGTCAGCTCAGGTCGCGCTTGGTGATCCGCCAGGTGCCGATCGCCAGCGGCAATGCCATCCACAGCACCAGCGTCACCGCCACCTGGGCCCATTCGTGGCCGTTCAGCACCTGCTCGGTCAGCGGTTCGAGCGAGCCGCTGGAGATCCATTCGACCGTGCCGTGGAGCGCGTGGATCGAGCCGAGCGCGCCGAGCGCCGCGGGCAGCCCGAAGTAGAGGACGATCGCCGGCGCCGAGGCCAGCAGGGCGGCGCCGAAGCCGACCCCGATCACCATCGCGGTCACCACGTAGACGACGTCCTGGCCGATCAGGCCGACCGGGATCGTCCAGACGTGGGCGACGTCGGGGGAGGCGACCGCGGTGCCGATCGCCGCGACCACGGCGGCGAAGGCGGTGGCGAGGAGCCCGAGGACGATCCCGGCGAGCACCTTGGCGGCGATCAGCCGCTCCCGCTCCGGCACCAGCGCGAAGCTGACCAGGGCGGTCCGCTGCGACCACTCGGAGCTGACCAGGAGGATGCCGACGACCGGCAGCAGGATCCCGGCCGGGAACAGCGCGTTGGCGAAGATGTGGCGGTAGGTCATGTCGTCCTCGTGGCCGGCGATGACCGTGATCACCACCGTCACCGCGGTCAGGCCGAGCACCGCCAACTGCAGCCAGAAGCCGCTGCGGGTGTCGACCATCTTGCGCAGCTCGACCCGGGTGAGGCGGGCGAGGGTCGGTCGCTCGTTCATCGCTCCTCCTCCCCGCTGGTCAGGTCGAAGAAGAGCTGCTCGAGGCCCGCGTCGCCGGCCGGGGCCAGGTGGACCAGGGCGACGCCGCCGTCGCGGGCGGCGGCTCCGACCGCGCGCGGCTCGGCGTCGACCAGGAGGCCGCCGCCCTCCGCCTCGCGGCCGGTCAGCCCGGCGGCGGCGAGGGCGCGGGCGAGCGCCGCGTCGTCGTCGGCGCGGACCAGCGTGCCGGCGCTCGAGAGCAGCTCGTCGCGGCTCCCCTGGGCGACGATCTTGCCGGCGCCGATGATCACCAGCCGGTCGGCGATCACGTCGACCTCGTGCAGCAGGTGGGAGGAGAGCAGCACGGTGCCGCCGCGCTCGGCGAAGTCCTTCAGCAGGCCGCGCATCCAGCGCATCCCCTCCGGGTCGAGCCCGTTGGCGGGCTCGTCGAGGATCAGCACCTCGGGTTCGCCGATCAGGGCGTTGGCGATCCCCAGCCGCTGGCGCATCCCGAGCGAGTACTGGCGCACCCGTTTGCGGGCGGCCGAGCGCTCCAGCCCCACCCGGTCGAGCAGGTCGTCGACGCGGGCCTCGTCGACCCCCATCGTCTGGGCGGAGATCGCCAGCGCCTCGCGGCCGCGGCGGCCGCCGTGCTGGGCGGAGGCATCGAGCAGCACCCCGACCCGCCGCCCCGGGTTGGGCAGCCGGCGGTACTCGCCGCCCAGCACCGAGGCGCTGCCGGCGTCCGGCCTGGCGAACCCGCAGATCATCCTCATCGTCGTCGTCTTCCCCGCCCCGTTGGGGCCGAGGAAACCGGTCACGGTCCCCGGCTCGCAACGGAAGGAGACGCCGTCGACGACGGCCCTCCCGGCGAACCTCTTGGTCAACTTCTCGGCTTCGATCATGTCCCCAGCCTTCCCGCTCGGCGCCGCGCCCACATCGGCCCGCGGTCTTCTCCTTGCCCCATCGTCGGTCGATGGTCGGCCCCTACTTTGGTAGCGACTCCGGACCGCGAGCCGTCCCTACCCTGTGGACGTGGCCTCCGCACACGCGAACGAACGGCCCGCCCCGGCCCGCTGGCAGCGCTCGCTGCTGCCCGGCTCGATGGTCGACGGGCCCGGCGCCGACCGCCGCAGCCTGCGCGACTGGGCGGTCGACGCGCTGGTCACCGCGGTCGCGCTGGGCCTCGGGGCGGCCGCCCTGCACGACACCTGGGCGCGGCACGACACCCCCACCCTCGTCCTCGACCTCGTCCTCGGCGTCGCCGCGACCGCGGCGCTCTGGGACCGTCGCCGCCACCCGGTCGGCGTCGCCGCCTTCGTCATCCCCGCCGCCGCCGTCTCCGCCTTCTCCGGCGGGGCCGGGCTCGTCGTCCTCTTCAACGCGGCGATCCGCTGCGACCGCCGCGCGCTCGGCTGGATCGTCGTCGCCTCCCTCGCCTCCTCGGTCCTCTACAGCCTGCTCTACGCGACCAGCGTCGCCGACTTCCGCGACAACGTCCTGATCGGCATCCTGCTGTTCGGCTTCGCGGTCGGCTGGGGGCTCTTCGTCAGGGTCCGGCGCGACCTCGTCGTCCAGCTGCACGAGCGGGCGACGCGGCTGGAGGAGGAAGGGCGGCTGCGCGCCGACCAGGCGCGGGCGGCGGAGCGCGAGCGGATCGCGCGCGAGATGCACGACGTCCTCGCCCACCGGATCTCCCTGCTCAGCCTGCACGCCGGGGCGCTCGAATACCGGCCTGACGCGCCGGCCGCCGAGATCGAAGCCACCGCCGGCGTGGTGCGCGAGTCGGCGGCGGCGGCGCTGGAGGAGCTGCGCGACGTGATCGGGGTGCTGCGCGAGGGAACCGAGTCGGAGGCCCGGCCGCCGCAGCCGACCCTGGCCGACCTGCCGGCGCTGATCGCCGAGTCGCGGGCGGCGGGGATGCGGGTCGAGGCGGAGCTCCGGCTGCCCGCCGAGGAAGACGGCGCCGCCTCCGCCGCGCGGACCGCCTACCGGATCGTCCAGGAGGGCCTCACCAACGCGCGCAAGCACGCCCCCGGGACGCTGGTCCGGGTGCGGGTGGTCGCCGACGAGGAGACGATCGCGATCGAGGTGCGCAACCGGGCGCCGCTCAGCCCGGTGCCCCGGCCGGCGCTGCCGGGCGCGGGCAGCGGCCTGATCGGGCTGGGCGAGCGGGTCACGCCGGCGGGTGGCGAGCTGCGCCACGGGCTCGCCGCCGACGGCGACTTCGTCCTCGCCGCCACCCTGCCGTGGAGGCGCCGGCAGCGATGATCCGGGTGCTGCTGGTCGACGACGATCCGCTGGTCCGCTCGGGCCTGCGGATGCTGCTCGGCGGGGCGCCCGAGGTGGAGGTGGTGGCCGAGGCCGAGGACGGCGACGAGGTGCTCGCCGCGGTCGATCGCCACCGCCCCGACGTCGTCCTGATGGACATCCGCATGCCCCGCCTCGACGGCGTCTCCGCCGCCGCCCTCCTCGCCCGCCAGCCGGCGCCGCCGAAGGTGCTGATGCTGACCACCTTCGACGCCGACGACCTCGTCCTCCGGGCGCTGCGCGCGGGCGCCGCCGGGTTCCTCTTGAAGGACACGCCGCCGGCCGAGATCGTGCGGGCGATCGAGCTGGTCGACGCGGGCGACTCGATGCTCTCCCCCGCCGTCACCCGCCGGCTGATCGACCTGGTCGCCGCCGAGGGCGAGGCCGGCACGCCCCGCGCCGACGCCGACCGGCTGCTGGCCGGGCTCAGCCCGCGCGAGCTCGAGGTCGCCCGCGCGGTCGGCCGCGGCCTCGCCAACGCCGCGATCTCGGCCGAGCTCCACCTCAGCGTCGCCACCGTGAAGGCCCACGTCTCCAAGGTGATGGAGAAGCTCGGCGTCGACAACCGCGTCCAGGTGGCGCTGCTGATCCGCGACGCCTCTCCCCCGGGCGTCGCCCCGCTCAGTTCGAGCCGCGGCGGCTGAGCACCACCGGCACCGTGCGGGCGAGCAGTTTGACGTCGCCCCAGAAGGTCCAGCTGGTGACGTAGGCGTAGTCGATCTCGACCATCTCGCGGAAGGGGATGTCGTTGCGGCCGAGCACCTGCCACCAGCCGGTGACCCCGGGGATGCAGTCGAGCCGGTGCCGGCCCCAGCCGCGCACCGCCTCGTCGTCGCGGATCGGCAGCGGCCGCGGGCCGACCAGGCTCATGTCGCCGCGCACCACGTTCCAGAGCTGCGGCAGCTCGTCGAGGCTGGAGCGGCGCAGGAAGCGGCCGGCGCGGGTGATCCGCGGGTCGTCCTCCATCACCAGCCAGTCGGGGTCGAGGCTCTTCGCCATCAGCTCCGCCACCAGCGCGTCGGCGTCGGGGATCATGGTGCGGAACTTGAGCAGCTGGAAGCGCTCGCCGTCGCGGCCCACCCGGGTCTGGCTGAAGAGGAAGTCGCCGCCGTCGTCGAGCTTGATCACCAGGGCGATGATCGCCATCGGGATCGCGCAGAGGATCAGCAGCGGGACCGTGATCGCCAGGTCCATCGCCCGCTTGATCACCTGCGAGCTCCGCGACAGCACCGGCGGGTGGTAGCTGAGGAAGCCGGTCCCCTCGACGTGGTTCACGTCGACGCCGGGGGGCAGCAGGCTTTTCTCCCGCGGGAAGGTGCCGAAGCGGATCCGCGCCCGGTGGCAGGTGCGCATCAGTTCGGCGATTTCCTCCTGCGAGATCAGCGTCTGGTTCAACTGCACGATCAGGTGGTCGACCTCGCCGGCCCGCAGCATGTGGCCGACGTCGTCGAAGTCCTCGCAGATGTCGAGGTCGAGGCCCTCGTGCCCTTCGCCCGCCACCGTCATCGCGCTGACCACCTCCATCTCGTACTCGGGGTGGTTGCCGAACTTGCGCTGGAGGATCTTGACGTCGGCGAGCGGGGCGATCACCAGCACCCGTTCGGGCCCGCGCAGCCGCAGGCCGATGATCCGCACCGCGGCGCGGAACGAGATCAAGAGCAGGAAGGCGAAGACGCCGAAGGCGATCACGTCCTCGAGGCCGAGCCGCTGGACCGGCATGAACCGGAACCAGACCCAGAGCCCCAGCGTCCCGATCACCAGCGCGTGGAAGACCGAGGAGACGTCGTCCAGGTGAGTCGGCTCGAACTTGCGCAGCGGGCGCTGGTAGAGGCCGTAGGCGCGGAGGAGCAGGAACCAGACGAGGATCGTGGGGACGATCCAGAGCGCGTCGACCTCCGGCTGCCCACGCCGATCGCCGACCACCCAGAGCGCCAGCTCGAGCGAGGAGAAGAGCGCGAGGGTGTCGGCGAGGAAGAGGAAGCGCCGCAGACCGTAGTCGCGATCACGGTGGCGGCTGGCGACGAGGCGATCGACGCGGGCGGGCGTCTGCAGTTCGCCGCTGATCCCACCACTTACCGTGCCTGACTCCATCAGGCCGGTTTCCCCCTCCATACAAACCGCATACTCACGCGCCCACACCTTCCGCTTGCCGGGTCACAGGACGAATTTCCGATCCGTCGAGGCCCCACTCTCTACCGAACATCGGTCGACCAGACAAGAGGCACTTTTTGAAAAAAGATTCTTCGGCTCTGGAAAAGGACTCAGACGAGCCTCAAATCGCCCGGTGGCCCAAATTTTGCGTAGCCGGATGAATGACGGGCGCGAGGCCAGAGCTGCCCAGCAAGAGCCGACGGACTTTGCCGGAATCTAGCCAGTCGGATCGGGGCGATCTGGACGCCGCCGGCGCGCGACGTAAGTGCCCGCTCCCAACACGACGAGAACAAGGATTACCAACTGGAGCGCGCCAAGACCGCCGCCGCCAGAACTTCCGGTGACATCACCGAGGAATTCGCCAAGCCCAGACGATCCGCCAGGCGAGCGACCAGACCCTTCGTCCACAATCTTTTTATCGGCGCGATACCCGTGCGGTGCCGCGGAGCGGGCGACGGCACGAAGGACTTCCTGGCCTTCAGGACCAAGCGCTCGGAGCTTTTCCGCAGCGACGCTACCGACAACATCTTCGGGAGTCGTCGTTGGGGCGGAGGCTTCACCCGGCTTGCCGACCTGGGTCCCGGTCGGCCCACCGCTCCCGCCTTCTTCGCCGCCGACCCCTGGCAGAGTCTGGGAATACTGATTGGCGGCAGAGTTGCCTGGCGGTAGCTTTGCCGCCCCGGCGCTTGCGACCGATACCGTCGCGAGAGTCAGGACGCAGACAAAAAAGGCCACCAGGATTCGCTTCACGGCGTTAGGTACGAATCAAGCTCCGCAAGACTGACAACTGAGGAGTCAGGATCGCACCTTCCACCGCGTATCTAGAGCAGTGGAAGCCACCGCCAGGCAAGACACGCGTCAGCGCCTCGCCGCAATTGCCGATTTCGACTGGCAAGCCGCGTGGACGTGGCTCCTGGGTTTCGGCCTCACGGTGTACCTAGGCCTCAAGGGAGGAGGCTACGATCCTCTGGTCACCGACCAGATCGGCATCGTCGTTTGGTGGGTGGTCCTCGCTGGCCTTCTGGTCGGTGCCTTCCCACGGCGCAATCTTGGGCGTATCGGTTGGTCGAGCCTCGGATTACTTGCGGCCTTCGCCGCGTGGGCTGCGCTCAGCCTCACCTGGACCGAGAGCACGGGCAATACCGGTGCGGAACTAGCCAATATCTGCACCTACCTGGGCGTCTTCGCGCTTGCGCTTTTCACGCGTGGATCACGCGGGGCTCGCCGCATGGTCGCCGCCGTAGCCACTGCGATCGGAGTGATCGCCATTGTCGCGTTGCTCTCCCGCCTGCACCCCGCTTGGTTCCCGAACGCCGCTCAAACGTCGCACTTTCTAAAAAGCACCCGCGACCGGCTCGGCTATCCGCTCAACTACTGGAACGGGTTGGCCGCGCTCATCGCCGTCGGGCTTCCCCTGATGCTCCATCTCGCAACCAGCGTCAGGTCGGTCCTGTTGCGGTCACTGGCCGCCGCGAGTCTCCCGGCCATGATGCTGACGATCGCCTTGACCTTGTCGCGCGGCGGGATCGCCGCGGCGGCGATAGCCGTCGCCGTTTACCTGGCGGTCGCCAGCGATCGCCTGGAGCGATTGACGATGCTTCTTCTCGCTGGTCTCGGCGGGGCGATTCTTGTAGTCGGTGCTTCTCAGCGCACCCAGTTGCACGAAGGACTGCTGACCGAAGCGGCCCGCCATCAAGGCAACGAACTATTGACGATGACCCTGGTGGTGTGCGTCGGCGTCGGCCTCTTGGCGGCGGCACTGGCGATGGTGCTCACGAACGACCTCCGTCCCGCCTGGACGCGACCCAGTCGTCGCGCTGCTCTGATCTGCTGGGCGGTCGTCGTTGTCGCTGCGCTGACGGGCGCGACGGCGATCAATGCGCCGCATCGCATCTCCCATGCTTGGACTCAGTTCAAGCAAGGCGGTTTTGCGCAGGGAGGCAACTCTCGCCTTACCAGCGCGGCCGGTGGCTACCGGTACCAGATGTGGAAGACCGCCATGCATGAGACGGAAAGTCAACCCCTGCACGGGACGGGTGCCGGAACCTACGAATTCTGGTGGGCCAAAAGCGGTCACCGTGGTGGCTCGGTCAAAGATGCGCATTCGCTCTACTTCCAGACTCTGGGAGAGCTCGGGGTTGTTGGACTCCTGCTTCTCGTTGGATTCTTCGCAATCGTGATCGGGGTCGGTGTCTGGCTGATCCGCAGCGCGTCCGGAAACCGCGGACGACCACAGCTCGCCGCCCTGCTGGCGGGAGTTGTCGCTTTCTTGGTAGCGGCAGCGTTTGACTGGGTCTGGCAGCTGCCAGTCATTCCGGTCGCAGCTCTGCTGCTCGCCGGAGCACTTATCTCGGCAGGCATGCGTTCTCGCTCGAACCGACGCCCAAATCTGAGACTCGTAGCCCGGGCTGGACTACTGGTCGCTGCGGCAGCCGCGCTCGTCGCGATCACCGTACCGTTCACCTCGGCCCGGCTACTGAGGGAGAGTCAGTCCGACGCTCTCGCCGACAACTTTCCCGCGGCGATCGAAGCCGCCCGCACCGCGCAGAACGTGCAGCCCAGCGCAGCCATGCCACGTCTTCAGCAGGCGCTGCTTCTCGAGCAACAGGGCCAGCTCGACGCTGCGGCGAAAGCTGCCCGAGCGGCCGCGACTCGCGAGCCGAGCAATTGGCGCAATTGGCTGATCCTTGCCCGGATCGAAGCGGAGCGCGGCAACGCCAAGCCAGCAGTACAGGCCTTGAAAGAAGCGAAGGCACTCAATCCACGCTCCCCCGTGTTCGATTGACATGCCCCATCCTGATGACATCCGAAACGAACTTCCCGCCGATATGCCGCGCGAGGAAAAGGACCGCCTCGTCTCCGTGGCTGCTCGGCTCGCCGAACCCCCGATTCCGGCACCAACCTTCCGCGGCAACCTACGGCGCCGATTGGAAGGAGACGGCGCCGGTACTGCTCGCGGCCTGCAGCATCTGCGGCGCGCCATCTTCAGCTGTGCCGGATCCGGCGCCGTACTGATGTTGGTCGCGGCAGTAGGGCTCGCCGGTGTCGGACCATTCGCCGCCTGAGCAGTTGACCTTACCCGCCCGGCCTCGTCCTCCAGCGCGGGCGAGAAAAGATCGAAGCATGGACGTCTAGCCGTCGTACGACGAGAGCGTTCAGCCAGATATTCCAGATGCAGAAGCTGATCGTCGTCGCGATCGCCGCGCCGAGGGCGCCAAAAAGAAGGATGCCAACAACGTTCAGGGCGATATGGAGAGCCGCTACCCAGCCGTACACCTTGGCCGCCTCGCCTTGGTACCCGGTGACGATCATCAGGTATCCGACCGAACCGGCCGCGGCGTTCACAAGCTCTCCGATCAAGAGCACGATCAAATCCCATTGCGCAGCCGGGAATTGCGCGCCGAAGAGACCCAGAAGAGGACGGGCAAGGATGCCGAGAAACAGGCTGATCGCCAGCGATGGCCAGAACACGCCGTGGGCCACCCGGGTGGCCAGCCGCTGGAGTCGTTCGTGCATCCCCTGGGCGAAAAATGAGGAGAACATCGGCGCTGCGATCGCGTTTGCCGCGAGTAGCACGAGACCGACAAGGGCGGCAATTTTGGAGGCGGCGGAGTAGAGGCCCGCTTCATGGGAGCCGGCGATCAGACCAACCATGACGATGTCGGTCTGCGAGAGAATAATCACGAAACTCGCCACGAGGAGCAGCGGAAGGGCGACCTTCATCCAGGTCCGCACCTCATAGGTGGGCGTCGCGATCCGCGCCTGGACCGGCAGTTTGCGCCAGAAAAGAGCTGCTTGAATCAGCAGTACAAAGCAGGTGACGGCGATCGTCGCCAGTAGCGCCTCACTTGAGGTGAGAGTCCCGTCGATGCGGACATAGAGGACGCCGGCAAGAATGATCAAGGCCGGTCGGAAGACTTGGTTCGGGCTATAGGCAAGACCAATCCGGTGATAGGCGCGAATCGCTTCGCGCTGCAGTTCGATCAGGGCCAGTCCGGGAACCAGCCAGATACCAAGCAACACATCGGGTCCGATAGTCGAACCGGCCGCCCGTGCAACAGCAACGGCCGCGGTCACCAACGCAGCGATGCCAACCGCGGCGCCAGCCGTGACAACGACGCTCATTCGCAGCAGGCCGTGCATCCTGTCCCATTGCTCATGGGCTAGGTAGTCGGGAAGGAACCGAACCAAAGTAGTCGGCAGACCAAGACCGACGACCACGGCGACGAGCCCAGCCCACGAGATCGTCAAGTTATATAAGCCGAACCCGCTTGCTCCCAACCAACGCCCGAGAAGGATCTGGAGGAGGAAGGCCAGGCCGGCTCCCAACACCTGAAGGACGAAGGCAATCCCCGCACCTCTGACCAGGGTCCGGAGATCGCCCTCCGTGCCCGATGCGAATTCGGCCAAACGCCCGATCGGCCCCGGTAACGCTGGCCTCGGTAGCGACAATCGTGGGGGGAAGATCCCGGGCGAAGCCGCCGCCATCACCGGGACGATTCCACGTGCCACATGTGAGGTCCTCGGCCGCTCTGCACGACGGATCAGCGCATCGCCGAGCCAGAGCAATGCCATCGCGCCCAGCGCTGCGTAGAGGAGACGGGAGGAGGTGCGCAATGGATACTCGGTGCTCTGCACCACGAAGAGCGCAGCCGTGCCGAGCACTACGACATAGGCGAGACTGGAGAGCGTCCCTCGCATCGTCCGCGCTATTCGCTCGGCGACCGCGAAACCGATCGAGAACACGAAGATCGCAATCGCATAGACAGCCCAGCCATGGTTCAACAGTTCGCCGAGCGCGCTGTAAGGGACATGCTCGTTCAGCCGCAGCTGCTTACTCAAATCGGCCCAGTTGGTGGTGCCGGCCGGAAGTGGGTTGGCCTCGGTCTTCAAATCACCGATCGGCAAGGCGCCGACGTGATGGGCGACGTAAACCGTCAGGGGCGCGCCGACGACGATGTTGTTCAAGGCTTGACCCTGCGGAGAGACCACCTTGGTCGGGTTGCCGCCGATGAAGTCAAGCGCGGGAATCAGGCCGCGCTCCCGTTCACTGCGCACACTGAGCGTGATCTGTAGCGCGAGGACCGTAAGGATCAATGCCACCGCGCCGGCGCGGCGCCGACCCTTCGCGTCCCAAGCGTTGGCGAGGATCCCGCCCGCAAGCATCAACGGCACCCAGAGGGCGAACGCGCGGGAAGCGTAGCCGAGGTAGACCGCCTCATAGGCCAGCGCCAAAATAAAAGCGCCCGCCCTACGACCTCCAGTTTCGCCCGGCTTGAAGAGGAAGTAGCCGCAGAGAAGGACTCCGATTGGACCCGTCGTCTGGCCTATTTTCAAGGCGCCAACCGGACCGTTGTGTTCCAAGTAGCGATCAGCGTGGAGGATCGTTGCGGCGCCGACTCCGAATACGTAGGCGAAGAGCGGCACCGCGGCCACCGGCAGTAGCCACCCCGGCAGGCTCAGCGCTTTCCCCGCAGTCATGGTCGCGGCACGTGGGAGACGACCACTTACCGCCATCGTGCCCAGCCAAGCAGCCGCTGCGGCGACCAGGAAGGCCCCCAGATAGACATAGCCTGGCGTCACCTGGGCCATCTGGGCGAGGCTCCCGTTTACGCCGCCAAGTTCGCGTTCCGTAGGGCTGTAAAGGAGGGCCGCAATGCCACCGATCGAGAGAAATCCATAGACCAGCACGAGGCCGACGAAGGATCGGCCCCGGAGCGTGCGCCGTGCGACGACCGCAAGGGAGATGGCGACAATCCAAACGAGCAGTCCGGGCAACAGATCCGAACCCACATGAGGAGCGAGCGTGGCAACAGCCAATCCGGCCAGAGCGCAGATCGCCGCGGCGGTCGCCCACTCCGCAGCGGACCCGAGACGTCCGGCAGACATGCGCTCAAGCATCGAGCTTCGCGGCGACCGCCGACCGTGAAAGCGGATAGCCGTAGTAGGAAAGGAGCGGGGTGCCAAGCGCGGTACTGACCAGATAGGAGGAAGAGTCCATGCTGCGAACCCACTCAAGGTCAGGCTTGATCGCCAACGTCGGGTCGAAGCGCATTGGGTTACCCGACACTTCATGTTCACTGGCGGTAGATTCGGCTGTCTCTGCCGGATCCAGGCCTGCCCAGTCGAGCAATTGGCCACAGGCTCCTTGCGGATCGCTCACCATCTCCTCGTAGAGGATTCGGCGATAGCGTCCGGCGCTACGCCCGACGACGTGAGTCAGCAAGTTGCGTAGATCCCAGTCGATTGCGGTGCGTCGTGGGTCAGCGCGGGGCATCAACTCTTCGCCGCCCGAAACCTCGGGACGTATCCGCCGGCGCTGAAGCGAGAAGGCGACGCCACGGCAGTCGCGAACGAGGTGGACTGGATAGATCGAGACAGTGTCAGCCATCGTGAGATGAAGCCCATGAATGGGATCCTTGGACGAGTCGAGGATCACTTTCGCTCCGGACACTGCGCCGATCGCGTCGACCAATTCGCCGAGCATCGCCACGTACGCAGCCCGGTCACCGGTTGGCCGCCCGCGTCCGCAAGCCGCAAGCAGGACCTTGGGCGCGTGGCGCATACGGGCGACCCGGCTCGCCAACACGGCAAACTCGTCGTACCAATCTCCGGGCCGGCGGCCTGCGACCGCCCTTCCTATCTCGCGCCAAAAGGGACATTCGCGAAACGGAAGTGAACAACTGCAGAGCTCATTACGTTGCCAGCCCCGCACCGCGACGAACCGCAGCTCGCCGACCGAGACGACGCCCGGATGCCCGCTCAGCATCCGCGACATCAGAGTGCTGCCGCTGCGACCCTTGCCACCGATGAACAGGACGGGGCGCGCAGATTTCGCGAAGGGCGGCACCGCCCGCAGCGTAGTCGAGGCCCTGCATCCACGAGCGGACCAGCTCCGGCTCAACCCGGCACCTGAACCGCGGTGAGGAAACTCTTGTGGAGCGTCCGGGCAGCCTCTAGGCGGGGCTGGCACTCAAGCTCGGCAAGTACGGCGGTCTTCAGCTCTCGCTTTGCGTCGGTAGGCGCAGGAGAGCGCACCGCGTCGCCGCCAAAGCGCTGCACATGGCTGGATTCGATCGCGCTCAGGATCCGGGCGCGGGATTCGCCTTCGCCCTCGGAGAGCATGGAGCCCGCTTTGGCGGCATAGGTGGTGCCGAAGCGCCGGTCGACCGCCTTGGCAACGTACGCAGGGCGATCTGCGAAAAGCTCGAACGGGCAGATCGCTATCTCGTCAAGTTTGTCCTCAAGCGCCCGATGGAAATCGATGTAGTTCCCGAGCAGGATCCCGATAGGGATCCGCCCTCCCCAATAGATCGCAAAGGAGGTGACGGCATCTGCGGGATCGCGAATCACCAGTGCAGCGGGGATCCGCAGCGAGAGAGCGCGGGTAATTTGACTGGGCACGTGAACATGGTGGGCGATCCGGGCCGCAGGATTCGCTTGACGGAACGACTCGACTGCGAATGAATTGCCCGAACGCGGATATCCCTCGATGCAGACGTCGGTCTCCCGGCCGACGAACCAACTTGAATCCTGGCGAGCGAGTGCGCGAAGGATCGGATGGGTCAGGTCCCGCGCGCCTAGCCGCTGACGCGTTGTCCAGCGAAGTCGATCAAGAGTCATCGCCGACCTTCGATCGCTGCCGCGTATACGGCCTCAAGGGACTCGACGTACCGGGCGGGTGAGTGGGTAGTTCTCGCCGCCGACCGTCCGTTCGCGGAATGCTCGCGCCATAGGTCCTCATTGTCGTGAAGCGCCCGAACCGCAGCCGAAAGCGCCTCGGTTCCAGGCTCGACCACTCTCCCGGCGCGCGCGTCCTCGACATACTCGGCCAAGCCTCCGCTGCGGTAAGCGACAACCGGCGTGCCGGAGATCATCGCCTCGATGGCGGTGAGCGGTCCCGAGTCTTCGCAAAGGGACGGCATGACCACCACTCGCGCTCGTTCCATCTCGCCGCGCACCGCTTCATTGGAGATCGGTCCGAGATAGCGAAGCTTGCATTCCGCCTGGGCTCCTCGGACAAGCGGCTCGAGATCGCCCGAACCCGCGACGGTCACCGGCGGGCCGCCATCAAGACCGGCGAGGGCGACTACGTGGTGAACGCCCTTCTCCTCAGCGAGACGTCCAGCGAAGAGCACGCCGCGTCTTTCATCGAATGTCGGCACCCTGGCCGAGTTCCCGATGCCGAAATTCGGCAGCACTGACGGAATCAGCGAGCGGCGTTCATAGACATCCGCGAGCGCCCGCGAGACAGCCACCCACCGGGTGACCCGTGGGACGTGGATGAAGCGCTTGACGGCGAAGAGGCTCGTGTTGAGGGCACGAAAGCTCGCCCGCGACTCCTCGCGGTCCCGCTTGCTCCCGGTGTGATCGGTCGGCGAAGCGGCCACAAACTCGTAGTCGTGGGCGGTCTGCACGATCGGAATCCCCAACCGGGCGGCGACAACAACCGGCGCCACCGATAGCTGTGGATACAGCTTGTGGGCATGCATCACTTCCGGCCGGAAACGGCGGATGAGATCTGCGGTTGCACTCGCAGAGGTCCGATTCCAGAATGCTGTTGCCGCCACCCGCGCGGCGGCACGCCCGCCGAGCCCGTCGCGATTCTGGTGGGTAACGACGCCCCCCACCGCACAGGCCGGGTCACCGATCCCATGCTCGATGTCGGTCGCGAGATAGGCGATCTGATGGCCACGTGATTCGAGTGCCCCAGCTAGGAGTCGACAGTGAACGTCCGCGCCGCCAGTGACCTGCGCGTATTTGTTCACCAAAAGGATTCTCAATGCCTGCGATCCCGTCCTGACGATGCCCGCCTCCAACTTTTCGCGGGCAAAGATACAGACGAGTCCGTCGACGCCTGGACGCCTGTCCGCCGTCAACTAGGTAAGAGCGCTCGATCTCCGCCCTGGCAGCCGAGCTGACCGCAAGGATGTCCGAGGTCGAGATGCGGATTCAACTTTGGAGCTTCCATTATCACCCGGAGCCAACCGGAATCGGTCCGGTCAGTCGGGTCTTCGCCGATGGCTTGGCGCGCCGCGGTCACGATGTTTCGGTAGTTGCCGCCCATCCCCATTATCCGAAGCCGATGTGGCAAACCGGCCGTAGGCCGTATCGCGAACGCCAAGGATCTGTCGAAGTGCTACGGCTGCCGCTTTGGGTCGGCCGGAAAACTGCAGCTGAGCGCTACCGACAGGAGCTCTCCTTTGTCGGATCCCTTGCGGCGGCGACGCCTGCACTTGGCAGTCCCGACGTTCTCGTCTCCGTCTCTCCTTCCTTCCCGGCGCTGCTGCCGGCACTAGCCAACGTCCGGACACGCGCCCTCCCTTGGATTCTCTGGCTGCAAGACCTCCTGCCTGACGGTGCCGCCTCAGCTGGGATCGTCGACGAATCAAGTCGCGTCCTACGTATGTCCCGCCGCCTCGAGCTCGCCGCCTACGAGCGTGCGGACCGGATCGCGGTGATCTCCGAGGCGTTCACGGCCAATCTCGAAGCCAAGGGCGTGCCATCCACAAAGATCGACCTCATCTACAACCCCGCGACGCGCACCCCGCCGAAGACCACGCAACGCCCCAAGGCAACGGGACGCCCGCGGATACTGAGCATGGGCAACATCGGCCACTCGCAGGGCTTGGCACCATTGGTTGCGGCATTCGAGCGCTCCGAGGAAATGAAGCGGATCGGCGCGGAACTGGTGATTACCGGCACGGGGGTCGCTGCCGAAGATGTCGCCGCCGAGGTGCGCTCCGACCGCGTGCGACTCCTCGGCGTGGTTGACGACGTCCTCCTAGAGCGCGAATTGCGAGAGTGCTCGGTCGCGCTGGTTAGCCAGCGGTACGCCGGAGCCGAGTTCAATTTTCCCTCAAAGCTGATGAATTTCATGGCCTACGGGCTTCCGGTGATCGGCGTTGTCGACCCAGCAAGCGAGGTCGCCCGGGTGGTCGAGCAAGCTCAGGCCGGATGGATCGTCGACAGCGCCGATCCTGACGCTTTTCCGACGCTTCTCGCTGAGATCCTTGGCAATCAAGCCATTCTGGCTTCTCGCGGCGCAGCATCTCGCGCATTCGCCGCAGCGCACTTCCTCGAGGACGGATTCACGACCCGCTTCGAGACGATGCTCGAGCGGGTCGTACGGGAGTCCAGCGTCGGAGAAATGGTGTAAGACTTCGCGCCTTGCCTGAATCCACCCCGAAGCGCGCCCTCCTGACCGGCCTGACCGGGCAAGATGGCTCCTATCTCGCCGAACTACTGCTGGAAAAGGGCTACGAGGTCCATGGGATCATCCGTCGCTCTTCAAGCTTCAATACCGGCCGCATCGACCACCTTTACCGCGACCCGCATGAAGCGGACGCGCGTCTGCGCACCCACTACGGCGACCTCTCCGATCCAGTCGCCCTGACCAGGATGATCTACGACCTACAGCCGGACGAGATCTACCACCTGGGCGCGCAAAGTCACGTTCGTGTCTCCTTTGACATCCCCGAGTACACCTTCGACATCACCGGTGCCGGAACCCTTCGCTTGCTCGAGGCGATCCGCGAGTCGGCCGTCGACACGCGCTTCTACCAGGCCTCTTCGTCGGAGATGTTCGGCTCGACTCCGCCGCCGCAGAACGAGAAAACTCCCTTCCATCCTCGCAGTCCCTACGCGGTTGCCAAGGTCGCCGCCTACTGGGCCACGGTCAACTACCGGGAGGCCTACGGAATGTTCGCGGTCAATGGGATTCTGTTCAACCACGAGTCACCACGGCGCGGCGAGACTTTCGTGACCCGGAAGATCACCCGTGCCGTTGCACGGATCCAGGCTGGGCTGCAGGACAAGCTCTACATGGGCAATCTCGACGCCGAGCGCGACTGGGGTTATGCACGCGATTTCGTCGAGGGCATGTGGCTGATGCTGCAAGCCGAAACCCCGGACGACTACGTCCTGGCGACCGGAGAGAAGCACACGGTCCGCGAAGCTTTGGATATCGCCTTCGCGCACGCGGGCCTGGATCCCGCCCACCATGTGGTCATCGATCCGCGCTACTTTCGTCCCGCCGAGGTCGATTCATTGCTTGGCGACCCCAGCAAGGCCCGGGAGAAGCTCGGCTGGGAAGCGCGAGTCCGCTTCCGCGAGTTGATCGAGTTGATGGTTGACGCGGACATCGCAGCGTTGAAGGACCAGCTTGCGGGGAAAGTCAGCTAGGCGTGGAAAAGAGCCTCAGCCGGAGCTTCTGGGATCGGCGCCGCGTGACGGTCACGGGCGGGGGTGGCTTTCTGGGCAAGCCGACCGTGAGGCTATTGGAGGGCCTTGGCGCACTGGTCTCGGTACCGCGCTCGGTCGAATACGACCTCACTGATCCAACCGCCTGTCGCAGGGCCCTCGACGGTGCCGAGATTGTCATCCACCTCGCCGCAAACGTCGGCGGGATCGGGTACAACGGGCGCAACCCGGCCCCGTTGGCCCGCGACAACCTCGCGATGGGGATCAACGTATTCGATGCCAGCCGGGATCTCGGCGTAGAGAAACTTGTCGCCGCCTGCTCGGTCTGCGCGTACCCAAAGTTCACCGACGTCCCTTTCAAGGAGGACGATCTCTGGGACGGCTACCCGGAGGAGTCAAACGCGCCATACGGCCTAGCAAAGAAGATGCTGATCGTCTTTTCTGATGCCTACCGACGCCAGTACGGCCTCGACTCCTGCGTGCCGGTGATCGCCAACTTATATGGACCGGACGACAACTTCGACCTTGAGGACTCGCATGTGATCCCAGCGATGATCAACAAGTTCGTGACCGCCGTCGATGAAGGGCGCGAAGAGGTGGTCCTCTGGGGGACCGGCGAGCCATCTCGAGAGTTCCTCTATGTCGAAGACGCCTCGCGTGCCCTGCTTCTCGCAGCCGAGCACGCCACCAGCTCGGAGCCGTTCAACGTCGGATCGGGGATCGAGACAAAGATCCGCGACCTGGCCGAGACGATCGCCGAGATCACTGGATTCGAAGGTCGGATCGTCTGGGACACGACCCGCCCGGATGGCCAGCCGGTGCGCTTCCTCGACGTGACGAGGGCCCTTTCGACCATAGGCTTCAAAGCGCAGGTCTCGCTCTCGGACGGGCTGGAGGCGACGGCGAAGAGCTTCCGAGAGAACCTCGGTCATTCGACGGGTGAACTGGGTTCGTCCGCCGTCGACCGATAAAATTCCGCGTTCTCACCTGGTTCGTCCAATTCCTTGACGTAGCCTTCACCTCCACCTTTGCCGCCACAGCAACCAGACGAACGAAATCGGGGGACGGATCTAGAGCGGATCCTGACGATCCTCAGGCGGCGCTTTCTGCTGATCGTCGCCTGCGTGATCATCGCCGGCGCCGGCGCCTACGGGCTGTCCACGCTGCAGACGAAGGAATACGCCGCCTCGGCGTCCCTGCTTTTCCGCAATCCCGGCTTCGCCGAAGACCTCTTCGGGACCAATGCCACCGCCTCCACGCCGACCGATGCGAGCCGCGAAGCAGCGACCAACGAGAAGCTTGTCGGTCTCGCCGTAGTCGGCGTCCGCGCAGCACGTCAGATACCTGGCCTCAATGCCAAGCAGGTGTCCGAAATGGTGAGCGTCTCCTCAGAAGGCGAAGCGGAAGTCGTGAAGGTGACGGCAATGGGGCCGGATCCGGCGCAGGCCCAGGAAGTCGCCAACACCTTCGCCCGTCAATTCATCTCCTTCAGAGCGGAAACGGATCGATCCAAACTCGAAGAAGCCAAGAAGCTCGCCGAACATCAATACGAAAAGCTCTCGCACTCGCAGCAAAAGGGGGTCAGGGGGCAGGCTCTCAGCCGAGGCGCCGAGAAACTTGGCCTGCTCGCCTCATTGCAGACCGGCAACGCCGAGCTTGTCCAGCCAGCTGAATTGCCAACCTCCCCCTCATCTCCGAAACCGGTCCGCAACGGGATCATCGGGGCGCTCCTCGGCCTGATCATCGGCCTTGGGCTCGCGTTCCTCTTCGAACGCCTGAGCCATCGGCTCCGCGACGCGGAGGAAGTTGCCGATCTCTTCGAACTACCGGTCCTTGCAACGGTGCCGGAGAGCAAGGCGATCATGGAGACGAATACCGGAGGATCGGCACCACAACTTCCGTTCGTCGAGAACGAGTCGTTCATGATGCTCAGGGCTTCGCTGCGTTACTTCAACGTCGACCGTGAGGTCCGGTCAGTGCTTGTCACGTCCTATTCGGCCGGTGTCGGCAAGAGCACGGTTTCCTGGAACCTCGCTCGTGTGGCCGCGACGTCTTCGAACGTCGTGTTGATCGAGACGGATCTGCGTAACCCGAGCCTGGGTAGTCAGCACGGCCTCAGGATGGGGCCAGGGCTCGCCGCTTTCCTGACGCACCAGGCGAGTCTCGATGAAGCGATCCAGTCTAAATCGATCAGCGCCGGGAACAATGGGGCTGAGCCTTCGGGGCGCTCGCTCGACGTCATCGTCGCCGGTGCAGCTCCGCCGAATCCGGCGGAGCTGCTCGAAAGCCACACCATGCGCAACCTGATTGAGGATCTGCGCGAGCGCTACGACCTTATCGTCGTCGACACTGCACCGATCGGCGTCGTCTCGGACCCGTTCCCGCTATTGCGCGAGGTCGATGGAGTAGTCGCCGTGACCCGGCTCGGCCTAAGTACCCGCGACCATGCCGAACGTCTGCGTGACCAGCTCCGTCAGCTACACGCGCCGGTCCTCGGGGTTGTCGTCAACGCCGTGAAGATCGGTCGCCGCACCAGGTATGGATACGGCTATGACGCGGGCTACTATGGGCGTCCTCCGGCGGACCAGCGGTCGCGAACTGCGGTCACCGCCAACGAAGCCGCAGACGATTCCTGAGCGTCCTCGGGCGCTGGGGACCGTAATCTGATCCCATGCGCCGCCTTCCTCTTCTCCTCGCCGTCCTCGGACTTCTCGTCGGCATGTCCGCGTCGACCGCTCAGGCGAGCAAGTTTGTGACCGGCTTCGCCGATCCGCTGTTCTCCTCGCCATCGGCAAACAGTCGCGAAACGGCCCTCTCCGATGCCGTCGCCACCCATGCATCGATCGCACGGCTCGGCGTGTCCTGGAGAGCAATCGCTCCCGCAATCCCTCCCGCGGGCTTCCAAGCGAGCAATCCGGCGAGTACCGGCTACAACTGGGAACGACTAGACACCGCTGTCCGATCTGTCACCGCGCATGGCCTCAAGGTGCTGCTCGTCGTCAGCAATGCGCCGACCTGGGCGGAAGGACCTTCGCGACCCGCCACCGCGGCCGCAGGCACGTGGAACCCTAACCCAACTGCCTTTGAAGCCTTCGCGACGGCAATTGCGACCCGCTATAGCGGAGCGTTCACCGTCCCCACTGGTGGGGTCCTTCCGGGCGTCCACCTCTTCGAAGCCTGGAACGAGCCGAACCTTTCGAACTACCTGACGCCGCAATGGGAAGGCATGAAGCCGATCTCGGCAGACATCTACCGGAACCTCCTCAACGCCTTCTACGCCGGCATCAAAAGCGTCCAACCAACCGCGACCGTAGTCGGAGGTAGCCTCGCCCCTTTCGGTGACCGTCCCGGCGGCGAACGAGTCCCACCGGTCATTTTCACGCGGGAGCTCTTCTGTTTCCGGGGCGGCGAACTGATCAAGCTGGCCTGCCCTCAGCCCGCTCGCTTGGATGCTTTCTCTCATCATCCGATCGCGGTCGGGCCACCGACGGAATCCGCGGCGAGCGAATTTGACGCGACGACGCCGGACCTCGGGCGGTTAACCCATGTGCTGCAAAAAGCTGAAGCGACCAAGCAGGTTCTTCCCGCCGGGAAGAAGCCGCTCTGGGTCACCGAGTTCTGGTACGACAGCGATCCGCCCGATCCGACCGGCGTATCGCTCGCCCGGCAGGCCCGGTGGTACGAGCAGGATCTCTATTCGTTCTGGAAACAGGGTGCGAGCGTCGCCATCTGCCTGCAGGTAATCGACGCTCCGCAGGGCAAGAGCTACAGCGAAACCTTCCAGTCCGGCGTCTACTTCCTCGACGGGACCGCGAAGCCGTCGCAGACGGCGATGGCGTTCCCCTTCGTCGCCCACCGGGAAAGCCCGTTCAAGGTGGGGATCTGGGGGATCGCGCCGCATCGCGGCAAGGTGCGGGTGCAGGCGCTCCGCAAGGGGCGGTGGACGACGATCGCGACGGTGGCGGCGAAGGGGCCCGGCAGGCCGTTCACGGCCAGTTTGAAGTTGCTTCGGTTCGCCAACCTGCGGGCCAGGCTCGGCGCGCTGAACAGCCTCAGCTGGAGCCAGCGCTGACCCGGACGGGATCGGGTGTCAGCAATTCGCGGGTCCGCGCGTAATCCTTTCTTGAAGCTTTAGAAAGGAGCCTCAATCCCATGAAGAAGTGGTCGATCGTTTCCAGTCTCGTCGTCGTCGCCGCCCTCGCGGTGATGGCGTTCGCAGCGGTCAGCTCCGCCTCGGCGGGCAACCCGTATCACCCGTACTGCCCGACCGGCGAAGAAGGCACCCCCCCGTACTGCCACAAGCCCACCGGTGGTGGCGGTGGAGGCGGCGGTGGCGGAGGCGGCGGTGACAACGGCGGCGGTGGCGGTGGAGGCGGCGGCACCACGACCCCGCCGAAAACCTGCGCCGCGGGCCAGATCGGCACCTACCCCAACTGCGTCACCCCGGCGATCGAACTGAAGGAAATCAAGGTCAAGCCGCACAGCTCGACGATCAAGCTGGTGGTCAACGCGCCGGGCAAGGTCAAGATCAGCGGCAAGGGCATCAAGACGACCACGATCTCGGTCAAGCCGGGCACGGTGAAGATCAAGATCAAGCTGACCAAAAAAGAGAAGGAACTGCTGAAGAAAAAGGGCTCGGTGAGCATCAAGGTCAAGGTGACCTACACGCCGACCGGCGGCAGCCCGATCAGCAAGACGGTCAAGGTCACGATCAAGGCTCCGCCCAAGAAAGGGCACCACGGCAAGGGCCATAAGTAGGTCCCTTCACCGATCGACCATCTCGAGCGGCCCGCCACGTGCGGGCCGCTTTTTCGTCCGCCTGTCGAAATGACGGCCGTTTGGCCAAATACTCTGCGTCGATGCCCGGGGGGGACTTCGCCACTGTCTACGACGACGAGGTCTGGAGCGTCTACGGGTTCTTCGCCTACCGGCTGCCCTCGGTCGCCGACGCCGAGGACCTGACCCAGCGGACCTTCGAGCGGGCGCTGCGGGCCTGGGGACGCTTCGACCCGGAGCGGGCGCCGGCGCGGGTCTGGCTGCTGTCGATCGCCCGCAACCTCCTGATCGACCACTACCGGGCCGACGTCTGGGCGCGCCAGCAGGCGATCGAGGAGGTGCCGGAGGGGCAGCTGGGGAGCGAGCTGCCGGAACCGGACCTGGGGATCGAGCCGGAGCTGGCGGAGGCCCTGGCCGAACTGGCTCCGCGCGACCGCGAAGTGCTGGCGCTGCGATTCGGCGGCGACCTCACCGGCCCCGAGATCGCCGCGATGACCGGGTTGACGCTCGCCAACGTGCAGCAGATCCTCTCCCGCTCCCTGCGGCGCCTGCGCAAACGCCTCGAGGGCGGCGGGCTCGACCGCTCTAAGGCTTCGTCGGTTCGAGCCCGATCACGGTGAAGTAGCCGACCGCGATCAGGCGCCTGCCGTCGGCGATCACCGGCGTGTAGCCCGGGTCCAGCGGCCGGTCGATCGACCCCTGGGTGGTCGGCAGGTAGTGGGTGCGCTGCGGGATCCGGCCGAAGTAGGGCCAGTCGACCAGGCCCGGTTCGAGCGCGATCGAGGGCGCCGTTTCCGAGCCGTCGTCGACGGTGCTGGAGCCGCCCCCGCCGCAGCCCGCGATCAGCAGGGCGAGGAGCGCGGCGAGCGCGAGCAGGGCTGTGTTCGAGCGTGACTTGGACATCGGCCGGGGGCGCGGGAAGGCGAGGGCGGGGAACGAGGCGGGCGAAACTGCCGGGACCCCTGATTATCCGCCGGCCCCGCTCGGAGCGCATTCCGGCATCGATCGTTCGTCCAGACCGAGCATGTCTTTTCGACCGCGCAGGCAACCTGGATCAAATGGCCTGCACGCGGTTGGCTCCGGAACCGAACCTGGTCGCTACCCGACTCGGTCGGGAAAGGATGCTGTCCGCCCTGCGCCGGCTCTACCAGGTGGTCGAGATCGAGGAGCCGCCGCACGTCGAGGGCTTCTGGATCGTGATCCCGGCCGAGCCGGCGCTGGTCTACCCGGGGCTGCAGCGGGCGGTGCCGGACTGGTTCGAGCTGTTCGTCGTTCCCAGGGAAGCGGGCCGGCGGGCTCGCTGAGCCCGCCGGGGCGGATCAGGAGAACTTCTGCGGTTCCAGCCGGCAGTAGCGGAACTCGAACGGCAGGACCTGGTTGTTCGCCTTGTTCGCGTTCGGGGTCAATTTGGCGAAGACGTGCTCGGCTCCTGCCTTGTCGCCCGCCTTCAGCTTGTTGCCCGCCTGTTCGAACAGTTGGGCCTCGACCTTGAGGTAGCCGAGCCACTTGCCGAGGCGCGCTTCGTCGGCGGTCGGCTGCGGCAGCGCTTCCAGCTGCTTCAGCGACTTCGACTGCGCCTTCGAGGCCTTGGCGAACTTCGCCGCCGCCGTCTTCAGCTTGCCCTGTTTCACTTCCTTGCGCACCCCGGCGAGGATCTGTTCGTTCGCCTTCGCGCTCGTCTTACAGATCGGTTCCGCCGCTTCCTTGTATTCGTCACGGCTGACTTCGGCCGCGAACGCTCCCGCCGCCAGCATCAAGGCGACGATCAACATCCCGGTCCCGATCGCAATGGTCCGCTTCATCTCAAATCCCCCTCCCGGTGGCACCCTGTCCGCGACGAAAATAACACCCGAAACCGGTCAAGAGCTCGGTGTGCATGGGAAGACATGGTTAACCGAGAGGACGGTGCCGTCGGCGAATTCGGCTTCGCCGTCGGTCCGGTAGTGGCCGCTCGGGCAGCCGGCGGTGAGCAGGCTGCGGCTGCGGCCCCCGCTGGTGAAGCGGCGGCCGACGGTGAGGCGGAAGGCGGTGACCGAGCCGGCGCCGCCGGCGATCGGCGGGATCGTCGCCACGATCTCGAGGCCGGTCCGGCCCTTCTCGACCCGGACCACCCGGGCCGGGACGACGATCGCGGTCGGCGCCGGGACGTCGACGTAGGCGTGCAGGAGCACGGTGGTGGTCTTGCCGCGCACGCCGCCGTTGAAGAGGACGACCGGGCCGGTCGAGGAGAACGGCGCCTGTTCGGGGAAGGCGACCTCGACCTTCGCCCAACCGGAGCCGATGATCGCCTCCGGGCAGGCCCGCTTCGCGGCGTCGCCGCTGGTCGCCTCGATCCGGCCGAGCTTGCAGGTCGGCAGGCCGGCGGCGTCGATGCCGATGGTGCGGTCGATGTCCAGGTCGATGTGGCGCAGGGCGGGCGGATGGCTGCCGTCGGTGGTGCCGATTTCGGCTTCCAGGCGGGCGCTGATCGGGGCGTTGCCGTGGCGGGGCAGGGTCGAGGGGAAGATGCCGCCGTCGTCGGCGAGGAAGAGGTTGCCGAGGTGGACGACCTCGCGCGCGGCGTCGGCGGGCGCGGCAGCGCAGGCGAGGAGGAGCGAGAACAGGGCCAGGGCGGTGAGCGCTTTCGTCTTCATGCCCCATCCTGTGCGCGGCGGGAAGCGCGACGCCGCCCCGATCTGGGGCATCGGGCGCGTCCCGACTCCCCACTCTGGGCACCCGCGCCAGGCCCGGCGCCCGCTGGATCAGGTTGCTCTGCGGCGCTTCGGCCGCGGGCCGGGTCAGGGATCGAGGCGCAGGGCGAGCTCGAGGTCGAGGGCGACCTCGGTCAGCGGCCGGCCCACCTGGGCCTCGACCGCGCGCAGGCGGTTGCGCACGGTGCGGCGATCGACGCCGAGGGCGGCGGCGGTCGAGGAGATGTTCCGCTCGCAGCGGAACCAGGCGCGCAGCGTCTCCCGGCTGGCGGCCCCGCCGTCGCGGCCCGCCTCCAGCGGGTCGAGGTAGAGGCGGCGCAGCGAGGTCGCGATCAGCTCGTCGCGGCGCAGCGCCGCCACCAGCGTCACCTCGGCGAAGCGGACCACCCCGCCCTCGCGGGCGGCGATCGGCAGCGCCGCCTTCGCCTGCAGGTGGCTGAAGCGCCAGCCGGTGAGGCCGCGCGCCGGCTCCCCGAGGGCGACGACGACCCCGGCGTGGTCGAACTCGCCGAGCCGGCGCGCCGCCTCGGCCGAGGCGAGCGGCCGGGCGCCGCCGAGCCAGGCCGCCCAGATCGGCTCTTCCTCCCGCTGCACGGCGAGCAGCCGACGGTCGCAGCGCCGGGCCAGCTCCCGCAGGGCCGCGTCGGCCCCCTCCCCTTCCGCCAGCACCCCGAGGTGAGCCTCGTCGAGGTCGTAGTTCAGGTCGACGTCGGCGACCACCAGCTCCCCGGCGAGCAGCCGTTTGACGCACTCGCGCCGCCGCTCGGCGCCCCCCAGCGGCCGGATCTGGGCCGCGCGCGCGTACTCGTCGCCGACCGCGTCGAGCAGGCGGTCGAAGCGGCTCGTCCCTTCGCGGCGCAGCCGCCGGGCGAGGTCGGCGGGGACGCCCGCCCGCTCGACCTCCTCGGCGAGCAGGTCGCCGAACAGCGCGTCGACGGCGAAGTGGCGGCGCAGGACGGTGTCGAGCGGGACCTTGAGGCGGGCGTCGAGCCGCGCCTGGGCGAGGATCTCCTCCGGCAGCCGCGGCGCCCGCCGCTCCCCCGCCTCGAGCCCGGCGAGCGCGTACCCGGTGCTCGCCCGCAGCGCCGCGTCCAGCCGCCGCCCGTAGGTCGGGTCGGCGACCGCGGCCGGGTCGGCGATCGCGTGGGCGCGGGTCAGCACCCCGGCCTCGAGGTCGGACACGCGCTCGCGCATCCGTGCCGCCAGGACGCTCCTCGTCTCTGCCGCCGACGCCCGCACCCGTCCCAGGCTAACCGGCCGCGGCGCACGCGGCCGAGGCCCTCAGGGACGCGCCGTCCGATCCAGCAGGAAGACCTCGCAAGCGACCCCGTCGGCACTGACCTGGCTGAGCAAAGCGCTGACCACGGAGCCGGTCGCCTGCTCGACGATCCGGCGCAGCGGCGGTTCGATCGCCTCCTGGAAGGCCTGGCGGTTGGCCCGCACCTGCTCGAACTTCCCCGCCCCGACCAGGAACTGCTCGGACTTGGTGAAGACGTCCTGGAGGACGCAGACGACGATGTCGTCGCGCCAGACGGTCTTCGCCTTCGTCGGCCCGCGGCCGAAGTGGTTGGCATAGACGCCGACGACCTCGCGGGAGATCTCGGCGATCACCGGCAGGGTCCGCGTCTCGTTGTGTGTACTCGGCTCCATGTTCGACGCTCCGCGGACCACGAAGGCGCCGCCCACCGAGTCTTGCATGCCCCCATGCCGACCGAGGCGCCGTGAGACGAGGAGGCACGCCCGATCGACCGGCGAGCTATGGTCCTGGTAGATCGACGGGAGGCGGAATCGCATCGCGCCGATCACCCCAATTCACAGACACCGCCTCGGGCCCCCGACCCGAGCGGGATCTCCACAGACACCGACCGGAGGTCCCCCGATGCGCGAAGAACAGGAAGTGCTCATGGACGGTCCCCTCGCCGCCGCCTGGCTGCGCTACGGCCGCGACGTGACCGTCGTCTCGCTGAGCGGCGAACTGGACAACTCCAACGTCGCGACCGCTCGGCAGGCGATCGCCGACGCGGTCGGCGCCGACGAGGAGGGACAGCTGCTCGTCGTCGACCTCACCGGGCTGGAGTTCATCGACTCGAGCGGGATCGCCCTGCTCGTCTCGCTGGCCGGGTTCGGGGGCAGCGGCGGCGGCCTGCGGATCGTCCCCAGCGCAGCTCCCGCCGTGGCCCGCGTCCTGACGCTGACCGGGATCGACTCGATGGTCAAGGTCCCGGGTCGGCAGCCACGGCGCGGCGCGGCGACCCGGGCCTAGTCAGGGAGCCCCCTCCAGACCGCTGCCCCCGACGAGCACGAAGACCTCGCTCGCCCGGCCGTCAGGGCTGATCTGACTGAAGAACGACTCGACCGCGCGACCGGCGATTCGCTCCACCGATTCGCGCATGATCGGCTCGACCGTGTCCTGGAAGGCGGTCCGGTTGAGGCGCACCTCGCCGAAGCGCCCGGCCTCGATCAGCATCAGCTCGGAGGGCGTGTAGATGTCACCGAGGATGCAGAGGATCACCTCGTCGTTGACGTAGGTTTTCGATTTGGTCGGCCCGCGCCCGTAGTAGTGGGCATGGATGCGGACGATCTCACGCGAGATCTCGACGTCGATCCGCTTCTCGCCGGCGTCGAGGTCCCGGACCAGCTCTGACAAGCTCACACACCTCCTCACCGCGGACGAGGCCATCGTGGGCAGGTTCCGAAGGCCCGGAGGTCGTTGCGCAGCCCCGAACCTCGCGGTCCGGCTCCAACCTTACCCAGCCCGGGGAGGATCGAGCGAGGGCGTGCCCGTCACGCCGATCTCGGCCTGCTCGCGCAGGCGCGCCAGCGTCGCCCGCAGGAGGCGGGAGACGTGCATCTGCGAGCAGCCGATGCGGGCGGCGATCTTCGCCTGCGGAAGGTCCTCGACGAAGCGCAGCCGCAGCACCTCGCGTTCGCGCTCGTCGAGCGCCGGGAGCACCGCTTCGACCGCGATCCGGTCCTCGATCAGCTCGTAGTTGTCGTCCTCGCGGCCCAGCCACTCGGCGGTCGGCGGGCCGCTGCCGTCCTCGCCGAAGACCGGCGCGTCGATCCCGACCGGGCGCCGGTTCTCCTGCGCCACCAGCGTCTCCAGCACCTGTTCGACCTCGATCCCCAGCGCGGTGGCGATCTCCTCCGGCGAGGGCGGCCGCGACAGCTCCTCGGTCAGTTCCTCGGTCACCGTCTCGATCGCCGCCATCCGGTCGTGCAGGGCGCGCGGGACGCGGATCGTCCAGACCTTGTCGCGGAAGTAGCGTTTCAGCTCGCCCATGATGGTCGGCTTGGCGAAGCCGATGAAGGGGGTGCCGCGGTCGAGCTCGTAGCGGTCGATCGCGTTCAGCAGGCCGAGGCTGGCGACCTGGACGAGGTCGTCATAGGGCTCCACGACGCCCGCGTAGCGGCCTGCCATGCGGCGCGCCACCGGCAGGTACATCCGCACCAGCTCGTCCCGGGCGGCCTGGTCGCGCTGGTAGTTGAGGCGCCTCCACAACTGCCTCTCGTGGGTCTCGTCGACCGTCGTCGAGATTCCGCTCATCGGGTCCTCCCGTCAGGTGGGGTCTTCCCGACTCAACCGCCCTGAGCCCACGGGCGTGCGGTTGCGTGCGGTTATCGGAGGGCCCGAGGGCGTCGACTGATCCGCTCTCCGGCCTGCGTCAGCCTCCTACCCGCGGGCAGGGATCCCTAACCGGCTTCCGGCGGCTAGGCGGCGACGAGGCCGTGGGGGTCGATGACGAACTTCTTGGCGGCGCCCTTGTCGAAGTCTTCGTAGCCCTCGGGGGCGTCGTCGAGCTTGATCACCGTGGCGTTCACCGCCTTGGCGATTTCGCAGCGGTCGTTCAGGATCGCCTCCATCAGCTCGCGGTGGTACTTCATCACCGGGCACTGGCCGGTCACGAAGCTGAGCGACTTCGCCCAGCCCGCGCCGAGCTTCAGCGAGAGCGAGCCTTCTTTCGCCTCCTCCGATTCGGCGCCGGGGTCTTCGACCACGTAGAGCCCGGGGATGCCGAGGCGGCCGGCGGCGCGGGTGACGTCCATCAGCGCGTTCAGCACCACCGCCGGTTCCTCGCCCGCGTCGGGGCCGTGGCCCTTGGCCTCGAAGCCGACCGCGTCGACGCCGCAGTCGACCTCCGGCACGCCGAGGATCTGCTCGAGCTGGTCGGCGACCTCGCCCGCGTCGATGTTGATCGTCTCGCAGCCGAAGCTGCGGGCCTGGCCGAGGCGGTCCTCGTTCTGGTCGCCGACCACCACCACCGCGGCGCCGAGCAGCTGGGCGGCGTGGGCGGCGGCGAGGCCGACCGGGCCGGCGCCGGCGACGTAGACGGTCGAGCCGGTCCCGACCCCGGCGCTGACCGCGCCGTGGTAGCCGGTCGGGAAGATGTCGGAGAGCATCGTCAGGTCGAGGATCTTCTCCATCGCCTGCTCCTTATCGGGGAACTTGAGCAGGTTCCAGTCGGCGTAGGGGACCATCACGTACTCGGCCTGGCCGCCGATCCAGCCGCCCATGTCGACGTAGCCGTAGGCGCCGCCGGGCTGCGCCGGGTTGACGTTGAGGCAGACGCCGGTGTTCCGTTCCTTGCAGTTGCGGCAGCGCCCGCAGGCGATGTTGAACGGGGTCGAGACCAGGTCGCCGACCTCGATGAACTCCACCCCGGGGCCGGTCTCGATCACTTCGCCGGTGATCTCGTGGCCGAGGATCAGTCCTTCCGGCGCGGTGGTCCGGCCGCGCACCATGTGCTGGTCGGAGCCGCAGATGTTGGTCGCCACCAACTTGACTATCGCCCCGTGGGGCAGCTCCCGTCCCACGCTCTCGTCGGGCACCCCCGGGCCCGCCTTGATCTCCCAGGCCGGGTAGTCGATGTCCTGGACCTCGACCTTGCCGGTCCCCATGTAGGCGACTCCGCGGTTGTCCGCCATGTCCTTCCCTCCTCTGATCGCGCCAGTTCTCGGCTGCGCGTGGGTACCCGGGGAGGGGCCGCTGAAGCGGCGGGCTAGTAAGGGGCCAGGGCCTCGTCGGAGGAGGAGCGGGCCAGCGCCGCGAGCAGGTCGGCCTGGGTGACGAGGCCGCGGATCGCGCCGCTCTCGGGGTCGGTGACCATCGCCGCGTGGCGGTGCCCGTCGCTGAGCGGGCCGACCAGGTGCACGGCCGGCTCGGCCGGGGCGACGGTGAGCGGTGGGGTCATCACCTCTTCGACCGTGCCGCCGCGGCGCGCGAGCTCGCGCAGGCCGACGCCGCCGACCGGGCGCTCGGCGCCGTCGAGGACCGGCAGCAGGCGGACGCCGCTGTCGAGGAGGAGCTTGCGGGCGACCGAGGGGTCGGCGGCGCGGGGGACGGAGATGACGTCGCGGGACATGATCTCGCCGCAGGTGAGGTCCGGGTGGCGGCGCGAGAGCACCTGGAGCTCCATCTGGGAGAGCAGCAGGCGGAGGTCCTCGCGGTCGATGTCGAAGGTCTCGCCGACGCGGGCGAGGACGGCGTCGAGGTCCCCGTCGCGGAGGCCGACCCGGACCGTCGGCAGCGGGTCCGCCGTCGCCTGCTCGGCCGCCCTGCGGTGCGGGTAGGGGTGGCCGGAGAAGCGGTGGAAGGCCCAGCCGACGGCGACGAGCAACGCCGAGTCGAGGCCGACGGGGGCGAGCGGGAACCACCAGCCGGCGTCGCTGACCAGCGCGCCGCCGAGTACCCCGGTCAGGGCCGCGGCGGCGCCCGGCGGGTGCAGCGAGCGGGTCACCGACATCACCCCGATCGCCAACGCCACGCCGATCCCGCAGGCGATCGCCCCGTGCCCGAGCGCCGCGCCGACGGCGAAGCCGGTAAGGGCGGAGAGCGAGTTGCCGCCGACGATCGGCCAGGGCTGCGCGAGCGGGCTGGCGGGGATGGCGAAGAGCAGCACCGCCGAGGCCCCGATCGGGCCGACGATCCACGGCACCGCCTCGCCGTCGCCATGGACGAGCGCCCCGACCAGCCCGGTCAGGGAGATCGCGACGAAGGCGCCGAGGCAGGCGAGCAGCCGGTCGCGGCCGGTCGCCCCGGGGAGGATCGGTCGGAAGGCGCGCATCGGCGAGCACCCTAGAGGCGTCGGCGGGGCGCCGGCGTCGTCGCGGGGCGTGGGCCTACATCCGGTAGACCGGTGCCGCGGGGGCGGCGAGCGGGGCGTTGGCGCAGGCGCCGAGGGCGAGGCCGAGGACGGTGCGGGTGTCGAGCGGGTCGATCACCCCGTCGTCCCAGAGCCGCGCGGTCGAGTAGTAGGGGCTGCCCTGGCGCTCGTACTGCTCGCGCAGCTCGGCGCCGAGCTCGGCCTGGCCGACCTCGGTCATCACCGTCGCCGCCTGCTCGCCGCCCATCACCGAGATGCGCGCGTTCGGCCACATCCACAGGAAGCGCGGCGAGTAGGCGCGGCCGCACATGCCGTAGTTGCCGGCGCCGAAGGAGCCGCCGACGATCACGGTCAATTTCGGCACCCGGGCGGTGGCCACGGCGGCGACCATCTTCGCCCCGTCCTTGGCGATCCCGCCCGCCTCGTAGCGGGGGCCGACCATGAAGCCGGTGATGTTCTGGAGGAAGAGCAGGGGGATGCCGCGCTGGTCGCAGAGCTCGACGAAGTGGGCGGCCTTGAAGGCGCTCTCACCGAAGAGCACCCCCTGGTTGGCGAGGATGCCGACCGGGTGGCCGTGGATGTGGGCGAAGCCGGTTGCGATCGTGGTCGCGTACTCGGCCTTGAACTCGTGGAAGCGGCTGCCGTCGACGATCCGGGCGATCACCTCGCGCGGGTCGTAGGGGGTGCGGCTGTCGGGCGGCACCGCTCCATATAAGGAGGCCGGATCGACGGCGGGGGGCGCGGCCGGGGCGCGCTCCCAGGCGCGGCCGGCGGGCGGCAGGGTGGCGACGATCGAGCGCACGGTGCGGAGCGCGTCGGCGTCGTCGGCGGCGAGGTGGTCGACCACGCCGGAGGTGCGGGCGTGGAGGGCGCCGCCGCCGAGCTCCTCCGCGGTCACCTCCTGGCCGGTCGCCGCCTTCACCAGCGGCGGGCCGCCGAGGAAGATCGTGCCCTGGTCCGCGACGATGATCGTCTCGTCGCTCATCGCCGGCACGTAGGCGCCGCCCGCCGTGCAGGAACCCATCACCGCGGCGATCTGCGGGATCCCCTGCGCCGACATCGTCGCCTGGTTGAAGAAGATGCGGCCGAAGTGCTCGCGGTCGGGGAAGACTTCGTCCTGCATCGGCAGGAAGGCGCCGCCCGAGTCGACCAGGTAGACGCAGGGCAGGCGGTTCTGCAGCGCCACCTCCTGCGCCCGCAGGTGCTTCTTCACCGTCATCGGGTAGTAGGTGCCGCCTTTGACGGTCGCGTCGTTGGCGGCGATCACCACCTCGCGCCCCTCGACCCGGCCGACGCCGGCGATGATCCCGGCGCCCGGCGCGGCGCCGTCGTAGAGGTCCTCGGCGGCGAGCGGCGCCAGCTCGAGGAAGGGGCTGCCGGGGTCGAGCAGCCGGTCGACCCGCTCCCGGGGCAGCAGCTTGCCGCGCTCGACGTGGCGGGCGCGAGCCTTCTCGCCGCCGCCGAGCGCGGCGCGGTCGAGCCGCTCGCGAAGCTCGCCGACCAGCCTGCGGTGCTCGGCGTCGTTCGCCCGGAACTCGGCGCTCGCCGGGTCCACGCGCGTCCCCAGCACCCGACTCACGCCGATCC